>Ga0302324_100027950_pt1 | contig 10737 bp, 9 predicted proteins | sample Palsa_T0_1_FD_201949 | JGI IMG/M metagenome (GOLD analysis project Ga0302324, IMG submission 201949) | Peat permafrost microbial communities from Stordalen Mire near Abisko, Sweden - Palsa_T0_1 | ecosystem: Environmental > Terrestrial > Soil > Palsa > Peat permafrost | place: Sweden: Abisko...
CCTCGCAGCAGCAGAAGGGAAAGCAGGAACTCGACGAGCGCAACGATCAGCGCGACGCGCCGAATCCACAAAAAGTCTTCGCGATTCAGCACCAGCAGTGCCGCAGTTCCAGCCAGCGGCAAAAACGTCAGCACCGTGAGCAGATGGGAGGATTGCATGCTCAGTGTGCCATCCAGATCAGCAACGTCGTTAGCACGACGGCGCCCATTACAATCCACGTCGCGTACGTGCGTGTGTTGCCGGAATTAAGATGACGCAACCCGTCGCCAAATTCTCCGGCGCCGCGCGCCACCCCATTGACTCCGCCGTCGATGACGCCTTCATCCACGGCGTGCCATAAGAGATTTCGGGAAAGCCAAAGAAGCGGACGCACAATCGTGGCAGCATATAGTTCGTCGACAAAATATTTGCCTGACAACAGTTGATAGACAACGCGGAAGGATTCGGCCAGCCGCGCGGGGAACTCGGGACGCCGGATGTAAAGCCACCACGCGAGGAGAAATCCGATCAGACCAACGATCACCGGCGCTCCAAGAAGCGCCCGCAGCAGGGCGCTCGGACCCGAGCCAGCCTCGGCAGCGGACGCAATGGTAACGCCTCCAAACACTGGACCCAGGAACCTGTCGAAGTGATTCACACCGCCCCAAAGGCCGGGGGCGGCCCACCATCCTCCGGCGAGCGACAAAATGGCCAGGACCACCAAGGGAACCAGCATCGCTCGCGGCGATTCGTGAGGGTGGACGTGCCCGTCCTCATATCGCGGTTCGCCATGGAACGTTAGAAAGACCAACCGGAAGATGTAGAACGACGTCAGTCCCGCTGTCAGAAGCCCCAGCGCGTACAACACGGGCTGGGAGTGAGGACCGGAACGCGTGGCTTCAAGGATTTCATCCTTACTAAAAAAGCCCGAAAAGCCGGGCGTCCCGGCTATCGCCAGAGCGGCCACGAGCATCGTGCCGTAAGTCCAGGGGATACGCTTGCGCAGACCGCCCATTTGGCGCATGTCTTGCTGCCCGCCCATCGCGTGCATAACGCTTCCGGCACCCAGGAACAGAAGCGCTTTAAAGAACGCGTGCGTCATCAGGTGGAAGACGCCGCCCGCAAACGCGCCAACACCGCAACCCAGGAACATGTAGCCAAGCTGGCTGATGGTGGAGTAGGCGAGAACTCGTTTGATGTCTGTTTGGACCAGCGCGATGGTAGCCGCAAAAAAAGCCGTCAAGCAGCCGATCACAGCAACGGCGGTCATGGCGAAAGGGGCCTGCAGGAACAGGGCGTTCGATCGGGCGATCATATATACGCCGGCTGCAACCATCGTGGCCGCATGGATCAGCGCGCTTACAGGCGTGGGGCCTTCCATTGCGTCCGGAAGCCATATGTAGAGCGGAATCTGCGCGGACTTACCCGTGGCGCCGGCGAGCAATAATAGCGCTGCTGCCGTCAGCAAGCCGTGCCCGCCCGTTTCCACAGGCATCGCGGTGGCTCCGCGAAAGACGGGCGCAAAATCCAGGGTCCCGAATTGCCGGAACAAGATGAACATTCCGAGAAGAAAGCCAAAGTCGCCCACGCGATTTACCCAAAAGGCCTTGTTGCCGGCGTCGGTGGCAGTTTTCCTCAAGAACCAGAAACCGATGAGCAGGTAACTCGACAGACCGACGCCTTCCCAGCCCACAAATAGCAGGGCATAGTTCGCGGCCAAGACGAGCGTCAGCATGAAGAACATGAACAGATTCAGATAGGCAAAGAATCGGCGGTAGCCGTCGTCGTCGGCCATGTAGCCCGTGGAATACAAATGAATGAGCCAGCCCACGCCGGTCACGACGAAAAGCATCACCATCGTGAGTTGGTCCACTTGCAGCGCGTAGTCTACGCGAAGCCCGCCCGCCTCGATCCACGTGAACGACGAATGCACCCACGGAATTTGCGCGGGGGCCAGATAAAAGAACTCACGCGCCAGTTCCACCGTGAAAAAAAACGACAAGCCGGTTGCACCCAGAGCCACGGCGCTGGTCGTTGCGCGGCTCCAGGCACGGCCGAGAATGCCGTTTGCGCCTGCGCCAAGCAATGGCAGCAGCGGGATGATCCAAAGATGCGTGAGAACAAACATACGCGATGGCTACAGTTTTAACAGGTTGACGCGCTCGACGTTGAGCGATTGGCGGCTGCGAGCGACGACAATCACAATGGCGAGTCCCACTGCGGCTTCAGCGGCCGCTACGACGATTACAAAAAAAACGAAAACCTGGCCTTGCAGCTGCCCCAGCGAGCGGCCGAAGGCTACGAACGCCAGGTTAACCGCGTTCAACATCAACTCAATGGACATAAAAATGGTGATAATGTTGCGCTTGAACAGAACGCCTGCAATGCCTAGGCCGAACAGAACGGCGCTAAGCGTCACATAATAGGAAATCGGAACCACCTTCGTCACTCCTCCCAAACGTCTGCTTCTGCGCCGGTCATGACTATCCATCTCCTTTGGCTAGAACCAGCGCTCCCAAAATGGCGATCAAAATCAGAATGGACGTCAGTTCGAAAGGGAACATGTAACTGCGGAAGAGAAGCATGGACAACTCCCGCGTTGCCTGTTCGGCCGTGGGCTGCGCCACCATGGCTGCAGACGCCCGAGCCACACGATAGGCAAGCACAACCAACAGGATGGCGGCAAGGGGAATGCCCGCATAATGCGCCATGCGGCTGAAATCAGTTCTTTCCTCGGCACCGGCATTGAGCAACATGATGACGAAGACAAACAACACCATAATCGCCCCGGCGTAAACGATGATCTGAACTGCGGCAACGAATTCGGCGTCGAGCAGTAAGTAAAGCCCGGCAAGCGCAACCATTACCACGATAAGCGAGAGCGCGCTGTGGATGGGATGGCGCTGCAAAATGAGGTTCATCGCGCCGGCCACGGCCATCGCCGCAAGAACCAGAAAGACCAATATTGGGGGGCTCACTTTCGAATCACCATGGCAAAGCTTGTCAAAATGACGTTCGCAAGCGAAAGAGGGAACAGGAATTTCCAGCCAATGGCCATCAGCTGGTCATAGCGGAAGCGCGGCAGGGTCCAGCGGACCCACACGTATACGAATAACATAATAAATACCTTAAGCAAAAGCCAGAAAGGACCTTGCACGATGTCGATCATACCGGGGAGCACGAAAGCCGCGCTCAGGGCACATAAGAGCAACCCCAGCAGGGGCAGATAAATCTTGCCCCAAAGCGTTTGATAGCGCAGGCCGTGAATCACCAGGGCGATCCCCGCGATAGCGAACGAAGCCGTTGGCAAGTAGTGAGTCCAGGCGAAGGCCGATGTTTGGGGAAATGGGGAGAGCCAGCCGCCGAAAAAAAGAATGATGGCCAGGAAGGCAACCGTAACCATGCTGGCGTATTCGGCGAGGAAGAACATTGCGAATTTGAAGCTGGAATACTCCGTATGAAATCCGGCCACCAACTCGGTTTCGGCTTCGGCGAGATCAAAGGGCAACCGGTTGGTCTCCGCAATGGCGGCGACAAAATAACAAAATAATCCCAGGATCTGGGGCAAGATTGGACTTAATAGATTCCACTTCGGCAGGAAACCCCAGGTATATCCGCTTTGCGCCTGGATAATTTCGGTCAAGTTGAATGTGCCGGCGAGCAGCAGCACGCCAACCACAGACAGGGTGAGAGATAGTTCATAGCTGACCATCTGCGCGGAGCTGCGCAAACCGCCTAGGAGCGAATATTTGCTATTGGACGACCAGCCAGCCAGCGCTACCCCATACACGCCAATGGATGTGAGCGCAAAGATGACCAATAATCCGGCATTGGCGTTGGCAACCACCAATAGCGTGGACTGTCCCAATATGCGGATCGTGCCGGGCCCGAAGGGAATCAAGGCGATGGCGGAAAGGGCCAGCGTCATGGTCAGGAAAGGAGCGAGAAAAAATACGAACCGATCCGCCCCGGAAGGAGTCGTATCCTCCTTCATAAGGAATTTCACGGCGTCGGCGAGCGGCTGCAGCAGGCCATGAGGCCCCACACGATAGGGGCCCACGCGCCGCTGGATATGCGCGGCCACCTTGCGTTCAAACCAAACGAGATAGGCAAGGGAAGTGAGCAAGAGGAAGAGCAATACGGCGATCTTCACCAAGGAAACGATAATGAGCGCATGTTGCGCAAAGAGGTCGCTCACGGACGCATTTCCACTTCGCGTAGGGATCGGATCATCCGGCAATAGGGCGTCAGGCTGCCGCTGGTGAACAGGGTATCACCCGCAGAGAAAACCGTTCCTTGGCGGATGGCATGTTCGCTGCCGCCGCCGGGATTGACGGCTGGACGACTCGCCTCGGCGCCCCCCGCGAGCAGGTTCTGCCAGGAAACCCCATATCCCTGGACGTTCTGGCGGATCTCGTTGAATGCCGCTTCGGGCGTGCGCAGAAGGATTGGCTGTCCTATTCCGCGGGCACCCAATTGGTGAGACAGAATCCGCAAGATATCGAAGTCCGACCGCGGCCCCGCAAAATCGCTCCCCTTGCGCACTATCTGAATCTCGCCCGTACAGTTCGTCACCGTGCCGTTTTTTTCATACGCGCATAGCACGGGCAAAACGATATCGGCAAGGCGGGCGGTCTCCGTCAGAAACATGTCCTGCACCACCAGTAGTTCGAGACCCCCGAGTCGATCCGAGGAAGAAAAACCGTGTGACTTCGCCGGATTTGCGCCCACCACATAGAGCGCTTTCATATTCCCCGCCGCCGCTGACTCTAGCATTTCGGGGCCGGAGAAACCCGGTCTTTCCGGGAGATTCGCTCCCCAGAGCCGGCCGAATGCCGAACGTGCCCGTTCATCTCCGACCGAAGCATAACCGGGTAAGCGATCCGGCAGCAGGCCCATGTCGGCAGCCCCGCGCGAGTTCGCCGCATCGCCGAGAGCCACAAATCGGGTAAGTTTGCCTTCGGTGGCGCGCGACGCTGCAAATGCGGCCAGGTCGCTCATCGCCGGGCCTTGGAGCGTCGCCCCGAACAGCACAACGAGATCATTTTCAGTGGAGAGCGCGCCCCGCAGATCCTGAATTTCTTGGGCTATGCCAGCAGGGTTGACACTCGGTTCCGGCGCGCGAAAAAGGGTCGCAAGGGACGCGGCTTCTTCTCCGGCAGCGACTTGAAGGTATAGCCTTGCTTTTCGCCTCAAGCCGGGCTCTCGAGAATCAACGATGTACAGCCGCGACCCGTGGTGGCGAATTGCGGCTCGGATCTGCCACGCGACCAGAGGATTCTGTTCGGTAACGTCATTTCCGATGAGCAAAAATGCCGGCGCCGTCTGCAGTGCGGCCATTGTTGGAAAGAGGTCGCAGGGAGTGCCGGGAGCGGGCGCGGAGGCGCTGGCGGCGCCCGAAAGTGCGGTAAATAGTCCGGCATAGTCGGCGGTACGGTGATGGTCGAGGTGATTCGTGCCAATGGCGGCGCGGGCGATGCGCCCGAGCAGATAGTTCTCTTCATTCGTCGTATGGTTGGAACCGTAGAAACCGATGGCATCCGCGCCGTTTTGCGAGCGCACCGCGGCCAGTCGGGAGGCCACTTCCTGCAGCGCGTCTTCCCAGGTAGCCGGCTGCAATTTTCCGTCACGCCGAATCAGGGGTTCGCGCAGTCTTTCGGGATGCCGCGTAAAATCGAAGGCAAAACGGCCCTTGACACAAAGGAAGTCGCTATTGAAGCCGGAGAGGTCGCGATTATTGGCGCGCAGGATTTCGTGATTACGTACGCTTAGCGTGGTTTTGCAGCCATTCGAGCAGTGGGCGCACGTCGTGGAGACATATTCCATTTCCCAAGGGCGGGTTTGGTAGCGGTAGGTTCCGCTGGTGAGTGCGCCCACCGGACAAATGTCAATGCACATGCCGCATTCTTCGCAGTCCAGATGATCTTCGCGGTTCGGAATAATGACGGATTGTGCCCCGCGCTGCCCCACGCCGAGCGCTTTGACGTCCATGCCCTCGTCGCAAACCCGCACGCAGCGGAAGCAAAGGATACAACGCGGCGCATCGTAATAAACGAGGTTGGACCACTTCACCTCCGGCACATGCAGCTTTTCTTCCACAAAGCGGCTGCGGTCCGCACCATACCGAAAAGTCATATCCTGCAATTCGCATTCGCCGCCCTTGTCGCAAACCGGGCAGTCCAACGGATGATTGGTCAGCAGAAATTCCAGCATGGCCTTTCGCGCCTCATGCACCTGAGGGGTGTCGGTTTGCACGACCATGTTATTCGCCGCCACCAGCGTGCAAGCGGTCTGCAACTTGGGGGCTTTCTCCACTTCCACCAGGCACATGCGGCAAGCGGCTTGCAGCGCCAGGCCCTGGTAGTAGCAGAACGATGGGACGGAAATTCCCGCAAGCCTGGCCGCTTCGATTACCAGCGTCCCCGGAGGAACGGTCAGTTCGCGTCCGTCGAGTGTGAACTTGATTTCAGTCATAACCGCCATATCCGATCACGTGAGGCGTCTATCGTGAGGTCACCAAGTCGGCAGCGGGGCGATAAGGGCATTTCCCTGCCAGATGTTCCTCAAACTCATGAGCCCATTTCTTGACGATGCTGATCGTCGGCAGCGCTGCGGCATCACCCAGCGGACAAAAAGTCTTCCCCAACATGTTTTTCGCCAACTCTCCGATCAGTGGAATATCTCCATCTGATCCGCTTCCGGAGTGAAAACGATCCAGAATCTTGCTCAACCATTCTGTGCCCTCGCGGCAGGGGATGCACCAACCACAGGATTCATGGGCATAGAAGTGCATGATGCGTCGCGCCAGGTCCACCATGCAGGTCTCTTCGTCAATCACCACAACCCCTCCCGAACCCAGCATGGAACCGGCCTTGGCCAGAGAATCGAAGTCCATGGGCAGGTCGATCTCTTCCGCTTTGAGCAAGGGGCAGGAGCTGCCTCCAGGGATCACCGCCTTCAGCTTCTTGCCGCCAGTGATGCCCCCGGCGACATCCTCCAGCATACGTTTCAGATTGAAGCCCATCGGCAACTCATAAACTCCCGGACGATTGACGTGGCCCGAAATGCAGAACAGCCGGGTGCCGCCATTCTTAACCGAACCGAGGTTGGAGTACCATTCGCCTCCACGACGCAGGATGGATGGTACCGCCGAGAGCGTCTCGACGTTGTTGATGACCGTCGGCGAACCGTACAGTCCCACGACGGCGGGAAAGGGCGGGCGTATCCGCGGATACCCCCGTTTGCCTTCGAGAGATTCCATCAAGGCGGACTCTTCACCGCACTCATAAGCCCCCGCGCCGGTATGCGTAGCTAGATCAAAATCGAAGCCACTGCCCAGGATGTTTTTTCCCAGGTAGCCGCCCGCATAAGCCTCTTCAATGGCGGCATCAACAATATCCAGCACATAGCGGTATTCCCCGCGGATATAAATGTAGCCGTTGTGAGCGTTCACGGCGCGGCCGGCAATCGCAGTGCCTTCGATCAATTGGTGTGGGTCCATCTCCATCAACGGACGGTCCTTGCAAGTGCCGGGTTCGCTTTCGTCGGCGTTGCAGAGGACGTACACCGGTTTTGCGGTCTGTTTGGGTACGAAGCTCCACTTCATGCCCGTTGGGAAGCCTGCCCCGCCCCGGCCGCGCAAGTTCGATTTCTTGACCTCCTCGATCACTTGTTCGGCCGAGAGTTCCAAAGCGCGCTTTAAACCCTGATAGCCATCGTGCTGAAGATAGACGTCCAGCCGGTGCGACCCCGGCACTCCGAACAGACGGCTGATCACTGGGATTTCAGCGGGATGACGCTCATGTACGGCCCCGGTGATCGGCGCCGAAGGAGCAGGGGCAAATCCCTGATCCAGTTGGTCGAGGAGTTCGTTGGTTCGAGACGGCGTCAAATTCTCGTAAAAGTCGTAATTGACCTGTAGTGCGGGGGCGCCCGTACAGGCGCCGATACACTCGACTTCTTCGAGGGAAAACATCCGATCGGGAGTTACTTCCTTGTTGCCGATCTCCAGCTTTTTCTGCACGAACTCCCAAATCTGGCGGCTGCCGCGCAGCATGCAGGAAACATTCGTGCAGACCTGGACATGATATTTCCCCGCTGGGGCGCGCCGAATCATGGAATAGTAGGCCAGTGTCTCGGTGACCTGCAGCGTGTTAACGTCGAGACGTCGCGCAATTTCGGCAATGAGATCGTCGCTTACGTAGCCGAGGGCGTCCTGCGCATAGAGAGCCATGGGCACCAGGGCCGAACGCTTCACGGGATACCGTTGCAGGAGACTTTGAAACTTTCTTTCGACTTCCGGCGGCAGTTCCATCAGCGATCCACTTCCCCCAGCACGATGTCAATCGTTCCGATGCAGGCAACTAAGTCCGCAACCAGGCGGCCTTCGGCCAGCTTGGGTAGCGCTTGCAAGTTGACGAACGAAGGGGCGCGTACCTTCACGCGATAGGGATGGGGCGTGCCATCGCTGGCCACAAAAAATCCCAACTCCCCGCGAGGAGATTCAATGCGCTGGTAGACCTCGCCCGCGGGCGGCGCAAATCCCTCCGTGAAAATCTTGAAGTGGTAAATGAGCGCTTCCATTTCCGTCTTCATCTTCTCGCGATCGGGAGGCACGATGCCAGGCGCATCGGCCTTGATGGGACCTTCTGCGGGGGCCTTGGCCATGGCTTGGCGAACGATCTTGATGCTTTCGCGCATTTCCGCCACGCGCACCAGGTATCGCGCATAACAATCGGATTCCATCCGCGTAGGCACCGTGAACTCGAACTCTTCATAGCTGGAATAAGGGAAGAACTTACGCACGTCGTAGGCTACTCCGGCTGCCCGCAGCGTGGGCCCGGAAACGCCCAGAGCGACGGCGTCCCGGGGATCGAGGTAACCGATGCCCACGGTACGCGATTTCCATATGCGATTGGCGGTAAGCAATTCTTCATACTCTTCGATCCGGGAAGGGAAGATATCCATGAATCGATTTACTCTGTCCAGCCATCCCGGGGGAGGCTCCAGGGCCAGACCGCCGATACGGAAGTAGCTGGTCATCATGCGCTGGCCGGAAACCATCTCAAATATTTTAAGAATCTCTTCGCGCTCGCGAAAACAGTACAGCATAACCGAGGTTGCGCCCAAATCCATCGCATGCGTACCCACCCATACCAAATGCGAGGCCAGCCGCGTCAATTCGGTAAGCAACACGCGGATGTACTGCGCGCGCTTGGGAATCGTCAGCCCCAATAGCTTTTCAACCGCGAGGCAATAGCCCAGGTTATTGGAAAGAGGCGACAGGTAGTCCAGGCGATCGGTGAGCGTGATTGCCTGCGAGTATGTAAGAGCCTCACAGGATTTCTCGATTCCCGTGTGGAGGTAGCCAATTTCCGGCCGCGCTTTCACCACGGTTTCACCATCAAGCTCCAGAACGATTCTCAGAACCCCGTGCGTGGAGGGATGCTGAGGCCCCATATTCAGGACCATGGTTCGGCTGTTGCCAGTTGCGGTATGGACTGTCGTAGCCATCAGCGGAAGCCCTCGACCGGGTAGTCCTTACGCAACGGATGACCTTCCCAGTCCTCGGGCATCAGAATGCGTCGCAAATCGGGATGCCCGAGGAAGCGCACTCCAAAGAGGTCGAAGATTTCGCGCTCATGCCAATCGGCCGTAGGCCATATGGGGGTAACGGTTTCGATCTCTGGATCTCTTCCGGATGATACGCTGACCCGCAGATGCAGCGTATGGCGGTTGGGAATAGACACCAGATGGTAATTCAATTCAAAACGCGGCTCCATTGGGAACCGGTCCACCACAGAAATGTCGGAGAGGAAATCGAATTGCAACCCGGGCTCGCCTTGAAGGAATTCTGCCGTTTGCCGGAAGCGACTGGGCGTCAAAACCAGGGTCAGCTCCCCGCGGAAGCTTAGGGTTTCGGCGGCAGCCGTTGGATCCCAAGCTCGCAATCTCTGCAAAATCGGGTTGTTCCCAAGATCATCAGGTTCGATCACGAAGGGCGGTCCCCGCGTGCCGGTGGGCGGGTCCAGTCCAGCGCGCCTTTCTTCCAAAGGTAGATGTAGCCCGCCACCAGAATCGCCATGTAAAGCAGCATCTCCGTGAACCCGAACCAACGTAGTTCATGATACACATACGCCCAGGGATAGAGGAAGATCGCCTCCACATCAAAAAGGATGAAGATCATTGCGACCAGGTAAAACTTGACCGAAAAAGGCTCCCGGGCGTCTCCGGTTGGCGTGATGCCACACTCATAGGCTTGGCTCTTGATCCGGCTGGGCCGACGACGCCCGATCGCCGAGGATACCACCAGAAGGATGCCCGCCAGGCCCATGGCAATGAGGAGATGTATCAAGAAGGGCGCGTAGGATTGGGCCAGGTTTTCTGACATGGAGACGCAAGATATAATAACGACGGATTCCACGGCGGGTCAAATGAACTGCCAGCGGTCGAGCCAGTCCTGCCAGCACATTCTTGGCAGGTCGAGCGTTCCTAAATGAAGCTGGGCTTCAACTCGAATCTGCAGCTCCCCGACGCGGTCTACCATGTTCAGACCGAGGAACATGGCGCAGGGCACCCGTCCATTGATACCTTAGTGTTGCGGCAGGGGCAGGTCCTTTACCGCCATACCACTAGCTACCACGACCTGCTCGCGAACGGAAGGGCTGACCAGACAGCCCTGCTGGCGCGTGTGGAGCGACAGCATCGCGATATCTTGCATGCCCTTCAGGAGGGCTCGCTGCAATTGGACAATTTCGC
>Ga0302324_100027952_pt1 | contig 10736 bp, 10 predicted proteins | sample Palsa_T0_1_FD_201949 | JGI IMG/M metagenome (GOLD analysis project Ga0302324, IMG submission 201949) | Peat permafrost microbial communities from Stordalen Mire near Abisko, Sweden - Palsa_T0_1 | ecosystem: Environmental > Terrestrial > Soil > Palsa > Peat permafrost | place: Sweden: Abisko...
CAATACCCACATGCGGGCCGATCCTTGGATTCTCGAACATAAGCCGACGCTCTACTGGTCGATGCTGCAAACCGCCGAGACCGTCGCCAAGCGCTATCAGATCTCGAAGCAGGCGCAAGACGAGTACGGCGTTCGCAGCCAGCTGCGCGCGGCCGCGGCGCAAGCTGCCGGCAAGTTCACGGACGAGATCGTGCCTTTGACGACGACCTGGGGCGTCGTCGACAAAGCGACCGGTGCGATCATCACGCGGGAAACGACGATCGGCGCCGATGAGGGCATCCGGCCCGATACGACGCTCGAAGCCGTGGCCAAGATCCGGCCGGCACTGCCGGGCGGCGTCATCACGGCGGGCAACGCGAGCCAGTTCTCCGACGGCAGCAGCGCCTGCGTCATCATGGAGCGCAAACTCGCCGAGCGGCGCGGCCTTGAACCCTTGGGGCTGTTTCGCGGATTTGCGGTTGCCGGTTGCGAACCCGACGAAATGGGCGTGGGTCCGGTTTACGCGGTCCCGCGGCTGCTCGACCGTACCGGTTACAAAATCGGCGATATCGATCTCTGGGAACTCAATGAAGCATTCGCCTGCCAAGTGCTGTATTGCCGCGATCGCCTCGGCATTCCGGACGAGCGCTTGAATGTCAACGGCGGCGCGATTGCGGTCGGACATCCCTACGGCGTCAGCGGCGCGCGTCTCACGGGTCATGCACTCATCGAAGGCAAGCGGCGCGGCGCGCGGCTCGTGGTCGTGACGATGTGTATTGGCGGCGGCCAGGGCGCGGCGGGCTTGTTCGAAGTGACCTGACGGATGGCTGCAATGAACTTTTCGCACAGCGATAAGGTCCGCGAGTTGCAGCAACGGGTTACCGACTTCATGGAGCGGTTCGTTTATCCTGCCGAGAGCCGCTTTCAAGACGAAGTGGCCAAGAACCGCCGCGCCGGGAACCCCTGGCTCGCGACCGAGGCCGTCGAGGAGCTCAAGCGCGAGGCGCGCACCGCAAAATTGTGGAATCTGTTCCTGCCGGACTCCGAGCACGGCGCCGGTCTCACGAATCTCGAATATGCGCCCCTGTGCGAAATTATGGGACGCTCGCCGCTGGGTCCGGAAGCGTTCAATTGTTCGGCGCCCGACACGGGCAACATGGAGGTGCTGGCTCGGTACGGGTCGCCGGAGCAGCGCAAGCGCTGGCTCGAACCGCTGCTCGAGGGCCGAATCCGCTCCGGCTTTGCGATGACCGAACCCGCGGTCGCCTCAAGCGACGCGACCAACATCGAGGCCGAGATCGTGCGCGACCGGGATGATTACGTGATCAACGGCCGCAAGTGGTGGACCAGCGGCGCCGGTGATCCGCGCTGCGAGATCCTGATCTTCATGGGCAAGACAAATCCCGGCGCCGCGCTGCACAGCCAGCAATCGATGATCCTCGTGCCGCTAAAGATGCCGGGGATCACCGTGAAGCGCCAACTCTCGGTCTTCGGCTACGACGACGCGCCGCACGGCCACTCTGAAATCGAATTCACCGACGTGCGCGTGCCCGCGGCGAACTTATTGCTCGGCGAAGGACGCGGCTTCGAAATCGCGCAGGGTCGGCTCGGACCGGGGCGTATTCATCACTGCATGCGCCTCATCGGTCTCGCCGAGCGCGCGCTCGAGATGCTGTGCCGGCGTGCAGTCGAGCGCGTCGCATTCGGCCGGCGCCTCTCGGAACAAGGCGTCACGCTCGAGCGAATCGCCGAATCGCGCATTGAGATCGATCAGGCCCGGTGGCTCGTACTCAATGCGGCTTACATGATGGACACGGTCGGCAATCGCGGCGCAAAGAAGGAAATTGCGATGATCAAAGTCGCGGCGCCACAGATGGCCTGCCGTGTGCTCGATTGGACCATTCAGATGTACGGTGGCGCCGGCGTCAGCCAGGACTTCCTGCTCGCCCATGCCTATGCGCACGCACGCTCCCTGAGGCTCGCCGACGGTCCGGACGAAGTGCACCGCGCGCAGATCGGCAAGCTCGAGCTGTCCCGGTATCGATCAGCCTGAAGAGCGCGGCATGTCGGACAGGCATTTCAAATTCTGGCCTGATCATTCGCGGCAGCACCTGGACGCGCCGGCCACCAACTTGTTCTACAACCTCGAGGTGTCCGCACGGCGCTATCCGGCCAAACCCGGTCTCGTCTATTACGACACGCCGCTCGGCTTTGCCGAGCTTCACGACGAAGCGCAGCGGATCGCGGGCTATCTCGAGCAGCGCTGCGATGTGCGCAAAGGCGATCGCGTGCTGCTCTACATGCAGAACAGCCCGCAGTTCGTCATCGCCTATTACGGCATCTTGCGCGCCAATGCGATCGTCGTGCCGCTCAATCCAATGTACCTCACGCAAGAATTTCTTCGCTGCGCCAAGGACGCAGGAACCACGACAGCGATCGTCTCGCAGGAGCTGTACTCGCGCATCGAACCGCTGCTCGATTCGGGGGAACTCGAGCATGTGATCGTCACCGCTTATTCGGATTATTTGAAAGAGCCCACGAACCTCTCCGTGCCGGAGTTCATTGCGGCGCCGCGCGTCGAGCTGTCGCGGCGCGGTGTCACGCTGTGGGGCGATGCGCTCGCAAGCGGCCTGCCTCCGGGACCGTTGAGTGCAGGTCCCGACGATTTGTGCGTGATGCCGTACACCTCCGGCACCACCGGCGAGCCCAAGGCGTGCATGCATACGCACCGCACGACCATGCATACGCTCGTGGCCTCGATGCGCTGGTTCGCGGTGCAGCCTGAATTGACGATGCTCGCGGTCGCGCCCTTCTTTCACGTGACCGGCATGCAAGGCAGCATGAACGGCCCCCTCTACAACGGCAATACCGTGGTTCTGCTGCCGCGTTGGGACCGCGTCGCCGCCGCGGAATGCGTGCAGCGCTATCGGATCGCCAGCTGGACCGCGGTTCCAACGATGATCCAGGATTTCTTCCTGAACCCGAACATCGAGCGCTACGATTTGTCCTCGATCCGCAGATTGAGCGGCGGCGGCGCCGCGATGCCTGCCGCCGTGGCGCAGCGGCTGCTGCAGCGGGGCATCACCTACTACGAAGGCTATGGACTCTCTGAGACCATGGCGGCCACGCATATCAACCCCCCTGATCGTGCGAAACAGCAATGTTTGGGCATACCGATCTACGGCGTCGATTCGCGCGTCGTCGATCCGGCGACCGGCGACGAACTTGGCGCAGGCGAGGTCGGCGAGATCGTGACTCATGGCCCGCAGGTGTTCGTGGGCTATTGGAACAAACCACAAGACAGCGCGCAGGCGTTCATCGAAATCGACGGCAAACGCTTCTTGCGTACCGGCGATCTCGGCAGAGTCGACGAAGACGGCTACTTCTTCATGGTCGACCGCCTCAAGCGGATGATCAATGCGTCCGGATTCAAAGTGTGGCCGACCGAGGTCGAATCGTTGATGTATCAGCACCCCGCCGTACTCGAGGCCTGCGTCGTCGGCGCGAGCGACGAGTATCGCGGCGAGACCGTCAAGGCCTTCGTCGTGTTGCGGCCGGAATGGAAGGGACGCACCGAGGCCCGGGCAGTCGTCGATTGGTGCCGTGAGAACATGGCGGCGTTCAAAGTCCCGAGGATCGTCGAATTCATCGATGCGCTGCCTAAATCGGGCAGCGGCAAGATTCAGTGGCGCGAACTCCAGGATCGCGAACGGCGGGCCGAAGCCGAGCGCAGCGCCGCGGCCGAGCGCAGTGGCTCAGCATGAAGGCGCTGCTGAGTAGACGGCCCGGCGGACCTGAGACTCTGGAACTCGGCGAGATTCCCGAGCCAGTGGCAGGGTCCGGCCAGGTCCGGGTCACGGTGCGTGCTTGCGGCGTCAATTTCCCGGATTTGCTGATCATTCAGGATCTCTATCAAGTCAAGCCACCGCGACCGTTCGCGCCCGGCGGCGAGATCTCCGGCGTCGTCGATGCGCTCGGCGCGGGCGTCGAGGGCTTGCGCGTCGGCGATCGCGTGCTCATGAGTCCGGTACAGGGCGGTATGGCTCAGAAAGTCGTCGGTCCCGCGGAAAACTGCTGGAAAATTCCCGATGCGATGCCCTTTGACGAAGCAGCGGCACTGCTTCTGACCTATGGCACCTCGCAGCACGCGCTCACGGATCGAGCGCAGCTCAAGCCCGGCGAGACGCTGCTGGTGCTCGGGGCCGCGGGCGGCGTCGGCCTCGCCGCGGTGGAATTGGGCAAGGCCATGGGCGCTCGCGTCGTCGCCGCGGCATCGACTGAAGCGAAGCTCGCGCTAGCGCGCGAGCATGGCGCCGATGAGACCGTGCAATATCCGGCGGTTGCGCTCGACAAAGCCGCTGCGCGCGCACTCACGGATCACTTTAAGTCCGTCTGCGGTGTGAACGGCGCCCAGGTGATCTTTGATCCGGTGGGCGGCGATTACACGGAAGCGGCGCTGCGCGCGATCGGATGGCAGGGGCGCTATCTCGTCGTCGGCTTTACCGCCGGTATCCCGAAGCTGCCGCTCAATCTGACCTTGCTCAAGAGTTGCCAGATCATTGGAGTGTTCTGGGGTGAATTCACCGCGCGCCAGCCGCGGCAGCATGCCGCCAATGTCGCGGCGCTCATGGCGCTGTATCTCGACGGCCGCATCAAACCGGCGGTCACCGAGCGCTTCCCGCTGCAACGGGGAATGGACGCGATCGCAAGGCTCGGTGCGCGCGCTGCGCGCGGCAAGGTCGTCGTCATGGTCGAATGAGAAAGCCGTCGTGAATCTCAACTACAGCGCCGCAGAAGAATCCTTTCGCACCGAAGTCCGTGCGTTCTTTGAAGCCGAGCTTCCGGCCGACATCCGCTCCAAAGTTCGCTTGGGAAGGCGAATGCACAAAGACGACCTCGTGCGCTGGCAGAAGATCCTGTACCGCCGCGGCTGGGGCGCCGGCATGTGGCCGCGGCGCTACGGCGGTGCCGATTGGAGCGTCGTCGAGCAGCACATCTTCGATGAAGAGGGTGCGGCGGCCGGTGCGCCGCCACAGATCCCGTTCGCGTTGCGCATGGTCGCCCCGGTGCTCATGACCTTCGCGACTGCCAAACAACAGAATTACTTTCTGCCGCGCATCATTTCCGGCGAGGACTGGTGGTGCCAGGGGTATTCGGAGCCCGGTTCCGGGTCCGATCTCGCATCGCTGCGCACGAGCGCGGTGCGCGCAGGCGCTCATTACCGCGTCAACGGCCAAAAGACCTGGAACACACTCGGCCAGTATGCCGATTGGATCTTCTGCCTGGTGCGCACGAGCAGCGACGCGCGTCCACAGCAAGGCATTTCGTTTCTGTTGATCGATATGAAATCGCCGGGCATCACGGTGCGTCCCATCGCCACGATCGAGGGCGAACACGAAATCAACGATATTTTCTTCGACAATGTGCAGGTGCCGGTCGAAAACCTGGTCGGCGAGGAAAACAAGGGCTGGACCTACGCAAAATTCCTGCTCTCGCACGAGCGCACCAATAATGCCGGCATCGGCAATTGCAAACGCGCATTGAAGCGGCTCAAGGAAATTGCTACCCACCAACTCCATGGCGGCCGCCCGTTGATCGAGGATTCCCGCTTCCGCGATCGCATCGCACAGATCGAACTCGAGCTCATGGCGCTCGAGATCACGAACCTGCGTGTGCTTTCTGCGGTCTCGACGGAATCGCGCGCTCCGGGACCCGAGGTCTCGCTGCTCAAAATCAAGGGATCGGAGATCATCCAGCAGCTCGCCGAGCTCCAAATGCATGCGCTTGGACATGACGCCCTGCCCTACTTGCGCGAGGCACTCGAGGTGGACTGGGCTCCGGCGCCGTTGCTCGCGGATCACTATGCCGCCTTCGCGCCGCCGCTCACGGGCCAATATTTCAACTACCGCAAGACCACGATCTATGCGGGCTCGACGGAGATCCAGAAGAACATCATTTCGAAACTGATCCTGGGTCTATAAAGAGAGCTGCTATGGATTTTCGGCTAACGGAAGAACAACTGGCGCTGCAGGAAACGCTGCGGCGTTTTATCGCCAAAGAATACGATTTCGAGCGGCGCCGCTCGCTCGCGGGCTCACCGCTCGGCTATTCCGCGCAAGCCTGGACTCAGTATGCCGAGCTCGGCTTGCTCGGCCTGCCCTATCCCGAGGAATTCGGCGGGTTCGGCGGCAACGGTGTGGACATCATGGCCGTCATGGAACTGGTCGGCGAGGGACTGCTGCTGGAGCCTTACATGAGTACGGTCGTACTCTGCGGAGGACTGCTTCGCGATGCCGCTGCCCGCGCGATCAAGGACGTGCTATTGCCGCAGATCGCCGCGGGCAAGCTGCAAATCGCTCTCGCCGCCTATGAGGCGGCCGGGCGCTATGAGCTGGCGCACGTTGCTTCGACGGCCATCTGTGACAACGAGGGCTGGCGGCTCACGGGCCGCAAGTCCGTCGTGCTCGATGCCCCATCGGCCGATTATTTTCTTGTCTCGGCACGCAGCAGCGGCAATCGGACCGATGCCGAGGGTATCTCCCTGTTTCTGGTACCACGTGATGCGCCGGGATTGACGCTGCAAGCCTATCCCACCCAATCCGGCGGCAGAGCCGCGGATTTACATCTGCAAAATGTGCCCATTGACGGCGACGCCGTGATCGGCGTACCCGAGCGCGCGCTTCCCGTCATTGAGCGCGCCGTCGACCAGGGAATCGCCGCACTCTGCGCCGAAGCGCTGGGTATCGTGACCGCGCTCAATGAGGCGACTCTCAATTATCTGAAAACCCGCAAACAGTTCGGCACCGTGATCGGCAGCTTCCAGGCGCTGCAACATCGAATGGCCGACATGTTCATCGCCGCCGAGCAGACCCGTTCGATGGCCATCATTGCGGCAATCCAGGCCACGGGCGACGATCCCGAGGCACGTCGCCGCGCCCTATCGGGCGCGAAGGCCTATATAGGACAGGCCGCGCGCTTCGTCGGCCAGCAGGCCGTCCAACTACACGGCGCGATGGGAGTCGTCGACGAGCTTAACGTCAGCCATTACTTCAAGCGCCTCACGATGATCGATATGACATTTGGCGACGCCGATCATCATTTTGCGCGCTTCAGCGATGCACTTCGACTCGAACCGTTGGGAGCTGTCTCATGAAATTCAACCGCCCACGCCTGATTCTTGGACTCTACGTGCTCGCGTTTATCGTCATCACCGAGCTCGTCACCGGCCATCTTGCGCTGCCGGCATGGCCGGCGTTCGTGGCCTGGGTCCTCTTCTTCGGAGAACACATGAACCCGAAGAGGACGCCGCATATTCTCGTCGGCTCCGCCGCTGGTATCGGACTCATTATGCTTGCACCGATCGTCATCGGCTTGCTCGCGCCCCTCATCGGCGCCGAATGGGGCCGGCTGATATACATTTTGGCGGCCGTTTACGCGATTTTCGCGTTCGGCGAAATGATTCCGCTGGTTCTCAACTACTATACCTTCATGTTCTTCACGGTCGCGGGCCTTGCGTTGGCGGCGCCAAATCCCAATCCTCCGCTGTGGCTCCTCATCGAGGTTGTGGGCGGCGGCTTGCTGATCGGCGCCACGATCATCGCCGGCAGGACCATCGGGGCACGCGGCACGGCGGAGCCGGCGCACTGAATGAAACATGCACCGGTCACCTCGGTGAGACAGCAGGTCAGCGCCGCCGAATGGGACGCGCGCGTGAATCTCGCGGCCGCGTATCGCCTCGTTGCGCTCTACGGCTGGGATGACCTCGTCTTCACTCACGTGTCGGCGCGGGTCCCCGGATCGGAGCATCATTTTCTGATCAATCCCTACGGCATGATGTTCGAGGAAATCACGGCTTCCTCGCTCGTCAAGATTGATCTCGGCGGCCGGAAGATCATGGACTCGCCCCACGAAATCAATCCGGCCGGCTTCACAATTCACAGCTGCATTCATGCGGCGCGAGAGGATGTCGTGTGCGTCATGCACATCCATTCACTCAACGGAGTCGCCGTCGCGGCACAAAAGCAGGGGTTGCTGCCGATTTCACAGCAATCCGTGTTCGTGCTGTTGTCGTTGGCCTATCACGATTATGAGGGTGTCGCGCTCAATGCCGCCGAACAGCCGCGCTTGGTCGCCGACCTCGGCGACAAGTCCTATCTCATGCTGCGCAATCACGGGCTCCTGACGGCCGGCTCGTCGCCGGCCGATGCCTTTTTGTACATGTATATCTTCGAATCCGCGTGCGCGATCCAAGTGCGTGCTCAAAGCGGCGGACAAGAATTGATCCGAATACCCGAACCCATTCTCGGCGCCGTTCGGGCCGCGGCCAGCCAGGTGACGCGAGGATTGGGAAGCAGCCTCGCATGGCCGGGGCTGCTGCGAAAACTTGATCGATGCAATCCCGGGTATCGGGAATAGCTGCGAGTGAAGCGCCAGCCGATGACGCGACCGATAGCCAAATCGAAGTCAAAGCGTCGACTCGCCGTCGAACGCCGCACCAGGTGACACGGGTGTTCATGGCCACCAAGTGCGGCGCCGCCGAGGATGGAGCGGTCGGATGAGGGATTCAGGGCGTGCGGGCGCTATAGGACGCCGCTAGCTGCTCCCAATGACCCCGGGTGTAATGCCACTGGCTTCCGTTCTGGTCCCAATGATCCGCAACCCAGTGATACCCGCGGCGTTCGTACACATAGGTACCCGATACCCAATGAAAAAAACGACCAGTCCATTCCCAATAGCCCGGCGCCCAAACATATCCGTCCCGATGCGGCACGTGTTCGACACGGGGCGCCGGCGGGGGCGTATTGAGTGCGATGTCGGCGTCCGCCGCTGCGAACCGGGGCGACAGGAACGCACCGGCGATGATGATTATAGGCAGCGAGGCTTTTTGAAGTGTCTTCATAGTAGGCAACCTTTGGGCCGACTCGGCCATCTCGTTAAAGTTAAAGGACTCATTGACTAACGACCGAACGATCGTGCTATTAAAAACCTGTGGCTGTCGACGCTGGGCTCTGGAGCAGTGATCATGAATAGCGCCTCGCTGGCTTAACGGACTCGAGGAGAACGCCGGCTGCGATCGAGTAGCGATTCGAATGCCGTCTGCGCATGATCTGCCGCATCGCGGTCGCGCATCAGCCCTTGTCTTTGTTGATACATCATCGTGATCCCGTCGAATTCATAGGCGAACTGTTCAGGATCCAGATCGCCCCGGAAATGACCTTCGTCGATCGCGGTCTGGGCGCACCGCGCCACCAACTCCCTCCAATCTTGAAACGCATGCACCACGCGTTCACGCACCGGATGTGCCAGTCGATTGTGGTACTCGAGCGCAGCCTTCTGCAGTGGGCAGCCGCGCAATCCCGCTTCACCACGAATCCATTCCAGTTCTTTCTCGAACAGGACACGCAAACGCGGTTCCCCGCGCGGCGCACTCAGCGCCGGCTGCACCACGGCCAGCGTGATGCGGTTAACCACTTCCTGGATCACGCCGAGTTGCAGGGCTTCTTTCGATTTGAAATGCGCAAATAGTCCGCTCTTGGACAGCTTGACCGCTTCCGCAAGCACGCCTATGGACAGACCCTCATAGCCAACCTCACTGACGAGGCTCAGCGCACGAGAGACAATGATACGTCGGGTTTGCTCGCCCTTGGATTGGCCTTTATCCATGTCGCCCCCCAGCCGGCTGCCGTCCAAGATCACTTTGATTGTCAAACGAGCCGCGCATGGGACCTAAATCTCGTGGGTCATTTAGCTATATTAGCACGATCGTTCGGTCGTAACAACTCGACAGACGAACCGCAATCTGAAGGAGACCGATTCCGTTTGCCGGCCAAGCTCAGCGAGGTGTCGGCTGCGGCGATCTGCCGGGCCGCTATCAGGTACTGGGTCGTTTTCAATCAGAGCGAGAGCGGCAACTCCAAATACTCAGCGTACGTCATGTCCCGATGCTCGAGCAGAATTGGGTCCAATGCCGCCTCGATCTGCGCATCGCGTGTCTCGAACGCCTGTCTCATACTGGGCTCCATCTGACAATGCTCGGCCGGCAGCGGGTTGAACATTGCGGTGAAGGTCGCGCTGTAGACATCTACCGCGGTCAACGCGTCGCCCACGTAGTAGCGGCTCCCGGCCTCGCGCTGGGCCTTTAGGCGTGTGCCCAGCATACCCAACAACTCAGCCACACGCGGGCCGGACGCTGCACCGGCCTCAGGGCCGTAGCCGTATTTCCTGCTCAGGTATTTCGCCACGCGTGCGGGAAAGCCACCCGCGTTCTGCAGACCCGCGTGCACCAGCTGCAGGCGCCGCGACCAGCCTAGGCCCGCTTCACTGCAGATTTCGTGGGCAAGGCCGAACACCAAGGCGCGTTCAGCAGGGTCCGTAGGTAGCAAAGAAGGTATGGGCGCCAAGCGTTCGGTGAGCAGGAGGATTTCGGCCCAGCCGCTGCGGGGTCGCTCGTTTTCGTATATCGCTATCGGCCCGCTGCGTTGTCCAGCCCAGTCCTTCAGGGGCTCGCTGTCGTAAACCAAGCGTACGGCGGCCCAGTCGATGCCTTTGATGTGCAAGAAGCCTTTGGCGGCTTCGCCCCATGGGCTCGGCACGTCGCCGACAACCACCATGCGCAATCCGCCACGTTTTATCGCCTCTTCTACGCCTAGATATTGGACGGTCATTGTGCAGGAGAAACCTGACGCTTGAACTGAGTGGCCGATGCAGCCAGGATTTGCACTTTACCGCAGCAGGTAGGCGATGCTCCACACGCGATG
>Ga0302324_100027953_pt1 | contig 10736 bp, 18 predicted proteins | sample Palsa_T0_1_FD_201949 | JGI IMG/M metagenome (GOLD analysis project Ga0302324, IMG submission 201949) | Peat permafrost microbial communities from Stordalen Mire near Abisko, Sweden - Palsa_T0_1 | ecosystem: Environmental > Terrestrial > Soil > Palsa > Peat permafrost | place: Sweden: Abisko...
TACCACCACGGTCTTGTCCATTTTGTCGGAGACGACTGTCCCCTGAAGTGTGCGAATCATGATGTGGCCTCCTCTTGGGCTATAGCGCGTTCCCGGAAGATGGTCAGTGCCCGGGCGATCGTTTTCTTATGACGCGACAAGGATTTGACGTCCTTGATTTCCTTGGTGCGGCTGTCGATGATAGCCGACGCCAGGGCGGCGCGTTCGGTTTTAATGAGTTCTGAGAGTTCCGTGTCCGTCTTCTTGGTAATTTCTGCTAGTTTCATTCTTCTACCTCACCTGGTATTTCTCGGACTACAAAGCGGGTGCGGACGGGCAGCTTGTGAGCAGCCAGGCGCATCGCTTCTTTGGCCACGTCTTCGGTGACACCGTCCATCTCAAACATGATCCGGCCGGCTTTGACCTTAGCCACGTAGTGGTCTACCGAGCCTTTGCCCGAACCCATACGAACTTCGGCGGGCTTCTTCGTGACGGGGGTATCCGGGAATATACGGATCCAAATCTTGCCACCGCGACGCACGTGGCGGGTCATAGCCCGGCGGGCTGATTCAATTTGGCGTGAGGTGATGCGCTCGGCCGTTTCGGCTTTCAGGCCGAACTGTCCAAAGGCAATATCGGCACCGCGGGTAGCTTCGCCTCTTAGGCGTCCCTTTTGCTGCTTCCGATACTTAGTTTTCTTGGGCATTAACATGATTAACCTACCTTGCGCTCCTCAAATTTGGTGCCCTTGTAGATCCAGACTTTGACACCGATGACACCAAACGTCGTTTTAGCGAGAGCCGGACCGTAATCAATGTCGGCGCGCAGTGTGTGGAGTGGGATACTGCCTTGCGAAACGTGCTCACGGCGAGCCATTTCAGCCCCGTTTAAGCGGCCGGCGATGGCCACCTTGGCACCCAATGCCCCACTCTTGATAGCATTTTCCACTGCCATCTTCATGGCCCGACGGAAGGATATGCGGCGCTCCAGTTGGCTCGCGACATTCTCAGCCACGAGTTGGGCATTGGTTTCCGGCTTCTTGACCTCTTCGATAGACACCTTGACGGGGCCTGAGGCAATCTTTGAGAGCATAGTTTTGAGCTCTTCGGCTCCCGAACCACCCCGGCCGATGACAACACCGGGTTTGGAGGTGTGGATGGAAACCACGATCTGCCCGGGTGAGCGTTCGATGTCAACGCGGGAGACTCCGGCGCGCTTTGATAATTTAGCGGCGATGGCCCGGCGGATCTTCAGGTCCTGAATCAACTGAGTCGCGTAATCGCGATCAGCATACCAGCGTGACTGCCAGTCATGGTCGACCTGGAGGCGCATGCTTCGGGGGTTTATTTTCTGGCCCATTACTTCTTCTCCTCCGCGGATGCCGCTTTGGTATCGGTGGTTTTATCTGTTACTGGTTCGCCGGCTGGTGTCTTGGTTTCCGAGGACACAAGCGTGGTAACGGCCTTGCCGTCCGAGACGATTACGGTGATATGACTGGAGCGTTTACGGATGGCGCTGGAACTACCCTTAGCCCGAGCGCGTGAACGCTTGAGCGTGGGGCCCGGCCCGATAAGGACTGACTCGACAATGAGATCCGCGGGCTTGGCCCGATGGTTGTTTTCGGCATTGGCAATGGCGGAGGCCAGGACTTTGCCAACGGGCGTCGTGGCCCGTTTGTTGGTATTTGCCAAGACGACCAGAGCGTCAGTGGCGCGGCGACCCCGGATAAGGGCGGCGACAAGGCCAGTTTTGCGGGCCGAGGTTCCGACGAATTTAGCTGTGGCACTGGTCTTCATTACTTGCCTTTCGCCAATTTACCGCCATGACCTCGGAACTTGCGGGTCGGGGAGAATTCACCGAGCTTGTGACCTACCATGTTCTCTGAAACGAAGACGGGCACATGCATGCGACCATTGTGGACAGCCAGGGTGTGTCCGACCATTTCCGGCGAGATTGTGGAACTGCGCGACCACGTTTTAAGCACTGACTTGTCGCCAGCGGGCAGCGCTACGATGCGCTTCTGCAGGCGTTCGTCCACATAGGGACCTTTTTTGAGTGAACGACTCATCGTGAACCTCTCCTACCTTTACCGCGGCCTCTGATAATCATGGCCTGCGTGGACTTGCGGCGGCGGGTTTTCAGACCCAGAGCCGGTTTACCCCACGGGGTTTTCTGACCGTACTTATATATAGCTGTTGGCTGTTGGCCCTCACCACCGCCGTGTGGGTGATCTACCGGGTTCATGGCTTTACCGCGGACAGCCGGGCGCCAACCCATGTGGCGGCGTCGGCCGGCAGAGCCGTACTTAACGTTTTGGTGCTGCTCGTTGCCCACTGTGCCGATAGTAGCTTGGCAGTTTTCGTTGACCATGCGGACTTCTCCCGAAGGCAGTCGAACCTGAACAAAGCCCTCTTTGGGTGACTCTTTGGATACCAGTGATGCCTTGGCCCCGGCACTGCGGGCTATTTGACCGCCTTTACCGAGTACCAGCTCGATGTTATAGATCTGCGTACCGGCCGGAATGTTCGCCAATGGCAATCGATTACCCTTGCGGATTTCCGCTTCGGGGCCTGATGCCAGCTGATCTCCCGTCTTCATGCCGGAACCGGCTAGGACGTAAGCAACGCTGCCGCCCTCAAGGCGGACCAGCGCGATATGAGCGGAGCGATTGGGGTCGTATTCAATGGCTTCGATAACTGCTGAGGTCACGGACTTAAAGTCGAAGTCGACCAGGCGGTAGAAACGCTTAACACCACCACCACGGTGGCGAACGGTGATCTTGCCTTGATTATTGCGACCCGATCCGGCAGTTTTGGCAATCAACAGGGACTTGGCCGGCTTTTTCTTGGTAAGGCCCGCTTTGTCCGTGGTGGTCATGCCACGGCGAGCGGGAGTTGTTGGCTTGTAGAGTTTTATAGCCATTACTTCGACACCTCAAACAACGCGATCTTTTGACCCGCTTTTACTTTCACCATGGCCTTTTTGACATCTTTCTGACGTCCAAGAACTCGCTGGAATCGCTTGAGTTTACCTTTGGTGATGACTATGTTCACATCGGTAACGTTCACTTTAAAAGCGGCTTCAACCGCTTTGGCGACTTCGATCTTATTGGTACTGGTAGGCACTTCAAAGACATAGACACCGCGCTCGGCGAGCGAAATTGCCTTTTCTGAGATCTTCGGGGTAAGAATCAGCTGACTCATTTGGCTTCTCCCAGCCAGGTCTTGACGATAGCCATAGCCCCGGCGGTTAGCACCAGGTGGTCGGCGTTCATGACGGTATAGACATTTAAGTATTTGGCCTGGATGAGCTCAAGACCAGAGATGTTACGGGAAGAGCGATCCACGAGATCAGTAATCTCTTCGACGACCAGTAGAATGTTGCCGGACAGCTCCATCTTCGCCAGGAGCTCGATGGTGGGCTTAACTTTGCCGTCGGCAGACGTGAAGTTTTCGAGGACCGAGATGTGACCCGCGTCCGCCTGCAAGCTCAGGACCTGACGGATGGCTTGGCGCTTCATGCGCACGGGCATAGACAAAATGTGGTTTTCGGAACCGGTAGGGCCAAAGACCACGCCGCCTCCGCGCCAGTTGGGCACACGAATGGAGCCGACGCGAGCGCGGCCGGTGCCTTTTTGACGCCACGGTTTGCGGCCACCGCCGCGAACTTGCCCGCGCTTTAAGGTGGATGCTCCGGATACCCGGCCGGCAGCGAGATACGTCCGGTAGGCTTGGGCGATTAGTTCATGGTTTGCGGGGACATCAAACACTTCTTTGTCGAGTTTTATGCGCGCTTCGTGCTTGGTACCCGTCTTGGAGTAAGAAATTGCTTGTGCCATTAGATGCCTCTCACCATTACGAGGCCGCGCTTTGGTCCGGGAACTGCCCCTGAGACAGCAAGGACGCCTAGAGAGGCGTCCACAACAACTATTTTGAGGCCGGAGATAGTTACCTGGTCGTGGCCCATACGGCCGGCCATGCGCATACCTTTAAAGACATGTTCCGGGTAGCCGGAACCGATTGAGCCCGGCGCGCGGTAATTGTGGGAGCCGTGACTTTTGGGCCCTCGGGAGAAGTTGTGCCGTTTAATCGTGCCGGCAAAGCCTTTGCCCTTCGAAGTACCCGTAACGTGCACCTTATCACCCGCTTCAAAGGCGGTGACATCAAGACTGGTGCCAACCGAAAGCCCCAACGCTTCTTCGGTTTGGGCGGTCAGATACTTGGCGTGGGGGCTATTTGGGTCGATGTCATTTAGGCGAACTTCCTTGAGGTACTGCGAGTTGGAGCCAGCATTCTTTAAATGACCAACCTGCGGCTTCGCCTGGTGCTTAGCATCACCAAAACCAAGCTGAACGGCGTTGTAGCCGTCTGTCTCTTTGGTTTTAATCTGGGTAATGGTGCAGGGGCCTGCCTGAATAAGCGTGACACGCGTAGCAGCCCCGTCAGCGTTAAATAGCTGGGTCATTCCGAGTTTTGTACCGAGCAGCGCTTTCATTGCAACTTTGATCTTAGCCAGATTCCTTTGAGCTTACATAAATAATCCCTAGGCAATGGTGGTTTCTCCAAGGCTCGAAAGCCGCGAAAGACCTGCTCATTTCCTAGAACTTGGGCGGTCGTTGGGTACCACCCGATACGAGATACCATGTGACTATAGCTTATCTGGCACGAGTGTGTCAACAAGTAAAAGGCACCTTGACGACGGGCGCTGCCCGCGGACGTTTGATCTGAGGACTCTTGACAAATGATACTGCTTGTGCTATTATGTATACGTTTTAAGTAGCAGTGAGGTTCCCCATGAGTGAGTACTCATTTACCAAGCGGCTCGCCATACTTATCGGCATTGATACCGTCATCACCATTGTTGACAGCTACGTGCCCACCGACTGGACACCTGTACGGACCGCTTTAGCCGCAGTTCAGCTAGGATTCATGATCGTCACTATGAGCGTCGCCATCAAGCGATTGCTCCAGGACTATTAATCCCCCGCTAATTGCCACATAAAATCCGCCCCCTGCTTTCGAGCCCGGGGCGGATTTTTTGATAACCAGGTTCTTTTATATAGGTAAGGCCGCGGCGGCAGTTGCCAGTCCAATAAGAGCAGCAATCAGCAGAACGGCGTATTCAATCTTGCGATCAATGGCGAATCGGTCTTTTTGCGCGATCAGGAGCCCGGCGAGAAGCCCGAGCGGCAGGACGAAGTAGCCGTTGTACTTGATCCAGAAGGTACCGAGGATAAAGTACATCAGGATTTTCAGAAAGTACCAGTTATCGCTCTCTGCCTTGTTCGAGTTCTTGGTCCTTTTCTTAGAAGTTGTGGCCATGTGGTTATTAAACCATAACCGTTTTTAGTATGCCAGTGGGAGTGCATCCGAGAGACTCGATAGGTAAAAAACAGATCGCCAGCCGGCCACGTCCCGGTAAAGGGACGCGGCCGGCTGGCAGAAGGGTGGTGTCTCGAGAGCGTGTGGTGTTATCCGGGCTACGAGCCCGGTTTACGCGCCGCGGCGGGACAGGTGACGGACCGTGAAGGCCCCAGCGGCGAGCAGGCCCAGAGCGGTGGCGCCGACGTGCGTCCTGCGGCTGGTCACGACTGCGCGCACACGCGCGCTGATTGCAGACATTCTAAGCTTGCTCCTTCGCGAGTACTCGACCGGGGCCGAGTTGTCCCACCCATTGGGACGCAGAGTAGTATACACTATTTGCCTAGTTTTGGCTTGGGGGGGTTATAAAAATGCGCATTTTTGACCTGTGGTGGGAGAAATCCACCCTCGTGGGTGAATCCGGCCTGCCACTCGTAATCTTTCGCATAGCCGAGGTCTTTCATAAGACCAGTAGGGGCATTGCGCAGATGCAGTGGTACTTCGGCGTCAGGATGGTCCCGGGCCGCCTCCGTCGCCGCTCCGATGGCGTCATAGGCCGAGCGGTCCTTGGGTGCCTGGCTCAGAGCGATGGTAGCCTGGGAGAGGATAATACGCCCTTCCGGCAGACCGATCCGCTCAATGGCTTGAAATGTCGACACGGCCAGTGTTAGAAAGCGATTGTCGGCCACTCCGACATCTTCTGACGCGAAGATGACGAGGCGTCGGGCGATGAACTTGGGATCTTCGCCACCCTCGAGCATCTGCGCCAAATAAAACAAGGCGGCATCTGTGGCACCACCCCGCAGGGATTTAATGTAGGCGGATATCAGGTTGAAGTGGTATTCGCCGTTTTTATCATACTTGGCCGGCGGTTTCTGCATGGCGAGCAGCACGTGCTCTTTGTCGATCGTTCCTGAAGAGACACCGGCCGCCGTTTCCAGCCCGTTTAGGGCCATACGCGCGTCACCGGCGGACAGATGGGCCAGTAGCTTCCGGGCGTCCGGAGTGATTTCCCGGTTAGGCAGGCACGTGAGACCCCGGTCAACGATCGCCTCTAGTTCCGGCGCTTCGAGAGATTTGAGGACAATGACCCGAGTGCGCGAGAGGAGCGGCCTGATGACTTCAAATGACGGATTTTCGGTAGTGGCGCCGATTAAAATGATGGTGCCATTTTCCACGTGCGGCAGGAAGGCGTCCTGCTGAGCTTTATTAAACCGGTGGATCTCATCTACGAACAGCACGGTTGATTGGCCGAGGCCTTTGCGTTCACGGGCACGGTCAATGACGCGCTTCACGTCGGGCAGGCCATTGGTCACGGCGGAAATTTCCTCAAAAGCGACATCACTTGATCCGGCGATAATTCTCGCTAACGTCGTTTTGCCCGTGCCCGGCGGCCCCCACAAGATGAGTGACGTTGGGTTGCCACCTTCTATCATAGTCCGGAGGAACTGGCCGTCTCCAACAACTTCCGTCTGGCCTACAAACTCGTTCAGGGATGCAGGCCGCACCCTATCGGCGAGGGGCCGCTTCGATTCGTCCGTAAATAAATTCATACCCCCACTATACCCCTAGTTCGGTTTTTGATCACACGCGAAATGGCATTTCAGCTACAGGTCCTTAACTTGGATGTTCCCCGGAGAAATGACGCCCAGACGAACGCGGCTTTCAACTGCTTCAGGCCAACGCAATTTGGTCGTCGCAAAACACTCCTTGGCGACGGCCTCCATCTGCTCAACGGAGGCACTGGCGTAGGACAGGCTGGCCAGTAGTGGTGCGGCGGCGGCCGTAGACCCCGCCGCAACGGAATCGGCTGCAACAATTTTTAGATAGAAATCCTGGGCGCTATCCATATAGTACAGGCCCGGGTCCTCGATGTGGCGGATGGGGTCGAAACCGGCAACGATTATTTCAATCCGACCCTTAACTTGAGCCAGGGTCGGTACGACCTCCAAGACTAAGGCGGCCTGAACTAGTTGGGCCAAGGTGGCGGCGCTGGTTTCGGCGCGAACCTTGGGCGCTACCACATCCGCTATGGCGTGGCGGACGGCTTCCAGGTTGCCGGCCATGAGCAGCGCCGCGTGCGAAGACATAGGCATAAATTGACCAAAGCGTTCGAACGCTGTGGCGGGACCGCTGGCGTCGGTCGCAACCACGAGATTGTTTTTGTTCTTGATGGCAAGGACGAGCGGCATAGTTTTTCGGTCGGCTCCTCGGTAGTTGTATCTATCTTAGCGCTCCGCCAAGTATATTTCGAGTTAATTGTTATAGCGCGGCCGGTTTCGGGCGTCTAGCTTTGGGCCAGTTGCGAGGCGGCGGGTTCTAAGATCTCAAAGGCCAGGCCACGCATGCGTCCCTCATTGGCCCATTGGTCGGCTAGTTCGTTGCCAGGGTTCTTGTTGTGGCCCCTAACCCAGACTAGCTTGGCATGAGAATCGCGATACAGGGGCAGTAGAGGTTGCACGATATCTAGGTTTTTGATTTCGCCACCTTTCTTTTTCCAGCCATTTCGTTCCCAGCCGGGCGCCCATTTCGTCAAGACGTTGATCCAAAACTCGGAATCCGAATGAATCTCGCAGGCCTCCCCTGCCGAGTCCTTAATGGCCGCCATGAGGGCCATGCCTTCCATGCGGATATTCGTACTGTCGGGAGCCGCGCCGATAATATGGGGCTTCATATCGCGGATAACGGCATAGCCGCCGGCTCCAGGGTTGGGCTCGCAGGAGCCGTCTGTGTGATAGATGATCATGAGACTATTCTACATGAGCAGAACGGCCCCTAACACGGTTATCGGCGCCCGGGCTCAGTCGTGAGAAGCCCGGGCGCCGAGTTGGCGCCATCTGACTAGAGTGTGTGGCGGCCGATGGCGCCGTTTCTTTACGGGACCGGATCCAGCCCATAGTGGCTCATGAGCCGCGCTGCGAAGGCTTCCGCTGCCCGCCGGATGTGGGCCAGTCCGTCTCCGGACCGATCTGCCGGGAAGATCTGCGGGTAGGGACGCGGCTTTCTTGAGTAGATGGTCACGCCCAGAGGGCTTGACGCATCGGCTCGGGTGTGGTCGCGGGTACCCATTTCCCGCTCGCCGGGTCCCGACTCTTTAGCGAACTCGACGAAGACAGCCACGGAGAGCCCGTCTAGTTCCGCCAGACGGAGCCCGATCATGAGGTCGCCCGGGCCGAGCTCAGGATGGATGTGATCCAGGGACACCTGAATCAGCCAAACATTACCCGGGAAATTTAGAAGGGCGATGTCCGGAAGGCGATCGAAGAACGGTGCCAGCGCGTAGGCCAGGAGCCACAGGCCGTTGGTCGAGCCGAAAGCGTCCGGGAGTTCCCCCCGGTAGTCTTCCGGCCGGTCCACGGTCAGATTGTGGAAGATGGCTTCGGCGCGGGCGGTGATCGTATCCGGGTCAACCGGGATAACTGTTGTACCTGCCAGCATGGTCCCTCCTCGTAGGTGACAGATTGTTCCGTTATATCACAGATGGATCAGGTTGTAGTGGGTTTACCGGCGCTTATTGCTTAGAGCGCAGCAAAAACCCCGCTTGCGGCGGGGTATTTTAGCTTTGAAGGACTTTGGGTTACATCTTGATTTCGATGTCGACGCCGGCTGGGAGATTCAGGTTCATTAAGGCATCGACCGTCTTGGGCGTGGGCTCGGTAATATCAATGAGCCGCTTGTGTGTGCGCATTTCAAATTGCTCGCGTGCATCTTTATAGATGTGCGGCGACCGCAGAACGGTCATGGAGTTTCTCTCGGTGGGTAAAGGGATCGGTCCTGCTACCGTCGCACCGGTACGGGTCGCCGTATCAATGATCTGTTTGGCGGACTGGTCAATGACTTTGGAGTCGTAAGCTTTCAAGCGAATGCGGATTCGCTGTTTATTTTCGGTCTCGGTGGTGGTTGCCATCAGGTAGGTACTATCTTTCGATCTCGTTAATTAGTTTGGCCGCACGCTCACGTGGTTGGCTAGATTTAAGCATAAGTTCGGGTGAATTGTCAATCAAGAGCTCTTTAAATCGACTAGTGGCCCGCACCGCACAAAACGGCGCGGGCCACGATAGGCGAATCAACGCCTCAGGCCACTGGGGTTAGCCGGGCCCATTCCAGCAGCTGGAGCCGATTGCAGGCGTGGACCCAGATGATTTCCCGAGACCGCCAGAAGCAGTCGGGACGAACCGGAACGAGGTGCCGGACGAGCCGCCCGCCCCGGGTCACCCGATAGGAAACGAAGCCCAGTTTCTCGGATATCCCGATGAGCGGACTGGAATCCCACGGAGTTTCCGTGTAAGGCTGGATGACGACCAGAGCCACCTCACCCGACCACAACTTGGCCATTGTCAGCGTCATGCTCCCGGAGTCCACGGTGATGCCGTGGAGGGGGCCACCTGGCGCAACGAGGAGCTGGACCCGAGGGCCGTAGAGCGCCGGGTGGTCGCGTAGTACCGCGTTGCTTGATCCGAGCTTGACGCGCCGGGGCAGCTCGTTGAGATGGACTGACCGGCGCAGCTCGAAGATCCGGTGGACGTTGTCTGATCCCGGGCGGTACCCGAAGATCTCGCCGGTGTTGACGTTGCCCACGAAAGCCGCGAGGACGACGCCGCGACCAACCGTGTAATCGACGAGGGCGAACTGGGTAGCCACGCCATCCGACTGTCCCCGGACATAGGCACCGGTACCGTCGATCGGGTCAAGCGTTATCACCAGATTCAGGCCGGGAATCGTGCAGGGGATGTTAACTCCCAGCTCTTCGGCGATGATGCCAACCCCGGGCAGGTGCTCGAGGATCAGGCGCACGTAGAAGGCCTGCACCCACAGATCCGCGGTGGTCACCCAGTCATTCGGGCGATGCTTTGACGGCTTGTGGGTCTTTTCGAACTGGTCGCGCTGGGCACGGATCTCGATGATGCCGCGCCGGATGAGCTCTTTCAGGAAGACCCCAACCAGGGGTCCATTGATGCGCCCTATGTCGGGTAGTTCATTGTCGATGCGGTGTGGCATGAAGACCTGCTTCCGTAGAGCCGATGGTCCGTAGTGAAAAAGGGTCGAGGTACGCACCCGACGTAGTTATAACCTAGACTAATCTATTCGTCCATATGATCAGGCAAATTTCCCCTTGACGCAGTGCGACCCTGCTCTCGGTGGGACGAATCCCGGTGAGAGCAGGGTCAGCGACGGCGGAACGGCTGCGGAATATGTTGGGCGGGTGCTAGCGACGATCGCACCGTATACGTGCCGGCGGGACCGGACGTGAGTGGTACTCGTAGAAACGGACCGTCAGCAGCACGATGGTGAGGGCCCCCATGAGGATGGCCCAGTGGGGGCGGTGCAGGTAGACGAGGAAGTACATCGATACCAGGGTCGCGGTGGCGAGCACCGAGCTGGCCTGGTGGATTCTGT
>Ga0302324_100027954_pt1 | contig 10736 bp, 9 predicted proteins | sample Palsa_T0_1_FD_201949 | JGI IMG/M metagenome (GOLD analysis project Ga0302324, IMG submission 201949) | Peat permafrost microbial communities from Stordalen Mire near Abisko, Sweden - Palsa_T0_1 | ecosystem: Environmental > Terrestrial > Soil > Palsa > Peat permafrost | place: Sweden: Abisko...
CGTTGTAGCCGCCGCGCTGTTGCCACGTGCGGTGGTCGGACTGCCAATTCCGTGACTGATGCCCCTTCCAGGCGGCTTGCTGAGCACGCTGCTGTTCCTGGGTGTGTTGTGCCGGCTGCTGCTTGGCCTGCTGCTGCGGCTGGGCGGGTTTGTTCTCGCTCGGCTGCTTGGCCTGCTGCTTTGGTTGTGCGGGTTTGTTCTCGCTCGGCTGCTTGGCCTGCTGCTGCTGCTTCTGCGGCTGAGCATGCTCTTGTTCCGTCTTCTGCTCGGGCTTCGCTTCCTCTTGTTTGTCTTGTGCGAACGCCGGAACAATGGGTCCGAGCGTCAGAAACAGGAGGGCCGTTCCCAGGGTGGCCAGTGCTTTCATTGGTATAACCTCAAATACAGGCTAGGCGAATGAGAAACGAATAGCTGTGCCCTTTTGACCGCTTTGTGTTGGCCCCGTTGGGTGGCAATAAGATGACTTTGTTCGAGGAGAAAGTAATCGCCTGCACGGGTCTTGTGGGAATCGTTCCGTATAACAGCGAAAAAGGCCCAGCGCACTGGACCCTTCTCTCGATATCGGTGTGTTGTAAACTTACCTGCGCTTCACTATCCCGCCGATCAACATGCCGACGGCAGTCGTTAGTTCTTCGCGTTAGCAAGGAACGGCTGGGAGGCGATGTTTAGAACAGACTTCTGCGCCTCGATCACCGCATTCGTGCCGCGTTGGAACGCATCGACGACCACGGTTGCCGGCCCGGCTGCTCCGCCAAGCTGCTTCTTGGCGCCTTCAAAAACGGCCTTGTTCTGCTCGCCGGCGAAGTCCAGAACCTTGTTCTGCGCTTCCACCGAGCGCTGCACCGACTTCTGGATGGTCGCGGTGACGCCGCTGGCGATCTTGCCGTACGCTTGGGCGCGCACTTTGGTAACATCGGCAGCCGACTTCGTCTGCTCGACCACCAGGGCGATGGCGCTCTTCTGGTTTTCAATGGCGGTCTGCACGGCCTGGCTGGCAACGTCGAAGACGAAGGCAGGCGGGGTCACGGGCAAAAAGCTGAATGCCTGTTTCCAGGCCCCGAGCCATTCCGCAGTCTGCTCAGCGGCGATGTCCAGAGTCTGCTTTTGCAGGTTGGCAACGCGCTCAACGGTGTTGAGGATCACGGGTGAAAAAACGTCCATAATCTCGGCATTCGTGGGTGTGGCAGTTGGGGTCGTAGTGGGCTTGCTTGACTTAGAGGTCTTTGGCATGGTCTGCTCCTTTGAAGACGGCGTATATAAGATCATGTTGCATATTATGCTGCACTGCAACATAACTCAATCATACCCCTCTTTCGCGGCGTGTCAAGAACAAAATGAAAAAAGACGGTCCCCAGCCCTTGATCATCAAGAAATACGAAAACCGGCGTCTTTACAATACTTCGACCAGCCAGTACATCAATCAGGACCAGGTTGCGCAACTGGTGCGCGACGGCCACGACGTGCGGGTGGTGGACGCCACCACAGGCGAAGACGTGACCCGGTTGATCCTGGCCCAGATCGTGGTGGAAGATGCCAAGACTCCGGACTCGATTTTTCCGCTCGATGTCTTGCGCCACATGATTCTTGCATCAGGCAGGGCAACGCAGGAGAACGCGTTGCGGTACATGAAAGGCATGATGGACATGTACCAGAATGCCTATCGCGCCTTGCCGCCAGCCGTGAACCCGTTCGAGTTCCTGCAGGGGCACTGGGGCCAGCCTGGAGTTAATCAAGGCGCTGGAGAGCAAGCGTCGCAGGCAGATCAGCCACCGGCAGCTGGCGCAACCGCGATGCCGGCGGGCGAGGTAGACGAACTGAAGCAGAGAGTTGCGGAACTGGAATCGTTGCTGACCAAGAGCACGCCAAAGAAAAAACGTGCGCTTAAGAGCCCGCCAAAACCAAAATCTCGCCGCAAGTCTTGACGCACTGCGGCAACGGGGACTAGTCTAGTTTGCTATGCAGGAGTCGATGAGGTCGTGAGTTTGACTTTGCTCCAACCAAGACGCTCTCCCGAGCAGTACGCGCTCAACAGGAGCATTGATGCCTCGCTCTAAGCAAGACTCTGCTACAGAAGGCGTTTCTGAACCGAGTGAAAACCTAACAATCACGGCCCCTCCACAGCCAGGCACGGTCACTCCGGGTGACACGCCCGTGGGCCGCGCAGCCAGGCTGACACCCAGAGAGAGCGGGTCGCGCGCGAAAGTGGTCGTAATCACCGGGGCGGCAGCTGGGATTGGTCGCGCCACAGCGCTGCGCTTTGCCGAGGCAGGCGCACACATTGCGGCGTGGGACGTTTCTTCCAAGACTGCACCGCAACTGGAGTCGGCGGTCAAATGGGCCGGAGGCGAATGTCAATTTCAAGCGGTTGACGTCACCAACGCAAAGGCGGTCGAATCCGCTGCCGAGGCGGTTGTGGAGAAGTGGGGCCGCATCGACGTTCTCATCAACAATGCCGGCATTGTTCGCGATGCGCAACTGGTGAAGTGGAACGGCGGCAGCCCCGAATCGATCATGAGCGAGGACACTTGGGACTCGGTGATCGGAGTCAACCTGAAAGGCGTCTTCCTGGTGACTCGCGCGATTGTGCCCTACATGATCAAAAATGGAGGCGGAGTAATTCTGTCCGCGGCCTCGGTAGTGGGGCTTCTGGGCAACTTCGGGCAAACGAATTACGTGGCATCCAAGGCTGGTGTCATCGGTATGACGCGCACCTGGGCGCGGGAACTGGGCAAGTACAAGATCCGCGTCAATGCCGTGGCTCCGGGATTTATTGCGACGGACATGGTGAGGGCCATGCCGCCGAAGGTACTGGAAGCTATGGTGGCGCGAACTCCCCTGGGACGGGCGGGGACTCCGGAAGACGTTGCCAACGCATACTTCTGGCTCGCGTCGGACCAGGCGAGCTTCATCCACGGAACTGTGATTTCCGTGGACGGCGGCGTGGTGATTGGAACCTAAGCGGAGAGAGCCCAAGCAACTTACCCAAGAACAGAGAGCAGTGCCAATCCCGTTCCGGTAATCGAAACGCTGCGAGCGATTTTGTGCGAGTTGCGCGAGGCTGAAGGAAATCCACCCAGGCCTGCCCGACCTTACGGGTGAACGTTGTCGGCGACCGCTGAATCTGGATAATCTTGCCCAGCGCGAAGTCAAACCAGCGCTGAAAGCTGCAGGCATTCCGTGGTACGGCTGGTACGCTCTGCGCCGTGGCATAGGGGCGCAGATTACTGCCGACAGCAAAGACCGGTTAGCTGCCAGGGGAATGCTACGGCATGAGAGAGTAGCCACAACTGAGGCTGACTACATCGAAGATGTGCCAGAGAACACGCGAAACGCGATGCAAGGAGTAGATCTGCGCATTCGCAAGATCGCGGCGAATCGTAGGGAACAGCAGGCTTCAGCAGAGCAAGCGCGCTCAGGGCAGGCGATTCCGCCAATGCAGTAAAATTGACGAGGTAAGTGGGCGTTAGGAATCATGCGGCAAATGTGCAGCATCCCGCCGCTAAATCATTGTGGCCCTGTAGCTCAGATGGATAGAGCAGCGGTTTCCTAAACCGTTGGTCGGCAGTTCGACTCTGCCCAGGGCCTCCATGTTTCCAGTAAGTTACCGAGAGTGGGTCACGCCGCGTCTGTTCATTTGTGTTCAGAATCATTGGATTCTGCCTGTCTCCCCTTTCTCGCGCCAGGTCATGCCGAGCTGGTCAGAGAGATCGAGGAGTTGCAGCTGCCCCATCACCTCGGCCAGGTCCCATCTCGACCATTTGCTTGCCCGACTCGGGAGTCGGTTGCATGTAAACCTCCGCTGTGGTTTCGAATCGAACTGTGCCGCGTCAATTGCTGCACGTCTTTCATGGTGCCGTGCTTCTGGTTTCGAGTGGCTACAGCGCGGCGCAATACCTGGAAAGTTATCGGGCCCGCGATGGTCGGGCGGTTTCGTTTTTCTAGCAGCGGGTTGATGCGGGCGATGGCAAGAGCAACGCCCCTTCCCGCACTGATGACACTGGAGCAAGTTGCGGAGACGCTGGCGGTTTGCAAGGCCTGGCTCCGGGATCACAGCGCGCGCCGCAATCTACGGCTTCACCTGATGCCCTAATGTTTCCCACCGCGAACCGGCACTCCGCTGGAGGCGCGCAACTTTCCTTCGCGATTACGTACGGCCGATTGTCGGAGAGGAAGTAGCTCAGTGGCGAGGAAAGCGACAAGTTGTTGCATCCTCCGCTCCGACGGGCGAGGAAGTTCAACTGCAGCGCCGACGGCAGGGATTACTTACTACATGGCGATGTTTCAATAACTATCCCGTTGTTACAAGTGCCGCCTTATTCGGCTGTGCGGTAACTCACGGACGGCATGTTGGACACCCACCTTGATATCATGACGCCGTGGCGTAGTTGAGAGAGGGAGAGTCCGATGCAAGTGAGGGACAACGCTATCCTGATTACCGGGGGCGGAAGGGGGATTGGCCGCGGTCTTGCCGAGGCTTTTTACGCCGAAGGGAACCAGGTGATTATTGCCGGCCGTGGACAGAAGGCGCTGGAAGAAACCGTGTCGGCCAATCCGGGCATGAAGGCTGTCGTGCTCGATATCACAAACGGCGACGCGATCGCTCGCTTCGCCCAGCAGATGAAGCGTGATTATCCTGCCCTGAACGCAGTTATTCTTAACGCTGGCATTATGCGGACGGAGTTGGTGCAAAGTGGTGGCCTGGCTGATGCGGAGGCAATCGTGGCGACGAATCTGCTGGGCCCCATCCGCCTGACAGCGGCGCTGCTGCCTATGCTCCTGTCGAAGCCGCGGGCGGCGATCATGACCGTGTCTTCCGGGCTGGCATTCGTGCCGCTGGCCGTGACTCCCACCTACTGCGCCACCAAGGCCGCGATTCATTCCTATACGCAATCGCTCCGCTATCAACTGCAGCACACATCGGTCGAGGTCCTGGAACTGATCCCGCCGTACGTCCAAACGGAACTGCTGGGAGCGGGGCAGCTCACAGATCCGAACGCGGTGCCGCTTAAGGATTTCATTTCCGAAACGATGCACATCCTGAAGCACTCCCCCGAGGCGACGGAGATCTGCGTGGAGCGGGTGAAGCCATTGCGGCGCGCCGAAGCCAGCGGCACCTACGACACTTTCTTCAAGACCTTCAATGAGCGGGCGGCGTCCGCACACCAGACGCTGTAGAGGAGGCGTTGCGTGGTAGCACCAGCTTGAGTGGGCCACCGGCCCCCAACAGGATAGCTGTTGATAACAGGTTCAGCATGAACGCTTGAGATCGCCGGGCGTCGGCCTCTCAGCTTGTCGAGTGGCAAACCCCAGAGTTGTATCCGTAACCGGGCAGAAGCGAGTGAGCACGCGCGAATGAGGAGAAATCTCGTTGCAAGAGGTCTTCAACGAACTCTGCGACAACATCCAAAGTCTGTTGGTGCGCATCTTCATTCGAGATGACCTGAAACGCGCTAGTAATGAATAGCATCGTCCCAACCGGAACGTATTTCCAGTCTTCGGCAGTCTTGAGCAAGTGGGCCAATCTACGCCCCGCATCTGTGATCAGAATCTCAGGATGGCTGACCATCGGCTCCATGAAATCGATGGACGGCGGAAGTAACGGCACAATATCGTCGAAATTCTCGTAGCGGGTCTGACTGAGCACGCTCTGGAAGCCGGTCTTAAAGCCGACATCACCCGGCCTGGCCGATGCAAAGGTCACCAGAGGCTGCACATTTGTAACTCCGAGATTCTGGCTCAGGATATATGCGCCGATACTTGCCATGGCGCCACCTTTGCTATGGCCGGTGACAAAAACCGGATTGTCGAGTCCCGGATTGCAGTCGGATACCAGGATCTGCACCTTGCGGATGACGGATGTGGTCGCGTTGAAAAAGCCACTGTGCACCTGGCCTGGCACCTTGTTTGGGCCGGTTGGGCTGGAGGCAGGCACCGCAAAAAAATTCTGGAGCCAGTCGAGCCAACTGTCGGGATCGCTTGCCGAAGGCGGCAGCGTACCCCGGAACGCTACAACGATACCAAATGGACACTGTCCAACCGTAGCCGCGTTGATCAGGCCTTCTCCTCCGCAAGCAGTCTGCGGACCTTGTGTGTAGGGAACGTTTGGGCTGTAGGTGCTGTCCGCCGTGTAGGTGCATGTGCCAGGAGCAATGTTGTAGGCTGCACCGCAAGCATTCAGAAGGATGCAATTCAGATTGGCGGGTGTCGGGATGCTCATCTTAGAACTCCATGACTTTTCTGGAAAGCTTACCCTGGTTGATCCTCATAGGGGAAATTCGCTGCCCACCAGTCGCTCACAGGGCCAAAACTTACGGCTTTGTGGACCGAGTCAGGCCGCGCCGCGCAAGGTTGGAGGCGAGTTCACTGAGTCTCGGTCAAAGTAGGTTCCATGGTCAATGGCTCATAGGTGGCGGCGAAAGAAATCGCCCGCTTGTTTCCCGCCGCCTTGGACGCGCTTGCAATGCGCTGACTTCTTCCCATTGATCTCCTGGCGGAGGTTGAGCAGGAAATGTCGGAGGAGATTCCCTAGCGGAGCAGGTGCCCAGAGTTCTGATGATCACCCGCTCGCTCCTAATTCGCCGCCTGAGTTGCCTGCCTTGTGCAACTCAGCCTCGACGAGAACGCATTTCAAGGAAGAGTTCTGCGGTAACCGCTTTCCAGCACTCTCAGCTTCTCCCTGCCGATTTTTCTTTGCACGACCGGCGACCGATCATTCCTGGAGGAGACTAGCAGCATAAAGGTGCCAGCGTTTTCTACGTCCTGATTATTCATGACGTAAGGAACCTTTTTTTCTTGACTAGCGAACGATCTTCTCATAACATTCGCACCCATTCCTGTTAATCGCTCCCGGGATGCATAGTTCGTAACGAGTGGCGTGGGTAGGCCAGGCAAGTTCCGCCCAGCCACTGTAAAGACGCAGGGAGAGGTCGTCTTCGCGTCCACTGGTCCTTCTCCCTATGGCGATGGACTTCACGAAAGACTTAGGCCACACGGCCTGGGTGGAGGGTACCATCATCGAACTCTCGGGATCCCGCAGCGCCGCTCTCTAATTCCTGCAGCAATCGAAGTATTTCGCATCTGCAGGGTGATATGCGGCTTGACGTTGAGAAATCATTAAGAACGTGATGCCGGACGGGACTTCCTGTGCCGGAGATCCCCGGTTTCCCGACGGCATTCAATCGCGGCCGCTCCACTGTCTGGTTGCCTTACGTAGAAAGGACTCACCATGCCGACTGTTTCCTATCCCGGAGTTTACATTCAGGAACTGACGAGCGCTGTCCACTCGATTACCGGCGTCGCAACATCGATCGCCGCATTCGTAGGTTACACGGCGCGCGGCATTGACAATCGCGCCGAGCAGATCTTCAGCTTTGCCGATTATGAACGCCTGTTCGGCGGCCTGGCCTCCGACAGCGAACTGAGCTACGCGGTTCAACAATTCTTCGCCAACGGCGGAACCCAGGCGTGGGTGGTTCGAACCCCGCGGGCTGGCGCGGCATACGCCGAGGTGCAGTTCGGCACACCGACGCAACTGACCTTTGAGGCGCTGAGCAGTGGCGCTTGGGCAAACGGTGAATTGCTCATCGATGTGGACTACAACGGCTTAGCTCAGCCGGTCGCCGGTAGCATGACGGTTAGCGGCACAGCCGTCACAGGTGTGGCAACCTTCTTCAACAACGCTTTGCAGAACCAATGGCTGGTGTTCGCCTCGGACAATACCCAGACGCCTTACCAAATTGCATCCGTCGCCAGTGACACCAGCCTGACTTTGGTCTCCCCGGGTTATCCCGGATCCATTGGTACTCCCACGACGGCGACTGTAACCGACGATCCTACGGCCTTCAACCTAACAATCACGAACTTGGTGGACGGCACGGTTGAGAGCTTCCCGAATATGTCTCTCAACGTTAATGACAACAACTACCTTCCCAACGTGGTGAACGATTACGATAACGGTTCGCAGTTGGTGAGCGTGACCGTGGTGCAGACCGTTCCCGGCTCGTCTGTTACCGTCCCGCCGGTGTCGGGCGTGGTCGGAAAAGCAGTGACGGTGTACGGCATCAACGAGCTTTTGGGCGGCGGCACCACCACGGTTCCCGGGAGTGTGGGCGTCACGCAGTACTCGCCTACGGTCATCGGAACCGGAACCGGCTTCAGTTCTGCCATGATCGGCCTGTGGCTAGTGTTCGGTTCCGACACAACGGCTTATCAAGTGAGTTCCGTAAATAGCCCCACCAGCCTGACCCTGGCGTCACCATACCTGGGAAGCACGCAAGCAGCCACGACCGCCACGGCAGCCAATACCAGTTCCAACGCCGCTTACGGCTTATCGCTAAGTGTGAGCTCGCCTTCGGCGCCGCCATCCCCGCTTCCCATCACGGTTCCCTTGGTTCCTTTGGGCAATCCGCTTCCCCAAACCATGGCCGGCTGGGCTGGTCAACTGCAGAGGTCGATCAACGCCGCACTGATCGTCCAAATGCCCGGAGCCTCTGTCCAATGTTCGGTTTTTGGCGCGGCCAATAACCAGGCTATCCGGATCAACGCTTTTTTGCCGCAGATACCGGATGCGGTAATAAGCTTTCCGACGTTGTCCAGCCCGGTGCTAACGGACGCTTCCACAGAACTGGGTCTGGATCACCTGGATCTGGCGGTCGACAACGTAGCCCATTACGCGCTTGGCACGGGCAATGTTTGGGGTAAACAAACCCTCTCGTCCGCCGGCAGCGACGGATCGGGACCTACCGGGACGACTCAGCTGATCGGCGATCCCGCGTCCTTCTCGGGTATCTACGCTCTGCAAAAAGTAGATATCTTCAACATACTATGCATTCCGGACGCGACTCGGGCGCTGTCGGTGAACTCCACCACTCTGGACAGCTCGGTCGATCCCAATGCCATCTACAGCGCTGCCATCGCCTTGTGTGACAGTACGCGAGCCTTTCTTCTGTTGGACTGTCCGCCTTATGTCAACACCGTCGCCTCCGCCATGGATTGGAAGACCAGCGGACTTATAGTGAACGATGCCAATGGCGCGGCGTATTTTCCTCGGCTGCGCCTGGCCGATCCTCTGAACAATTACAACCTGCGTACGTTTGCTCCCTGCGGAGTAGTGGCAGGAGTTTACGCGCAGACCGACGCGACACGCGGAGTGTGGAAAGCGCCCGCGGGAATAGAGGCGACGCTTGGCGGGGTGCAGAGCTTGGTTTACAAGATGAGCGATGCCGAGAACGGCGTTCTCAATCCGCTGGGCTTGAATTGCTTCCGGACCTTCCCGGTGTATGGCTCTGTACTATGGGGCGCCCGAACGCTTGTGGGGGCCGACGCGGAGACGAGTCAGTGGAAGTATGTGCCGATTCGCCGCGTGGCCCTGTTTCTGGAATCCAGCCTCTACCAGGGAACGCAGTGGGTGGTTTTTGAGCCAAACGATGAGCCTCTGTGGTCGGCGATCCGGCTGAACGTGGGCTCGTTTATGCAGAGCCTTTTCATTCAAGGCTACTTCCAGGGGTCAACCCCCTCGCAAGCCTACTTCGTGAAGTGCGACAGCGAAACGACTACCCAGACGGACATTGACAACGGCATCGTCAACATCGTGGTGGGCTTCGCACCACTCTATCCGGCTGAGTTTGTCGTTATCCAAATCGAACAACTGGCTGGGCAAACCGCAAGCTAGGGAGGATTTGTATGGCTCAATTTGTGGTCAACTCGTATCGCCGCGACCCTTATCAGAACTTCAACTTCAAAGTGAAGTGGGACGGCAAATATGTGGCGGGCGTCAGCAAGGTGACGGGCCTGAAGCGTACAACCGAGGTGGTAAAACATCGCTCGGGCGGCGACCCCTCAACCAGCTTTAAGGAACCCGGCCGTACCGAGTACGACGCCATCACGCTGGAGCGCGGCGTGACCCACGACCCGGCCTTTGAGGAATGGGCCGGGAAGGTCTGGCACCTCGGAGCTGCGTTAGGAGCGGAAGTTTCGCTGAAGGATTTCCGCAAGGACATCATCATTGAGTTCCTTAACGAAGCCGGCCAGGTGGCCATAACCTACAACGTCTTCCGCTGCTGGGTATCGGAGTATCAGGCTCAGCCGGATCTCGACGCCAACGCTAACGCCGTCGCCATCCAGCACATCAAACTGGAGAATGAAGGCTGGAGTCGTGATATTGCCGTGACTGAGCCAACCCAGCCTTCCTTCAACGTTCCAACCTAATAGTCGACATGCATGTATTGTCGGCTGTTGAACTGTTGGACGTTTGGGAGTACGGCCTCTACCGCCCGCAGGCTCAGCGGGCCGTGGAGCTGTTAGCGGTTGCGTACCCCGAAACGTCCCGGGACTCTCTAGCTGCGCTCAGCATCGGCCAACGGGACGCCAAGCTGTTGACCCTGCGGGAGGAGCTGTGGGGTTCACGCATGGCTGCGCTGGTAGTGTGCCCGGGCTGTCGAGACCAACTGGAGTTGGCCCTGGATACTCGGGAGATGCTTTCCGAGGCTCCAGCGCAGCAGCCCAACGAAATTCCTCTGAACATCGCTGGATTCAGCGTGATTTTCCGCCTTCCCACCAGCTTAGATGTGGCGGAGGCGGCAAGCCGAGCCAGCGATCCGGAGACCTGCCGCAGCCTGATTCTTCATCGCTGCTTGCTGTCCAGCCAACAGGGAGATGCTCCCGTAGACTCCGATGAGCTGCCTCCGGAAGTTATTACTGAGCTCGCGAAGGCTATGGCAGAAGCCGACCCGCTAGCA
>Ga0302324_100027955_pt1 | contig 10736 bp, 7 predicted proteins | sample Palsa_T0_1_FD_201949 | JGI IMG/M metagenome (GOLD analysis project Ga0302324, IMG submission 201949) | Peat permafrost microbial communities from Stordalen Mire near Abisko, Sweden - Palsa_T0_1 | ecosystem: Environmental > Terrestrial > Soil > Palsa > Peat permafrost | place: Sweden: Abisko...
GCACCGCGAGCTGGAGCGGAAGCAGATGGGCGCGCAGATTGCGATTGCCCTGGAGCAGCTGACGCCGCGGGAGCGGATGGTGTTTGAGCTGAAGCATTATGAAGGGCTGCGGCTGCGGACGATTGGCGAGATGCTGCAGACGACGGAGGAGACGGCGAAGAACACGCTGTTTCGCGCGACGAAGAAATTGCGGATGAATTTGGCTACGGCAAGATAGGCAATTGCAAGATAGGCAACTGCAAGACAGAGAGCGAATTCAAATTCGCGAGTGAGCAGTGAATTTTTCGGGAGGAGGTCCGGCGATATGAGCAGTGAGATGACGAAGAGCGGCAACAAACACGGGAAAGAGTGCGGTTGGGTAGAAGAGCAGGCGGCGTTGTACGTTTACGGCGAGTTGCCGGACGAGCAGCGGCACCGGTTGGAGCAGCATGTGCGCGGCTGCGAGGAGTGCGGCGCGGAGTTGGCGGCGTTCCAGCAGTTGCGGGAGCGGATGCAGACGGTGGTGATGGAAGAGCCGTCGGCGAATTTGCTGGCTGGCGCGCGGATGAAATTGGATGAGGCGCTGGATAGCATGCCTGCGGGCGCGATGGGGCGGGGACGGATTGGCTGGTTCCGGCAGTCGCTGAGTGCCTGGGGATTCCACCTGCGTGCGGTGCCGGCGCTGGCGACGATGCTGGTTGTAGTTGGCGCGGCTGGCGGCAGCGTGGCGGGATGGCAGATTACGCGGCATGCGCAGGCGAAGGCTGGCGATTCGCGATTTGCTGATGTTGAGACTATGAGTGGCAGCACGGTGTTGCGGCCGGTGTTGAATACCACGCCGGCTCAGTCGGGGGAGATTTCTTCGGCGGCAACTTTGCCTGAGGGCATTGCCAGCATCAGTGGCGTGGACACGCAGCCGGGGTCGAACGTGGTCCAGATCCGCTACAACCGGATGGTGCCGGGAGTGACCGAGGGCCAGGCGAACGATCCGCGGATTCAGCAGCTGCTGTTGCTGGCGACGCAGAACAAGGCGAATCCTGGCGTGCGTGTGGATTCTGTCGGATTGCTGGCCGATGCCTGCCATGAGGGACACGATTGCGATGATGCGCGGGTGCGGCAGGCGTTGATGCTGGCGCTGCGCACGGACAAGAATGCGGGCGTGCGGTTGAAGGCGCTGGATGGGCTGGCGAATTATGTCAGCACGGATGAGGCGGTGCGGAATTCGGTGCTGCAGGCGCTGCTGCATGATGACAATCCTGGCGTGCGGACGGAAGCGATCCAGATGTTGTCGCCGGTGGAAGCGGACGGCAGTGTGCGCGAGGTTCTGCACACGGTGGCGAATGATGACCGCAACCCTTACATCCGAACCGTGTCACAACAGACATTGGCGCAGGGGCCGGAAATTCAGTAGCCAGGGACCAGGGACTAGGGACCAGGGACTAGGGACCAGGGACTAGGGACCAGGGATTAGCGAACAGATACGTAACTGACGATGAACTTATTCACGAAACAATTCGGGGTGGCTTGGGTGGCCGCTATGGTGGTGGCTTGCGGCGGAGTGCTGCTGGGGCAGACTGACACCTACCAGGGAAGCATCCCGGTTCGCCCGCGGTTGCTGGTGCGGGCCGAGCACGGCAGCATTGATGTTCACGGCAAGGCCGGGCTGACCGAGGTGCAGTGGACCGTCCGCGAAGCGAACGGCAGGCACCGGCCTTTGAACGAGACGGGCATCACAGCGACGGCCAAGGGCGACCTGATAGAAATCCGGAGCAGCAGCAACGCGGACATCTCCGTGCAGGTGCCGGTGAAGTTCGACAAGATCAGGCTGCAGACCGATTACGGTGACCTGACGCTGACGGATGTGACGGCAACGGCCGAGCTGGTGAGCGATGGCGGCAGCCTGAACGTGGACCACGTCGCCGGGCAGGTGACGGGGACGACGGGCGGCGGCAATATTGCGCTGCACACCAGCGGCGCGGCGAATGTGCTGTCCAAGCTGCAGACCGGCGCCGGCGGCGTCACCATAGATGCGGCTGACGGCAACGTGATTGCGGAGACCGGCGGCGGCAACGTGGTGGTGACGGCGGTGCGCGGCAACGTCAAGATTGATGATGGCGGCGGCAACGTCGTGGTGCGACAGGCTTCCGGAACGTTGCAGCTGGAGACCGGGAGCGGCAATGTCGAGATTGGCGACATCGGCGGTGCGGCCACGCTGGAGACTGGCAGCGGATCGATCCGGCTGGCTTCGGCGAAGGGAATGGTCAAGGCATCGACCGGCGCCGGCGCCATCGATTGCCGGCAGCTGGGGAGCGGCCTGGTCGCGGAGACCGGGGCGGGGACGATCACGGCAGAGTATTCGCGAGGGCTGCACTTTCAGGAGTCGAAGCTGCAGACTGGCACAGGCGACATCACGGTATTTCTGCCGGACGGCATTGCGGCGGCAGTAAAGTTGACGGCTGACAATCCGTGGGGACACACGATTCGCGTCGATTTTCCAGCGATCCGGCTGACGAGCACGCACGAGGACGGCGAGCTGCGCGCGGAAGGCTTGATGAATGGTGGCGGTCCGCTATTGCGGGTGGAGACGGACAACGGCAGCATCGCGTTGTTGCGGGCTAAGTAACTAACTCAAGACTTGCGGCCGAGGACTTTGACGGCCCACCAGCGGGTGCCGACGAACAGGAAGCGCCAGTCGGAGAGAAATTCCGGCGGCTTGCCTTCCATGGCGTGTCCGGCAAATTGCAGCAGCCAGCCGAAGACAAATAGTCCCAGCGCGGTGAGGCCGACTGTGCCTGCTGCGGGATTAGCCAGTGCGAGGAGAATCAGAGCGACAACTCCAATTACAAGCGAGAGCACGATCATGGGGATGCCGAAGAAATGGCAGAGCCGATTGCGCGGATCCTGGTGGCTGGTGGAGTATTGCGCGATCCAATCGTCCCAACTGCGGCCGCCGAGTGCCATGGTTCCTCCGAAGTGCCTTTGGCGTGTGTTCGACGGTCGAATTCTACGCCGCCCGACATGATTTATGCTTTGCCCGCGTGCTTACCCTTGGGAGGTGGGCGCGTCTGAAGGAGTGCAGATGGCGAGGGAGAAACGAATGCAGCATGCGATAACGATGACAGTTCTGTTAGCGGCGATGGGCTTGCCGATGGCGGGATTTACGGCCGAGGTTCCGGTGGCGCACCGGATGCTGATCTCCGAGTTTCCGGGCTCGAATCATGCCGGGTATCTCGGCGTGGGACTGAAGGATGTCGCCGACGACCGTGTGGCTGCCCTGAAGTTGAAGGACGCGCGCGGAGTTGAGGTCATCGCGCTGGACCACGACGGACCGGCGGCAAAGGTGGGGATCCGCGAGCATGACGTCATCCTGGACATGAACGGGCAGGAAGTGGCCAGCGAAGAGCAGCTGCGCCGGATGCTGCGGGAAACGCCCGCAGGCCGCAAGGCGGATTTGACGCTGAGCCGGGATGGCCAGGAAGTGAAAGTCGAAGTTGTGCTGGGTGATCGCGCGACGTCGGCGCATGCGTCGATGCCGGACATGGAAAATTTGAACATCCAGCTGGAGGGACTGAACAATATTGTTCCGGCGAACGGCGTGATTGAGCTGGGCGACCTGGATGTGGGCAACGGGCCGATCGTGTTTGGGCCGAATGCGTCGGGCGCGAGTGTCGAGACGCTGGGCGCGCAGCTGGCGCAGTATTTCGGATCGAAGGATGGGACGGGCGTGCTGGTGAAAGAAGTGCGGCACGATTCCGCGGCGTCCAAAGCTGGCTTGCGCGCGGGCGACGTGATCGTCAAGGCGGGCGGACAGGTAGTCGCGAACCGCGGCGATTGGGAGCGCGTGACCCGCGACAATCGCGGCAAGACGGTCAGCGTGGAGATTCTTCGCGACAAACATAGCCAGAAGCTGAACCTCACGCCGCCGGCAAAGACACAGGGCGGGCTGGCGCCGACTTCGATTGTGATTGAGGATGACAGCGACGACGATGGTCCAGGGATGATGGCGGCGCTGGACGAAGCGCAGGACCCGCAGGCGCAAAAGCAGCTGCAGGAGGAAATGGACAGGGCGCGGGCGGAGATGGCAGCGAATTCGGCCGAGGTCAGCAAGGCGCTGGCGGAGGTAAAGGCGCAAATGTCGTCGCCCGAGTTCAACAAAGAGATGGAGGACGCGCAACGGCAAGCCCAGGCGGCGGCAGCGGAGTGGAAGAACAATCTGCCGGAGCTGAAGAAGCAGCTGGCGGAGTCGCAGTGGGCGGCCAATGGCCCGGCGATGCAGGCGCAGATAGCGCAGGCCAGGGCCGAAGCCGAGAAAGCCGCGACTGAGTGGAAGGCGCAGCAGCCGGAAATCGACAAGCAGTTGCGCGAGGCGCGGGAGCAGATGAAGAAGGCGGCCGAGGAGATGCGGCAGCAGCTAACGCCAATGGATTAGCGCTCTTCACCGGATGAAAATTGTCACAGGCGTGCACAGTTTCGCCGCCTGTTCGCCGTGGTAGGATGCGGCATGTCGTCGTTATTGCCGCAGCTCGCGGCGCCCGAACAAATTGAGATTCCCGAGGCACTTGCCTGGGCGCATCCCGTGGTGGCGGAGTGGTTTGTGCGGAAATTTGGCACGCCGACGGAGCCGCAGGCCGCGGGCTGGCCGCCGATCCTCGCGGGACGCGCGACGCTGATCAGTGCGCCGACTGGATCGGGCAAGACGCTGGCGGCATTCCTGGTCTGCATCGATCAGCTGATTCGCAAAGCGTGCGAAGGCCGGCTGGAGGAGCGCACGGAGGTTGTCTACGTGTCGCCGCTGAAGGCGCTGAGCAACGACATCCAGAAAAATCTTGAAGGCCCACTGGCGGAAATTCAGCAGCTGGCGATGGAGCGCGGCTACCTGATGGGGCAGGTGCGGACGGGGGTTCGCACGGGCGACACGCTGCAAAGAGAGCGCGCGGCGATGCTGCGACGGCCGCCGCACGTGCTGGTGACGACGCCGGAGTCGCTCTACATTCTGCTGACGGCGGGGAAGTCGCGGGAGAATCTGCGGCAGGTTCGGACAGTGATTGTCGACGAAATTCACGCCATTGCCGATGACAAGCGCGGCACGCACTTAGCCGTCTCGCTGGAGCGGTTGGACGCGCTGGTGATGGGGGAGAACCGCTTGAGCGGCGGTGGCATGCTGACCGGGATGACGACGCCTCCGCAGCGCATTGGGTTGAGTGCGACGCAGAATCCCATCTCGCTGGTTGGGGAATTCCTGGTTGGCAGCAGCGGCCGTCACGGCGTCGAACATAACGTAACCGATCTGGTGGCGAATACAGAACGGACGGCGTGGCAGCCGGAGATTGTCCCGGTTGGAACGCGGCGGGTGATGGATCTTGCGATTGAAGTGCCAGACCAGGAGTTGGGCGCGGTTGCGTCCTCGGAAATGTGGGAGGGGATTTACGAGCGGCTGACGGAGCTGGCGGGGCAGCATCGGTCGACGCTGCTGTTTGTGAATACGCGAAAGATGGTGGAGCGGCTGGCCTTTGCTTTGAGCGAGCGACTGGGCAAGGAAAATGTGGCGGCGCATCACGGCAGCTTGTCGCGCCAGCTACGTCTGGAGGCGGAGCAGAAGCTGAAGGCTGGCGAGGTGAAGATCCTGGTGGCGACGGCGTCGCTGGAGCTGGGCATTGATATTGGCGCGGTCGACCTGGTGTGCCAGGTGGGAACGACGCGGGCGATTGCGGTCGCGATGCAGCGAGTTGGCCGCGCGGGTCACTGGCGCGGGGCGGTTCCGAAGGGGCGGCTATTTGTAACGACGCGAGACGATTTAATGGAGTGCGCGGCGTTGGTGCGGGCGATGCGCGAAGGCGATCTGGATCGCCTCGAGACGCCGCCGGAGCCGCTGGACGTACTGATGCAGCAGATGGTGGCGATGTGCTCGGCCGAGCCGTGGGAGGAGGAGCAGCTTTTTCATGTGTTGCGCCGCGCGTATCCGTATAGGAATTTGCAGCGGGAGACTTTTGAGGAGCTGCTGGAGCTGGTCTGCGAGGGCATCGCATCAAGTCGCGGACGCTATGGGGCATATCTGTTGCGGGATCGCGTGCAGGGACGGTTGCAGGGGCGGCGAGGCGCGCGGGTGACAGCAATTTCCAACGGCGGCACGATCCCGGATGCTGCGTTGTACAACGTCGTGCTGCAGCCGGAGAACATCACGGTTGCGACTCTGGATGAGCATTTCGCGGTCGACTCGTCGCCGGGCGACGTGTTGCAGCTGGGCAACCAGAGCTGGCGGATTTTGAAGGTGGAGAGCATGGGCCGGGTGCTGGTGGAGGATGCGCACGGCGCGCCGCCGACGATACCGTTCTGGTTTGGCGAGGCGCCGCAGCGGACCCTCGAGTTAAGCCAGCATGTGGCGCGGCTGCGGGCGCAGGTGGAGGAAGCGACGCGCGACGTCGTCCCCGGCTTCGTGACGCAGACGAATGCTGAAGTTGCGGCGTGCACGGCGTGGCTGAAGGCGGAGTGCGGCGTAGACGATGCCGGTGCGGAGCAAATTATCGGCTACATTGCGGCGGGTCGCGCGGTGCTGGGATGCGTGCCGACGCTGGACACAATTATCGCGGAGCGCTTCTTCAACGAAGGCGGCGGCATGGAGCTGATTGTGCATGCACCCTTCGGCGGGCGAATCAACAAAGCGTGGGGATTGGCACTGCGCAAGCGCTTTTGCCGCGGCTTCAACTTTGAGTTGCAGGCCGCCGCGACGGACAACGGGCTGAGCATTGCGCTGGCAGAGCAGCACAGCTTTCCGCTGAGCGATGTCTTTCAATTCTTGACGGAGCACACAGCGAAGGAACTGCTGGAGCAGGCGGCGCTGGCGTCACCGATCTTTAAAGCGCGCTGGCGTTGGGATGCGGGACGGAGTTTGCAACTGCTTCGGTTCCAAAAGGGCAAGCGGATTCCACCGCAGATTCAGCGGATCCGGTCCGATGATTTGTTGGCCAGCGTGTTTCCGCAGGCGGCGGCGTGCTTTGAAAGCATCGAGGGTGACATCCAGATTCCTGATCACGCGCTGGTGCGCGAGGTGATGAAGGATGTGCTGCAGGAGGCGATGGACCTGGAGGGATTGTGCGAAGTGCTGCGCAAAATTGCCGATGGCCGCATGCGGTGCGTGGCGGTGGATACGACGACGCCGTCGGTGTTCGCGCATGAGCTGATCAATGCGGCGCCGTATGCGTTTTTGGATGACGCAGGCCTGGAGGAGCGGCGTGCGCGGGCGGTGCAGACGCGGCACGACGTCCTCGGTGCTGTGGCGGGCGAGGCGGGGTTGCTGGATCCGGCGGCGATTGGCGCGGTGGTGGCGGAGTGCTGGCCGGACGTGCGCGACGAACACGAGTTGCATGACATTCTCGGATCGGTGACGGCGGTGCCGCTGTTACTGCTGGCAGGGAAAGCGTTGACGCGCGATTGGGAGATATTCTTTGAGCGCTTGCGGCATACTGGTCGCGCTGGAATTGTAACCGTAATTGATACAGATGGGCAGGCGTGGGAATTCTGGGCCGCTGCCGAGCGGTTGACGCGAGTTCGCGCGCTGTTTTCTGGCTGCAACGTGACGGCCGATGGCATCGCAGAACTCACAGCGAAGGAAGAGACGCCAGGTGAAGCGCTGCTGAAATTGTTGCAAGGCTGGATGCCGGTGCTGGGTCCGGTGACGGCGCTCAATCTGGAGCGGTATTTCGGCATCGCGGCTGCGGAGTGGGTGAAGGCGCTGCTGCAGATGGAAATGTCGGGCACCGTGCTGCGTGGGCGGTTTGCTGGGCCGGTGATCACGGCGGACGATTTGCCGAACACAGAATGGTGCGAGCGCAACGTGCTGCAGCGGATCCATCGCCGGACGATGGCGACGCTGCGCAAGCAGATTGAGCCGGTGACGCCAGCCGTCCACATGCAGTGGCTGCTTGGCTGGCAGCACCTAACGCCGCGGACGCAGTTGAGTGGCGAGGCTGGAGTTCTGGAGGCTCTGCGTGGACTGCAGGGGTTTGAGGCGCCAGCGATTGCGTGGGAGCGGGAGATTCTTCCGGCGCGAGTTACAAATTACGATCCGCGATGGCTGGACGCGCTGTGTTTGAGCGGGCGCGTTGGCTGGGGACGGTTTTCGCCGCACCCGGCGCTGACCGAAGAGCGCGCGGCCAGCGCGGCACCGCGGGCGATTGTGCCGACCAGCATGGCGCCGATCACATTTTTTGTCCGCGATGACGCGGAGTGGATGCTGGCGCTGGCGGGCATGGCGGCTGGGCGGGAGGAAAGCCTGGCGGCGTGTCTGTCGCCAGCGGCGCGCTCGGTGTTGACGGTGTTGCGGGAGCGCGGCGCATGTTTTCTGGCTGATGTTGTTCGCTGGACTAAGCTGGCGAAGGCGGAAGTCGAGCGTGCACTGTGGGAGCTGGCGGCGGCTGGGGTGGCGTCGGCTGACGGCTTCGATAATTTGCGCGTGCTGATTGATCCGCGACGGCGTGCAGTCGCGCAGTGGCCGCGGGAGTTGGGCGGCGGTGCGCGGAAGGCGTCCGCTGCGGGTCGCTGGTGTTTGCTTTTGTGGGCCGCCGAATTGACGGCGGGTCAGCATGATGACGCGGTCGCGAGCACGTGCCGGATGCTGCTGCAGCGTTACGGCGTGCTCTTCCGCGAGCTGATGGGACGCGAGCAGGTGGGGCCGAAGTGGCGCGAGTTGCTGGCGATGCTGCGGCGGATGGAGGCGCGCGGCGAGGTTCGCGGCGGGCGCTTCGTCACTGGCTGCAGCGGCGAGCAGTTCTGTTTGCCGGAGGCGCTGGAGGGGATGCGCGCGGCGCGCAAGCTGGAGCGGGACGAATGCATCTCAGTCGCGGCTTGCGATCCGATGAACCTGGTGGGCGTGTCGCTGCCGGGCGAGCGCGTGTCGGCGATGCCGGGACGGTCCGTGGTGTTTGAGCGCGGGCTGGTGAAGTCGGCGGATGACGTCACGACGGTGGAGTTGTTGCCGGAGCTCGCCGTGGTGCAGGAATTGCCGCTGATGTAGCGGTCGCGACGACTTATTTATTCTCGATGCTGGTCAAGCGAAACGTCAGCGTTCCCCAGAAAAGGCGCGCTTTGATCTGCACCGGGATGTGGCGCGGGTCGTCGGAGTACCAGAGCCAGATCTGGCCGCGGTTGCGGGTGACACCTGCATCGGCGGTGGGTTGAACGCGAATGGTATTGAAGAGGCCGGCGGGGACTTTGATGGATTCTCGCGCTTCGGATTTGAGCGCGACGTTGACGACGCGAAGGGCGTCGGCCAGCTGAAAGTTGAAAGACTCGCCGGGATTGAGCGGCTGCGACGCGATGTAGAAGATGGCGGAGAGGATGTCGGTTGCGCAGGCGGGGAGTGGTCCCGAGGCTTGCTTGGCATTGCCCCTGACCAGATTTTTTTCTGACAGCAACTGCTTGTGTTGCAGGTAGTCGAAACGGATGTCAGTGTTGACGCGGCGGCGGCCTTCCTCGGTGACTTTGCTGAGCGATTGCGAGCAGCCCGTGGTGCGATCGAAAACGGACTCGAAGCGGTCATTGACGCGATAGAGCAGGCTGATGGAGCCGAGGGTGGCAGCCGTGATGGTAACGTGCTGCAGCGGGCCGGCGGCCTCGAGATGCATCGTGACGGTGCCGGCGGGGAGCAGGCGCCAGTCGGCCTCGTAGGTCAGGGTCTGAGCATGAGGGAAGTCGTAGCCGGCGGGAGGCGGCGGCAGTGAAGGCGCGGCCTGAAACTGCGGCAGCGGCGAAGTTGACTGCGCCGCATTCTGCTGGGGCGGGAGTGGATTTCGAAGCAACGCTTTGGCGGGATGGACGGGCACGGTGGCGGCAAGCAGCAGCGCCGGCAGCAGCCAGGTGAGTCTGGACGGAATATCTTTGTGGCGCAGCACTCGCAAGATCGTGATCTTCTTTTTTTTCTTCCGCGATATTTAGAGGCATGCGCCGGCGCGGTTAGCGCAGGAGCCACCATTTGAGGAGCAGAGCGCCGTAGACGGCAGCCGCTCCTATGAGGGAATTGTACTCGCGATGCTGGCGGTAAAGCGCTGGCGAAAAAGTGCCACGGGTTGCGCTGTCTGCGGGCGTGAGACGGGGCAGGAGGCGGGGGACGCGGTGGCAGTAGTCGTCGAAGGAAGCGAATTTCTGCCGCAGCCATGCTTCTTCCGACAGAATCGTCGGCGCATAGATGACGGCGAAGAGGGTGACGAAGCAGAGGAGCAGCAGCCAGCTGCGCGCGGCGCCGATGAATCCAAGAGCGAAGACGAGTGAGCCGAGGTAGAGCGGGTTGCGCGTGTAGGCGTAGGGGCCGGAGGTGGCGAGCTCCTCGTTTTTGTTGACGTAGCCGGAGGCGTAGGCGCGCAGGGCGAGGCCGGGGAGGACGGCGACGAGACTCCACAGGATGGAGGGCAGGGTGGGCTGCGCGCGCCAGAGAAAGAGTGCGGCGAAGACGAAGCCCAGGGGAACGCGGATGCGGCGGGCGATTTGCTGGAAGCTCACGCGGCGACCTCGCGAAGTAAATCATCGACGGCGGCGAGAACTTCATGCGGCGTGATGGTGAGCAGGCCGGCTTCGGGTTCATCATGGCGGCCGTGATCGCGGCGGCTTTCTGGATGGCGGAGGACGCGATGCGGTGAGTGATACGGTCCGTTGCGCGCGGGATCGGTGGGGCCGTAGATGCCGACGGTCGGGACTTGCAACGCTGATGCGAGGTGGAGCGGGCCGGTGTCTCCGCCGATGGCGAGTGCGGAGCGGCGCAGGATGGC
>Ga0302324_100027956_pt1 | contig 10735 bp, 7 predicted proteins | sample Palsa_T0_1_FD_201949 | JGI IMG/M metagenome (GOLD analysis project Ga0302324, IMG submission 201949) | Peat permafrost microbial communities from Stordalen Mire near Abisko, Sweden - Palsa_T0_1 | ecosystem: Environmental > Terrestrial > Soil > Palsa > Peat permafrost | place: Sweden: Abisko...
ACGGCTCGGTATGAAGGTGAAGGTGATGCCCAACGAAGCCGCCTTCTACGGGCCCAAGATCGACGTAAAGCTGGTGGACGCTATCGGCCGGCTGTGGCAGCTATCCACTGTGCAGTTCGATTTCACCCTGCCGCGGCGATTCGGCCTGGAGTACATCGCCGAGGATGGCAAGGCGCATCAACCATTGATGGTGCACCGCGCGCTATACGGCTCGGTGGAGCGATTCTTCGGCATCCTGCTGGAGCATTACGCCGGCGCATTTCCGGTGTGGCTGGCGCCCGTGCAGGCCATCGTGCTGCCCATCACCGACCGGCAGTTGGATTACGCCCGCTCCGTCCGCGATCAGTTGGACGCGGCGGGTATCCGGGTGACGGTGGACGACCGCAGCGAGAAGGTGAATCTGAAGATTCGCGATGCGCAGATGCAGAAGATCCCGTACATGTTGGTGGTTGGGGATCGGGAGGCGCAGAGCGGGCAGGTGGCGGTGCGGCATCGGAAGCATGGGGATCAGGGGGCCAAGCCGGTCGCCGATTGCATTGTGGAGATCCGGGGATTGATTGAGTCTAAGGCTGTGACTGAGTAAATTCGTCGCAGACTTGCTGGGCTTGCGCAGTGAGGCCGATGTCAGAGTATATGGCGGCAGCCAGATCAGCGGCTTCGCGGGCGGTGCCCAGGTTGTGCTGGACCGCAGCTAGCCGGGCTATGGACCAAAGGCAACCGGCCTCTCCCAAGCGTAGCCCGACCTCGCGGTAGAGCGGCAGCGCCCGACGATATAGATCCTCTGCCTCCGCGTATCGCTCCTGCATGCGCGCCACATCGCCCAAGCCCCGAACGCTGTTGGCTTCGCCTGCGCGGTCCCCAATCTGGCGGCTGAGCGACAACGCTTGGTGATATGACTCGTCGGCCGCTTCGTAGCGAGACTGCTTCCGCGCCAGCTCGCCCAGGCTTTGAAGGCAGTTCGCCTCTCCTAGGCGTGAGCCGATCGACCGGTAGATCGGCAGAGCCTGATGATACAGCACTTCGGCTTGAGCGAGGCGGGTCTCCATGCGCTCCACATCACCTAATCGGCAAAGGGCATTGGCCTCGCCTAACCGATCCCCGATCCGGCGGTACAGCGAGATCGCCCGTTGGTACAGTTCCCCTGCGTCCGTATAGTGGAGTTGTAGGCGCGCAAGGTCTCCCATGCCCCTGGCACAGTTGGCCTCGCCCAAATCGTCGCCGGCTTGGCGATAAAGAGACTGTGCTTGCCGGTACAGGTCCACAGGTTCGATATAGCGGGCGCACATTCGCGCCGTATCCCCAAGCGTCAGTCTACAGTTGGCCTCTCCTAGGCGGTCCCCGATTTGCCTGTAGAGAGGCAAGGCCTGCCGGTATAGCTCCTCCGCCTCGACATAGCGAGCTTGGTGCGCGGCCACATCACCCAGGCCCCTCAAACAGTTGGCCTCACCCAGCCGGTCGCCGAGCTGTCGGTACAGTGGCAGCGCCTCCCGATAAAAATCTCCGGTCTCCTGATAACGGGCCTCCTCGAGGGCTACGTCACCCGCGCTCAGGAGACAGTTGGCCTCGCCCAGGCGGTTGCCGATGCGGCGGTTTAGCCGCAACGCCTGCAAGTAGAGCTGTTCGGCCTCCGCGTAGTGCGTCTGCAGGCGAGCTAGGTCGCCCAGACTTAAGAGGCAGCTTGCTTCGCCTAAACGATTTCCAAGTTGGCGATGGATCGCCAACGCCCGTTGGCACCATTGCTCGGCCTCTGCGTAGTGGGCCTGTAGACGTGCGACATCGCCCACACCCCAAAGGCAGTTGGCCTCTCCCAAGCGATCTCCGATTTTGAGATATAGTGACAGCGCCTGGCGATAGAGACCCTCCGCCGCGCTGTGGTCAGCCAGCATTCGTGCCACGTCGCCCAGGCTACGCACGCAGTTGGCCTCTCCTACACGCGCTCCAATCTCGCGGTAAATAGGCAAAGCTTGTTCGTAGAGATGTCGGGCCTTCGAGTAGCGAACCTGCCGGAGGGCCGCATTGCCTAACCGCAGTAGGCAGTCAGCCTCACCGCGCCGGTCTCCGATCCTCTGGCAGAGCGCCAACGCCCGCTGGAAATACCCACTGCCACCATCGGCACTCCACTCGAACTCCGATGCGCGTCCAAGCTGGTATAAAACCGCCGCCAGCACTGCCGGGTCCGGCCGCGCCGCGCTTTCTATTTCCTTCAACACGTGCTGCAGGATCCCGGTGCGTTCATGCTTCTCGCGCAGTCCGAGATTCCAGTCGAAGCCATCCCCCACCTGTGCCAGCGTGGAGCGTGCATCTTCGGACTCGCCCACGAAATGGTACGTGCCGGAGCGGATTGCCCAAAAATCCGGGGCGCGCGAGATCAGCTCCCGCATGCCGAACTCAGCGATCCAGAAAACCACCGGACAGGAGAACCTCTTGGCCAGATAGCTGCGATTCAGATTCAAGATGTCGAGCGCCGGTGAATCCCGTGCCGCCGGATCGAACATCGCATCCAGCCCGAAGACGAATATCGCATCCGGATGACCGCTGCCGACTGCGTCCAGAAGCTGCGTCACCACGCCGTGGACTACGGTTCCATCTTCCGGCGGCGGACGCAGCGCGACGCAGAGAGTGTTCTTTCGACTAAAGCGGGCCAGCAGTTCTCCCACCAGCCGGTCGCGGAGGGACGCATGATTCACTCGGACAAAAGCAAGCGTAAATCCGCTTGCCAACTCCAGCATTCTGGAAAGCGTTGCGAACTCGACCTGGTTCTCCGGCGAGAGCGTGACTGGAGCGGAAATGGCGGCCATATTACACGCCTCCCGGAACTGCCGCAATCAGCGGGTTCCAATCGTACCAGACGCCGGACTCGTCCTCGTAAGGCAGCGCCATCAGGTTGCCGAGCAGCAAGTTCCAAAGTTCGGAGTCCTCGCTGAAGGCCGCTTTGGATTTGTGCACCGCGCGCAGTGCTTCCCGGTGCCGCGGCCGCAGCGCAAGCGAGAGATCGATAGCCTGCCGCCGGACCGTGCGCTCGGCAACGTCTTTGGTTATGGGCAGGCTATCACAGCGCTCGATCGCCGAGCGCAACAGGATGAACAGGCTGCGAATGTAGCCGCCAGAAACTCTGCAAAGCTGCTCCAGTACGTCGTCTTCAAAAACCTGCTGCGGGGTCGCGCCGGTCTTGGCGATGCGCTCGCGAACGATTCGACATAACGCGTGAATGCCATCCAGGCAGTCTTCATTGTTGCGCTGGGAAACGGGAATCAGGGGCAGCAAAAGGGTTTCGCAGCCGTAAGCTGCCTTCAGAAGAAGATGGGCGTCGCTGAATGCCAGCTCGATCGGGACGGTATATAACACATGGCAGCCTAGGGAACGCAGGATCGCGGCATGGTCCAGGTAGATGTTTCTCTGATTCGTGAGCCCCTTCGGGTCGATGACTTTTTGAGGAATGCGGTCAAGTTCGTCCACAATCACGAGAATGTCTTCGGCGAGCCCGTTCTCTTTCAGCCACTCACGCGCCTTAGTGAGGACCACTTGGTTGATCAAGTCGTAGATCGTGGGTAGGTGCCCCTCAATCAACTTTCTTAGGGTCGGACGCGCGCGAGGCACATCCTTTAACGCCAAGCCGAACTCAACAATACCCGCCGGAACCTTGATGCTCTGAAATTCCACCTCGCTGTTCAGCAGACCCTTAATCTCGCCGAAAAACTGCTCGAACTTCGCGCGCCCGAGACCGAAGCCGGCCTCGCTCAGGTCGTCCACAAGCTGGCGGACCATATGGAAGATGATATCCGGCGCCTGCACGTCCTGCAGGTCCAACCATTGTTCGGCTTCCAGGAACGAGACAAACATCGGCCGACCAACCTCGCCCTTTTCGAGCATCCTCTTGACGCGTTTCAGTTCCGTGGTTTTTCCAACGCCGCGGTGGCCTGTAAACATCCGGCAAACGGGTATTTCAGAACGGGCAATGCCGTGCGCAAGCAACTTCTGTAATATCGTCCGGCGCCAGCGACTTCATGCTCCTGCCAATTCACGTATAGGTCGGTCTCCTTCACCTCCAGAGGCCGCGCCGGGTCGAATTGGCCGTAAAGCGCCCGCAGAACATCCATCGCTTCGATTGTACAGCACCCCGCCTTGTGTTTCGCCTTGGCCCTATGGTATTGTCGATCTCTTACTGGAAGAATAATCATGGCATACGTAATAGCAGAACCTTGCATCGGAACCAAAGACACCGCCTGTGTGGACGCCTGCCCGGTGGACTGCATCCATCCCAAAAAGGACGAGGCGGCCTACGCAGACGCTGAATTGCTGTACATCGACCCGGTCGAATGCATCGACTGCGGCGCCTGCGTACCGGTTTGCCCGGTCTCGGCGATTTTCGCGCTCGACGACCTGCCGGAAAAGTGGACGGATTTCACCGCCAAGAACGCCGCGTACTACGGCCGGTAGGTGGCGCTGGAGGTGTCAGTCTCCCAGATCCGCACCTGTGCCAACTTCACGGGCGTACTTTGTCCGAGTCCCCCGGCGATCTCGTCGTAGAAGTACTTCGCCATATTCTCGGCGGAAGGGTTCAACGCGTCGAAGGGCGCCAAATCGTTCAAGAACTGGTGGTCGAGGCGATCCACGACCGTGTGCATCAGCTTCTTCACCGCCACGAAATCCACCAGCAGGCCGATGGAATCGAGCTCCGGACCGCTGAACGTCACCTGCACGCGGTAGTTGTGGCCATGCACGTTTTCGCATTTGCCTTTATAATTCCGGAGCGCGTGCGCGGCGGCGAAAGTCTCTTCCACGGAAACTTCAAACATCGAAAAACCTCTCCACATCTGTGATTTTGGTGGTAAATCCGTAATCCGGCAGGCTGTCGAAAAACACCTGGCCATAGCGCTGCTTGGTCACTCGATTATCCAGCAGCACCAGCACGCCGCGGTCCGAACGGCTGCGGATCAGCCGGCCGAAACCCTGCTTCAGGGCGATGGCGGCCTGGGGCACCTGATAGTCGTAGAACGGGTTCCCGCCCTCGTCGCGCAGCTTGCGCATGCGCGCATCCACAATGGGATCGCTGGGCACGGCGAAGGGCAGCTTGTCGATGATCACGCAGCTCAACTGATCGCCCGGGACATCCACACCCTGCCAGAAGGACGACGTGGCGAACAAGATGCAATTCGGCGTCGCCCGGAATTCCTCCAGCAGCGCGCTGCGCGGGCCGGTGCCTTGCAACAGCGTCGGGTAGTCGATATCCAGCGAAATGCGGTCGTACATGAGGCGCATCTGCTGATAGCTGGTAAACAGAACGAAGGCGCGCCCCCGGCTCAATTTCAACAACTGGGTTACTTCGCTCGAAGCCTCTTTGGTGAAGGCGGGGCTGCGCGGATCGGGCAGATGCTGGGGTACATACAGCAGCGCCTGCTTCTGATAATCGAAGTGGCCGGGCACGACGAGGGTGCGCGTCTGCTCGACTCCCAGGCGCTTTTGGACGAAATCGAAACCGCCCGCCACGGCCAGCGTGGCCGAAGTCAGGACCACCGTATCCACGGCATCGAAGAGCCGCTCGGCGAGCAGCGGGGCGACATCGATGGGCGTGGCTTGCAGAAAGATACCGCGGCCACGGCGCTCCGCCCAATACACGTAGGACTGGTCGCCACTCTCCAGCACGAACCGCATGGCCAGTCCCAGCTCGACCGTGCGGCGCTGCAGCGGGATGATCTCCACGGGCGGATTCTTGATCAGGCTCAAGTGTGAGCCGACCAGCTCCAGCGCGGAGTGGAGGTGGCGGTAGATCTCTTCGTAGCGTTCCAGAAACTCGGCGCGCCCGGTGAATGCGGCACGGCCCTCCGGCGCGGGCAGCGCGGAAAACAGGTAGGTGGCCAGCTCCTCGAAACGGTCCAGAATGCGATCCAGCTCCGGTGAGCCGAATTCCTTGGCGCGGGCCACCGCGGAGACGTCGCGCCGCAACTCCTGGAAGCGGTAATTGCTGACGGAAACGCCGAAATACTGCCCGGCTACGTCCTCGATTTCGTGCGCTTCATCGAACACCACCGCGTGGTATTCGGGCAGGATGCCGCCTTCGGTGTCGCCATCCTCCAGGACCTCCTTAAGGGCCAGGTCGGCGAAGAACAGGTGGTGATTGACGATGACGATGTCGCTTGACTGGGCGCGCTGGTGCATCAAGGTGAGGAAGCAGCGTTCGTACTGATTGCATTTCTGGCCGGTGCAAAGATCGCTGCGGGCATCGACCTTGGCCCAGGCGGTGCTCGATTCCGGCAGCTTCTTGATTTCGGCACGGTCGCCGATGTGGGTGGTCTGTTCCCAGGCCTGGATCACCTGGAAATCGGCGAGTTCCTCCAGCCCGGTGAGCACCGCCTCGCGGCCGGCGTCGTAGATCTTCTGGCGGCAGGCGTAGTTGTTGCGGCCCTTCATATAGCAGACGCGCAGCGGGCGGGGAAAGTGCTGCTGCAGGAAAGGAATGTCTTTGAAGAAGAGCTGCTCCTGCAGGTTCTTGGTGCCGGTGGAGACCACGATGCGCTTGCCGGAGAGGATCGCGGGAACCAGGTAAGCCAGCGTTTTGCCGGTGCCCGTGCCGGCCTCCACGATCAGATGTTTGCGGTCGGCCAAGGCGGATTCCACCGCTTCGGCCATGGCCAATTGGCCGGGGCGATATTCATAATTGGGATGCCACTTCGAAAGCGCGCCGTGCCGCGAGAAGAAACGATGCACGCTGGGCGCGGCTTTGACATCGGTGGACATGCTGGCCCCGACTTCTTAGCGGATTGGACGCAAAATCAGAACGTGTACAGCGGCACGCCCGCCACCACTTCGGCGGGCTCCGCGCCCGCGGCGACCGGCTGCGCCTCGGCGTTGACCGGCCGGTAGTAAATGCCGGTGTCGCCGAGGTACACCTCAAGGTCGCCGGGACGGGGCAGGTGGCCCTGGATCAGCGCTTCGGAAAGCGGATCCTCAATGAACTTCTGCAACGCCCTGCGCAAGGGACGCGCGCCGTAGCTGCGGTCCGCGCAGGTCTTCTCCAGAAGGTACTTGGAGGCGTCGGGCGTCAGCCGGATCTTGAGCTGCTTGGCCTCCAGATTGATGTTGATCTGGTCCACCATAAGGTCGATGATTTTGAGCAGGTCTTCATCGTTGAGCGACGTGAACAGGATGATGTCGTCGAGGCGGTTGAGGAACTCGGGATTGAAGGCGCGCTTGACTTCGCCGCGCACCATGTCCTCGATCTTCGAGGGAATGCCTTCGCCCATGGGCGCCGAAAAACCCAGGTGGCCGCGCTTCTCGAGGAACCGCGCGCCCAGGTTGGAGGTCATGATGATGATGGTGTTCTTGAAGTCCACCTGGTTGCCCAAGCCATCGGTCAACTGGCCGTCTTCAAAAACCTGGAGCAGGATGTTGTAAATATCCGGGTGAGCCTTCTCGATTTCGTCGAGTAGGATGATGGAATAGGGCGAGCGCTTCACGCGCTCGGTCAACTGGCCGCCTTCTTCGTAGCCTACGTAACCGGGAGGCGAGCCGATCAACTTCGAAACCGAGTGCTTCTCCATGAACTCGGACATATCGAAGCGGATGAGCGATTTTTCGCTGCCGAACAAGAACGATGCGAGGGCGCGGGCGACTTCCGTTTTGCCCACGCCGGTGGGCCCCAGGAACAGGAACGAACCGGCCGGACGGGCGCTGGCTTTCAATCCCGCGCGGGAGCGGCGAATGGCGCGGGCCAGTACGGAAATAGCTTTTTCCTGGCTAACAATGCGCTTGTGCAACTCTTCTTCGATGCGCAGCAGCTTGGTGATCTCTTCTTCCTTGATGGCGGTCATGGGCACGCCGGTCCAGCGCGCCACCACGTCTTCAATGTCGTCCTTGGTGACGATGCCGGTGGAGGAATCGTCCAGATTGTATTTCTCGCGCAACTGGCGCATATTCTCGCGCTCCTTGCGCTCCTCGTCGGAGTAGAAGCGGGCCTTCTCGAACTCGTGGTTGGCGATGGCATTTTCCATGCGGTGCACGATGAACTTGATGCGCTTCTGAATGTCGGCCAGGTCGCTCGGCAGGGTAGTCTGGCGCAGCTTGACGCGGGCGCCGGCTTCATCGATCAGGTCGATGGCTTTGTCGGGCAGGAAGCGGTCCGGAATATAACGGCTGGAGGTGAAAACGGCGGTCTCGATGGCATCGTCGGTGTAGCCGACCGCGTGGAATTTCTCGTAGCGGTCCTTGATGCCGAACAGGATCTTGACAGCGTCGGCCTCACTGGGCGGCGGCACCTTGACGGCCTGGAAGCGGCGCTCGAGCGACCGGTCCTTTTCGATGGACTTGCGAAACTCGGCGGGAGTGGTGGCGCCGATGCACTGGATTTCGCCGCGGGAGAGGGCCGGCTTCAGGATATTGGCGGCGTCGAGCGAACCTTCGGCGGAACCCGCGCCCACCAGGGTGTGCAGCTCATCGATGAAGATGATGGCATTCTGATTCTCCATCAGCTCCTTCATGATGGTTTTGAGGCGCTCTTCAAACTGGCCGCGATACTTGGTGCCGGCCACGATGAGGGAAAGATCGAGGGCCAGGATGCGCTTGTCGGCCAGGAAGGACGGCACATCGCCCTCCGCGATGCGCTGCGCGAGGCCTTCCACGATGGCGGTTTTGCCCACGCCCGGCTCGCCGATCAGGACGGGGTTGTTCTTGGTGCGGCGGCAGAGGATCTGGACCACGCGCTCGAGCTCGTAGTCTCGGCCGATCAGGGGATCGAGCGAATTGTCCATGGCAGCCTGGGTGAGGTCGCGGCTGAACTCGGACAGCAGGGAGCTTTCCTTGGGGCGGTTGGAGGCGACCTTTTCAGATTGCGAGCGGGCCAACTCTTCGCGGATGGTGGAAAGGCGCAGGCCGCGCTCATGCAGGATCTCCGCGGCGAAGCACTTCTCCTCGCGCAGCAGGCCCAACAGCAGGTGCTCGGTGCCGATGTGTTTGTGATTGAGGCGCTCGGCCTCTTCGGCGCCATAGGCCAGGACGCGCTTGCATTCATGGCTTAACGGCAGATCCACGGAAGTGGAAACCTTTTCGCGAATGGTGGTGTGGCCTTCGATCTGCTTACGAATGGACTCCACGGCGGCGTGCGACCGCAGAAAACGGTTGGCGAGGGCCTTGTCTTCCCGCAACAAGCCCAAAAGCAAATGCTCGGTTTCGATATAAGGACTGCCGAACTGGCTGGCCTCGTAGCGGGCGAAAAAGATTACCCGCCTGGCCTTTTCCGTATAACGTTCAAACATGACCGTGACGCTCCCTATTATTAAAGATACTACCCATCCCCGCGCGGATGCACGCTGCCAGGACCAGTACCGCGGGTTTCGGAAACCAGGGTCCCGCCTTCCATCATCAGGATTCGATCGCATCTCCTGGCGAATGTGAGATTGTGCGTGACTAAAACCGAGGTGAGCGTATGAGAACGATGCAGGCGCTCCAGAAGATCGAAGATCATTTCGCCGGTCCTGAAGTCGAGGTTTCCGGTGGGTTCGTCGGCCAGCAGGACAGAGGGTTCTCCGACGAGGGCCCTGGCCAGCACGATGCGCTGCTGCTCCCCTCCGGATAGTTCGCCTGCGCGATGTGTGGCACGCGCGTGAAGCCCGACTTCATCCAACCTCGCTAGCGAATCCGAAGCCGCCTTGCTATGCGGAACCCCCCGGATCAGCAGTGGCATCATCACGTTTTCGAGCGCCGTAAATTCCGGCAGCAGGTAGTGAATTTGCCAAACAAATCCGATCTCGCGGTTCCGGAAATCAGCCAGCTCGGAATCCGCGAGGCGTGAAATGTCTATCGATCCGTAGTATATCGTACCACTTGTAGGCCTGTCCAGACCGCCTAGTAAATGGAGCAGGGTGGACTTGCCTTCGCCGGACTCGCCGACCAGGGCGAGCATTTCGCCGCGGTGGACCTGGAGGTCGATGGCGTCGAAGATGACCAGGTCGGCGTCGCCGGAGCGGTAGACTTTGGTGAGCTTTTCGGCGCGCAGGGCGATGTCGCAAGGGGCGGTCATGGTTTTAGGGTAGCAGGGCTGCCGCGGTAAGACGCGGGGCGAAGGCGGCAGACCTTGAAAGCGATGGTCTGCCCCACCAAAGGGAACAGTATTGGGCAGTCAAAGCCCATGTGGCTGGATTTAAAGCAGATTTAAAGCGGGTGACCGGTGACGGGCGGCGGTGGATGGGATGCGGGAGCTTGGAGCGGCATGAAAGAAGGGGGGCCTGGCCGGGTTTGGGGCCTGGGAGATAGAGAGCGATCGCGTATCCGTTGTGCCGGGGGAGCCGATTGTCAAAGATCAGGGGGGGCAGATTGCTAACGCGTGTCGGGGGTGGGCGGGGCGCAAAAGACCGGATGGTCCTGAGTGCCTTCCGACATCACGTAGCCGGGGGGCGGGACGTCCGGCTTGGGCGATGGGGGCTCCGGCACGGGCTTCGCGGGTTGCGCAGGTTGCGCGGGCTGCGGCTGGGGCCGGGCTGGGCGCTCCTTCTGCGACTGTTGCATGTCCGCGATGGCGGTGCGGAAGGAACGCTCCAATTGTGCACGCTGCCTGGCAACGTACCCTAACATGACGAAGTGTTTTTCACTTACGCCGATGGTCGCGTAGATCAGCTTCTCGCTGGCGGCAATTCGCGCGAGCAACCATTGGGAGGTGACCATGGTTTCCAGGTGGCACCGTTCGGTACGGGTCTGAGGCTGCCAGTCGGCTTCCAACTCGTCCCAGAGTTGGGAGTAGTCCGCG
>Ga0302324_100027957_pt1 | contig 10735 bp, 8 predicted proteins | sample Palsa_T0_1_FD_201949 | JGI IMG/M metagenome (GOLD analysis project Ga0302324, IMG submission 201949) | Peat permafrost microbial communities from Stordalen Mire near Abisko, Sweden - Palsa_T0_1 | ecosystem: Environmental > Terrestrial > Soil > Palsa > Peat permafrost | place: Sweden: Abisko...
GCGCCATGAAATAGGTATCGGCGTTCAGCACCACCACGCGCTTGCCGATCGGCTTCTTGCCCTCGAGCACTTGCTCGGGCGTGAGCTGGTCGGGCTGGGAGGCGTCCGCGCCCGGAATGGGCTCGTGGGTCAGGCAATTGGTGCCGTCGGTGTTCCACGATGAGCCGGTGGCGATGACGATCTTCTCGGCGCCGTAAGCGATCGCCGCCTGGGCGGTCATGGGCTTCTGGCCTAGCGCCACCTGGCTTTGCTTGTTCTTCTTCGAAAGCTTGCCGATTTGCAGCTCGCGATAGTCGCGGTGATAGCCCCACTCGCCGAGGCCAGGCAAGGTGGCGACCGCATTCACGTGTCCGCCGATCTTCGCCGCCGTGTCATAGAGATGGACGGGGTAGCCGCGCTCGAGCAGGACGCGCGCGCATTCAGCGCCCGAGGGACCCGCCCCGACCACCAGGATGGAGTCCTCCGAGCCGCGCTTCGGGAATCGCTCCGGATGCCAGCCGCGCCGGTATTCCTCGCCCGCCGTGGCGTTTTGCGTGCAGATCATCGGCGGGCCGCCGATCTCCCAGCGCGAGATGCACACATTGCAGCCGATGCACACGCGAATGTCGTCGTAGCGTCCCTCCTCGATCTTCTTCGGTAGCCAGGGATCGGAGATGGAGGGCCGCGCCGCGCCGATGATGTCCGCGATGCCCTTGGTGACGATCTCGGTCATCTTCTCCGGATCCGTGAAGCGGCCGACACCGAGCACCGGCTTCTTGGCGATCTGCTTCACGAAACGGGTCCAGGGCACCTGGTGGCCCTGCTGGTAGAATCTCGACGGTCCCGCATCCTCGCCCCATTCGGCGATGTCCCCCACGTCGACGTCCCACAGATCGACCAGCGGGTCCGCGAGCCCGATGAATTTCATGCCGTCGCGCTCGATCTCGACGCCCGAATCTCCATAGAGGGTGTCCACGGCGAAGCGCGTCGCGATGGAGCAATCCTGGCCCACGGCGCGCCGCACCTTCTCCAGGGTCTCGAGCCAGAAGCGCGCGCGGTTCTCGAGCGTGCCGCCGTACTTGTCCTTGCGCTTGTTGTAGTAGGGCGAGAGAAATTGCACCGGCAGGTAGGAGTGCGCGCCGTAGACGTAGACGATGTCGAAGCCGGCATCGCGCGACCTAAGCGCGGCATCGACGTAGTATTGCTGGACGGCCGCGATGTCGTCGAAGTCCATCTCCTTGCAGTACGTGAGCGTCTCGAACTCGGAGGCGTACTGGCTCGGTCCGCGCGGCGTCGCGCGCGATTCCATGCAAGGCGCGTGCGAGGCGCCATACCAGAGCTCGACGCCCGCGAGCGCGCCGAACTTGTGGATGTGGTCGGTCATGGCGCGGAGGTTGCGCACGTCGCCTTCGTCCCAGATGCGGGCCGACAGCCGGTGGGTATCGTCCGACTCGGGGTGAATGGAGCAGTATTCGGTGTTGATGCCGGCCCAGCCGCCTTCGGCCTTGAGCGATCGATGCGCCGCTTGAAATCCCGGCCGGTCGGAGCCCGCGCCGATGCAATGCGGGACCTGATAGAACCGGTTGCGCAGCGTCTTGGGCCCGATCTCGATGGGCTGGAACAGGATATCGTGCTTTGGATCGCGCGCCATGATGTCAATCCTCGATGCGGTATTCGGAATTTAATAACACGCAGGTTACTGTTGTGCAAATTAATTGCGTGCTGTGTAACACAGGCCGCCGCGCGGAATCAGGGGAGGTCCTCGGGCGTGCTGTAAATGATGATCGAGAGCATCCTGATCGGCACCTTCTCCAGGCGCTCCGGTCCGTGCGCCACATCGCCGTTGAACGTCAGCGTGTCGCCGGGCCGCATCACGTAGGTATGCCGTCCATGGCGGTAGTGCAGCACGCCCGTGAGCAGGTGAATGAACTCCGTCCCCGGATGCTGAAAGCCCGGAAACACCTCGCTGCGATCGTTGAGTGTGACGAGAAAGGGCTCGAAGACCTTGCGCGGGCCGCGCTGCGCAGCGAGCAGGTGGTAGGTGTGGCCGCGGCGCGTACCGCTGCGCACGGTTTCGAGGCCCTCGCCGGCGCGAATCAGCTGAGCGCCGCCGTCGTCGGTACCGACCCGCTGCATCAGCATCGAGGGCGTGACGCCCAGGGATTGGGCCAGTGCGACGATCGTCTCGAGGCTCGGCGAGACCCGCCCGGTCTCGAGCCGGCTCAGCATCGCGCTCGAAATATTTGCCCGGCGCGCGATATCCGCGAGCGTGAGATTCTGACTTTCGCGCAGGCGCCGTGCCGTGCGGCCGAGATTGAGCGCGGGGTTGTCCCTGCGATCCGCCGGGCGGCGATCCGCCGCTCGCGGCACGATGACGTCGCGATCGACGGCGCCGGGCGGAATGCTGCCGCCTCGGTCCGAGGGGGAGCCCCGGCGGGCAGCTCGCTTCGCGGGCCTGCGGCTCACGTGGTGCCTTGCGCATTACGCAAATTCAGTTGCTCCACAGTTAAAGGTCGTGGTTATATTCGCACATAGAACCCCGGCCGCCACACGAGATTCTCGCCCCATCCGCCGATGCCTCATCGCCTAATCCGCTTCGGCCTGTCGCGCAAGCACCCGGAACCGCGGATGTTCACGCGCCACGAGTCGCTGAAAACGGCCTACGACGTCGTGATCATCGGCGCCGGCGGCCACGGCCTGGCGGCCGCGTACTACTTGGCCCGCGACCATGGTATTCGCAACGTCGCCGTGATCGAGAAAGGATACATCGGCGGCGGCAACACGGGACGCAATACCACCATCATCCGCTCGAACTACCTCACGCCCGAAGGGGTGCAGTTCTACGATGAGAGCGTGCGCCTCTGGCGGGACCTGGCGGAGGATTTCGATCTCAACCTGTTCTACTCGACGCGCGGCCACTACACCCTCGCGCACACCGATTCGGCCATGCGCACCATGCGTTGGCGCGCGGAGGTGAACAAGCACTACGGCGTGCGCTCGGAAGCGGTCGATGAGGCGTTCGTGAAGCGCGGCATCCCGATGATCGACATGAGCTGCGGGGGCCATGCGCCCATCCTCGGGGCCCTGTTTCACGAGCCCGGGGCGATCGCGCGGCACGATGCGGTGGCCTGGGGTTACGGGCGCGGCGCCGATCGGCGCGGCGTGGAAATTCACCAGGAAACCGAGGTGACTGCGATCCGCGTCACCGGTGGCCGGGTGGTCGGTGTCGACACGACGCGGGGACCGATCGCGACGCCGCGGGTTCTGTGCGCGGTGGCCGGATTCACGCCGGGCATCCTCGACAAAGTGGGCCTGCGGACTCCGATCTACGTCCATCCGCTGCAGGCGATGGTGTCCGAGCCGCTGAAGCCCTGGCTCGACCCGATCATCGTGTCGGGGTCGCTCCACGTGTATGTGTCGCAGACCGCGCGCGGCGAGCTGGTCATGGGCGCCTCCCTCGACCCCTACGAGCTGCACAGCACGCGCTCGACGCTCGATTTCGCGGAAGGCTTGAGCGCGCATATGCTCGATATGTTCCCCTTTCTCTCCGAGGCGAAGGTGAATCGGCAATGGGCCGGGCTCGCCGACATGACGCCCGACTTTGCGCCCATCATGGGCGTGACCCCGATCGAGGGCTTCTACCTCGATGCCGGCTGGGGAACCTGGGGGTTCAAGGCAACACCGGTTTGCGGCAAGACCATGAGCCACACGGTGGCGACCGGCCGCAACCATCCCCTCATCGAGGGATTCGCTTTCGACCGCTTCACACGCTACCAGCTCACCGGCGAGAAGGGCGCGGCCTCGGTGGGTCACTGATGAAGATCATGATCTGCCCGCTGAACGGTCCGCGCCCGGTGTCGGAGTTCGTCTATGGCGGCGAGGTGCGCCATGCGCCCGATCCGGACAGGTGCAGCAATGCGGAGTGGAGCGACTACGTGTTCAATCGGTCCGGGTCGCCCGGCATCAAGTACGAGTGGTGGTGCCACATCGCCTCGGGCTTCTGGTTCATTGCGCTGCGCGACACCGCGCGCGACGTGGTGATCGCGACGTACCCGGCCGACAAGGCGCGCGAGCTTGCCCCTGTGGAACCGCCGTCTTGATGTACCGGCTCGAGCCCCGGGCAGGCGAGTGGATCGACCGCTCGACGGTGCAGCGTTTTCTCTTCGAGGGGGCGCCTTGCGAGGGATACGCCGGCGACACCCTGTCGTCCGCGCTCGCGGTCTCGCGTCCCTATCTCGCGCGCAGCTTCAAGTATCACCGGCCGCGCGGCGTGCTGTCCTGCGCGAACCACGACAGCAACGCGCTCTTTCAGGTCGACGGCATCCCGAACGTGCGCGGCGACGTGACGCTGTTGCGCGAGGGCATGCACGTCGCGGCCGTGAACACCTTTGGCGGCCTCGCCCGCGACCGCGCGCGAGTCCTGGATCGTTTCGCACGCTTTCTGCCGGTGGGCTTTTACTACAAGGCGTTTCATTCGAAGCGCTGGTTCCCTCGGTGGGAGCGCATGTTCCGCGCGATCACGGGCCTCGGGGCCGTGACCTTGAGCGCGGAGCGCCGCACGACCCCCAAGCGCTATGGATTCTGCGACGTGCTGGTGATCGGAGGCGGACCGAGCGGCCTCGCCGCTGCGCTCGCCGCCGCCGAGGCGGGTGCGAGGGTCACCGTCGTCGACGAAGCGCATCGGCTCGGCGGCGCCTCGGTGCTGAATGACGCGGAGCGCCAAGCGCTCGATTCGCTCGTTCGCGCCGTACAGGCTTCGGCGCGCATCACCGTGCTGTCCGCTACGGCAGCGGTCGGTTGCTATGCGGACCGGTGGGTGGCGCTGGCCGAACCCCACCGCTTGACCAAGATGCGCGCGCAAGCGGTCGTGTTTGCGACCGGCGTCATCGAGCAGCCGGCCGTGTTCCGCAACAACGACCTGCCCGGCGTGCTGCTGGCCTCGGGCGCGTGGCGGCTCGCCGAGCGCTACGGCATCGCGCCGGGGCGTCATCTCGTGATGCTGGCCGCGAACATCGAGGCGTACGCGGTTTGCCGAGATCTCGCCGCGCGCGGTGTGCGCATCGCCTGCATCGTCGATCTGCGCGCGGCGAGCGAGGCTGGTCCGGGCACGGCGGGCGCAGGCACGGACGGTGCAGATGAGGCGGCGTGCGCATCGCTCGGTATCCCGATCCTCAAGGGCTTCGCGCCCCGCGAAGCATTCGCCGGCGCGGACGGCAGGGTGTGCGCACTTGCCGTGGCACCGATCGACCACGCCGGCCGCGTGGGCGATGCCGCGGGAAGTCTGCGGCGGATCGAGTGCGATGCCGTGCTGATGAGCGTGGGTTTCGCGCCCGCCGGACAATTGCTGCTGCAAGCAGGGGCCGGCGCGAAGTTCTGCGCAGGGCTGCAGCAGTTCGTGCCGCTGGATTTGCCCGCGGGGCTCTTTGCCGCCGGCCGCGTGAACGGGGTGTATGAATTCGCTGCGCGGCGCGCCGACGGCCGGCGCGCCGGCGCGCAAGCCGCCGCACATGCAGGCTGCGGCGGAGGCTCGGCTACGCTCATCGAGCGCAGCACGCGCCGCCCCTCGCATCCTTTCCCGATCTTCGCACATCCGGCGGGCAAGAATTTCGTCGACTTCGACGAGGATCTGCAGGTCAAGGACCTCGAGAACGCGGCGCAGGAAGGCTTCGACTCGAGCGAGTTGCTGAAGCGTTTCAGTACGGTGGGGATGGGTCCCTCGCAGGGCAAGCACTCGCACATGAACGCGTTGCGCATCCTCGCGCGCGTGCGCGGCGTCCGCGTCGAGGAGCTCGGTCTCACCACGTTTCGGCCCATGTATCATCCGGTGCCGCTCAAGCTCCTCGCGGGCCGCGGTTTCAACATCGAGCGGCGCACGCCGCTCGATGCGCGGCACCGCGCGCTCGGAGCCGTATGGATGCCGGCCGGCAACTGGCGGCGCCCCGAGTATTACGCCGTCGAGGGCGAGAGCCGCGAGCAGAGCATCGAGGCCGAGGTCGAGGCAGTGCGCACCAAGGTCGGACTCATCGATGTAAGCACGCTCGGGAAAATCGAGCTCTACGGCCCGCAGGCCGGAGCGTTCCTCGACCGCGCGTATGCGGGCAGTTACGCGAACCTGAAGCCGGGCACGACGCGCTACGGCCTCATGCTGGATGAATCGGGCGTCATTATCGACGATGGAGTGATCGCCCGGCTGGGGGCCGAGAGATTTTATTTCACCACCACCAGCGGAGGCTCCGCGAGCGTATTTCGCGAGCTCTCGCGCCTCAACGCGCTGTGGGGGCTCGACTGCGCGCTGGTGAACGTGACCGGCCATCGGGCCGCTTTCAATTTTGCCGGACCTGCGAGCCGTGAGATCTTGCAGAGCCTCACGGACGTCGAGCTCGGTGAGGCCTCGTTCCCCTATCTGGCGGCACGCGAGGGATTGATGGCCGGCGTGCGGGCGCGTGTGCTGCGCGTGGGATTCGTGGGCGAGCTCGGGTATGAGATCCACGTGCCGGCGTCCGGCGCCGCGCGCGTGTGGCAAGCGCTGTACGAGGCGGGGCGGCCGCAGGGCCTGCGTCCCTTTGGGGTCGAGGCGCAGCGGGTGCTGCGCCTGGAGAAAGGGCATCTCATCGTGGGGCAGGACACCGACGGGCTCACCGATCCCTTCGAGGCCGGCGCGCGCTGGGCGGTGAGCATGAAAAAGCCCTTCTTCGTAGGGCAGCGGAGCCTCAAGATTCTCGACTCGCGGGGGCCTCGGCAGAAGCTGACCGGCATCGAAGTGCTCGATGCCACGCGTGCACCCAAGGAATGCCACCTCGTCATCGATCGCGGCGCCATCGCGGGCCGGGTCACGAGCGTGGCGCGCTCGCGCACGCTCGGCAAGACAATCGGGCTCGCCATGCTCGCGCCGCCGCTCGCCGAGCCGGGAAGCGAGATCCGCATTCGCGCCGCGGGCGGCGAGATGCTCGCCGCGCGCGTGGTCGCCGTGCCGTTCTACGACCCGGGCAACCTGCGCCAGCGCGCCGGACGAGCCGCGTGAGCGCGCCGTGCCTGGATGTCGCCGATAGCGCCGTGCGTCTCGGGCTGAAGGGCCCGCGCGCGGCCGAGTGGCTGGCGGCCCAGGGGGTTGCCGCGCCGCCGCGCTCCAATTCCTGGAGCCGCCCGTCCGCCGGCCTGGCGGACGTACTCATCGCCCGGCTTGGGGGGAGCGAGTTTTTTCTCGAGGCGCAGGATCACGGCGCGCTTGCGTCGCTCTTCGCGGGCTTGGCGGCAGAGCCCGCCGGCGTCTATCCGGTGCTGCGGGAGGACTTTGCCTTCCGAATGAGCGGCACGGGAGTGCATGATGTGCTCGCCCAGGTCTGCAACATGGATTTCGCGGGGCTCGATCTCGAGAGGCGGCCGGTAATCATGACGCTCATGATCGGCGTTGCGGTGCTTGCCGTTCCCGACGGTAGGAGCGACGCACGACAATACCGGTTCTGGTGCGATCCGACCTTCGGTCCGTCATTGAGCGAGACGCTCGGCGCGCTCATCGTCGAGTGCGGGGGAACAATCACAGGAGAATCGGCATGAATCGGGACCAGGCTCAGAAGCTCTTCGCGGACCACGACGTCCGCTACGTGCTGGCGCAGTTCGTCGACATTCACGGTGCGGCCAAGGCGAAGGCGGTCCCGGTCGAGCATCTCGACATGGTGCTTAACGAAGGCGCGGGATTCGCCGGATTCGCACTCTGGGGCTTCGGCATGGGCCCCGAAGGGCCCGATTACATGGCCGTCGGCGATCTGTCGACGCTGTCGCTCATTCCCTGGATGCCGGGCTATGCGCGCGTCATCTGCAACGGCGTCGTCAATCGAGAGTCCTATCCCTATTGCTCGCGCGTCGCGCTGCAGGCGCAGATCGGGCGCCTCAAGGACCGCGGCCTCACCCTGTTCACCGGCATCGAGCCCGAGTTCATGCTGCTCGCGCGCCGCGCCGACGGAACCTTGGGACCGGCCGATCCCACCGACGACCTCGACAAGCCCTGCTATGACTACAAGGGCCTGTACCGAACCCGCGAGGCGCTGGATGAGATGGTGGCCGGGCTTCGGGCCGTCGGAATCGACGTGTACCAGATCGATCACGAGGACGGCAACGGGCAGTTCGAAATCAATTTCACCTATGCCGATGCGCTCAAGACCGCGGACAATTTCACTTTCGTGAAGATGGCCGCGAGCGAGATCGCGCACCAGCACGGCATGATCGCCACCTTCATGCCGAAGCCCTTCTCCAACCGCACCGGGAGCGGAGCGCACTTTCACGTCTCGCTCGGATCCGCGGCGCAAAAGAACGCCTTTCACGATCCGAACGACAAGTCCGGGATGGGATTGTCGACGCTCGCCTATCAGTTCCTCGGCGGCGTGCTCGCGCATGCGCGCGCGCTGTGCGCCGTCGCGGCGCCGACCGTGAACTCCTACAAGCGCTTGGTCGTGGGCCGCTCTCTCTCGGGCGCGACCTGGGCGCCTGCCTACATCACCTACGGCGACAACAACCGCACGGCTTGCGTGCGCGTCCCCCACGGGCGCCTCGAGGTGAGACTGCCCGATTCAGGCTGCAATCCGTACCTGGTCTCGGCGGCCCTGATCGCGGCGGGGCTCGATGGCATCGACCGAAAGCTCGACCCGGGTCCGCCGCAGAACGTCAACCTGTACGAGCTCAGCGCCAAGGAGCTCGCCGAGAAGGGCATCAAGCTCTTGCCGCAATCCTTGAACGAGGCGCTCGATGCGCTCGAAGAGGATGAGGTCGTCACGAAGGGTCTCGGCACCGATCTCGCGCGCGAGTTCGTGCGCCTGAAGCGCATGGAATGGACGGAATACTCGCGTCATGTGTCTGAATGGGAGACGCGGCGCTACCTGGAATTCTTCTGACACGGAGGGTCTCGCATGTGCGGAATCGTGGGTCTTTTGGTGAAAAAAGCGGAGCTTCGCGACCAGCTGGGAGCCATGATGGTGCCGATGCTGGTCGGCATGACCGAGCGCGGCCCCGATTCGGCAGGACTCGCCGTGTACACCGCTCCGGTCTCTGACCGGCAGTGCAAGCTGAGCCTGTACAGCGGCGAGCATGCCGTCGACTTTCGCCGATTGCTGCAGGATCTGCGCGCACAGCTCGGCGCGACGCATGAGCTCGCGGCGGAGGGCAACCACGCGGTGCTCGTGACGGCATCGGACCCCGACGAGGTGACCGAGTGGATCCTGCGACGTGCGCCCGAGGTGGCCGTGCTGTCGGTCGGACGCTCGATCGATCTTTACAAGGATGTGGGCGCGCCCGCCGACATCGCGCGGCGCTACCGGTTCGACGCGCTCAAGGGCACACACCTGGTAGCGCACACGCGTATGGCCACCGAGTCCGCGGTGACGCCGGCGCATGCGCACCCCTTCACCGCCGGCAGGGATTTCTGCCTGGTGCACAACGGCTCGCTATCGAACCCGCATCTGGTGCGCAAGCACCTCGAGCCGCTCGGCATCGAGTTCGAGACCGACAACGACACGGAGGCGGCTTGCCGCTTCTTCGAGTGGCGCCTGCGCGAGGGAGATGCCCTCGAGACCGCAGTCGAGCGCGGCTTCAGCGTGCTCGACGGGTTCTATACGTTCTTGATGGGCACCGATCAGGAGCTGCTCGTCGTACGCGACGCGTTCGCCTGCAAGCCCGCCGTGGTGGCCGAGAGCGACGACTACGTGGCCATCGCCTCGGAGTTCCGCTCGCTCGCGCACCTGCCGCACATCGCGCACGCCTCCTTGTTCGAACCCAAGCCGGAGGAGATCTACACGTGGCGAATCTGAAGCCGGTGCCCTCGACGCGAGAGTTCGACCTTGCCCGCGAGTCGCTTCGCGCCCTGAATCTCTTCCTCCACAGGCAAGCGGCCGCGCAAGGCGTGTCGCAAGTCCGCGTGCACAATCCGGACGGCGCTCATTCGATCGCCTGCGGTCTCGACGCCGATCTCGACGTGCAGATTCACGGGCACGTCGGCTATTACGTGGCGGGCATGAACAAGCACGCCTCGGTGACCGTGCACGGCAACGCGGGACCCGGCGCGGCGGAAAACATGATGTCGGGCCGAGTTCACGTGAAGGGATTCGCTTCCATGGGCGCCGGCGCGTCGGCGCACGGCGGGCTCCTGGTCATCGACGGCGACGCGTCCCTGCGCTGCGGCATCTCCCTGAAAGGCGCGGACATCGTGGTGGGCGGCAGCGTCGGCAGTTTCTCGGCGTTCATGGCGCAGGCGGGCCGGATCGTCATCTGCGGTGATGCGGGCGATGCGCTGGGCGATTCGCTTTACGAGGCGGTCATCTACGTGCGCGGCACCGTGCGCTCGCTCGGCGCCGACGCCCGCTTCGAGACGATGGGCGAACAGGACCGCGCCGCGGTTAAGAGCCTGCTGGCCGCGGCAGGGCACTCCGACGATCCGAACGAATTCAAGCGTGTCGCCTCGGCGAAGAGCCTGTATCACTGGCATGCGGACGCCGATCAGGAGTACTGAGGATGAGCGGCATTCAGCGAGAGGAATCGGCGGGCTTCGACCGCTCGACCATCGATTACATTCAGCGAGCGGCGGCAAGCGGCCTCTATGAGATTCGCGGACTGGGTGCCAAGCGCCGGGTGCCGAGTTTCGATGACCTGCTCTTCCTCGCCGCCTCGCTGTCGCGCTACCCCCTCGAGGGCTACCGCGAGCGCTGCGCGACCAAGACCGTGCTCGGCACGCGCTTCGCGTCCCGGCCCATCGAGCTCGCGATTCCGGTGA
>Ga0302324_100027958_pt1 | contig 10735 bp, 16 predicted proteins | sample Palsa_T0_1_FD_201949 | JGI IMG/M metagenome (GOLD analysis project Ga0302324, IMG submission 201949) | Peat permafrost microbial communities from Stordalen Mire near Abisko, Sweden - Palsa_T0_1 | ecosystem: Environmental > Terrestrial > Soil > Palsa > Peat permafrost | place: Sweden: Abisko...
GATTGTCGCGCGGTCTCGTCTTGATTGTCGCGCGGCAGCTAGGCGATGGATCGCGTCAGACTCGAGTCTGACAGCTCTCACAGCTCGCCCAATCGATCATTCGGAAACGTAGGCGGCTCAGCGGCCTAAAACTTCTCCGACCACGGGCGGACATCGATTTCGTGAGACCAGGCGCTGCGAGGCTGCCGATGCAGTTGCAGATACAGTTCAGCGATCGCATCCGGCGCGAGTAGGGAGTCCTCGCCACGCACGTCGAGAAGAGGCTGATAGCTTTCGGACTCGATTTGTCCGTCGATGATCACGAAGCCGATGTGTACGCCTTCAGGTCCCAGCTCACGGGCCATGCTTTGCGCGAGCGCGCGCAAGCCGAACTTCGGAACGGCTAAGTTGGCGAAGCCGGCGCTGCCGCGCAGCGCGGCAGTTGCGCCCGTGAAGATGATCGTCCCATGCCCTCGCTTGACCATGCGTCGGGCGGCCGCTTGCCCGACGAGCAAACCTCCGAGACAGCCGATGCGCCAGCAGCGCTCGAAATCGGCGGGGTCGATATCGAGAACATTGGCCTTTTGGAAGGCGCCCGCGTTGAATACAACGATGTCAGGCGCCCCGAGGTCATGGTCCACACTATCAAAGACACGGAGAACATCTTCGCTATTCGAGACGTCGGCGGCGTAAGGCCGAATGCCGTGGCCGCCTTCAGAATTGATCAGGGAATTCAGCTTCGCTTCGTCGCGAGCAACCGCGCCGACCTGCATGTTCTCGGTGACGAAACGCCGTGCCAACGCCCAACCAAGGCCGGGTCCGACCCCGAAGATGATCGCTGTCTCGCGCCCTGCCATGGGTGTACTCCCCTCATTTCTTCCAAGATTTAGACTTGAGCAAAATCCCGAATATCATCACATGTGAAACAATTACGAGGGGAGCGTAGAAAGTATAGACGTACCAAAATGTGGCTAGGTTGAAGCTCGGCACGTTCAACTGCAAAACGCCGCGTACTCCGTTTAGCAGGTCCGCGAATCCCCAGATGTTGGCTAACCACACCATCGGCACGGCAACACGCCAGTTGCTCCGCAGAGCGAAGATGGATGCGAAGGCCAGCGCCGCTTCTAAGAGATCACCGTAAGCAGCACTGGAAAGGAACTCTCTGGGCAGTTTCGGGTCGACTATACCCGTCACCAATAAGGTCATCCCCACATAGCGAGGCACATGTACAAATAGTAGAATAACTAGAGCAGAATTACGAGAAATTTTGGTCAGCGCTGGCCAAACATACCACACCGCGACAATGCCGAAGACGAAGCCGCTCGTAAGTATTTGTATCGAGAATATAGTGACGCTATTCATTTCGGTCGTCGCCCCATCGGTCTACAGACCGCCGCTGGTGAGTATCATCGCGCCCGTGACCCAGCCCGCATCTTCCGAGGCGAGAAAAGCCACAACGGAAGCGATGTCGCTTGGCTGACCGATCCGTCCGAGAGGAGTCATGCCGACGATCCCCTGGAGCTGTTCCACATTGCCCCCTACCTGACTCCGGAACATCTCGGTTTCGGTCGTTCCCGGCATCACGCAGTTCACGCGAATTCTCTTAGGACCCAGCTCTTTACTGAAGACCTTTGTGATGCTCTCGACGGCTGCCTTGCTTCCGACATACACGGCCATGGTCGGCGGCGCCATGCTCGTGATGCTTGAGCCGATGTTGATGACGCTCCCGCCTTCTTTCAGGTGTTTAGCGGCCGCCTGAGTTGTTAGGAGAACCCCAAGAACATTGACCTTGAAGATCTTATCGAACGACTCCTCATTGATCGATCCCAGCGGTGTAGACTCGGCCGTACCAGAGTTGTTCACAAGAATATCGAGCCGCCCGAAGTTCTTGATCGCAGCCTCAATGATCTCTTCTGCACCCGCGATGGCGGCGACATCCGCGCCAACAGCGACCGCTTTGCCGCCGAGTTGGATGATGGCCTCAACCACCGAAGCGGCTCCTTCTTTGTTCTTCACAAAGTTAACGACGACCGCTGCGCCTTCGGCTGCCAAGGCCTTGGCGATGCCCGCTCCGATGCCTTGTGATGCCCCCGTGACAACTGCGACTTTTCCGGCGAGCTTGCTCATATTGACTATTCCTTTTCGTTGGCCGCACCGGTTCTTGGTTCGCTGCGGGAAGTGATCCACAAAGGACCAGCTGCCGTGAGGGTCACCATGACCATTTAGCTCTTGGAACTTTGAGCCAGTCAGCGAATGTCAACATCGTTGGATGTTCCTTCCGCAGCGCAGGGATATCTGCTTTGAACCCTTGCTCCCGCAACCATTTAAACATGTTGCCGTACTCTTTGGGCATGACGTGGTTGGGAACGAATTTAGGAATCGGGGCGACCCACTGCCCGTGTCCGGTGGCCCGTTTGATGGCCGCGACGAACTGGGGAACCGTCAGCTCGTCGCCGGCGAGGGGTATCACGCGTCCGGCATAGCGATCTGGATCCTCCAGCGCACGGGCGGCGAACCAACCTATGTCCGTCACCGCAATCATCTGGAGGGTCCCGGTGTCGCCCAACTGGGTTCTGAACAAGCCGAGCATCACGCTGCGAATAGCGGAGTTAACGGCTAATACGTCCATGAAACCGACGGGCCGCAAGATCGTCCGGGTTAAGCCCAGGCTGGCGATGTGTTGCTCGATCGCCCATTTGCTATGGTAATGCTCGAGATTATTCTCACGTTCAACGCCTTCGGCTGACGAATAAACCAGGAACGGGACATTTGCGGCCTTGACCGCATCGGCGAAGGCTATGCCGCGGCGCTTTTCGGTCTCAGTCCCACCCTTAACGGCGAAATTTTGAACCGAGTACGCTGCGGACACGCCGGCCAGCGCCTTTTGCAGCGAGGCAGCGTCGTCCATGTCGCCGATCGCCAGCTCCAGGCCCAAGGACGCAAGGCGCTGGGCCTTTGGTGAGTCCGGTGAGCGGGTGAGCACGCGAATGCGGGTGCGCTTGCCCTCAAGCAGATGCTTGACCGTGGCGCCCCCTTGATTGCCGGTCCCGCCGGTGACAAGAACTAGTCTTTCGGATGAGCTTGACATTGAATCACCTGACGGCCCGTGACCGCATTTTGTTAAAACCTAAGCCATCGCTCCTGCGGTTAGCGTGGGTTGACCCTCTAACCGCAGGCGCCGATGACCACCGGCAAATCGCGCCGCCAGGAACGGGGCGGCCCCATCCCAGCCGAACACATAGATCTCCACCGCGAGCATCGACGTTAACCCTGGGGCTTAGCGCTCGCCCCGCGTGTCTCCGTTACGAACGCCCTCACCGCCGCGCCAATTTCGTCCGGCGAGTCCTCCTGCAGAAAGTGCCGTCCTTTGACAGTGACCTCCTTCTGGTTCGGCCATGTCCGGCAGAACTCACGGACTGGACTGCCTTCCGTGTTGACCGCCCCAGGGTCCCCGCTGATGAACAGCGTCGGCAGGGGGCTTTCACTCATCCATTTTCCGTAAGCGCGAACGATCTCCGTCACGTCCTTAGGCTCGCCTTCGATCGGGGCCTGGCGCGGCCAAACCAGCGTCGGCAGCCGGGAGACGGGGTCGGGGAACGGCGCCCGATAGACGGCCCATTCCTCCTCGCTCAGCGTCCGTATCATGGCTCCCGGGAGGACTTTCTCGATGAAGCCGTTCTGCTCCAGCACGAACTGCTCGCCCGCCTTCGACCGCATCATGCCGAACATGCCGCCGCCCTCTCCGAAGGGCGCCCACGTCAGCGGCTGGGTGATCGCCTCCATGTACGCAATCCCCGCGATTTGCTCCGGGAAGCGGTGAGCGCGGTGTAAGCCCAGCACGGAACCCCAGTCATGGATGACCAGAATCACCTTTTTCAAGTTCAGGGCGTCGAACCAGGCGTCGAGGTAGCGCGCATGATCGACGAGGCGATAAGAGTAGGTCGGCGACCGGTCCGATCGCCCCATCCCGACCAGGCCGGGAGCAAGGCACCGGCCAAGATCGCTGACATGCGGAATGACGTTCCGCCAAAGATATGAGGACGTCGGGTTGCCGTGCAAAAAGACGATGGGATCGCCTTCCCCGACGTCGACATAGCTCATCTCCGTGTCGAGGACTTTGACTCGCTGTCTTGGATGGGGATCTGAGGCAGTCATGTTTGACTCCTGTCAAAGGATTACGGCCGTCGACACGTTGGATTGAGAGCTCTGCTGAGGCCGCAAGCGCTCACTGCGCGCCAATTTTTTAGCGCCAGCTGGCGACAACCTCGTTTGCGAAGGCCTCGTAGCTACGCGGGGCGTGCCCCAGGAGCTTCGTCAAGCGCGCGATCTGCACCGACGTGGCCGTGAAACCCTCTGAGTAGAAGCCTTCAAACATGGCCCGAACATCAAAGACGTACCAGGGGGGCATTTGCTGCGAGAGCGCCATGGCTTCCCAACGATCCAAGTCATGCCCGCCGTACTGGACGGGCTTGTCCAACAGCTTGCTCCACAAAGCCGCATTGATGGGACCGCTGACGACGGTTGGTCCAACCAGGTCGTAGGTCTGACCCTCATGGCCTTCTTCGGTCAGCGAGATCGCAGCGGCCTCCGCAATATCGCGGACGTCCACCATGCTGATGCCCTCTTCGCCAAACGGCAGGGGGTAAACGCCCATGCCCGCGATCACGGGCCGTATGATCTGGAGTTCGGCCTGCATGTAGCCGTTCGGACGCAGGAACGTGAACGGAATGCCGCTGTGACTGATCGCGTTTTCGAGGGCCAACTTCGTCGCCATATGCGGCGAATTCCTCATCGTGTCCGCCTTGTAGACCGAGAGATAGGTGATGTGCTTGACGCCGGCCCGTTTCGCCATCCCGAAGCCGATCAGTCCCTCCATCAGTTCACTCGGACTGACGGCGTTGAGCAGGAAGAGCTTGTCGACTCCCTCGAGCGCGCTAGCGACCGATGCCGGATCGAGAAAATCGCCAATGGCGACTTCAACGTCTTTGGGGTAGGCGCCTTCAGCGGGTGGTTTGCGCGTAAAAATGCGGACTTCCGCGCCGCGCTTGAGCAGTTCCGGGACGAGGAATGACCCGACATTACCTGTTGCGCCTGTGACGAGAACTTTCATTTTGCATGACTCCGTGGGGTTTCTATTGTTGCGATAAGCAATTGCTCGAACCCTTCAATCGAGAGATCGACGGCAGGTATGGTGATGCGAGGCAGCTTTCTGGATGAGCTGGGTCGCTTAAACGTGGCCCGCCCCAGGCAACGGCTGATCAACTTTCACCAAAGGAAAGTCGTTGGGAGTCTCCAGGATCATATTGAATAGATTCCGCCAAATATTCAGCCCGACGATACTGATCAGTTCGACGATCTCTGCGTCGAAGACGCCAGCCTGACGCAACGCCGCCACGTCCGAGTGGGGGACATGACCGAGCTGCTGCACCGCTTTCGCCGCAAATTGAAGCACGAGCTGCGTTTTTGGATTTTCGGATTTGGCGCGGCGGCTGTCTTCAATCTGCGCCGGAGATGCGCCTTCGCGGGGCCCGAATGCGGCGACCCCAGAGAGCATGTATTCGCCGCCCATTTCCTGAGCCACGGTGGCGATCAGCAACGTCCGCACCAACGGCGTCGTTTGACACTGATCCAGGGCGCCCAGGAAATGCACGTAAGCGTCGAGCATCGCCGGCGAGTGGGCAAACATGCGCAGCATATTCACCGGGCGCTTTACCTTGTCTTCCATCAGTTTGAGTATGTTGGCGAAGGCTTCTGACGCAGCCTCGAGTTCGATCGGCTTGATAGTTGGCATGTTATTTCTCTTCCTGAGACGGGCCGTTTTAAGGTCTCGACCCTGTCGGTTTGGACATTCGCCCGAGCGCTAAATCGTCGTTCTTGGCCGTTGCCGCTCAGGTCCCCGGCGTTCGACCCCGGACGCGAGGGCCTCCTCCGAAAGCGACGTCACGGATGCGAGTACATATTGACGAGGTTTCCGTCCGGATCGCGAAAGACGATTGCGCGGGCGGCCCAAGGCATGACCTTAGGCGCCATCACCCAATCGCTCACGTTTTCCTGCAACCGCTCGTATTCAACATCGACGTTGTCGACTTCAAAATCGAGGATCACCGAACGATTGGCCCCGGCTTCGGCGACACCGTCGCCGTATGCTCGAGTCGATGCCAGCCCCACGATGGCTAATCCTTTGCAAGCCTCATTTTGGAATTGGACGAAGCTGCTGTTAAGGATCTCGGCCTTCGATTGGCTGACGGTTTCGTAGAAGCGCGTCAGCTTCGCCACATCGCTGGTGACCAGTCGGGTTTGCTTGAGAGTCATGGTAACGTCTCCAAGAGTGTCATACTGCATATCGGAGCTACGATATGGTAGCTATTAAGGAGGAGTCAAGGTGGTGTCCACAAAGTCCCGCAGCGCGGGGGCGCCAGCCAAAGGACTGGAGCCGCTACGGCGTTCCAAAGAAGCCGTGAAGGCTGCGAGCTTGGCCGCCGCCTATGAGCTGCTGACCGAGGCTGGCCTCAGCGGCGTCAGTTTCGACGAGGTGTCGCGCCGTTCGGGCGTCGCCAAGACCACGATCTACCGGCACTGGCCATCGCGCTCAGCCCTCCTGTTCGATGCCGTCATGCAATTCGCCCCTCGGCTTCAGACGCCCAACACCGGCAGTCTTCGGGGCGACCTGACCGCATTGGCACTGGGCTTGGCTCAACGCTTGCAGACAGGCCGGTGGTCGTGCGCGATGCCCTCGATCATTGACGCCGCCGAGCGCGACAAGGAGGTCGCTGAGTTTCAGTCTCGCACTCATGCTGGTATGATGTCGGGGTTCAGCGCCATTGCGGCGCGGGCGCAAGCGCGCGGCGAGCTGGGCCCGAATTTCGATGTATCCGATCTCACGGCGGCGATCGCCGGGCCGCTCTTTTATCGCCGGTGGTTTTCGCGGCAAGAGCTCGATGAGGCTTTTGTGCGTCGCGTCGTCGAAAGGGCCCTTGGCTGCGATTCCAGCGGCCACGGCTAGATCCAGCTTGAACCTTGGCTTGTGGTTGGCCGCGAGACCAGCCCTGGAGAGGTATGCCGAGGGCATCCAGCGGCGCTCTGTAGACTCCTGAGACGTAGCTATGGTATGGTTTCCTTGACAACGCGACACTGACGTCGCCGAGAGACCAGGCATGCAACGGTACGAAGCGAAACGGGCTGTGATCATCGGCGGCACGAGTGGCATGGGGCTCGCGACCGCGAAGATGCTCCTCGAGGGGGGGGCGCGCGTTCTGGTGACGGGTCGCTCGCAGGCTGGCTTGGAATCGGCGCAGAAAGAGCTTGGGAATGGCGCCGTCGTGGTTTCGAGCGACGCGCGTTCGTTGACGGAAATCGACGTCCTCGCCTCTCGCGTGAAAGCCGAGTTCGACACCTTCGACCTGCTCTTCGTCAACGCCGGGTTTAGCCTCCGAGCGCCTCTCGAGAGCATGACCGAGACCATCTACGACGAGATGTTCAACTTGAACGCCAAGGGACCGTTTTTTGCGGTGCAGAAGCTCGCGCCGCTAATAAACCGGGGAGGCGCTGTCGTCCTCACGACTTCCGTCTCAAACGTCAAGGGGATGCCTGGCTCAGCCGCATATGGAGCCGCCAAGGCTGCGCTCCGATCTTTCGCTCGGACGCTCGCTGCTGAGCTTCTTCCTCGAGAGATTCGCGTTAACGCGGTAACGCCCGGCCCCATCGACACGCCAATCTTCGGCAAGGCGGCACCTTCTGGAGACATTGCTGTCCGGGTCACCAAGCAGTTGGGCGACATCAATCCGATGAAGCGTCTGGGTAGGCCGGAGGAAATCGCCAAGGCCGTACTTTTCCTCGCGTTCGACGCGACATTCACGACCGGCGCTGAACTTCCGGTCGATGGGGGCTGGTCGCAACTCTGAAGGCCAAGCGCTGCCACATACGCACCTAGAGGGCAGTTTAATGAGGGCGTGGTGAATGTTGAACTTCAGAACATGAAGTGGGCAATCGCGGTGTCGCAATTCCGGAGTTTGCGACAAGCCGCCGAGAAACTGAATATGCGGCAATCAACGCTGAGCCGCCGGATGCGAGATCTTGAGCAGGAGGTCGGCGCCACTCTTTTCGAACGCACGAACGGCGGCACCCGGCTTACCCCGGCTGGCCAAGAATTCCTTGAGGCAGCCCGACGGATCATCGAAGAAACCGAGCTCATGGTCTCCCGCCTGAAAACCCGGTCGAGGGGTAAGAGCGGCCATCACAAAGACGATAGGCGAACACAAGACGTTCGAACTCGATGCCGCTGAAATCGTCGAAGCGAATCGGCCGGACCGTTCGAGCTATCGTCACCTGCCTACCTCCCGGCTCCCAGAGCTACGAAGCGGGTTGATGATCTGAACGTCCTCGAAGTCCTTTTCATTGTCGGTCACGACGACGCAGTCGTTGGCTTCGGCTACAGCAGCAATGATCGTGTCTAGCGCGCTTCGCGAACGGCCTTTGGCTTTGCCGTTGGCCATCAGTCGCGCCCACACGAGGCCAGCTTTCTCGCCGAACGATAGGACACGGCCAGCGAACAGCGCTTGCGGACCTTCGGGGCCGGTGAACCAAGTTTCAAGGTTACTGCGCTTCTTGCCCTTCGGTTTCTCCAAGATGCCTCGGCGGATTTCGGCGAACCATGGGTTCTGGGGAGCGCAATGGCGCAACAGACAAACCTCAGGAACGACCTACCCGTGTCGAACCGAGCCCTCTGACGCTGGGATCGCGAGCGTTCACTCGTGGCGCGTCTCCCGGCCACGCAGCGCCATCCGCAAAATCGCTGACTAGCTCGCGGTTCCATGGCAGGAGCCAATACCATGCGCCATCGCCGTCGAGAGAGTCTCGACCGCGACGTGGGACAGTCCTGCGGCGAGAACGACTTCTTGTCGGCGCCGCTTGCCCGTGGCGATAGCCGCTTGGCGATCGGTCCCGTGACAGGGTTGAACAAGTATCTCTGTTGATGCGGTCGTCTCCAACGTCCTGGCGTTTGCGCCGCCGGCGGGCAGGCGCACCGGTCTTCAGGCTGCGCGCTCAAGTCGAGCAGGTGTGGTCCCGCGGGACGCGTTGGGGAGGTCCGGATAGGTCGCCGGGTCCCGCCGAAGGCCCACGTCCTCGTGGAGGACGAGGATACGAACGGCGATTGTACGGCGGCGGCCGTCGCCTAGCGATCGGACGACGGCCGTATCCGCCCGACGGGCCATGGTGACGTCCTCACAGCGGCCGCTGTCAGCGTTTCTGTGGGCGGCAGCGAGCGTTCCGTTGAGGAACGCCTCGACGATCCAGGGATCGCGGCAGATCGGCGCGCCGCGGTAGCGGTCGCGCCACCATCCCTCGTCCTGGATGTAGAAGATCGCACCGACCGGGATGACGCCAACGCCGAGCGGGTTGCATCCGCCTCGGCGGCGGTAGGCGAAGTATTGGCGGATCACAAGCGTCTCCCGAATATCGAGCGCGCCGTGCGCTGCAGGACGGAGGGACCGCGATCAGCGTCGGCGGCGCGGTCGGCGCGGAGCTGTTCGATGAGGGTGAGTGTCAGCTCGGCATAGGGTGCAAGCGAACCAGCGAGCTGTTCGGCCTGGGCGATTTCTCCAAGCTCGCTGCCAATCCACAGCAGGATCGGATCGCGCGGGTCGTCGTCATCCTGATTGCGTTCGACCTGCGCGAAAAACGTCGAGAGCGGGTTGTCCCAGCCAACGACTACGGTGAGGTCAGGAGAATGGGCGGTGATAGATCTGCGACTGCTCATCGTGGGCCTCATGGCTGGTGTCTGGAATGTGGACGGCCGATCGTCGGTGTTCAGCGTGCGAATGGCGGGCTCAGCACCTCAGTGCGGCAAGGCAGTCGGCCCACCAATCCGCTTGCCGATCTGCGGCGTCGGCCTCGCGCAGCAGGGCGGCGCGTTGTTCGGCCTGCAAGTGTCGCTGCGCTGGCAAATTTCGAATGTGCTCGGCGTCGGCCCGCCATTGCCGCACAGACTCGGCGACGCCGACCGCCGAGACCCGCTGCATGCGGTCGTCTTCCATGGAATCTCCGATCGAGGGTTATCGGGTGGAAGGGATGAAACGGCGGCGCCCGGCGCGGACGCCGAGCACCCGCCGCCATGGGCCTCAGAACGGGATCTCGTTGTCCGGGTCGTCGCCGGAGCCGGTCGAACCCGCCGGCTCTCCACCGGCAGGCCGCTCGCTTTCGCGCTTGCTGTCGAGGAAGGTCAGCACACCGTTGTACGGCGTGAGGTGGATCTCGGTGCTGTAGCGGTCCGCGCCGGACTGGTCCTGCCACTTGCGCGTGGTCAGCTTGCCCTCCAGGTAGACTTTCGCGCCCTTCTACAAGTAGCGCTCAGCGATTTAGCCGAGGCCCTCGTTGAAGATCACCACGCGGTGCCACTCGGTGCGTTCGCGACGCTCGCCGCTGCGGTCGTCCTTCCAGCTCTCCGAGGTGGCGATGCTGAGCGTGACGATGCGTCCCCCGCTCTGCGTAGTACGGACGTCAGGATCGCGGCCCAGGTTGCCGATCAGTTGCACGCGGTTGAGGAATCCGGACATCGTTTCGTTCCTTCAGTTGTTCCTCTCAGGATGGCCGCCGGCTCCGTGCCGGCATGGTTCCCTCGGGTGCGGTCAACGGAAACCGGCGTCGGGACCGCCCACCCCCGAGCGCCACGGCCGGTGCGGGAGCGCAGCGACACGGAAGCGGCGCGAGCCGAAGGCGCTTCGCCGGTCATGACGGGCGCGAATGCGCGCCTGGATGG
>Ga0302324_100027959_pt1 | contig 10735 bp, 8 predicted proteins | sample Palsa_T0_1_FD_201949 | JGI IMG/M metagenome (GOLD analysis project Ga0302324, IMG submission 201949) | Peat permafrost microbial communities from Stordalen Mire near Abisko, Sweden - Palsa_T0_1 | ecosystem: Environmental > Terrestrial > Soil > Palsa > Peat permafrost | place: Sweden: Abisko...
CTCATTACCGGCCGATCCGCCGCTTGCGTACAGCACCGTGCTGACAACCCTGCGTATTCTTGAAGCCAAGGGCTACCTGCGGCACACCAAGAAGGGGCGGGCCTTCGTCTATGAACCCGTAATCGTCCAAGAAGAAGCCAGCCGCAAGGCACTCGGTTACCTGGTGAACCGTTTCTTTGGCGGCTCGCGCGAACTGCTGGTCGTGAATCTGCTGAAAGAGGAAACGATCGGCCGGGCAGAATTGCGACGAATCAAAAAGATGATCGCGGAGAGCGAGTAAGGAGAGCAGAAATGACCCACGTCAACTTTGCGATGACAACTCTTCTCAACGGAATCTGGCAGGGGACGTTCCTGGCGGCGGCGATGTGGCTCCTTCTGAAACTGCTTCCGCGACTGAACCCCACAACTCGTTTCACGGTTCTCTGGGTAACCTTACTCGCCGTCGTGACCTTGACCCTCGGACCGCTCACGTCCGGAGTGTTCATTCCAGGCGCGCAAACGGATTCGCCTGCGATGGCAGCGACGAACAAGCCCACGAGTACAACTCTTGCGCCGGTTGAGATTCAGCAGCCCAAGTTTAGTGGACAGAATACGGCGGCGAGCCCGAAGTCACATCGTGTATCGATTCCGAAATCAAACCCCGAGCCGGTATCTGAGCAGGTGTCTGCATCTGTACAAACGCGGAATGCTGCCTCCCGACGAGTGATGGCGGCCGTTGAGTACCCTCTGATTCGCATTCGCTCGGGAAGGATTCTATTGGCGCTCGAGATCATGTGGGCGTTCCTGTCTTTAGTGATGCTGGTGCGCCTCGGAACTGGCTACCGGGAGCTGCGGCGATTGAAAGCAGACGCCATACCGTTTCCGGCAGAGTGGCAGCGGCGGTTGAGAAGTCTGAGCGGAATCAACGGTGTCCGCCGGCAAACGCAATTGTTCGTTTCGAGCCACATAGCATCGCCCATGTCGCTCGGATTTCTGCATCCGTCGATCCTTATCCCACGAGCACTACTCGACACTCTTTCGGATTCGGAACTCGAACACGTCGTGCTGCATGAACTAGCTCACCTGCGGCGCCGGGATGATTGGACCAACTTCGCACAGAAATTGATTGAAGCAATACTACCGATCCAGCCGGCCGTTTACTGGATCGGGCACCGGATGTCAATCGAGCGTGAGATGGCATGCGATGACTGGGTTGTCGCAACCACGGGTACCGCGAAGCCGTATGCGGCCTCACTCACAAAAGTGGCAGAACTTTCGCAATGGGAGCAGGCGGGCGTTCTGGCAGTAGGCGCGACAGGAAACCGTTCGCAACTTTTCAGCCGCGTCCATCACATGCTGGACAAAACTCGGAACGCGGCTCCGAAGCTTACCCTCGGTCCGCTGGGGGCGGCGATTGCCGCAGTAGTGACATTGGTCTATGTGGGCGTGCGGGCGCCGCAAATGATCGCCTTCGCGCAGAGTCCGGCGTACGAAAATAGCCGGCAGGAGCTGATCCCACCAAGCCCGCCGCACCCAACGCAAGCACCCCGAGCGCCAATTGCAGCACCAGTTGCTAGTGCACCATTGGCGTCAACGGCACCGCTGACGCGGATCGCCGCGCTTACTCAGTCACCCACCTCACCGCTGGCACCACCCGCCCCCCTGGCGCCGAGCGCGCCACTAGCTGCTATGGCGCCGCTCGCACCGATGGCGCCCGTGGCCGCGCAGCAGAGCGGCGAGACTCACATGGAGGAGACGACCCGCAACGGATGGTCGTCACTCAGCGTGAAGGTTGACGGCGCCATCGAATTCACCGATGACGACCGTGACGTCAAGTCACTTTCTCCGGGCGGGCATTTTCGGGTGGAGGAAGGGACATGGCTCTCCGGGCGCGTGTATGACGTGAAGGCAGATTCGGCAGGGAACCTCACCAAAATCTACTCGGTGGGTTGGTCCGCGAAACCCATGGACGCCGAGGGGCGGGTATGGCTGGAGCGCTTGCTGCCGCAGGTGATTCGAGATAGTGGGATTGGAGCGGGACCCCGTGTCACGCGAATACTCCGGCAGGGCGGTCCGCAGGCCGTAATTACGGAGATTGGACTGATTCACAGCGATGGATCGAAACGCATTTATCTGGAGCAGCTTTTTTCCCAAGCGACGCTAAACGCGGAGCAGACGAAGGACGCCGCAAGACTGATCCGCGGGATCTCGTCGGATGGCGACAAGGCGCAGGTGCTCGTTACCGTGGACGGAAAGTATTTCACTGGCGAACTGCGCCCGTATCTTTTCGAGGCAGCTAAGAGCATTAATTCGGACGGCGACAAACGTAGGGTGCTTTCCGACATCGTTAAGAAGGACGCGGGAAGCACGGACACACTTGTTCGCGTGGCGAGGGCGGCAAAACATATTTCGTCTGACGGCGACAAGGCCGAAGTGCTGATCGAGATGGCCGACTCCTATCGAGCAAGCGACGGTGTTGATATGGCCTATTTCGAAGCGGTGAATTCGATTTCGTCGGATGGGGACCACGCGCGCGTTCTCTCGACCATACTGGCGGCGCATGGCGACGATCGCGGCACACTAGCTTGGGCGCTGCGGTCGGTGGAAAAGATTTCCTCGGACGGTGACAAAGCCCGTGTGCTCAAAGAGGCGGTTTCGCAGTATAGCGACGATGAGCTCAGCCGCAAAGCGTTCTTCGACGCGGCGAATTCAATTTCCAGCGATGGCGACCACCAGCAGGTGCTGGTGGCACTCGTTCACCGGCAAGGAATTGGTGCAACTACACTTGGCGGAATTGCGAAGTCAGCGCAGCGGATTTCGTCCGACGGAGATAAAGCTCGCGTTCTTGTGGAGCTCGCTGGGGCGAATGTTGAGCCCGTCCGCGACGATTTCTTTGCCGCTGCAGACACCATCCATTCGGACGGCGATCACAGCCGCGTTCTGATGGCCTTGCTCGACAAGCCCGGGACCTCGAACGCGATGGCGATCGGCGCGATTCAGTCGGCAACTCACATCTCTTCAGATGGGGATATGGGCCGGGTGCTACTGGATGCCGCTGACCGGTATTCCAGGGATCCGGAGGTAGACGCAGCGCTGCGCAAGGCTGTCGAAAACCTGCACTCGGATGGCGAATATCGGTCGATCATGTCCGAGATTACGCGGCACGGTGGAAGCAGTTAAACATCTCTTTGTCACTGCACGGAAAAAGCCAAAAGCACATTTCCGGACATACCGCCCCATTGCCCATAACCGGAGTTGACGAAGATCATGCCATTGACTACTGCCGGACCGGCGGCGTCTATCGAGCCCCCATTCCCGGGTTTGCCATTTACGGTAGAAAAGTTGCGCGCCGTATCCGTATCCCATAGAACCCCGCCCGTGGATGCTGAATAGGCCCGCAGGTGGCCGTCGAGTGAACCGGAGAAGACCACGCCTGGAATAACGGTAACAGCGGCAGATTGCGCAGGCGAACAGCTCGTTCGGGACGCGTCGCAGGGGATTGCCGGCGCACTCCACACGATCTTGCCGGTTCGAGAATCAAGGGCGTAGAGTCCGCCTCCCTTGTGAGGATCCAGAACGAGCCGATAGCCCTTAGTCGATTTCGGATCCGGTACCGCGCTCAGTGCAAGATCGGAGATAGCGACATAGATCCTTTCCTCATCCGACGCCGAACCCCACTGGCTGCCGCCTAATACTCCTCCGTTGCCCACCCGCGTCTGCCAGAGCATTTTGCCTTTTGCGTCGGGATCGAGGCCATAGGCCATGCCGGACTTTTGTGCGATCACCAAAGCTCGCTTGCCGGCACGTAGATTGAGGAGGATCGGCGGCTGGCCGAAGTCGTAATCAGAACCGTGCGTCGCAGGGCAATTACCGGGTATCGGGATAGAGCATGCGTTGTTGAAGACGTCGTTGCTGGTGAGTTGAGTTGACCACAGGACCCTGCCGGTTTTGAGATCCATGGCAAGAACAGCGTCGCTCGTCCTGGTCGGTGGGTCCGAATAATTGTCTCCGGTGGCAACGTAGAGAGCGTCCGCTTGCTCATCAATGGTCGGGGTCGCCCAGACGGCGGCTCCCGATGGGCCGTATTGCTGCGTGCCTGCGGGACTCATGCCTGTGGGCTTGGCGGGATCGGGAATAGTAAAGGTTTGCCATAACTTATTGCCGTCAGCGGCATTGAGGGCCACCACGCTGCCACGAAAAGTGCAGCACTGGTATTTGGGATCGCCGCCAACTCCTTCTTCGAAAGAAGAAAATCCCTGGTACAGCACGCCCTTGTGGTAGCGGGGCGTGGCCGTGGCCAGCGAGGCGAAATGATCGACGGGGCGAACCTTCCAGATCAACTTGCCCGTTTGCGCGTTAAGCGCGTATACATTTCCGGCGCCATCGGTGAAGAATACGGCGGGTGTGCCGGCGGCGTCACCGATGGCAGCACCGCCACGGATTCCGGAAGCGGCGAGAAATCCCCAGAGGGTGCAGCCGGAATCGGCATCGAGTGCATAGAGTGTTCCGTTGCTAGCGCCGATGAACACGTATCGCCCGATAACGGCAGGCTGTGACCGCGCTTCGCTCACGTCGCCGAGATTGAAGGCCCACTTGAGCTTGAGTCTGCCCAGATCGGCGGCGGTAAGACCGGCGGAGGCGGCGTCCTGGAAACGCGAATTATTGATCTTTGTGCTCCAGCCGTTCCATTCAGGTGTGTTTGCGTTGGCCGAAAACGGTGGTTGAGTTCCACACGTGGGCGTCACTTGAGGGGCGGCCGCCCGGGCGCCGCCGGTGGGCGCGATATAGCCGAGCAGGGCGAAGATTTGAGCGCTGGAGAGGCCGTCTGCCTGAGTCTTCATGACGCCGCGCGTCAGAGCCAGGTAAATGGCTTCGCCGCTCATGTTTTTTATCGTGCTCAGTGATGGAACACGCGGCGCGGGCGTGTCATGGCAGGACGCGCAACGCTCTTTATAAATGGCTGCGCCATCTTGAGCCCACAGCGTCGAGGTGAGCAGTGCAAGCAGACACACGTATCGCATGGCATTTCCTTTCGGGTCTTCGATCGAGACCAGTTAAATGAAATCGCGTTTCCTAGATTGGAGGAAGAACGCGAGACCGACGATGGACGCGATCGATCCAAGCTCCACCGACAGGACGATGAGAGCCGCCGAGTTCCAGACTGCTACCGGGCGAGTCCAATTCGCTGTGAGCGATGGGATGCGGGCCAGCAAGTACCAAACAAGCCAGTATGAGGAGTTGCAGAGGATGCTGGCCGCCATGAGCCAGCCCTCTGATTCTCCTACCAGCGCGGTGGCAGAGATGAGGCAAAAACCGATCAGAGGCAGCATGGCGAGAATGAGCAACATCGGAATGATTCCGTGAGGCATCGCGTGACGCGTCTCAATGAGAACCAGCGCTGAGATCAGCAGCGTGAGCCAAGGGACCAGGAACATGACCGTGGTCGATAAAGCTTTCGCGATCGAGTACTGGACTGAAGATACGGGGAGGCTCATGACAAACGCCAACGTCTGTTTCTTTCGCTCGTTCAGGATGGCTGAGCCGGGCAGCATGCTGCCGAGAATACACAGCGACACAAAGAACCACACTGCGCCCACAACCCGAGGGACTTCCCCTGCGTATTGCGCGATCACCAACGCGATCAGGCCGACACCAATGGAAAGCGAGATGAGCAGGCGGTTGAGACGCCAATCTTTCAAAATCAGATGGCCGATGACGGAGCTACTCACGCTTCCACCTCCTCGCGGCTGTGTTCCACATTGGCGACGAAAATCTCTTCCAGCGTCATGCTCTCGATGCTCTGGACGCGGACGCCGGTGTCTTCGTAGGCGTGGGCAAGATCGGGCGCAAAGGCATTGGAGGTGGCGACGGCCAGTCTTCCCTGCCGTTGCACGCCGACGATTCCGGGCAGCGGCGGCAATTCGATCCCCAAAGGAACCTCAAGACGCAGCCGCCGCCAACGGTCAAGGTAGGTTTCCTTATCCATCGAGTCGATGATGCGGCCGCGATCAATGAATGTGATTTGGTCGGAAATCTGTTCCACGTCCTGAGTGTTGTGCGACGAGAACAGAATGCTGCGCCCCTCTTCGGCCATGACGCCGGTCAATTCGCGGAGAACCTCGTGACGCGCGACCGGGTCCAGACCCGTCGTGGGCTCGTCGAGTACCAGCAGTTGGGGCTTGCGCGCCAGAACCAAGAGCAGCGCCGCTTTGACGCGCTGGCCGTGGGAGATGCCTTTGATCTGCTGCTCCGCACGCAATCCAAAACGCTTGAGAAGCAGCTGCGCGTAGGCGGGGTCCCAGTTGGGGAAAATCGACCGCATAAATCTCATGTGCCAATCAAGAGTCATGGAATCGTAAAGCCGCATGTCCTCTGATGCGAAGCCGATGTCCCATTTAGCGGCGACCTGTTCGGCGGGCATGCTGTGGCCGAGCACCCGAACTTCACCCGAATCCTGATGAACCAGGCCCATTAAGACGCGGATTGTGGTGGACTTGCCGGCGCCATTGGCCCCTATGAGGCCCATGATTTGCCCCCGCGGCAGTTTCAAATGAATTTCTTCGAGCGTGAAGTAGCGATACTTCTTGCTGACTCCGCTCAGTTCGACGGCGAGATCTGTGGTGAGATCGTTCATATGAGTTCCTTATCCTTCTCCGCTACCCGGTCCCCGGCTTCGCGCAACCGTTCTACCAGCCGTTTGGGCGGCATGCGCAGTTGCGCTGCGATGCGGGCCGCCTGCTCTAAGTGTTGTTCCAGCTCCTGCTCGCGCAGGCGATCGCCCAAACCCGAAGTAGACGCTACGTGCGAACCCTTGCCATGCTGGGTGATGATGACGCCTTCACGTTCCAGTTCGTAATAGGCGCGCTTGACCGTGATGACGCTTACCTGAAGGTCGACGGCAAGTTGGCGGATAGAAGGGATAGGCTGACCTTCCGCCCAGTCACCGATCATAATCCGCTGCTTGATCTGCTCCATGATCTGGAAGTACATGGGGCGCTTGTCAGACTGCGAAAGTGTAAAGGTTCCGTACATCTGTATATAGACAGTATATACAGGTACTGCGCGATCCTTGTCAACCTGTTTTGTTCGATTCAAAACAACGCCTTACTCTTTGAGCGATCTGAGCCCACGCCCGACTTCGAACCGGAACAGTAAACTTGTCTTGCATGAAGAAAATAGGCTTCCTCTCATTCGGTCATTGGACACCTTCACCACAGTCACAAACTCAGTCGGCAGCCGATGCGCTCCTGCAGTCTATTGACCTAGCCGTGGAGGCCGAGCGGCTGGGAATGGACGGAGCCTACTTCCGTGTCCATCACTTCGCGCAGCAACTGGCGTCCCCGTTCCCACTGCTCGCGGCGGTCGGTGCAAAAACGCGACGGATTGAAATTGGCACCGCCGTGATCGACATGCGGTATGAGAACCCTCACTATATGACGGAGGATGCCGGGGCGGCGGATCTCATCGCCGGCGGGCGCCTGCAGTTGGGTATCAGTCGCGGTTCTCCCGAGCAGGTGATCGATGGTTGGCGCTATTTTGGCTATGGCCTGGTTGAGGGCGAGAATGATGCGGACATGGGACGGCGGCACACCGAGGAATTTCTCGATCTGCTGCGCGGGAAGGGCTTCGCGCGACCGAATCCGCGTCCGATGTTTCCCAACCCGCCGGGGTTGCTGCGCCTCGAACCGTACTCCAAAGGATTGCGTGATCGGATCTGGTGGGGATCAGCTTCCAACGCGACTGCCGCCTGGGCTGCGAAGCTCGCAATGAACCTGCAGACCTCAACCCTCAAATTCGACGAGACCGGCGAGCCGCTCCACATTCAACAGGCCGCGCAGATTCGCTCCTTCCGCGCAGCCTGGAAGGAGGCTGGCCATGCGCGCACTCCGCGCATCTCCGTCAGCCGCAGCATCTTCCCATTGATCGACGACCGTGATCGTGCCTATTTCGGACGCGGCGGTCAGGAAGAGGACAAAATAGGCTTCCTGGACGAAACCACACGGGCGATCTTCGGCCGTGGCTATGCTGCCGAGCCGGATGTCCTGATCGAGCAGCTTAGAGAAGACGAGGCGATCGCCGAAGCCGACACGCTATTGTTGACCGTCCCAAACCAACTGGGTGTTGCCTACAATGCGCATGTCATGGAGGCCATTCTGACGACTGTCGCCCCAGCCCTCCATTGGCGCTAAATCGCCCATGCATTTGTTGAAACACCCCAATTCGAGCCGATGTTGTGCCATTCGCGCCGGGTGCGCCGCTTCACTTTACCGGAGGCGGAATCGCTCCCGGCATCACGTTTGGCAGCGGTGTGTTTCTTTTCTCTTCCAGTTCGGGATGAGGCAGAGGCTTACGCGGCAACATCTGATCGCGCATGGCAGCGTTGTAGACGAAGATCGCTTCCACAACCGCAGCCTGTTTCATGTCCTCGGGAAGAAGCCTCTCATACGTATCCATATTGGAATGGTGTGTACGAGTTTCATAGTCCAATTCGTCCTGAATGAACTGAAAGCCGGGAATGCCGACCGCATCGAATGAGAGATGGTCGGTGCCTCCGGTATTTCGCATGGTTAAAGTAGTCACTCCAAGATCCTTCAGGGGTGCAAGCCACTGCGCAAAAATGGGCGCGATCGCAGCATTGCCTTGCAGATAGACACCGCGAATCCTGCCGCCGCCATTGTCGACGTTGAAATAAGCGGAGACTAGTTTCTGTTCCGGTTTCACAGTGAGTGGCCCCGCCGGCTTGCGCATGAAATCCGGCATTTGCCTTTGCTCTGGAGTGTCTGACAGCGGGAAAGAACCGAAGTGTTGTTTCACGTAACCATAGGAACCGAAGAGTCCTTCCTCTTCGCCACTCCAGAGAGCTACGCGAATCGTGCGCCGCGGCTTTGCTCCCAGGGCATTAAGAATTCGCATGACCTCCATCGCGACCAATGACCCAGCGCCGTTATCGGTTGCGCCTGTGCCTGCAGCCCAGGAATCGAGGTGACCGCCAACCATCACAATTTCATCTTTCAGTTGTGGATCGGTCCCGGGTATCTCGGCTACTGTGTCGTAACCCTGCTCGTGATCCCCGGTAAATTTCGTATCAACGTTAAGCTCGATGTTCACCGGCACGTTCGCCTTCAACAGGCGATAAACGCGGCCGTAGTTCTCGATCGCGGTCACGACGATTGGTAGCGGCGCGACATGTTCGCGCTTGTATGCGAACCAATCCAGGCCCTGGCCGCTATCGTCAAAGATCGTGCCGCCCGACCCACCGTGACGACCGCTATCGCGACTCGGAACGAGGATAGCCGCAGCATGCTCATCTGCTGCGAACTTACCGATCTTGCCGCGCAGCGTGATCCTCGCCAGATATTCCTGCACGAACTTATCGAAGTCGGCATCGGGATTGGTAAGCGGATATGCCTCCAGATCCTTAAGCTCCTTTTCGTCGTAGCGAGTAAAAAGCGGCAGGTCGATGTTGCCGACCTCGCGCATGTCACCGACCAGCACAATTTTTCCCGCGAGCTTTCCCTTGTACTGATCCAGATCCTTCTCACTCTTGACGTCGAGCCAGATGGCCGACCCGTTTGTCGGACCATTCGTCGCCGGCGACCACGGCGCCGCCTGCGCGATGAAGACCGCCGTGTCGGGCGCGGTCATGCGCACCCATGTATTCAGCTGCTGCCATCCCATGCCGAACTCGCCCCAGCTTTCCAGATGCGCATTCGCGCACCCCATCGCAGTGAACTGGTCGCGTGTCCACGCATTGGCCTTGGCCATATTCGGCGACCCGGTAAGACGTGGTCCGATATCGTCTGTCAAGGCGGACGCGTACTTCATAATGTGCGAGTGATACAGACCCTCCTCGCGAATGCGCTGATACATAGTGAGGTCAGGCGATTCATGATCTGGCTGCGGGAGATCGTAAGAACTCGTCGTCGCGGCCGTCGTGGTCTTTTGCTTGTCCGCCCCGAATACGTTTGGCATGGAAAGAGCAAAGCTGAGCGAAGTAACGAGAACCAGTTGGAATTGGATTTTCTTGACGTACATCGGTAGAGCCTTTCTGTGAGGTCGCGAAAGGATATCAGATTTTTCTGTTCCGACCGCGCGGCCGGTCAAGCTGAAGGTGGATGGACGATGAAATCGCGTGCTCTGGGATGGTGGTTGAGACTATTTCAGTAACCTCGCTTGCTTCCCTTGAGGAGAAAGCAAGGAGACAGCCTGCTTGTCAAAAGAAACGAAGGTATCGCCGCCTAACCAATTGCCCTCGTAGGCGATCAGTCCATCGGCAAAATCGCCACCTGCCTTGAGCATCGACAACCCGGCGTCCACAGCAGGGCGATTGACAGCGACGTTGTCCGCACTGAGCAACGCTTCGAGGGCGGCGGAAATACTCTCTTGCCCAAATTGGTAAACGCGGCGCAGAACCCAAACAAACTCACACAGGCATGGAAGGGTAACTGCGATGAGCTCGGCTCGCTTAAGAAGCCTGGCGGCCGCCCGGGCCTGTTTTTTGTCGTCTGCGACGACAGCGCGGATGAGGATGTTGGTATCCGCAGTGATTCTCACTTCTGCCTGGACCAGCCGGCCGCCGCAGCTTCGTTGATCTCATCCAGAGTCGCAACCTTCCTTGTCTTACCTGCGAGCAGGCCAAGGAAGGTGTCTATCTTACCCAGCGGGCGCGCAGCTCTGAGGGTTACGGCCCCATCCGGCTGCTTGTCCAATTCAATTTTCTCTCCTGGCTGGATACCAAGATGCTGAAGCACATCAT
>Ga0302324_100027960_pt1 | contig 10735 bp, 11 predicted proteins | sample Palsa_T0_1_FD_201949 | JGI IMG/M metagenome (GOLD analysis project Ga0302324, IMG submission 201949) | Peat permafrost microbial communities from Stordalen Mire near Abisko, Sweden - Palsa_T0_1 | ecosystem: Environmental > Terrestrial > Soil > Palsa > Peat permafrost | place: Sweden: Abisko...
TTGACGGAAACCCACACGCGCTTCGTCCCGCCGTTCGCCATGCGGATCCTCACCCGCTGCAGGTTGGGCCGGAACTTGCGCTTCGTGATGCTGGTCACGTGCGTGCCGATGCCGCCACTCTTCTTGGTCTGGCCCTTGCGGTTGATGATGCTCCCTTTGACGGGACGACGACCTGTGACGACGCAGATTTTGGCCATGGTGGGATGAGTTAAAAGGAAGACGTTAGCGCGCCGCTCAACCGGTAGGCAAGGTGATTTTACGGGCGCGGGAGCGCCGCGCGCCGGACCGCCCAGAGGGCCTGGAATTTCTGGCCCATGTGCACCGGGTGGAGCAGCTGGAGGAGCGAAAGCTTGTCGCGGCTGACCCGGCCGGCCTCGGCGGCCGTGAAGGCCTCAATGAAATCCCCTGCGTGCCTGGCGAAGAAGGCCTCCTGCGACGCCACGCGGGGCTCCGCGAAGCCGGCGCCTGAAAGCGCCCCCTCGAGCCAGTCCCAGCAGACATGGCAGGTGAGGTCCTGCTCGCCCGCAAAGGCGAGCAGGTCGGTGGCCTGCGCGTGATGGCGGTAGGCGCGTCCCGTGCCGGCCGGCGTGCCATGGGCGATCTCCTCCCAGGACTTTCCGTAGTCCAACGCGAGGAAGAGGCCCGTCCAGGGCAGCGCCGCGATCGCCCGGGCAAGCGCCGCGGCCGCGTACGGGGCGTCAATGACATAGCCTTCCGGCGCGCCCGCGGGCAGCTCCGGGGGCACGGGGCCGTCGGAATCGATCTCGACCTCCGCGAGGCCGCCCTCATCGAGGGAGACACCGAGCTCGCGCCATCCGCCGGGCCGGGACCGGAACCTGCGGAAGGGCTGCGCGTCAAAGAGCTCGTTCGAGAACACGATCGACGGCCCCTCGATCCTCAGGGGTTCGCCGACGCCGACGACGCGGGCCGACCGGAACGGGTGGGCGGCGCCGTCCAGGATGCCCGCGCCCCGCTCGGACCCGAGTTCGACGAATTCGAATCCGGCCGGGTGCTCCGGCCCCAGAATCCGGCAGCAGGCGGCGACCACGAGCCGGCCGAAAATCGGCCCCGAGGTGCTCGCTGTCAGGAAGTCGGTCCCGGGCGCGTATCCTATCCTGGGTGCGTCCCTTCGGTAATAGCCGAGCTCCGGATCGTAGAGCACCACCTCCATGAAATCCGCGAAGCCGAGGGACGGCCTTCCCCGGGCCCTGCGGCGCAGGGCCTCCAGCACGGCCGGCCTGACTGAGGGCCCGATCGAAGGCTTCATTTACAAAACGTAGCCGATGGACACACTTCCCGTCATGTTCAAACGGATTCTCATCCTCACCGGGGCGGCGATCGTGGGCTTTGCCGCATGCCTGGCCTGCGTGAGGATTGAGGGATCCTGGTCGTTCCTGCCCAACCGGGACCTGGAACGCTCCTCAAGCTACGTCCGGGATGTCATGAAGACCGTCAACGAGAACTATGTCGACGCGAACGCCTCGGGCTATGACGCGCTCGCGCGGCTTTCGCTGCACGGGATGGTGGACTCCCTGGATCCGCATTCCCAGTTCCTCGAAGCGAAGGACAACGAGGAGCTGGAGGAGGACCTGTCCGGCGAATATGGGGGCATCGGCGTCGAGGTCGAGCTGCACAAGGGCGCCTACTCGGTCATCAACCCCATCGCCGGCTCGCCCGGGGACCGGGCCGGAATCCTCCTCGGCGACCAGATCGTCAGCATCGACGGCAACCCGGTCGAGCACAACGTGCCGATGGACAAGGTCGTCGACAAGCTCCGGGGCAAGCCCCACACGCACGTCCGGGTGGGCCTCGTGCGGCCCAGCGACGGCAGGCGCCTCGACCTGGACCTGGTCCGGGAGGTCATCAAGATCGTGAGCATCCGGGGCGCCCGGGTGATTGACGGCTCGACGGGCTACATCCAGATCCAGGAATTCAACGACCACACGGGCGAGCAGTTCGTCGACGCCCTGAACCAGCTTCTCAAGAAGGGCATCGACAGCCTCGTCATAGACCTGAGGAACAACCCGGGCGGCCCGCTCGACGCGGCGGTCGAGGTGGCGGAGCCGTTCTTCAAGAAGGACGACCTGATCGTGTATTACCAGGGCCGCAAGGCCTCCGACAGGGAGAATTATCTCTCGGAGACGGAGGGCGAGCCGATCAGGATTCCCGTTGCGGTGCTGGTCAACGACCTCACCGCGAGCGCCGCCGAGATCGTGGCGGGCGCGCTCAAGGACGCGGGCCACGCGGTCGTGGTTGGCGAGCGCTCCTATGGCAAGGGTTCCGTCCAGACGATCTTCAAGCTTCAGAATGGCGAGGGCCTGCGGCTGACCACGGCCCACTACTTCACGCCGAGCGGCGCCCTGATCAACGGCAGGGGAATCACGCCCCAGGTGGAGGTCGTCATGACCCCGGACGAGGACGAGAAGATCGAGCAGCAGACATCCCGGCCCGACATCACGGACGCCTCGGATTTCAAGGACCGGTTCGACTTTGCGCCGATCGAGGATCGGCAGCTCGACGCGGCGCTCGACGTGCTCAGGGCGGCTCGCTCGTTCAACAGGTGATCCTCGCCTTCGAGAGCTCCTGCGACGAATCGGCGCTCGCGGTATTCGACCCCGGTGCCGGCATCGCCTGCGAATGGGTCCACAGCCAGATTGAGCTCCATTCCGAGCACGGCGGCGTCGTTCCGGACATCGCCACCCGCGAGCACCTGAAGCATTTCGGCCCGCTGCTGGAACTCGCCAGGGCGAGCGCCTCCTGGGGCCGGATATCCCAGGTGGCCGTCACGCGAGGCCCGGGCCTCGCCGCCTGCCTGGCGGTGGGCGCCGCCGCGGCCAAGTCGGTGGCGCGCGCGCTCCGGCTCCCGATTGTCGGCGTGAACCACCTGCGGGCCCACGCGTGGTCGCCGTTCATGCCCCTGCACGCGCAGGGGCCGGCGGATTTTCCCGATGAGCTCGCGGGCCTGCTGCCGCACCTCGGGCTCATCGTGTCGGGCGGCAACACGATACTGTTCTCCATCTCGGGGGACCGCCTGATCTCCAGGATATCCGCGACGCGTGACGACGCCGCGGGCGAGGCGCTCGACAAGGGCGCGAAGCTCCTGGGAATCGGCTATCCCGGCGGTCCCGCGATCGAGAGGCTCGCCCTCGGCGGCCGCGCCGACGCATTCGACTTCCCCCGGGGCATCGGCAGGCAGGCGGGCCTGGACTTCAGCTTCTCCGGGCTGAAGACGAGCCTGCGCTACCGCGTGCAGGGGATGCAGGAGTCCGAGGTCCTTACCTCGCTGCCGGACCTGTGCGCGAGCTACCAGTCGGCCGTGGTCGACGCGCTGGCCGGCAGGACCGGCGAGGCGCTCGCCCTGGGCGACTACAGGAGCGTCGGACTCTCGGGCGGCGTCGCGAACAATGGCGCCCTTCGCCTGGCGATCGCGAAAAAGGCGCGCGGCGCCGGCGCCCGCTTCATCGCGGCCGAGCCGCGCCACACGGGGGACAATGCCGCGATGATCGGATTTGCGGCGTGGATAGACGCGGCCGACGCCGACCGGTTCTCGGGAAGCGGGCTCCGGGTCGACCCGGGCGCCTACTTGTAGTCGCGCCGCAGGTTGCTCGGAAGGATCCCGAGCTCCTCGCGGTACTTCGCCACGGTGCGGCGGGCGATGTTGATGCCCTTGTCCTGAAGCTTGGTCACCAGCTCCTGGTCGCTGAAGGGTGAGGCCTTGTCCTCCGCGGCGACGAGGTCCGCGATCATCTCCTTCACGCTCGTGTTGGAAACGGACGCGCCATTGTCGTTCTGGTAGCCGGGCGTGAAGAAGTACTTGAATTCAAAAACGCCATGCGGCGTGCGGATATACTTGTTCGCGATGGCCCGGCTCACCGTCGTCTCATGGACGCCGACGACGTCGGCGATCTGGGTCATCGTGAGCGGCCGCAGGAGCGAGACCCCGTGCTCGAAGAACGGCATCTGGGCCTTCAGTATCTCGCGCGTGATCCGCTCGATCGTGCGCTGGCGCTGCTCGATCGAGTCGATCAGGAACTTGCCCGAGCGCATCCGGTCCTTCAGGTAGTCGCGCTCGCTCTTTGAGAGGGAGCCCTTCGCGATCAGGTCGCGGTAGGTGCTCGATATCCTCAGGCGCGGGATGTAGTCGTTGTTCAGGTGGATCTTCCACTCGTTCCCGTCGTGCTCGACCACGACGTCGGGCACGACCACCCGGTTCTGGTCCTCGGCGAACTGCCGCCCGGGGGCCGGATCGAGCTTTCCGATCTCCTCGATCGCCACCTGGATGTCGTCCGAGGCGGCGCCGAGCTTGCGCGAGAGCTCCGGGATCCTGCGGCGCGTCAGCAGCTCGAAATGGTCGCGGATGATGCGGGCGGCCAGCGAGTCGGGCCGGCCCTTGGCGCCCAGCTGGGCCAGCAGGCACTCCGCGAGGCTCTCGGCGCCTATGCCGGGGGGATCGAAGGTCTTCAGGGCGGCCACGGCCTCCTGGACCGCATCCAGGGGCAGCCCCGTCTGGAGGGCCGCGTCCGTGGCCTTCACGGTCAGGAAGCCGCGGTCGTCAAGGCTCCCCACGAGGTGCCGCATGGCCTCGACCGCCTTGGGCGAGAGGTCCGTCATCTCGGCCTGCCTCATCAGGTGCTCCTGGAGGGAGGTCTCGGTGGCGACCGAGTCGAAGAAGTGCTGGCGTCGCTCGGCGTCCTCGGACGAGTAGGCCTGCGTGCCGCCCGCGTTCGCCATGTAGTCGCGCCAGTCGTCGTCGATCTTTCCGAGGATCTCGAACTCCTTGGAGAAATCCATCTCCTCGCTCTTTGACTCGGCGGCCTGCTCGGGCGTGCCCTCCGCGCTCGCCGCGGTGTCGTCGCCGTTCGCGTCGGCCTCGCCGGTCTCGGGCTCGGGCTTCTCGACGCTCATGGCGTCCATCGGCAGCTCCTCCAGCGTCGGGTTGGACTGGAGCTCCTCCTGGATGACCGACCTGAGGTCGAGCGCGGCAACCTGCAGGATCTTGAGTGACTGGCGCAGCTGCGGCGCAAGCACCAGCGACTGCGTCTGGCGCTGGCGAAGATCCTGGCTGAAACCTCCCGTGCTCATCGGGGTTGAGGCAGGGTGAGCCTCATGGTTCTGGCGGTCGCGGCAGTGACGTGAGGGCCACGGTGGGCTGGGGGTCGCGCACGTCGAAAAGGTCGCGCATGTACGCGCCGAGCTTCTCGTTGGTGGGACCGTAGCCGTGGCTGTAGAGGTAGAGCTCCAGGTCGTTTAGCATCTCGGACGCCGACTGGTAGCGCTGGTCGCGGTCGCGCCGGAGCGCCTTCTGGATGATCGCCTCAAGGCGCTCGTCGATGTCGGGCCTGAGGGTGCCGAACTTGGGGATCGGCATGGTCAGGATGTTCCTGCGCGACTGGGAGCGGTCCACGTTCCGGAAGATGTTTTTGCCCAGGAGAATCTCGGTCAGCACGATGCCGAGCGGGAAAAGGTCGGCGCGGGCGTCGGTCACGGCGTAGCTCGCCTGCTCGGGCGAGAGGTACTCGTCCTTGCCGGCAATCACCTTGCCCTCCTCGTTGTACATCAGGTTCAGGGCCTTCGCTATGCCAAAGTCCGTGAGCTTCACGTCTCCCTCGTATCCCATGAGCACATTCTTCGGCCCGATGTCGCGGTGCACGATGTTCAGGTGGTGCCCGTTGCGGTCCCTCTTCTGATGGGCGTACGTCAGCCCGCGCGCGACCCGCGACACGATGAACGCGGCGAGGTCCACGGGGACGGGCCTGTTGATCTGGCGGTGCTTTTCCAGGAACTGCTCGATGTTCTGGCCCCCCACGTACTCCATGACCATGAAGTACTGGCCCCCGATATGCCCGAGATGGTAGGTCTGGACGATGTTGGTGTGGATCAGGTCGGCGACCAGGCGCGCCTCGCCGATGAAGTTCTTCTGGAATTCGGGGATCGAGGAGTACTCCTCGCGGATCAGCTTTACGGCGACCGTCTTCCTGAACTGGCCGGCCCCCAGCTGGTGGGCCTCATAGACGACTCCCATGCCGCCCTCGGCGAGCTGCCTGACCATCTCATAGTTGATCTCGTTGAGGATTTGTCTGATGGAAGCCACCGCGTCGGAAATCGAAACGGCCGTATTCAACCCTTGCAAGTGAACTTTCCGGGCATTCGGCCCGATTTCTGCTTCAGAACTGTAACACCACTGCGAACGGGGGCCATTTGACACCGGATTTTTCGCCCCTAGCGTGGAGAAATGATACAACTCACGCCGAGGGCCGCGAACCAGGTGCGAACGATGCGCGAGGGCGCGGACTCCCCCGCGGCGAGGCTCCGCCTCTTCATCGAGAACGGCGGGTGCTCCGGCCTCCAGTACGGGATGTCCTTCGACGAGCCCAAGGCGGATGATGCCGCGTTCGAGAGCGAGGGCGTGGCGATAGTCGTGGATCCCAAGAGCCTCGCGCATCTCGACGGCACGACGGTCGATTTTGACGACGGCCTCCACGGCAAGGGATTCGAGATCAAGAACCCCAACGCCCACACGACCTGCGGCTGCGGCAAATCGTTCAACTGACGGACGCCGGGCGCCGGGCGGAGTGAATCGCGACGATCCCCGTCGTCAGCGGCGACGACGCCACGTCGGCAAAACCCGCGGCCTGGATCTCGGATGAAAGGCCGGCCCTGTCGGGAAACGCGGCGATGGAGCCGCAGAGATATTCGTAGGCGGCGCGGTCGCCCGTCAGCCTGCCCGCCACTGCGGGCATGATGTGACGCAGGTGGAAATCGTAGAGCGGCCGCAGCCACGGCCAGGGCTTGGAGAACTCGAGGATGAAGAGCCCGCCACCGGGCCTCAGGACGCGGCGCACCTCCGAAAGGCACCGCGCGCGGTCGGCCATGTTTCGAAAGCCGAAGGCGAGGGTCACCGCGTCAAAACCGCCGTCCGGCAGCGGCAGGGCCAGCGCATCGCCCTCGCGGAACTCCAGGCCTCCATAGAGCCCAGGACGGCCCGCCTTTTTCGCCTCGGCCGCGACGATCATCGGGAGGCAGAAGTCCATTCCCAGCACGCGAGTTGCGGGGGGCAGGCCCCTCTTGAGGGCAAAAGCGACATCGCCGCTGCCGGTCGCCAGATCCAGGATGGCTTTCGGGTGGGAGCGCCTCACCGCGGAAACCAGACAAAATCGCCAGTAGATGTCGATTCCGGCGCTCAAAACCCTGTTTGTGAGGTCATAACGGGGGGCTATGCGCCCGAACATCGTATTTACCGCATTAGGGTCAGGCACGTTTCAGCGGTGATAAGTATTGACGCAATTCATCTCAGACGAGTAATTTAAGACGCTTCAGTAAAGCATACATCCAAAGGAACAATTCATGTCCACGAACCTCACAAAACGCGAGATCGTGTTGGAGATCTACCGTAAGGCCGGATTCCCGCATAAACAGATCGTCGATACGGTCCAACAGACCCTCGACATCGTACAAAAAGCGCTGTCAGAGGGCCGCAACGTCGAGTTGCGAAACTTTGGCGTTCTGGAAGTCCAGGTGCGCAAGCAGCGGGTCGGCAGAAATCCCAACAAGCCCGAGGCGGAAGTCATCATTCCGCAGAGAGCCGTCGTCAAGTTCAAGGCGGGCAAGATTCTCAAGCAACAGCTTAAGAAGCTCGATCTGAGCACCCTCATCTGACGGCGAGGGGTGCCCGCGCACTTTTGGTTCGCCCTCCCACGGGCGAGTTGCAACGTGTCCGTCGCTGATGGCCACGTTCCAGAGCCTGCCTGGATTTCGGGATTTTTACCCCGAGGACCTCGCGAAACGAAACCACATCTTTCGCCTTTGGCGGCAGACCGCGTCGGCATTCGGGTTTGCGGAGTATGACACCCCGGTTCTGGAGGCGCTGGACCTCTACAAGGCGAAGTCCGGCGAGGAGATAGAGGGACAGCTCTTCACCTTCACTGACAAGGGAAAGCGCGAGGTCGCCCTCCGGCCGGAGATGACCCCGAGCGTCTGCAGGCTGGTCGGGGCTAGGGCGGGCGCGCTCAAGCGCCCGATCAAATGGTTCAGCATCGGCGATTTCTACCGATATGAGCGGATGCAGAAGGGAAGGGGACGGTGCTTTTCCCAGCTGAACGCCGACATCTTCGGAGAGCCGGGACCGGAGGCCGAGATCGAGCTCATCGCGCTCCTCGTCCAGTGCCTGCGCGCATTTGGTCTGTCCGAGAAGGACTTCTGCATCAGGCTCAGCGACCGCATGCTTTGGATGCACTATCTGCGGGGCGAGGGCCTCGACGAGCCGCGGATCCAGGCCGTCCTCGGGGCCGTCGACAAATACGAGCGGCAGGGGCGCGGCGCTTTCGGGGATTATGAAAACGCATTCGGGCCGTTGGAGGGGAGGCTCGAGGAGCGCGTTCTCGCGTTCCTGAAGATCAGGTCCTTCCCGGAACTGGTGCAAATTCTTGGTGCGGCTGATGCATCTGTAAGTGGGGCGTCCGAACGCCTGAATGACTGGAGGAAGCTGCTCGACGGCCTGGGGGCGATGGGTCTCTCCGAATACGTCCAAGTGGACCTCGGCGTCGTGCGCGGCCTGGCCTATTACACGGGCTTCGTCTTCGAGGCCTTTGACCGGAAGGGCGAACTCAGGGCGATTGCGGGCGGCGGACGCTACGACGACCTGGTCGGCAGGCTCGGGGGATCCGAGCTGCCCGCGGTGGGGTTTGCGATCGGCGACATGACCTTTGCGCTGCTTCTCGAGGAGCGGGGACTGGCGCCCGCGGTATCAAATGCGCCGGACATCTTCTGCGTCATCGGCGGCGACGCGGAGAGGAAGGCCGCGTTCGCCGACATCCACAGGCTTCGCGCCGGAGGGTACCGGGTCGACTATCCCCTCAGGGACGTCGCATTCGGAAAGCAGTTCAAGGCGGCGGCGGAGTCGGGCGCGAAGATCGCCCTCATCTACGGCGGGGACGAGCTCGCGAGGGGAGTCGTCAAGATGCGCGATCTCGTCGACCGCACGGAACGGGAGTTTCCCGCCGCGGACGTGGACGTCGCCGTCCGCGGTTTCTTTGGTGCGGGCTAGGCGAGATCCCCGGGGCCGAAGGCCGCGGGGAGAAGCGCGGACAGCCGAGTGTCGATCCGGTTCTTCGTGTCGCAGACACTGATGACGAGGGCCTCCGGACCGAACTCGTGGATCACCTGCCTGCAGGCGCCGCACGGCGCGGTCGGAAGCGGGGTGGGCGTGTACACCGCGACAGCCTTGATCGTCTTCTCGCCGGCTGCGACCGCCGAGAACACGGCCGTGCGCTCGGCGCAGTTGCAGAGGCCATAGGAGGCGTTCTCCACGTTGCATCCCGCGTAGATGCGGCCCGAGCCGCCGAGCGCGGCGGCGCCCACGACGAAGCGCGAGTAGGGCGCGTAGGCCCTGGAGGCGGCGGCGCGCGCTGACTTTTCCAGCCGCCGGAGGAGTGCGTCGGAGATCGTGGGCATGGCGCTGGAAAAGGGGTGCCGCCTCGCCGGCTAGCCTGCGAGCTCTTTCCGCGTCTCGGCAAACGCCTTGATCGCGGTGTCCAGGTCCTCCCTGCTGTGGGCCGCGCTCACCTGGGTCCGGATTCTCGCCGCGCCCTGCGGCACGACCGGGTGGAAGAACCCGACGACGTAGACGCCCTTCTCCAGCATGCGCGCGGAGAACCTCTGCGCGAGGGCCGCGTCGCCCAGCATGACCGGCACGATGGGGTGCGACCCGGGCCTGATCGCCAGGCCTGCGCCGCCCAGGCCCTCGCGAAAATATTTCGTGTTCGCATGCAGCCGGTCCCGGAGCTCGGGCGAGCGGGTGATGAGGTCGAGGGACGCGATCGAGGCCGCGGCGATGGAGGGCGGAAGCGTGTTGGAAAAGAGATAGGGCCGCGAGCGCTGGCGGAGCAGCTCGATGATTTCCCCGCGCCCGCTGACGTATCCGCCGGAGGCGCCTCCGAGCGCCTTTCCCAGCGTGCCGGTCAGGATGTCCACGCGGTCCATGACCGAGAAGTGCTCCGGCGTGCCGCGCCCGCTCGGACCCATGAAGCCCACGCCGTGGCTGTCGTCCACCATGACGAGCGCCCCGTGCCTCTGCGCGAGGTCGCACACCTCGCGCAGGGGCGCGATGAAGCCGTCCATCGAGAAGACCCCGTCGGTGACGACGAGCTTGAACCGCGCGCCCGCGTTCTGCGCCTCGACAAGCCGCGCATCGAGGTCGGCCATGTCGCAGTTGCGGTAGCGTAGGCGCTTCGCCTTGCAGAGGCGGATCCCGTCGATGATCGAGGCGTGGTTGAGCTCGTCGCTGATCACGGCGTCCTCCTCGCCCAGGAGCGTCTCGAACACGCCGCCGTTGGCGTCGAAGCAGGAGGAGTAGAGGATGCTGTCGTCGGTGCCCAGGAACTCGCTCAGGCGCCGCTCCAATTGCTTGTGGATCTCCTGGGTACCGCAGATGAACCTCACCGAGGCCAGGCCGAAGCCCCAGCGGTCGAGCGCGGCGTGCGCCGCGGCGACCACAGCGGGGTGGTCGGCGAGCCCGAGGTAGTTGTTGGCGCAGAAGTTGAGCACGCGGGCGCCGCTCGAGACGGCGATGTGGGCGCCCTGCGGCGTCGCTATCACACGCTCGCGCTTCGTGAGGCCCGCAGAGCTGATCTCGGACAGCACCCTGAGAACGTGCTCCTTGAAGGTGGGGGGCATGCGGGCGAAGGGGAGGTCAGTCCCAGTTCAGGATGATCTTGCCGCTCTTTCCCGAGCGCATGAG
>Ga0302324_100027962_pt1 | contig 10734 bp, 6 predicted proteins | sample Palsa_T0_1_FD_201949 | JGI IMG/M metagenome (GOLD analysis project Ga0302324, IMG submission 201949) | Peat permafrost microbial communities from Stordalen Mire near Abisko, Sweden - Palsa_T0_1 | ecosystem: Environmental > Terrestrial > Soil > Palsa > Peat permafrost | place: Sweden: Abisko...
CGAAGGTGAGTTTTTCGCCGGCATACGCAACTGGCGCCGCCTCGCCGGCATATCGCCAGTTCGCTTTGGGATGCCAGACTTTGCCGAAGAAGAGAGCCAAGACCACCAGCGTGCCCAGACCCGAGACGATGTTCACGAGCGAAGCATCCATGTAGTTCGACCAGAAAAACTGGATGCCGGCGGACGTGACGGCGGCGACCACCAGGCCGGGCCAGATCGACACCGTCTCGCGGAATTTGCAGAGGATGCGCACCAGCCAGAACGGCAGGATCAGAATGACGATGCCCAGGATGCGGCCGATCATGGCGCTGAAGTCGGCCTCCGGCAGGCCGGTAACAGCAACGAGGGTGCGCACGGGATTTCCCAATCCGCCGAAAGCCACGGGCGCCGAGTTGGCCACCAGGCAGAGGAGCGCCGTCTGCATGGGCGGGAATCCGAGGCCGATCAGCATGGCGCCGGTGACGGCTACGGGCGCGCCGCCGCCGCCCGCGCCTTCGAGCAGCGCGCCGAACGCGAAGGCGATGAGGAGCACTTGCAGGCGCCGGTCGGACGAGATGCCACCGATGGATTGCTTGATAATCTCGAACTGTTTGGTTTCGACGGAGATGTCGTAGATGAAGACGGCGGCGACGAGGATCCAGGCGATGCGGAGCCACCCGTAGACCAGGCCATCGGCCACCGCGCCGGCGGCCATGTGCACGGGCATGTGGAAGATGCCGAGAGCGATGGCGATGCCGATGGCGAACGAGTAGACTGCGGCGAGCCAGGCGGCAGTGCGGCGGACGGCCAGGAAATAGAAGAGGGTGCAGACCGGAACGGCGGCTGCGATGGTGGAGAACACCGGGTTACCCAGGGGGTCGAAATTCTGATGCCAGATCTCATGCATGGAGGCGGCCGAAAAGACGAAAGAGAATTGTACCTGGAATCGGGGCGCCGTAGGGGAGTCGGCATGGGTTCGTTTTGTCAAGGGGAACGTATTGTGTTTGCGGGGTTTAGGTGGGAATGATGGGTTCGTTTGGTAATTTCTGTGCGTGGGTTCGATTGAGGTGGGGAAAGTGGTGTGATTTGTTGCGGATCGCGGCGGAGGTGGGTTCGTTTGGTAAATCTGTTTCATGAGGGGCTCGGGGGTGTGCTTTGGCGCCGGGTCGACCTACCTCTAGCACGGGTTGGAGCGGCTGTTGGCGAGGGATGTTCGATGTGGTTGAGGCTCAAGGGGGAATAAATTTGGGGCGCGGGTGATTGGGCGGGATTTGGACCCCGGGGCGTTTCTTCGGGTTTGAAGCGGAGCTCAGAGGAACACGCCGGGGTGATCAGGCTTGCTTCTGCGGACCGGCGGGCCCGCGATGCTACGCCACATGAAATAGTAACCCGAAAGAAACGGATAGCGTTGCTGGCGCGCCGCCCACTTCTGGTGTGATTCGAGCGCCGCACGGGCCGCTCAGGGTCGCTAGATGGCGCCGATGTACTCCCGAAGAACCGATACTGTCTGCGTGAGGCCCTGACGCTCCAACGTATCCAGATATTCTGACTCGGTCTTTGGCGGGTTATTAAGGCTCTCCCGATGCGTTCGCGCAGCAGAGACCACGGTACCCGGCGAGAGACCGAACAGGTGCAGGATGAATTCATCCGGGTGCTGGGCCTCGATTCCGAAACAGTGGAGGACAGCGTCGGGAAAGTCTTTGAGGTTCATCGTCACAATGACATCCGCCCGCGGATAGCGGCAGCAAGGACATGGCGGTCACCGGGATCTGGGAGATGCAAGCCTGGAATCAGGTCTTCATAGCCCGTTACTAAGGCGTCTAGCGCGTGCTTGTCCATCAGGTCTCGCGTGCGCTCCAGTTGCGCGCGTGACAGATCAGGCCGATTGAGGAGAAGATTCTTCATCCACTCCTCGTGAACTTCAGCGGACCACTTCGCCCGAAACAATCCCGTCATGGCCAGATGCATCAACAAATTGCGTAGCTCGGCCGGATAGAGGACATTTGCGTCATAAAAGGCGGCGAAGGAGGCCATGCCGAAGATTAGATCCCGAGTTCTTGATCATAAGCTGCAAGCTCGGCAAGCGCGGCGTTCCGATCGGCGTCAGCCTGTCTTTTGAATTTCATGAGCGCCTCGAAGCGGACGCGCCGATGGGTCCCCACTTTGCGGTAGTCGATCTTTCCTTCATCGAGCAGATGGATCAACGAAGGTCGGGAGATATTGAGCATATCGGCCGCCTCTTGAGTTGTGAGTTCCGCATGGACGGGGATCAAGGTAATGGCGTTACCTTTGGCCATCTCCTCTAGAATGCGTACGAGCATCCGCACAGCGGAGGCCGGAACACGCACCGTTTCCTCCGGCGCGGGACCAATCCGGAACTGCAGCGGCTCTGCCGCTCCCATATGGGAAGCCAGCACCCGGCTCGTTTCCTTGGCCAGAACTGACTCTGCCTCAGAGGGCAGTGCCGGTACAAGTGTTGCTTCTGCCATAGCCACCTCCTGTGCTCCTGCTTTAGATCTACAACCGTTCGGTGGCCCTATTGATAAGAAGCGAACTCTTCGTCCTAAATAATTAATTCTATGGCTCCTCAGGTAGGATTCGGATCAGATGCCAGCATTGACAACAATGGAAGTTATTGGTTTTACTGCAATACGTCCAACGTATTTGCACAAAAACGCCTACTTTGGACAGCCGATTTGTCACATGTAACAGTTTTCTCCAGACCGGAACGTCGTCCTTCTCAACCAGCGGAACTGGCGTCGGAATCCAGACCTCGGAATCAGCTCTGCGGGCATGTTGCCTTCCCGGTACACAGTGCCCTGTCTGTCCCAGCCTCCCCCGGGTTCGTCGCTCGGATATTCGCAATAGTCAAGCACCTTCGCTGTTAACCAAGAGGTCCAGAGTTCGAAACCTGTTTGGGGAGCCAAACTCCAACTACGTCAATAACTTATATCCGGTGGTTAACGGCTTTCCCTGCTTCTCCGTTGCATCCGACCCTCACCGAAATGCCTCCGTTTCGCAACGACTTCGCGCCTTCGCCAGTGTCGGCGCCATTCTCTGGTTCGGAATCGGAGACTACGGGTATCGAGCGCAACCGTCGGGGTTCCAGTCGCACCCCACGTTTTCTCCCTCCGAATTCTCACATTCTCTGGTCAACACGGGTAGTTGGTTAACAGGTGTTGCGGTCGGCAGGGCAATGGAACGGTATTCGCGAATCTGCCTCAGACGCGCAATAACCGGATTATCTCCAAAACAAATCCAAATCTGGGGCGGTCCTGGTTCGCCAGAACAAATGCCCGGCACACCATCTCTTCACCCGCAGCGCGTTTGCGAGATCCGGTACAGCAAGCGACAACAGGATCGCTCTCAACGATTTGAGCGACCTTTGGCGTGCCTTCGGTGTTGAACGACCGGCGCCGCCCCCCAAAAAGGAGGCCTGGAAAAATACATCAGAACCGCGTTCTGTGTTCGTCCGCCGTGGTAGTGGCGACTGTGTCCAGTTGAGATGCGACCTCCCGGCGGGACCATCCCGCTGACAACACATCGGCGAAGTCCTCGGCGGTGCAATCCGCGAGCCTTCCCAAAGCTTCGCTGGCTTGGTTGTCTGGGACAGTCCATCCAGAAACATGCTGGATTCTCATTTTTCTCTTACCACAATCGTCTTTTCCAGCCGCACGTCGGCGGAAGAGTTGCCCAACATGAGGCGGACACTACCGGGTTCCACCACGAAGCTGTGCTTGCCCACGTCCCAGTAGGTTAAATCGGTCCCTCGCAGAGTTAATTGGACGGTTCGCGTTTCGTTCGGCTGGAGTGTGATGCGCTGAAATCCGCGCAGTTCCTTGATGGGCCGTTCAATCGCGGAATTCAAGTGCTTGGCGTACAACTGCACCACCTCATCGCCTGCGCGAGTCCCCGTGTTCTTGATGTCCACGCTTGCGACCACCTCGCCGGAGGAACTCACCGAATCGGCTGAAAGGCGCAGGTTGGAGTACTCGAATGTTGTGTAGCTGAGGCCGAAGCCAAAAGGATAGAGGGGCTGCCCTTTGAAATACAGATAGGTACGGCCCTTGCGAATGTCGTAGTCCATCATGGGTGGCAAATCGTCCAGCGACCTGACCCAAGTAGCAACCAGCCGACCGGCCGGGTTATAGTCGCCGAACAGCACATCCGCTAAGGCGTTGCCTTCCTCCTGGCTGGAGTGCGCCATGTGGAGAATCGCAGGAACGTTTTCCTGAACCCAATTGATGGCGTAAGGGAAGCTGGAGATCAGTACGACAATGGTCTTGGCGTTGGCCGCATTCACCCGGCGAATGAGGTTGAGTTGCGCCGGGTCCAGTTCGATGGACTTGCGGTCCACGGCCTCCTTGCCCTCGCTCGGCAACGCGCATCGTCCGAACGGCGCGTTGCAAGTGGGATGATTGCCCACAAACACGATAGCCACGTCGGATTCGGCGGCAAGATTGGCGGCGTTGCCGTTGTTGTCGTCCGGCGTATAGCGGACGCGGACATTGGGCCCCACCTTGTTCCGGATTCCTTCCACCGGGGTCACGGCATAAGGGGGCATCCCGGCATACCAGTCCATCAAAACGCTGTCGCCGAATGGTCCGATCACGGCAACGGAGTGGAGTTTACTCTTGTCCAGAGGCAGAAGGCCGTGGCTGTTTTTGAGCAGGACGATGGATTCCTGAGTGACCTTTAAGGCCAGGGCCCTGTTCTTCTCGTCGTACCATGGCTCTTCGTTCGCCGATATCTTGTCGTAGGGCGACATGCCGGGAGGGTCGAACTCGCCCAGACGCATGCGCATCCGCAAGTTGCCCCGGATGTTGCGTTCGATGTCGACCTCGGTTAGCAACTTCTTGTCCAGGGCATCTCTTAACGGCGCGACGAATGGATCGAGAAACACGTTGATGCCAGCCTTGATGCACCCGACGACCGCTGCCGTAGGATCCGGATAATAGTGGAACTGGCGGGTAAGGTTGGGCAGAGAGCCGGCATCCGTACTCACCATTCCATCGAACTTCCACTCCTTCTCGGCAATGTCCCTGATAAACGGAGACACCGTGTCCGGAATCTGGTTGACCGCGTTGTACGACGCCATAAACGATTGCGCATTCGCGTCCTGGACGCCCATCTGGAACGGAACCAGGTAATATTCGCGCAGGTTTCGCTCATCGAAGTCGGAGGAGGACCTGGTGCGGGCATCCTCATTGCTGTTGGCCAGGAAATGCTTCATAGTTGAGGCTGAGAGCAGATAATTTGGATCGTCGCCCTGCAGCCCCTTGATGTAACCGACGGACATTTTCCCGACGAAGTACGGATCCTCCCCAAACGACTCTTCGGTACGGCCCCAGCGGGGATCCCTGGCCAGGTCCACGTTGGGCGCCCGAATGGCGAGGCCCACGCGGCCGCCATTGTACTTTTTGAAATAGACGCGAGCTTCATACCCCTCTACGGCGCCAGCCTGACGAAGGATCTCGGGATCCCACGATTCGCCCAGTCCGGCCGACTGCGGAAAAGTTGTGGCCGTGACGCTGCCGCCCCGGACCCAACCCAAACCGTGCAGTCCCTCGGTCCAATTGGTGAAGGATTTGATTCCCAACCTTGGGATAGGCGGTTGGACCTGCCCCAACATCCCGATCTTCTCGTCCAGCGTCATCAAGGAGACTATGTTTTCGACCCTCTGCTCGATGGGCCGCTTCGGGTCTTGAAATGGGTAGGGCCCAGGTGGCGGCGTCTGCGATTGCGCGCAGGCTAGGGCCGCGGTCAATGCTGCGGTCGTGATCGATCCTATTCGTGCCTTCATTGTGATCTCCGCTAACTCACTCTTATGCGACAGCCTTTACGGCGATCTTCCCGCTGTCAATTCGCGTAGCCGCGGTGGGTGGGTCCGCTATTTCAAATCACCGAAATGCACTGCTTCGGGAACACTCGGCTGGTCGATGAGCTGAATCGTGGTCGAGGGGCCGAAATCTACCGGGTTGCCCCACGCGCGCAACGCCCAGACGATTTTCTTGTCCGGTGTAACTTCCAGCGCCTGCACCGGAGCCGTGGCGGGATCCGCGGGCCCGGTCCACTGGTTGAACCAGTTGTTGATGAGCGTGTTCCCGTTGGGCAGCCGTTTCGCGATTTGCATCGAATTGAACAGGTAGTCCGGCACATCCGCGGGCGTAAACTCCCAAACCGCGGCCCCGGCGGGGTTCACCTCGCGAACCAGTTTCGCCCCTGCAATGAGGGTGTTGCCGTTCTTCAAGCGCTCCGCCGACCAGGTCGCCGCGCCCGGCGAGTACGACCACAGTTCCTTCCCGGTGGAATCGTACTCCACGAGTTTGTTCATGTCCATGTGCGCCACCAGCAACGTACCGGCCGCTGTGAGCCGGGCATGGCGGAATTGCCCGTGTACGCTTTGCTTATTCTTCACCAGGACGACAAACTCGCGCTCGGTCTTGCCGGTGACGATGTTCACAACAACGACCTTCGCGGGATCGCCATTTTGTACGTAGAGCACCTTATCGGTGCCGATCGGTTGCGCCGTATGGATCTCCGTGCCCGCCGGGGCGTCATAATTCCAGAGCACCTTTTTATTGCGGTCGATCAGCGTGACGCCGAATTGGTGGGCGAAGAGCACGTTGCCGTTCGAGAGCAGGATGGCATCGCTGATTTCGCCCTTTCCCGCGGGATCGTGAAACTCCCATGCGACCTTGCCGTTGCGGACGAGGTACATGTCCTGCGTCTTGGCCTCGCCGGCGTAGAAGAAATCATGCTGCGCCAAACCCTTCCCGGGCAGGACGCTGGGGAAATTGGGCCTGGCTTCCTGCGCGAGGGCGGTCCACACCGAGCAGCAAGCCAGGATGACGATAGTGAAGTGTTTCATGTTGATGAGCTCCATTCAACGGTAGCGATATAGCTTGATTTTCTGAATCGTGTAGTGGCCTCCGCCGAACCAGAGAGCCTTCCACTCCGGTGTCTCATCGCCATTCAGCCGGCGTCCGGGCACCCAGCGGCCGTTGACGTATTGGCCTTCTTCCACTACCGCCAATCCCACGCTTTGGGCCGGGTCCGCGGTCGACTCGAAGTAAACATTCATACCTCTGCCCACGATCACGTATTCGTCCGAGCCCAACTGGATGAACAAGCCGGCCACGCGGTCCACGGCGGGAGCGACGGGCGCATTGGGGTCCTGACTGCGCTCGGCGAACCGGGCCTCGATCGTATAGTCGCCCAGCCGCACTTTGGATCTCGGGGTCTCCTTGTCCACCAACACGGCCGTAACCTTATCCAGCCCCTGCCTCTCCAGAATCAGCGGAGCCACCTGCGACAGGACTTGATAGCCTCTGGCAAGTTCGCCGTCCGGATTCGCGAGCCTGTCTATTCCGAAGGGCGAGTAGCCGATACCGTCATACTTGCCCACGGTCGCAAACGCCTGGGCCACGCCGCGAGCGTCTCCCCTGGACTCGGGGATGAACAGCGGATTGCGTGATTGTTTGTACCACGTGCACCAGTCGTCGTAGTTCGGCACGTGAACGTCCGGCGCGAGAATGTCGATCGCAGGCCCTCCCGCCCTCCAGGCATCCATCACCTCGGGCAGCGGGCCGCCGCTCGGAAAGCCGCCGGGCTTGTCCTCGTTGGGCTTGAACGATCCCTGGCGGAGCCAGGTGTTCACGAACATCGGCAGCGGATACTCGGCTTTGCCCGCCGCCGCCACGTGGCCGACGTAGCGGGCATAGTTCCACGCCATGAACAATTCGTCGGTCTCCATGCCGGCGCCGAAGATTTCTTCCCAGTTTCCGGCGGTCTTGAAGCCGGAAGCTTCCCAGCGCTTGTGCAGCTCGGGAATCAGGGTGTACTTATGCTTCTGGAGGTACTCCATGAACTCCTTCGGCACGGGCGCCGCGAACGCGCTGTTAGCTATCCGCGAGTGATCGCGCGACGGACCGAGGACTCCAACTTCGTTCTCCACCTGAATCATGATGACCGTGTGGGCCTCTCCGTCAACCTCACGGATGTGCTTCATCAGTGCGGCAAAAGCCTGCGAGTCGGCGTCCTGATTGGCGTCGCTCAGCGTGCTGAGAGTCGGTAAGCCTTTGCCCGTCTCGTCCTGGATAAGGGGAAAACGCTGTTGGTTGGTCTTCACCCACACCGGCTGGTAGGTGGACTTGCCGTTCTTCCAGCTCCCGAACCAGAGCAAGATCAGGCGCAGGTTGTACCGCCGGGCATCCTGAATCAGGCCGTCTACCAGGCTGAAGTCGAACCGGCCCTCCTCGGGCTCCATCAGTTCCCAGGACACCGTTGCCAGCACGGTATTCAGGTTGGTGGCGGCGATTTTGGGCCAAAGCGGCCGCATATACTCCATGCTCGACGCGCTGGAGTTGTTCAATTCCGCGCCCAGGACCAGAAATGGTTTGCCGTCGACAATTAACTGCGAGGCGGTTCCCTGCTTCTCAAGGCGCGGAATATTCGTCGAAGGCTTCGCCTGGGAAAACGCCATGGACGCGAGCGATAGCAGGATCGTCGTAAGTGCTGGGATTCTATTCATACCGGTAAACCACCACATGAAGAATGGTATTCGGACGGAGGGACAGAATCTCTCCCTGACCGATATCGTCGCCGCCGAGCTGGCGCACCACCACCCACTTGCCATCGACGAATTTGCCTTCCTGTACGATGCCGAGTCCCACCGTTGCCGGGCCCGGGGTGTTCGCCGTGAACGCGATCCGGAAGCCGCCGCCGCCCATGTAGAATTCGTCCGGTCCTGCCGCGATCAGAATTGCGGCGGCCTCCATGGGGGCCTGCCCGGCGCCTCCGCGGCCCGGTTGCGCCGCGGGGGGCGCTGCCTGAGCCTGCTGCGGCTTCGCCACCGGCTCGGGGGCTATGGGCACACGGCCTCTTCCTGTGTAGCTAAGCTCCAGAGTATAGTTCCCCAAAGCAACTCGCTTCGGCGCATCGCCCTGGTTCAGCCGCACCGCAGTGATGGAATCCTTACCCTGGTGCGCCGCAATCATCGGGGCCATCTGCGCCACCAGGCGGTAGGCCGCGGCTAAATCGCTGTCGGCGCCAACGCCTCTCTCGATGAAAAAGGGCGAATACCCGATTGCGCCGTACTTGCCAAAGGCCGTCAGGACGTTGGCCGCATTGGTCCCCGTCTCCGGGATGAACAGTGGGTTGCCGTTGCGCGTGAAGCGATCGCAAACTTCGTCGAAATATTGCAGGTACAGATCCGGCGCGAGAATGTCGATCGCCGGCCCGCCGGCGCGCCACACATCGTTTACCTGCGGCAAAGGTCCGCCGCTCGGATACGTCCCGGGCCATGCCATGTTGGGTTGCTGCAGCCATGCATTCACATACATCGGAATGTTGTATTCCGCTTTACCCTCAGCGACTACCTTGTCCACGTATCGGGCGTAGTGCCACGCCATGAAGATCTCGTCCACGGGCCAGTGCAGCTTCCGCCAGCCGGTCTGGTGCTCCTCCTGGCTCAGCGGAGGACTATTGGTCTGGATGGGCATCTCGACACTGTCGGGCTTGCCCGGTCCAAAGACCTCTTCCCATGTGCCGGACGCTTTGAAGCCGTGCGCGCCCCAAACCTCCCGGAGTTCCGGGGCAAGCGTGTCTTTGTGCTTCTGGAGGTAGTCCATCAATTCCTTCGGCGCCGGTCCTGCGAAGGCCTTATTGGCCGGTTCCGACCGGTCGCGCGAATCGCGCAGCACGCCCACTTCGTTCTCCACCTGCATCATCAGGACAGTGTGCTGCTGCCCGTCCACCTCCTTGATATACCGCATCAAGGCCCGATAGGCGCGCGCATCCGCGTCACGGCTGGCATCCCCAAAAGTGCTCAGCAGTTCGATGCTCTTGCCGCCTTTGATCTTGATCCGGGGAAATCGCCTGTAATCCCGCTTCACCCAGAGCGGAGGATAACTCGACAGACCGTTCTTCCAACTGCCGAACCACAGGAACACCAGTTTCAGATTGTTGCGCCGGGCCTCCTGGATGAGGCCGTCGACCAGCGCGAAATCGAAGTGGCCCTCCTCGGGCTCGATCTGCGCCCACGATACCGCCGCCAGCACGCAGTTCAGATTGCCCGCCACCAACCGGGACCAAATAGGCTGCATGTTTTCCAAGCTGCTGGCGGTGTTGTTGCCCAGTTCTCCAGTAAGTGCGAGGAACGGTTTCCCGTCGACGATCAACTGCGTCGCGGTTCCTTGCTTTTCGAGATGCGGGGCCCCCGCGGCGGTCTGCGAATAGGCCTGGACCGCGATCGCACTGGCGCAGCAGGCCAGTGCGACGCACGAAAACCTTCTTAGTTTCATGTTTGCTTTTTGCCTCACTACTGGAACTTCATCGGAACGGAGATATCCCAACCAGCTTTAGTCAACTGGTCGACGCTCTTGACCACGGTCCCGTTCAGCTTCACGTTCTTAAACAAGATCGGACCGACGTTTTTTCCCGTAATCTTGGCGGGCCGGCTGGGGGTATAGAACGTGCAGTTCTCGAAAACGAAGTTCGTCAACTCCGAGTCTCCGCCATCGATGTATATCTGCCCGCCGTCATGCTCCCATGTGCAGTTCAGAAAATGGAAATCGTCCAGAGCCTGCTTACTGCTCGCGCGGGTAGGATAGCCCCGCCCCGTGAAATACGCGGGAGTAAATTGAATCCAAATGGCGAACTTATTCGACGCCGCGACAAAATGCACATCTTCGAAGCGCACATGCTTAGCCGCCGGGATAGAGCCGTATCCCAGAACCAGCGCCGAAGTATAGC
>Ga0302324_100027963_pt1 | contig 10734 bp, 11 predicted proteins | sample Palsa_T0_1_FD_201949 | JGI IMG/M metagenome (GOLD analysis project Ga0302324, IMG submission 201949) | Peat permafrost microbial communities from Stordalen Mire near Abisko, Sweden - Palsa_T0_1 | ecosystem: Environmental > Terrestrial > Soil > Palsa > Peat permafrost | place: Sweden: Abisko...
CGAACAGCCCCGTGCCCTCGAGCTCGATCTTCTTCCCATGTCGGTCGAGCCCGGTGCAGACGACGTGCTCGAAGCGCTTCATATCGCCGACCATGCCGGGAACGGAGAGGCAGCCTTCGATGGCCTCGATCTCGCCCTCGGTGACGGTGAATTTCGGATTGATCACGACCAGCGGCCCATGCAGCGGGTCCTCGTCCTGGAGGTCGACCGTGAAAATGCGCTTGCCAACATTGACTTGCGGTGCAGCCAAGCCGATCCCCGGGGCATGGTACATCGTCTCGAACATATCGTCGACGAGCTGCTGGAAGATCGGGTCGGCGATGTCAGCCGCGCTCACCCGCTTGGCAACCTTGCGCAAGGTCGGGTGGCCCTCGGTGATGATCTCGCGGAGATAGGCCATGGTCACCTAGTATAACGCATCTGGCGGTCCCCGATTTGCGGGAGCCGCAAAGCGAACACGGTTTCGCCGCCGCCGCTGCGCTCGAGCGTTAGTTCGCCCCCGGCCCGAGTTGCGGCCCGGGCCGCGATCGCCAGGCCCAGGCCCGAACCGTCGACCTCTTGCTGGGCCGAGCCGCGGTAGAAGCGCTCGAAGATCTTGTCCTGCTCGAGCGGGTCGATCCCCGGGCCGCAGTCGCTCACGCGAACGACGATCGCGTCACGTGCGTGCTCGACCATCACGCGTACGAGCGAGCCCGCCCCATACTTGACGGCGTTGTCGACGAGGTTCCCGATCGCTTCGTGGAGATCGGCGGGATCGGCGAGCACGAAGGTCCCCGATTCGACCTCGCACGAGACGTCGCCGCCGCGCGCTGCGACGACCGCTGCCACCGCGTCGTGCGCCAGCACGCCGACGTCGACCGGCACCGGTTGCGTCGTTTCGGGCTGCTCGAGCCGCGCGAGAGCGACGAGACGGTCGACGAGCCGGCGCATGCGCTGCGTCTCGCTGGCCAGCGTGCTGAAGGCCTGCGCACGAACGTGCTCGTCGTGGGTCCCGCCTTTGCGCAGGATGTCGATGTACGCCGTGACCACCGACAGGGGCGTGCGCATTTCGTGCCCGGCGTCAGCGAGGAAACGCCGCATCCGCGCCTCCGCATGCCCGCGTTCTTCGAACGCGGCCGCGACCTGCGCGGCCGCGCCGTTGTACGCATCGATCAGTTCCCCAACGTCGGAAAAACGTCCCAATGGAACGCTGTTCGGGGTGAAGTCACCGGAGCCGAAACGGCGCAACTCGCCCGTGACCGCGACGACCGGCGCGACGATTTGGGCCGCCATCCAGCGCGCGAGCAGCCACGCGGCCACGAGCCCCAACAGCAAAGCGAGGGCCGCGAGACCGAAGAAAGTGCGCGCGAGGCCGTCGAGCAACGGCCCGTTCGGAACGATCGCCAGCCGCGTTTCTCCGACCGGTACGAACGCTCCGTGCACGTTCGTCAGCCACGCGAACGGATGATCGGGGCCCGGACCCGGTCCCGGGCCCGGACCCGGCTGTGGCGGAAGGCCGGGTCCTTGCGGGCCGCCCGGACCTTGGAGCGCGGGATCGACGGCAGCGGGTGGTTGGCCGCCAAAGGGTGGGCCGCCGGGGCCAAACGGGCCGCCCGGTCGACGGTCGGCGAAAACCCGTACGTCGATGTCCGAACGGTCGACGTCGCGCCGGATGCGCTCCGCTAGGGCCTGCGGAGCGATGTTGGGAGCGCTGATGACGATCGCATTCGCTTCACGCACCGCGCCGGCGATGGCCTCGTCGAGCGAGCGCACGATCACTTCGAAAGCGACGACGGTCAGCGCGATCACGACGAGCGCGACGAACGAGCCGACGAGCACGGTGTACGAGATCGTCAGCCGGCGCCGCAGCGAGATCAACGGGTTTCGCTGCGGATCGAATAACCAACACCGCGAATCGTGTGCACGAGACGCGGTTCGCCGGGCGCATCAATCTTGGCCCGGACGTAAGAGATATACGTTTCGACGGTATTGCGCGTGACGTCGCGGTCGATACCCCACACCAGATCGAGCAATTCTTCGCGCGTGAACACGCGCTGCGGATGACGCATCAAGGCTGCGACGAGGTCGAACTCGCGCGTCGACAACGACATCCAGCGCGCGCCGCGCCGCGCGCTTCGCGCGTCGAGATCGAGCTCGAGGTCGGCATAGCGCAGGTTGTGCACGCGCTTGAGCATCGGCCGCCGCAGCGCGCTCTTGAGGCGTGCGGCGAGCTCGCCCAGGTCGAACGGTTTGCTGACGTAGTCGTCGGCACCGGCTTGCAAACCGTCGATGCGGTCGCGCACGTCGCCGCGCGCCGTCAGCATGATGATCGGGACCTGGGTCAGCCGCCGGATCATCGGAATGACCGCGAGCCCATCGATCTTCGGCATCATGATGTCGAGCACGATGCACTCGGGTTCCCAATCGCGGACCAAGGCCAGCCCGGCCGCACCATCGACGGCCGACCGTACCTCAAAGCCTTCCTGCGCGAGACCGATTTCGAGCACTTCGCGCAGATGCGCTTCATCGTCGACGACCGCAACGCGAGGCCGATACAGGTCTGACACGACGTCCATTTTCGCTTCCTGGCCTTGGAACCGGCTCCGAGAACCTCTCAACAACTTCCAAGAAATCGGGCGCTTACGTCTTCTTTGCGTTAACTTCGAAATCTTGGAAATCATCCCAGACCGAGCCAAGCGTTCGCACGGATACCGGAGAGGAGGCCGCCGGCAGCGTCTGTTCGCCGCCGTCACGGCTTCGCACCCCAACAGAAGGGATATCAGCCCATGAGTTACGGCGTTCAAAGCGCCTCACTCTTCGGCAGTAGCTCGCAAACCGGCAGCTCAACGAGCCTGCTCCAGTTTGCCAACCTCGATCTGACCGAAGAGCAGCGCGAACAAATCCGCTCGATCTTCAAAACCGCGAAAAGCGAAGGCCTTTCGGATGCGGAGATCCAGCAACAGATCAGCGCGATCCTCACCACGACGCAGCAAACGGCCTATCAGGCCGATGTCGCCGCGCAAAACTCGTCGCAGTCGACCCAATCGTCGCAGTCCTCGCAATCCGCTCCTCCGCAGCAGCCGCCCGGCGGACCCGGCGGCAATCCGTTCACCGATCCGAATGGACCGTTCGCCAACCTCGACTTGACCTCGACGCAACAAACGCAGATCGCCTCGATCCTCAAGAACGGTCAGGCCCAGGGCCTGTCGTTCGACCAGATCAACGCGCAGATCAGCGCGATCCTCACCACCTCACAGCAAGCGACCTTCGCAACGGACATCCAGAACCTACCGCCGCCTCCCGGCTCGCAAAACGGCTCCTCGACGCTCGGTAACTTGCTCTCCAACCTCAACCTCAGCAGCTCGCAGCAATCGCAAATCAACACCATCCTCCAGAACGCCTCGAGCGACGGGCTCTCGCAGAGCGATGTCCTCACGCAAATCGAGACGGTCCTCACCCCGGCGCAACAGTCGGCGCTGCTTCAAGACGTGCAGACTGCACAAGCCTACGTTTCGGGACAACGCCAAAGCGGCAGCGGCGGAACGACGGCAACCCTTTCCAACGGCGTCAGCGAAACGGACATTCAGAACCAGATCGCCGCGGCGACGTCGCTCATCCTCCAGCAATTCCAGTCCAACGTAACCACCAGCGCGTAACCGCACGTACGCATCGCGAGACCCCGAACGGAAGCGGGGTCTCACTTTTTTGAAAGGACGATTCCTTGCCTGTATCGCGCAAAGCAGCCCTGAAAGTGCTCGGCCTCGCCGGCGGCGGATTTTTCGTTGCTCGCTGCGGCGGCAGCGGCGGCGCGTCTACTCCCATAGCGACCGCGACGTCATCGAGCGCCGCGCTCGCGACTGCTACGGCCGCGGCAACCGGGGCGTGCGCGGTTACTCCGGAAGGCGAGATCGGACCGTACTTCACCGACGATTCGGCCAGTGGCTACAACCGCAGCAATATCGTAGCCAACCTCGACGGCACGCAAGTGCAGACCGGCGTCCCGTTCGCGCTAACGGTATTCGTCCGCGACAGCGAAAATGGTTGCGCCCTGCTAACCGGTGCACAAGTCGACATCTGGCACTGCAACGCGTCCGGCGTCTATTCGAACGAATCGAGCGAGAGCACGAGCCCCGATCAGTGGCTGCGCGGCTATCAGCTCACGAATTCGGCCGGATCGGTCACGTTTGGCACGATCCTTCCGGGCTGGTACGCCGGCCGCACAACCCACATTCACCTGCGCGTGCGCTCGTCGTACAGCGAAGCATCATCGACGACCGACGGCACCAATACGACGCAGGTCTTCTTCGATCAGACGCTGATCGACTCGCTCAGCACCTCGGTCAGTCCGTACAGTGCCGAGGGCGTCAACCCGACGACGAATTCCGGCGACCGCGTCTATGCAACCCAAACGTTGGGCGAGAACCTGCTCTCGCTGAGCGGCAGCATCGTAGCCGGCTACACCGCGACGTTCACCGTCGACCTGCCGATCACAACGGAATAAACGTTCCATTGTCATCCTGAAGGTCCGCCGGCAGGCTCGGCCTGCACTCGCGCAAGAACGTCACTCATCGATGGAGATTCGGCCGGCTTGCCTCGACGATATCCCTGCGCTGGTCGAGCTGTTCGTCGCAGTTGTCGACGAGCGCACGTGGCTCGGCACCGAACCGGGATTCGACCGGGAGCGCAGCGGAACGCGTTACGCCGAGAGAATCGCGTCGGCCGACAACCTGGTCCTCGTCGCGCAAGCCGGCGACGCCATCGTCGGGACGCTCCAGCTCGCGCTGAAAGAGGGCCTGCATCACCTCGGCATGATGATCGCCCACGGCTACCGCGCGCAAGGCATCGGAACCGAGTTGCTCCTAGCAGCTCTCGCATGGGCGCGCGAGCACGCGAGCGCCGGGATCGCACTCGGCGTCTTCCCACACAACGCCGGTGCGCTACGGCTCTACGAAAAAACCGGCTTTCGCATCGTACGGCGCAGCGAAGCCGCCTGCACGCGGCAAACGGGCGAGGTCTGGGACCTCATTGAGATGGAGCATCGGTTCTAGAGGCCAGCAACAGGTCGATGCCGTCGAGGTAGGATTGGGGTCCGCGACCCGAGATTTTTCCGATGCACACGTCGGCGATCGTCGAGATCTTGCGGAACGCTTCGCGTGCTTCGACGTCGCTCAGGTGCACCTCGACGGTCGGGACGTTGATGCCGGCGATGCAGTCGCGCAGCGCGTAGGACGTGTGGCCGTAGGCGCCGGGGTTGATCACGATGCCTGCGGCCCAGCGGCGGGCGCGTTGCAGCGCGTCGAGCAGCCGGCCTTCGTGGTTGGATTGGTAGGTGCGAATCGTGCAGCCGCGCATGTGGCCGTGGGCCCGGATTTGAGCGTTGAGCTGATCGAGCGTGAGCGTTCCGTAGACGGCGGGTTCGCGTTCGCCGACCAGGTTGAGGTTCGGCCCGTGAACGACGAAGATCGTCATAGGATCGCGGTCAAGGCTGCGCGCACGGCGTCTTCGGTGACGTCGTCGACGATGTACGGCTGCGCGATGTCCCGGATCAGGATGAAGCGCACCTTACCGGCTTTGCGTTTCTTGTCCGACGCCGTTGCGGCGATGATCGCCGCGGGCGCGGCATCCGGACGCGGCGCCGGAATGGCGTGCACGAGCGCGTCGATGCGGCTCGCGACGGCCGGCGGAAGACCCCGCTCGCGCGAGAGGGCCAAGGCCGCGCGCATGCCGAGCACGATCGCCTCGCCGTGGCGCAACGCCCCGTAACCGCACGTCTTCTCCAGCGCATGGCCGACGGTGTGCCCGAAGTTCAGGATCGCGCGGCCGCCGGCACCGCCCTCGTCGCGTTCGCGCTCGTCGCCCGCAACCACGATCGCTTTGGCAGCCACGCAATGCGCGACGATCGTCGAGAGCACGTCGGGATCGGCGGCTAGTGCGCGCGTCATGTTGCGCTCGAAAAAGTCGAACAGCTCCGGGTCCGCAACGAGGGCCGTCTTCAGCGCCTCGCCCAGGCCCGCCGCAACGTCGCGCGGATCGAGCGTGGCGAACGCCGCCGGCTCGATCGCTACCAGCGAGGGATGGTGGAACACGCCGACGAGATTCTTGCCGGCATTGAGGTTGATCGCGGTCTTCCCGCCGACGGCAGCGTCGACGGCGGCCAGCAGCGTCGTCGGCACCGCGCACCAGCGCAAACCGCGCAGAAAGGTCGCCGCAACGAAGCCGGCGAGGTCGGTGACGGTGCCCCCGCCGATCGCGATGAGGACCGTATCGCGGTCGACGTGCGCCTCGGCCAGCCAATCGTAGAGCTCGCCGGCCAGCTCCCACGTCTTGACCTCTTCGCCGCCGACGAGGCCACGCACGAACAAGACCCGCGAGCCGAAGGCCGTCAGCACTTGCTGCGCCAGCGCTTCGACGGCGACGTCGTAGAGCACAACGACCGTGCGCGCGTCGAGCGCAGCCAGCTCGTCGATCGCACCGCGACCGATGACGACGTCGTAGGAGCGTTCGTCGCCCAGCTCGACGCGGATGCGTTCCCGCTCGCCCGCGATCACATGCGTTCTCCGACCGGCTCGCTGGCGCGTAGCGCTTCCAGGACCGACGCCGCCACGCCCTTGGGAGCCAACGCAGCGTCGACGATCAGGTGCGCTTGGCGATAGCGTGGCTCGCGCTCCGCCGCCAATGCGTGCAGCTTGGCCAGCGGATCGCCGGTCAGCAGCGGACGATCGCCGTTGCCCGAGAGCCGAGCGGCGAGCGTCGGCACGGTCGCCTTCAGCCACACCAGCGTGTGCCGGCGCGCATCGGCGAACGTCTCGTCATTCTCGAGCGCGCCGCCACCGAGCGAGATCACCGATGGCTTCGGTGACGCGAGCGCGCGCACGACCGCGGCCCGTTCGAGCGCCCGGAATTTGGGCTCGCCCTCGCGCGCGAAGATCGCTGCCACGCTGTTCCCGGCGGCGCGTTCGACGGCGCGATCGGTATCGACGAATTCGCGGCCCAGCGCGCGCGCGACCAGCGCGCCGACGGTCGTCTTGCCCGACCCCGCGGTGCCGCAGAACAAGATGTGGCGAACCTGCTCAGCGGGCACGGATGCGCTCCCGCCACGCGCCCACGTAGTCGCGCAGCAGTGCGAGCGTGTCGCCCGGAAACGTCTCGAGCAGCGCATCCGCGAGCACCAGCGCGAGCAACGATTCACCGATTACCGCCGCGGCCGGCACCGCACACACGTCGCTCCGCTCGATGTACGCGTTCGTGGCTTCGCCGGTGCGCAGATCGACCGACGGCAGCGGCTTCATCAACGTGGAAATCGGCTTCATCGCAACGCGCACGACGATCGGCTGACCGGTCGTGATCCCACCCTCGATCCCGCCCGCGCGGTTACTACCGTACTTGGTGAGGCTCCCGCCCTCGCCGGGAAAATACGCATCGTGCACGGCCGAACCGGGCAGCGCCGAGCCGCGAAAGCCGAGCCCCAGCTCGACGCCCTTGATCGCGTTCAACGCAAGGAACGCTTCGCCGATCCGGCCGTCCATGCGGCGGTCCCACTGGGCATGCGAACCGATACCGATCGGGACGCCGCCGGCGACGACCTCGAACACGCCGCCGAGCGTATCGCCGTCGGCCTTGGCCGCGTCGATGTTCTTCATGATGCGCTCGGCCGCGTTAGGATCGAGGACGCGCACCGGCGATTGGTCGGCGCGCGCGTTCAAGGTTGGGATATCGGCGTCGAGCGGCGTCTCGTCGACGACCTCGCCGATGCGCACGACGCGGCTGGCGATCGCTATGCCGAGCTCCGTCAACAGCTTGCGCGCGACCGCGCCGAGCGCGACGCGCATCGCCGTCTCGCGCGCGCTGGCGCGCTCGAGGATATCGCGCATGTCGGCGCGGTTGTACTTGAGGCCGCCGACGCGATCGGTGTGGCCCGGGCGCGGAATGTAGACCGCGCGCGCGGCCTCGCCTTCGCGCGGCTCGGCGGTCATGACCTCGAGCCACTTCTCGTGGTCGCGGTTCTCAATGTAGAGCGAAATGGGGCTGCCGATCGTTTCGCCGCGGCGCACGCCGGCGAGAATCTTCACCTCGTCGGTTTCGATCTTCATCCGATTCCCGCGGCCGTAGCCCATCATGCGCCGCCTACCGTCGGCGTGAATGTCGTCGGTGGTGATCGGCAGCCCGGCCGGCATCCCTTCCATGATCCCGGTGAGCGCGGGACCGTGGGATTCGCCGGCAGTGAGGTAGCGCAACCGCGACATGATCTAGGACGCCTCCACGAGAGCGGTGAGTTCGGCCTCGGCGGCGGCCCCGAAACGCACGTCGTCGCCGTACCAGAGAGCGAACGTCGCGATCGCCTGCGCCACCAGCATGTGCGTTCCGTTGACCGCGTTGCGGCCGGCCGCGCGCGCCGCCTGCACGAACGGCGTGTCGGTCGGCTTGTATTGCAGATCCACACACCAGCCGTCGCGGGCGCACGCCTGCACCGCGTCGGCGACCGCGGCACCATTGCTGGTGGCGTTGATCACGATGCTCGACGCGACCGGATCGCCGGCCACGAGCTCGGTCGTCCAAGTGGGGGCTTGCAGATCGGCGACCAGCTCGCGGGCGCGCTCGCGCGTGCGATTGGCAATCACGATCCGTTTCGCACCGAGCTGCGCGAGCGCGACGACGGTCGCGCGGGCCGCGCCGCCGGCTCCGAGCAGCGTCACGACGGCACCCGCTGGATCGATGTTCCGCGAGCGCAGCAGCGCGATCACGCCGCCGACATCGGTGTTCGACGCGGTTGCGCGGCCGTCGCGAAACGTCAGGACGTTCGCCGCGCGAACCACGCGCGCGTCGTGGGTGACGACGTCCGCCGCGTCCAGCGCGCGCGCCTTGTGCGGTGCGGTGACGTTCCAGCCGTCGAACTGGTCGCGTGCGTTCGCAAAGGCTGCGGCAAACGCTTCCGGCGTCAGCTCGATGCGCTCGTAGCTGAGCGGAATGTCGGCCGTTCGCGAGAGGGCGGAGAAGATTTCGGGCGAGCGCGAGTGCGCGATCGGCTGACCCACGACGGCGAAACGCTTCGTGCGACGTTCCGCTGAAACGGTGGTCACCGGCGCAGGGCCTCGAGATCGCTGAAGAACGATGGGTGCGAGATGGCGACGCAGCCCGAGTCCTCGATCGTCACCGGCGCGCCGGCACGGAGCGCCGCGATCGCGAAGGCCATCGCCAGACGATGATCGCCGCCGCTTTCCACCGTGGCGCCGCGCAACGGCGTGCCGCCGGTGACGTCGAAGCCGTCGTCGACCTCCGTGACGGCTCCGCCGAGCTTGCGCAGTCCGTTGACCAGCACGGCGATGCGGTCGCTCTCCTTCACGCGCAGCTCGCGCGCGCCGCGCACCGTCGTCGTGCCGGTCGCGTAGGCCGCGACGATCCCCAGCAGCGGAAGTTCGTCGAGGATCGCCGGGACTTCGGGTTCTTCGATCGCGATCGCGCGCAGCGGTCGCGCGCTGACCTCGATGTGGCCCATCGGTTCGGGGTCTTCCGACGTGACGGTGAGCTGCACTCCGGCGCCCATGCGCTCGAGCGCGTCAACGAAGCCGAGCCGGGTCGGATTCAGGTTGACGTTCTCCACGCGCAGACGCGCCCCGGGAACGATCGCCGCTGCGGCGAGCCAAAAGGCAGCCGCCGACGGATCGCCGGGAACGCGAAAATCGGCCGCGCGAAAGTGCTGCGGACCCACGACGACGAGGTCGTCGCCCTCGCGCTCCACCGCCACGCCGAAGAACGGCAGCATTTTCGCCGTATGATCGCGCGCGCTGCCGGCACCCGAGATCGTCACGCGCCCGTTCGCGCCGGTGGCTGCGAGCATCAGCGCGCTCGCGAGCTGCGCGCTGGCCACGTTCATGTGGATGTGGCCGCCGTGCAGCGGATGACCCGCGCGAACGTGCACGGGCGCCGTGCCGCCGGCCGCCGTTTCGATCAGCGCGCCGAGCGCGTGCAGCGGTTCGGCAACGCGCAGCATCGGGCGACGGCTCAACGACGCATCGCCGATCAGCGTCGCCTCGACCCGACGGCCGGCCAAGGCGCCGATCAGGAAGCGCATCGTCGTCCCCGAGTTGCCGCAATCGAGCGGCTCGGCCGGCGCCTGCCACGCGCCGCCGCGAATCCGCACGGCGAGGCCGTCACGTTGCACGCTCGCGCCCAGCTGCTCCACGCAGCGCATCGACGAGGCGACGTCTTCGCCCGGCGCGACGTTGGTGACGTGCGAGACGCCTTCGGCCATGCCGGCGAAGATGACCGCGCGGTGCGAGATCGATTTGTCACCGGGAATGTTCGGCGCCAGTCCGCCGAGGGCGCGCGCGGGCGCAACGGTCGTCGCAAGCTGCGTTTGCGTGTTGGTCATCGGACCGGCATCATTCCTGGATGAGCGGGATCTGGGCCAGGTCGTTCACGATGTCTTCGTAGTCCTGGAACGTCAGCGCTTGTTCCGCGTCGCTCAGCGCGACGGCCGGGTTGGGATGGACTTCGATCAGGATGCCGTTTGCGCCGACGGCCTTGGAAGCGCGGCAGAGCGCACGGATCCAGCGCCGGACGCCGACGCCGTGCGAGGGGTCGACCATGATCGGCAGATGCGTTTTCTCGCGCAGCACCGCCACGGCCGAGAGGTCGAGCGTGTTGCGCGTCGCGGTCTCGAACGTGCGGATGCCGCGCTCGCACAGCACGACGTCCGGATTGCCTTCGGAGAGGATGTACTCGGCTGCGCTCAGCAGCTCGTCGATGCTGGCCGAC
>Ga0302324_100027964_pt1 | contig 10733 bp, 8 predicted proteins | sample Palsa_T0_1_FD_201949 | JGI IMG/M metagenome (GOLD analysis project Ga0302324, IMG submission 201949) | Peat permafrost microbial communities from Stordalen Mire near Abisko, Sweden - Palsa_T0_1 | ecosystem: Environmental > Terrestrial > Soil > Palsa > Peat permafrost | place: Sweden: Abisko...
AGCGCCACCAGCGAGAGCGCGATGCCGGCCCACGCAGCCACCGCGAATGTCACGTCTTTGGGGAACAGATAAAACAGGCTGGGCGAATCGGCGAACGGAACCTGCTTGACGAAGTTGGGAACCGGCAGCAGCCCGTGTTCGCCGAGCAGCGGCCGGAACTGGTTCAGCGCCACCAGGAATGCGATTAAATAGACCAAGGCGAGCCCGCGTTGGAACAGGAATCGGGAAAGCCAATAATCGGCGGCCTCAGGCATTCTATTCTGGATTATGCACGATCGAAAGAACGCTTAGCGGGTCGCGATGCACGCAATCAATCTGTTCCTAAGGGGCATCGCCGCTGGTTTCGCCATTTCGGCGCCGGTGGGCCCGGTCAACGTCTTGTGCGTTTCGCGCACCATCACGAAAGGCTGGCGGGCCGGCATCGTCTCGGGTTTTGGCGCCGCGTCCGCCGATACGTTTTATGGCGCGATTGCCGGATTCAGCATCAGCATCGTGATCGGCTTTCTGATTCGGGAACAATCGAAGCTGCGGCTATTCGGCGGTATCCTGCTGGTGCTTCTCGGCATCTGGTATTACTTCAAGCGGCCTGAATCGCTATCGAAGCAGGTCGCCGCCCGCGCGGACCATTCCGATTTCGTCACCACCTTCCTGTTGAACCTCACAAACCCCACCACGGTTCTTTCGTTTCTCGCGGTGCTGGCGGTGTTGGGCTTGAGCGAGCATCGCCCCGCGTGGCTGACGCTGATTATGATTGGGGGCATTTTCGCCGGATCGATGGGGTGGTGGCTGATCCTGACGGGGATCACCAACCATTTCCGCGAGCGCTTCAACGACCGGGCGATGCTGTGGATGAACCGTATCGGCGGAATTGCGATTGGGGCGTTCGGAGTGGTGATGTTTATATTAGGGAGCCGTTAAGCCAGAGCGTCGGGGTTTCGCTCACTGCGTGCTAAACTTCGCTTCTGCCTGTGCGGGTCCGTAAGCTGACTCTGATCCTCGGCGTCTTGAATGCCTGCCTGTATAGCGGGTTGCTGCCGCTCTGGGAAGGATTCGATGAGCCCTTCCACTATGCATACGTCGAGAGTTTGTGGCAAACGCATCGATTGCCGGTGCTGGGCCGCACGCCGATGCCGAGCGATGTGTCCAGGTCGTTTCAGTTTGCTCCGGTCAGTTACATCCTTCATGGATGGATTCCCGAAGCAACCACCTTCGATGAATGGCTCTTATTGCCGCAGGCTGAAAAAGAGCGGAGGCGCAACGAATTGGATCGGCTACGCCCCGATCCGGGAAACAGTGCCAGAAAGAATTTCGAAGCGCATCATGCACCACTGGCCTATATGATTCTTGCGCTGCTCGATTGGCCAATGTCGAATGCCCCAATCACGGTGCGTGTGCTGGTACTCCGCCTCGTCGCCGCGGTATTCTCGACAGTCCTGCTCTATCTCGGCGCGATGGCGCTGTGTCGTACGCTGCGGATGCAACGGCGTTCCACAAACGCGGCGCTCTTCACAATCTTCTGTTCGGAAATGCTCTACGCCACCATCGCTCACGTGGCGAACGACTGGCTTGCTGTCGGGCTCAGCGCCTTATTCCTCGCCTCTCTCGCGAGCTTTGTTGAGAGACCCGATCGGCGATCCGCGTTGATCGCCGCATTCTGGCTAGCGGCGGGACTCCTGACAAAGGCTTACTTCCTGGCTTTCGCTCTGCTGGCCCTGGCAGCTACCGCAATAGTGATTTGGCGCGGGCGCGCGCGAGCAAAAACGGCGCTTGCTGCAGGCATCCTGGTTCTCGCGGTGGCGGGTCCGTGGTACGCGCGAAATATAGTTCTCTACAAAAACGTAAGCGGCACCCAGGAAGAGTTCGATGGCGTCGGAATCAGGCAGACATTAGCGGCGGCGCCGCGAATCGATTGGGTGGCGACGGCCGGCTTTCTCGCGCGAGGCTCGCTCTGGACCGGCAATAATTCCTTCACCAGTTTCTCGCGGAGCACGCTGAATATCATGCTCGTGATTCTGTTCTTCGCGCTGGCGGCATGGGGCCTTGGCAGACGCGCAATTCAACCTTCCGAGCTGATTGCATTCGCGGCTATCGTTTTGTTCTCACTTGCCGTGGCGTATGCTTCATGCGCCAGCTTCGCCCATACCAACGGCGACATTCCGGGCGCGAGCCCGTGGTATACGCAGGTCCTGCTCGCCCCTGTGATCGCTCTCGCGTACCTCGGCATGTCACGCTGGAAACGCGTCGGGCCTGTTCTCGCCGGGTGTACCGTCGCCATCTGGACCTGGGTGCTGATTGCCACTTGGACCGTCAAGTTGTTCCCCCTGTATTCAGGCGCGGGTGCGGCTCCGATGCGCTTACATGATGTCTGGAACTGGTACGCGCACGGGGCGGCGGCGCACATGCACGATCTCTCCCTGCTGGCGCTGGCGCCCGCTGCATTGCTCTACGCCGGGCTGCTTGTTTCCGTGCCGCTGAGTATTTTGCTGAGCGCCGCTGTGATTCGAGACCTTACCTCATCGCCGGATCGAGAGGTGCTTTGACTTAGCGCGTCCTGAAACCTATTCATAAGTGGGACGAAGCCTGTGCCTTGACCGTCTTTGATCACAATGCTTCGCAGCCGGCCTTCCAACGCGGACCCAGCCTTCTCCAGCACTCCTGCACGATTTGGCATTGCCGGCATACGGCTCGGCTTAGAATCGGTTGGGCGAGCCGTTTCGGGGTAAAGGGCTGTCCCAAGTCGCGGTCGCAAAAACCGTCGCCGCGCTGGCCTCTGTATAAGGATGTGGAAATGCATCCCGCATGTTGAGCCAGATTTGCGATTGTTTGCGCACTTCACTAAGGCGGCCGCATCGGCGCCACTCCATGAATGGATCTCTAGGACCCGCATTGGCCGCAAGAGATCCTTGCAAACGGATTGGCTCGCCTGGCAAACGCGCAGGCTCGGCCGCGGGCTGTGAAAACACCGGCGGCAAGACCGCCGGCGCTACCCGGCCGCTTGACAACATCCGCGGTTCGTTGCATAGTATGCCTAGCTGTCTTGGCTTCATGCCGCGAGGAGAATATTTTGGCCAAAAGCAAGAACGACGTTTTGCAAGGCACTCTCGACCTGCTGGTTCTGAAAACGCTGCAGCGCGGCCCGATGCACGGTTACGGCATCGCCTCGCACATCGAGCGCATCTCAAACGAATTATTGCGAGTGGAAGAGGGTTCACTGTATCCGGCGCTGCATCGCATGGAGCAGGATGGTTGGATCCGCGCCGAATGGAAGGCGTCGGAAACCGGCCGCCAGGCGAAGTTCTACAGCATCACGCGGTCCGGCCGGGCGCAATTGACCAAAGAAGAGGACCGCTGGCAGAATCTGGCGGCAGGGGTGGGAAGGCTCCTTCGGTTGGCATAAATGCGCGCCCTGAACTGGTTCAAGCGTCTGGCAGCCTCGCTGCGGGAGCAACGTCTTGAGCATCGGCTCGACTCGGAACTGCAATTCCATCTGGAAATGAGGACGCAGGAAAACCGCGCGGCCGGCGGCACTCCGGAGCAGGCGCGATCCGATGCTCTCCGGCGCTTTGGCAGCCTGACCAGAACGATGGAGGAATGCCGGGATATGGATACGCTGACTTGGATCGGAACCACAAAACAGGATATCCGATATGCGTTTCGCGCCATTCGCAAAGCGCCAGGTTTCACCGCCGCGGCCGTGCTGTGCCTGGCGATTGGCATTGCCGCGAACACCACCGTATTCAGCTTTGTGAATGCGTTTCTGCTGCGGCCGCTGCCGGTGCGGCATCCGGAACAGATTGTGATCGTCGGCAGAGCCGGAGGCGAACCGGCTTCCTATGCGGAGTACCTGGAGTGGAAAACCGCCAACGGAGTCTTCGCCGGAATGGCGGGTTACAGTCCCGAAGCCCTCACTGTGGGGCCGGGTTCGGAGCCGGTGCTTGGCGAGGTGGTGACGGCGGAGTATTTCGAAACTTTCGAAATCCGTCCGCTGATGGGGCGCCTCATTCAGCCCGGCGAAGACGATCGGCCTTTGGCTGTAATCGGCGAGGATCTATGGCGCCGCCGGTTTTCCAGCGACCCCGGAATTTGCGGGCGCGCGATTTCGATCAACCGTGAGACCTTCATGGTGACCGGCGTTGTCCCGCGGAGTTTTCCAGGCATGCTCTCGCCTTGGAGCACGGACATGTGGGTTACGGCTACGATTCATCCGGACGGGCTGCGCGCCCGCAATCGCGGGCTCTCGATCACCGCCGCGCGATTGAAGCCGGGCGCGAACGCGGCGCAGGCGCAGGCCGCCATGGCCAGCCTCGATTCCGAATGGCAGCGGCTGCATCCCGACCCGGAAGGCCGCAAGCGGGGGAAACTGTTGGTGCGCGGCAGCGCGGCGCTGGCGAATTCGCCAACGTGGGGCGCGCTGGCGGCCGTGGCGGCGCTGCTAATGGCCGTGGTCGCGGTGGTGTTTGCGGTAGCTTGCGCCAATGTCGCGGGGCTGCTGATGGCGCGGTATCTGGTGCGCCGCCGGGAGATCGCGATCCGCCTCTCAATGGGTGCGAGCCGAAGCCGGTTGATACGCCAGTTTCTCACCGAGACAGCGTTATTGAGTCTGTTAGGCGGCGCGGTTGGAACCGCCATGGCCTACTTTGCCGGCGAGTTGCTGGCGGGCATGTTGCCGGCTTCGATCAGTTCCGGGTTCCAAGTGCAGCACGGAATGGATTGGCGGGTACTGGCGTTCACGCTGGCGCTTTCTTTCGTAAGCGTGTTGCTTTGCGGCGTGCTTCCGGCGCTGCGATTTTCCAGGCAGAATCTGGCGCAGCCGGGCAACGCGCGGACCGGCGACAGGAAGGGCGCGCCCGGTTTCCCCAGACGTCTTCGCCAGATATTGGCAGTGGGTCAGGTAGCGCTCTCGGTGCTGGCGCTGGTGGTGGCCGGCCTGTTCGTGCGGAGCGTGCAGAAGGCACAGACCGTTGACCTGGGCTTCGAGCCGGGCCGCGTTCTGACGGCGAAGATCGATCTGCGCGATCGACAGTTTCCGCCGCAGCGGCGCGCGGAGTTTTATCGTCAACTGAGCGAGCGTATCGCCGATCTTCCGGGCGTGGAGAAGGTTTCGCTCGCGGACACGTTTCCGTTGGGCAATACGCGGACGCAGATTGTTACCGCGGGCGATCTCGCGCCTATGGAGATCGCGAGCTCTACAGTGGATGCAGACTACTTCGAGACCATGGGAATCCGCCTGGTCCGCGGGCGTGATTTCCTGCCGCAGGAACGGAATGCCATTATCGTGAATGAGGCCATGGCGAAGCGCTTCTGGCCCAACCAGGACGCGATTGGAAAAACGATTCTGCAGCGCCGCGGCGGTCCACGGCAGGTGGTGGTGGGGATCGCGAGAGATGGCAAGTATTGGTCGCTGGGCGATGCCGCGAAGCCGTTCCTCTATCGGCCATTCGACAGCATCGACGCGCTGAATCTTTATCTGTTGGTGCGGACAACGCCGCCTCCTGCGGCGATGATCGCGCGTGTTCGCGAGGCGATCCAAAAAGTGGACCCAGTTCTGCCGGGGTCGAGCGTGCGGACGGCTAACGATCAGATACAGAATTGGCTGGAGCCCGCAAAAGAAGGCGCGCGGCTGCTGTCGATTCTGGGGACGCTGGCATTGGCGCTGGCGCTCACGGGGGTCTACGGATTGTTGGCGCAACTGGTGGCGCAGCGAACGCCGGAGATCGCGATTCGCGTGGCGTTGGGGGCATCGCGGCGGAGCGTAATCGGCATGGTGTTCCGCCAGAGCGGACTGCTGTTGGCCGCCGGAGTGGCGCTAGGGATTGCTGGGGCAACCGCTACCACCCGCTTGTTTGCGAGTCTGATATCGGGCGTGGGAGCTACGGACGTAGTTACGCTGGTCGCTGTGGCGGCGGTGATGATGGTGGCGGGGATAGCGGCGACGGTGATTCCGGCTTATCGGGCGGTCCGGATACAACCGGCGCAGGTGTTGCGGGCGGAGTAGGGCGGATACCTAGGTCCGAAGCGCGTTCACACGAGTGACAGACGATCCCTGGCGGGAGCGCCTCTTGCGGCAGAAACCGACGAATCGCGAGACGGAGAGAGCCGGCTGAAAGCCTGCTGCAGCCAGGATTGGCTGCCCCACAAGAGGGCGATTGACAATCGGCCGCAGGTTAAACAACCTGCCCCACAAAAGCACAATAGTCACGCCGCGCCTACCCCACTATTGCCAAATCGGATACGATAGCCAGGGAGCCTTTCACCGATGAAAGCTAAACGAACCCTTGGCGTCAGAGCCGGCGCCGCTCTACTATTGGCGGCCGGCGCCGCGTTCATCCTCGTCCCGGACGCCACTACCCAAGGGCGCGGCGCGGCCACCGCGGAACAAATCGCCGCGCGCAATGCGACCGAGGCGGAACTGGAATCCATCGCCATTGTCGACCGCAAGGTGATGGTCCCGATGCGCGATGGCAAGCGGATGGCGACCGATATCTACCGGCCGAAGGATACGTCCAAGAAGTACCCCATCATCTTCGTGCGCACCCCGTACAATTTCAACTTCTGGGACGTCCGCGCCGGCGCGCCGCGCTCCATGACCGCCGAGCTCGAGGCCGTCAAGCGCGGATATGCCTACGTCGAGATGAATGAGCGCGGGCACTTCTTCTCCGAAGGGAACTACGATATTCTCGGCGCGCCCCTGTCGGATGGGACGGACGCGATCTCATGGATTGCGGCGCAGCCATGGTCGAACGCCAAGGTGGGAACAATAGGGTGCTCGTCCACGGCCGAGTGGCAGTTGGGCGTGGCGGCGCAGGGGAATCCCGCGTTCGCAGCCATGATCCCGCAAGGCTTCGGCGCGGGCGTCGGCCGCGTCGGTCCCTATTATGAGCAGGGCAACTGGTATCGCGGCGGCGCGGTGCAGATGCTCTTCGTCGCGTGGATCTATGGCGAGCAGAACCAGGTGCGGCCCATGTTCCCCCCGAACACCACGCAGGAGGATTTGATTCAGGCGTCGAAGATGTTCGACCTGGCGCCGCAGATGCCTCCGGTCGATTGGGCCAAGGCGCTGCAACACCTGCCTGAGAACGAGATTATCAAAGCGGTGGGCGGCCCGCGCGGAATCTATGCCGACCGGATGGAGGTCTCGACCGGCGGCGCCATGATCAAGCGTGCGCCCAACGACCCGGCATGGTATCGCGGCGGGTTGTGGCACGACGATATGAAGATCAACGTGCCGGGGTTCTGGTTCATGTCCTGGTACGACGTATCAATCGGGCCGAATCTGGCGGCGTATAACTATGTCAGGAAGACAGCCAGGCCGGAGATCGCCAACGAGCAGTATGCGGTGATTGCGCCGACGCTGCATTGCGGTTACACGCGGGCCACTGAGGACACAGTTGTAGGCGAGCGCCACATGGGCGACGCCCGTCTTGACTATAACTCGCTTACTTACGGCTGGTTCGACCATTTTCTCAAAGGAGAGGACAACAATGTATTGAAGGCCATGCCGCGGGTCCGCTATTACACCATGGGAATCAATAAGTGGCAAACGGCGGACACATGGCCGCCGGCGGGCGCTCATCCGATGACTTTCTACCTTGCAAGTTCCGGGAAAGCCAACACCCTGAAGGGCGATGGCGCGCTGGAAGCGGCGGCGCCGGGAACGGATGCGCCGGATGGGTTCACTTACGATCCCATGAACCCGGTGAATTCCTTCGGCGGCAACGTGTGCTGCACAGGCAACGCGGTCACTGGCGGCGCACTCGATCAACGGAAGATGGAAGAGCGGCCGGATATTCTGGTATACACTTCGGAGCCGTTGAAAGAAGGAGTAGAGGCCAGCGGGCCGATTGATGTGACGCTGTATGTGTCGTCGGACGCGAAGGACACCGATTTCACCGTGAAGGTGATCGACGTCTACCCCGATGGCACGGCTTATAACCTGGATGAAACCATCCAGCGTGCGCGCTATCGCGACGGATATGACCGCCCGCCGGTTTGGATGGCGTCCGGTAAGGTTTACAAAGTCGCGCTACAGCCGATGACGACTAGTAACTACTTTGCCGAGGGCCATAGAATCCGCATCGAGGTATCGAGCAGTAATTTCCCACGATTCGACCGGAACATGAACACAGGCGGCAACAATTACGACGAGGTTAAGGGCGTAGTGGCGCATAACTCGGTGCACCACTCTAAGCAGTATGCCTCACAAGTGACTATCACCGCCGTAAAGAGGCCCTAATGCCCCGCGATCTTGTGGGGCAGCCGACTCTCGGCCTTTGTGGCGCACGCACTCCTGCGTGCCGCGCTCACACTCGTGTGAACGCAGGTTTCATGGGTTGGCCCAACCGCCTGAAGATCCCACGGGATCAACGGATCGAAGAGCCTGCGCAGTTAGCGCTACTGGCGAACGGCCGTCCACAACTCATCAAGCTCGTGCGGTCTAAGTTAGTGTCAGTCGAGCAATTACATCTGACTAACTCGCCTTCGTGGACAATCTACCCGCAGTTATGCGAGTTCGGTCGCATCGACTGCGTCAGCAACAGCCGCCGCCAGATCACCGGTGTGCGCGAAATGGCCGCCGAAAATATGACCTTCCACAGTCTCCACATACAGGCGCAAACCGGGTTTACGTGTGCCAGCGCGAAGGATATCTCGTTTCAGGACGTTGTAATAAATACCAAAAAAGGATCCGGCTTCCTACTATGACTGACTGCACGAACATCGATACGGCGCGGCTCAAGTCGCGGACGGCTAACCCGGCGGTTGAGAGTAAATGATTGTTACATTCGGTGAGATCATGCTGCGGCTGGCGCCGCCGGACTTCGAGCGGATTCTGCAGACGCCGCGCTTTGTGGCCACCTTCGGGGGCGGCGAAGCCAACGTGGCAGTGGCGCTGGCGGGTTTCGGTTTGCCCGCGAAATTTGTGACAGTGCTGCCCGATCAGAATCCCATCGCCGACGCAGCCGTGGGCGAACTGCGCCGCTTTGGCGTCGAGACATCGGGCATTGTGCGCGGCAAGGGCCGCATGGGCATCTATTATCTGGAGGCCGGCGCCAATCAGCGGCCGTCGAAAGTGGTCTACGACCGCGAGTACAGCGCGATTGCCTTGGCGAAGCTGGGCGATATCCAGTGGGAGAGCGTCTTCGCGGGCGCCGCCTGGTTCCACATCACCGGCATCACGCCGGCGATTAGCGCCTCTCTTGCCGACCTTGCGACGGAGGCGTTGCACCGTGCACGCGCCGCGGGCGCGGTTATTTCCTGCGATCTAAACTACCGCAAGAATCTGTGGAAGTGGGGCGCGAAAGCGAGCGAAGTTATGCCCAAGCTGATGGGACTGGTCGACGTCGTGATTGCGAACGAAGAGGACGTGCAGATGGCGCTCGGTCTGCAGGCGGAGGTTGATGTGCACTCGGGGCAGCTCGACCGGGCACAGTATGAGGCGCTCACCAAGACGGTGCTGGGCGCATATCCCAACCTGCGCGCGATTGCGATTACGCTTCGCGAATCGCACAGCGCATCGCATAACGGCTGGTCGGCGTGTCTCAACGACCGGCAACACTTCATGCTGAGCAGGCAGTATGAGATCACGCACATTGTCGACCGCGTAGGCGGCGGCGATAGCTTCGCGGCGGGGCTGATTTACGGGTTGACGACGATGCCGGCGCGCCAGGAGGCGCTGGAGTTCGCCGTTGCCGCAAGCTGCCTGAAGCACTCGGTGATGGGCGATTTCAGCCGGTCCACTGTGGCGGAAGTAAACGCCTTGCTGAAGGACGGCGGATCCGGCCGCGTGCAACGGTAACGCATGCTTCCGCTTGCCCCTGTGGCGCGGGCCCATGGCCTGCGAAGTTCGCGGGGGTGCTTAACCGACCTGGGCGAGCCGGTTTCGGGTAACGCTGCCTTCTGATTGTCCGCGGCTCCGATCGGAGCGGGGCCCAGAGAGCGTGCGTTTTTTCGGTATTTATCGAATTTCGGCGCTGACTCTCAAGGGTGGGTTAGACAACGCTGGGCGCCGGTCGCGACCTGACCTGGTTGGTTACTTCTGCGGTCGCGGGCGACTGTCCGATTGTGGGATTAGGTTCGTTCTGTAAAACGGGGTTTTTGGGCCAAAAGCGCGCCCGATGGATGGGGCCGCCCATTCCAAGGATTCACCCTCCGGCTAGCGAACTATCACAAAGTTCACTGCAAGGACAAGGAGTTGTCCGCGTAAACCACCGCTTGGCGGGGTCCGGCGGTTGGCTTTTGCCAGCAGGAGACGCAGAGCTGGGCAGGCTATGGGCCCGCCCCACTTGCTGGCTCCGCCTGCCCGCCGGGTGATGTCGATTTATTCAGTTGTCAAAGATCTGAGGCGCGGCAAACGGCAAGGTAGAGACGAGCCGCGGGCGCAAGAGTCCGGCGCAAAAGTGTATGTGAGACCGGCGGGAGTGTCGCCGCAAGCGGCATAACCCGGGTGAAGCGAGAGCCCCTAAATCCATTATACAGGATGGAAAAAAGGGCATCCGGAGTTTGATGAGTGTTTTCAGGAAGATACGGGTTTTGCCGGAGAGATATACGCGCGGAGAAGCCGACGAGTTCCCCGGTGTCACTGTTGGAATAAAGTGACTGGAGAGATGAGGGTTAAGGTGGAAAGCCGGCCTATTCCGGCGGACAACGTGTAACCATAACTGAATCGCGTCCCGGATCGCAGAAGCGCCCACAAGCCGAATGAGTCTTGAGATGACGCAGACATTAGTGATGCGGCG
>Ga0302324_100027966_pt1 | contig 10733 bp, 8 predicted proteins | sample Palsa_T0_1_FD_201949 | JGI IMG/M metagenome (GOLD analysis project Ga0302324, IMG submission 201949) | Peat permafrost microbial communities from Stordalen Mire near Abisko, Sweden - Palsa_T0_1 | ecosystem: Environmental > Terrestrial > Soil > Palsa > Peat permafrost | place: Sweden: Abisko...
TAGGCCGGCTGATGGCCGCCCCGGCCGCTCCGGCCGCCTCGGCCGCCGGCCTGAGCGACGGCATCAGGACGGCCCCGAAGGACCCGAAGGACCCGAAGGACCCGAAGGACCCGAAGGACCCGAAGGCCCCGACGGGCGTGGCCGGCGGAACCGGGGTGCTGGTCAAGGCGCTGGCGTACCTGACCGTCGTGATCGCCGCGCTCACGCCGCTCGCGGCCGGAATCTACCTGCTCACGTCGATGGGCTGGTCCCTGGTCGAGCGGAGGTTCTTCTTCGGGCGAGCGGCCGGGTCACGACGTGACCAGGGTGCGCAGCAGCCGGACCGGCGGTGAGCCGTGGGCCAGCATGCGGTCGTGGACCTCCTGCTCGGGCTGACCAGGGTCCGCCGCCCGGAGCTCGCGGGCTAGGTCGGAAATCTCGGAGTACCCGACGTAGTAGGTGGACAGCTGCGCCGAGGTGATCAGCGCCCGTCGCCATTTGCCCGCCGCCTCGCCCTCCTCCTGGTAACCGCGGCCGGTCATCAGCGCCATGGCTTCGGCCTCGGTCATGCCGTGCGCGTGTACCCGGGCGTCGAGAATGGCGTTGATCGTGGTCCGCAGCTGCATCTTCAGCTGCTGCATCCGGACCGCGCGCGGATCTCCTTCGCCCGGGTAGCCGTGGGAGGCCATGAGCTCCTCGGTGTAAACCGCCCAGCCCTCGGTGAACGAACCGGAGCGGAGCGCGGCCCGGATCGCGGTGTCGGAACCGGAGAACCGGCGGGAGTGCTGGAGCTGCAGGTAATGGCCGGGCATCGCCTCGTGCACCATCAGGTTGTGCACCATGTGCCGGTTGTACTCGCGGTAGAAGGATGCGACCCGCTCAGGCGTCCAGTCGGCTGGGGTCGGCGAGACCGCGATGAACGTGGGCTGCGGCGTCGACTCGAGCGGACCGGGCGAGTCGCAGTACGCGACCGCCACTCCGCGGTCGATTTCCGGCATCACGATCAGCTCGACCGGATCGTCATAGACGGAAAGCAGATGGTGATCGGCCACGAACGCGGTCTGCGCGGTGAGGGCGTCCCGGCAGAACCCCAGGATGTTCGTGTCATCGGGCACGTCCTGCGCCAGCCGGTCGAGCACCTGCCGGATCTCGCCGGGCTGAGCGGAGCCCGCGATCTGGGCGGCAAGCTCGCCGATTTCCTCGCTCACCCGGTCCAGGTCAGCATGCGCGCGAGCCAGGATCGCGTCCGCGTCCGCCGCCGCGTTCAGCGTGAGCGACAGCTTGCGGGCGAATCGTTCTGGCCCGATCCTCGGGTCGGCGAACTCGCCAGAGCGGGCGGCCTCGTCTAGCCGCGCGGACAGCCAGGCGCGGTGCTCGGTCAGGGCGTCCAGGGCGGCGGGGCGCAGGCGAGCGAGCTGCGGCTCGCATTGCGGTGCTGCTTTGAGCGCCTTGTCGACCTCGCCGCTGACCAGCGCGATCGTCCCGGCGAACTGCCCGATGGCGGTCTCCAGGTGCACCCTGGGCATGGACCCGAGAACCCCGAGCTGCCGGCGCGCCTCGGCCAGCACGGCCGGGACCTCGGCCAGCCTCCCGGCCACCGCGGCGAGCCGTTCGGGCAGCGGGGCGAAGTCCCTGGCCAGCAGCTGGTAGATGGCCTTGCCCGGGTTAGCCTGAAGCGGATTCCAGGTGTGCTCGCGAAGCTCGTCGAGTTCGAACACCCGCCGCGCCACGCCGTCCGCCATCATCGCGGCGTCGACCCGGTGCTCGGCCGACAGGGCGCTGTGGTCGATCGCCTCCAGCCGGCCGGCCCAGCGGTCCAGGGCGCGGCGCTCATCGGCCCGGGCTTGCTCGGACGGGTCGCCCAGACGGGCGTCGAACCTGTGATCGCCGAGATCGGTGGCAGTAGACGGGTGCCGTTCCGCCCGGTCATCGAGGTACTCCTGCGCCAGCCTCGTGAACCCGCGATCGGCGTCGCCGCTCATCTATCCTCCAGTTCGCTCGTCCCGCTAACCGTAGCCAATGGGATGATGGCCTGGTGCGCGTGTTGCTGCCGATTCCCGACCGGGATTTCGACGTCACCGAGGTCGCGGTGCCGTGGCGGATCCTGCGTGACGCCGGTCATGAGGTGGTGTTCGCCACCGAACGGGCGGGCACTGTTCCGGCTGCCGATCCCCGGCTGCTGACCGGCGTCCTGTTCGGCCAGCTCGGTGCCGCCGCCGCGGCCAAGACGTTCTACTACGAGCTCGTCGCGGCGCCTGAGTTCAGCGCGACGGTGGCGTGGGCCGGGCTGGACCCGGCCGCCTTCGACGGGCTGATCCTGCCGGGCGGGCACGCTCCCGGCATGCGGCAGTACCTTGGCTCGCCGGTGCTCAGCGAACAGGTCCGGCGGTTCTGGCAGCTGAACAGGCCGGTCGGCGCGATCTGCCACGGCGTGCTCGTGCTGGCCCGCGCCCGTGACCCGGCCACCGGCCGCAGCGTCCTGGCCGACCGCCTGACTACCTGCCTGCCGAAATACATGGAGCGCTCGGCGTACCTGGCCACGGCCTGGCGGCTGGGCCGTTATTACCGCACGTATCCGGCCTACGTCGAGGACGAGGTGCGGGCGGCCCTGGACCATCCGGACGAGCAGTTCGAGCGCGGGCCGCGCACGCTATCCGCGCGCGGTACCGCTACCGACGACAGCCCCGCTTTCGCCGTACAAGATCGGAACTACCTGTCCGCTCGCTGGCCCGGCGACGCCTACCTGTTCGGCCGCCGATTCTGTGATCTGCTCGCATCCTGAAAGCCCTTTTTATCCGAACGGTCCCGGCTGCTAGTAACCGCGCCGGCAACCGCTGTCACTAGGCGGCGATGGCGGGGGTTTCCCCCAGTAACTGCAGCCGCCATTGGGGCTGTGACCTGCGGCGCGGCGGCCGCATCCGGTTCGCTGCTGTGGCCTGGCGCAAGTGCGTCCGCTTATGTACCTTGACGGTTACGTAACTGCCTTGGTACATTCACGTCATGGAAGCTGTGCTTCGGGCCCTGGCGGACGAGAGCCGGCGGACAATGCTGGAGACCTTGACCGGCGGTCCGGCCACCGCTGGTGAGCTGGCGGCGTTGCTGCCGATTGCCCGCCCGGGGGTATCGCGGCACCTGCGGGTGCTGCGGGAGGCAGGGCTTGTCGAGGTCCGTCAGGAAGCGCAGCGGCGGGTCTACAGCCTCCGCCTTGAGCCGCTCGCCCAGGTCGATGAATGGCTGGGTCAGTACCGGGCTTTGTGGGAGCAGCGGCTGGATGCCCTGCACACCGAGATAGCCCGGGGCAAACACGAACGAAGGAGCACCAGATGACCAGCAACGCACCTGCGGGCAACCGCATCCTGGGCAGCCTGCGATCGGCGGATGGCAAGGGCGTCGTGCGCATGGAAGACCGCCTCGACACCGATATCGACGACGCGTGGTCGGCATTCACTGATCCCCTGCGTCTGGCTCGCTGGCTTGGTGAAGTCGAGGGCGACCTGCGCTTGGGCGGCGAGTTCCGGGCACGCTTTTTTGCCAGCGGATGGGAAGGCACCGGGCGGGTGGATGTGTGCGAGCCCCCGCGGCACCTGCTGGTGATGACCAAACACGACGGCCAGGCGGATGAGCATGCCATCGAGGTCACGCTGGCCGGCGACGGCGACCAGACCATCCTGGTCCTCGAGGAACGAGGCATGCCCCTGGACCATCTCGCCGCTTACGGGTCGGGGATCCAGGTCCATGTCGAAGATCTCGCCGCCCACCTCGCCGGGCGTGAGCACTGCGACGCCGCCGCGCGGTGGGACGAGATCCTCCCTGCCTATCAAGACCTGGCGGCCAAGGTCGGCTAGAGACCAAGGTCGGCTAGAGACCAAGGTCGGCTAACGGACGGCGACCTGCGCCGAGGGGTAGCCGGACGCGCCGTTGGGCGGCGGCCCGGCCTGGACCGCCGTCTGGGTGTAGCCGGTCGCGTCGGTGGCGCGAGCTTCGAGCAGGTAATTGCCCGGTGTGGCCGGCCACTCCCAGACCCACTGGCGCCAGGTGTCGATGTCGGGCACCGCGGCGAGCCGTGCTTCGTGCCACGGGCCGCCGTTGACTCGTACCTCGACGGCGGCGACGCCTTTGTGCTGCGCCCAGGCGACTCCGGCCACCGGTATCCGGCCTCGGGCGAGCGACGCGCCGGGCGCGGGCACGTCGATCCTGGACTCGGTCTTGATCGGCGCCTGCTGGGACCAGCCGTGCTGAGCCCAGTAGGCGACGGCGGAGGCGAAGGTGGTGACCTCGATGTCGGTGACCCACTTGGTCGCGGACACGTAGCCGTACAGGCCGGGTACCACCATGCGCGCGGGGAAACCGTGCACGACCGGCAGCGCCGTGCCGTTCATCGCGACGGCGAGCAGGGCATTCCTGCCGTCGAGCACGACTTGCAACGGGGTGCCAGAAGTGAACCCGTCAACCGAGGTGCACAGCAGCTGATTGGCACCCGCCAGGGGGCGAGCCTGCCTGACCAGATCAGCCAGGCTCGCGCCTAGCCATTTGGCGTTTCCTACATAGGGCCCTTCGACCGGGTCCGAGACGCAGGTGAGCGTGACGTAGGTCTCGATGAGCGGACGGCGCAGCAGTTCGGCGAAGGTGATGGTTACCTCGCGTTGCACCATCCCGTGGATCCGCAGCCGCCAGCTCGCCGGATCCACCTGTGGTACGAGCAGGGCGGTGTCGACGCGGTAGAAGCTGCTATCCGGAGTAATGAACGAGCTGAGACCAGGGATATTCAGGTTGCTGCCGGCCGGAAGCGGCGGCGCGGGAACCGCGGGTCGCGGGAACCGGATGGCGGCCCGGGCCGCGGCGACGTTGTGCTCATCGATCAGGTTTCTTCCGGCTACCGTCCCGAGCGCGGCCACGGCCGCGGCCGCACCGCTGGAGACCAGGAACCGTCGCCGCGCGGGCCAGGGGGACGGAGCCCGGTCAGCATCGGGCAGGTAGGTAAATGAGTAGGCCGGGCCGGCACGGAAGGCAGGTTTGGCGGCCCCGGCCGAGTCAGCCGGCCCGTTGCGCTTGACCGGCTCGGGGTCGAGGCCGGAAGGATCGAGGCCGGAAGGATCGAGGCCGTCCGCCTGGGCGGACAGGCCAGGCAGAGTGGAAAGGTCAGGGGGAACGGAGATATCAGGGAAAGGGGGGAGGTCGGGGGGAGCCAGCGCGTCCGTTGGATCGGTGCGGCCGGGCCGGACGATGGTGGTACGGAACGCGCGGAAGCCGCGCGAGGCTGGCCCGCCGCGCGGGCCGGTGCGGGCCGTAGGAGAGCCAAGCCCGGCCGCCGCGCGGGCCAGCCAGGCCAGCGCGAACGCGCCGGCCGCGGCCCCCACCAAAGTGGGAACCACGTATCCCGCCGTGGCGGTCGGCCTGGTCAGGGCCGCCGCCAGGCCGATGCAGGCGAAAATCGCGAGCCCCCACATGCCGAAGGCCAGCCGCCGCACCGCGAGCATCCCGACCACGGCCGCGTACAGGGCGAGGATCACCAGGATGCCGCCGAGCAGCACCGTCTTGTCGTCGGCGCCGAACGTGGAGATGGCGAAGTCCTTGACGGCCGGCGGCGTGTGGTCGATGGCGGCCTGGCCCACCGCGATCACGGGTGAGCTCTGCGGAACGCCGAGGCCAGCGGCGAATTGACCGGCGCCGATGGAGACCGCCGCCGCGAGCAGGCCGACCAGAACCCCGGTGAGGGCGCGCGGACGCCGAGGCTGGTCGGCGTCGGGTTCAAATGGTGCTGTCATGGCGGAAAGTCGCGTGTGGACGCTTTGTACACGCTACCTGGCCTGCCGCCCTTAGCAACGACGTGATCGAGAAGGCCAGGACCGACTGTCGGAGCCGGCTCACGGCGCCGAGTCGGAGCGCGAGGCATTCAGGTAGTGGTCGAGCCAGCCGGCTGGCATCTGCTCCACCCCGTAGGGCACCGGCAGCGGGCCATCGGCGCGGCAGGCCCAGCGGACTCCGTTGGCGATCACCCGGCGTACCACGGGGTGGTGGTAAACGGGATAATCCTGGTCCCCGGGACTGAAATAGAAGACCCGCCCGGCGCCCCGGTAGAAGCAGCATCCGGACCGGAACACCTCTCCGCCCGCGAAGCTCGAGATGAAGACGAGCTCGTCCGGCTGCGGGATGTCGAAGAACTCGCCGTACATCTCCTGTGCCTCGATCGCGAAGACCGGCGGGATCCCCTGTGCTATGCGGTGGGCCGGGTTGACGTTCCAGACGAGCTCACGTTCCCCGATCGACCGCCAACGCAGGCTGCAGCTCGTACCCATCAGTGCGCGGAAGATCTTGGAAAAGTGGCCGGAGTGAAGGACAACGAGCCCCATTCCCTGCAGGACGCGCTGCTTCACCCGTTCCACGATCTCGTCGCGGACGCGATCGTGGCCGATGTGGCCCCACCAGGTGAGCACGTCGGTCTCGGCCAGGACCTGCTCGGTAAGCCCGTGTTCAGGCTGATCGAGGGTGATCGTTCGTACCGTGTCCTGTCCGCCGAGGTGCTCGGAGATACCGGCCGCGATAGCGGCGTGCATTCCCTCCGGGTACAGCTTCTGCACCAGCTCATCGCGCTGCTCGTGGAGGTTCTCGCCCCACACCGTGACTCGGATCATCAGGATCGCGGCGTGGATACCCCGGCCTTCAGGCCAGGGAGGAAACGCCGCTTCACCTCCCCGGAAATGTCAGTGGTATCCGATAGTGTGTTCGCATGTCCCGGTACCGGCTCAGCCCTACCCGCGCCCAGCAAGCGGTGCTGCGGGACCACTGCGGCCACGCCCGGTACATCTGGAACCTGGCCGTCGAACAGCACTCCCACTGGCACCCGGGCCGGACGAGCGCCCCGGGCTACCTGGAGCAGTGCCGGCAGCTCACCGCAGCGCGGGCGGAACACCCGTGGCTGGCGGCCGGCTCCCAGACGGTCCAGCAGCAGGCGCTGCGTGACTTCACCCAGGCGATGGCCGCGTACTACGACCCGGCCAACCCGGCCCGGCGGCCGTCGTGGCGCAAGACCGGACGGGATGAGGGGTTCCGGATCACCGGACGGCGCGGGCGGCCGTGGGATGTTCGCCAGCTCAGCCGGAAAACCGGCGAGGTCTGGGTGCCCAAAGCCGGGTGGGTGCGATTCCGCTGGTCCCCCGCGGTACCGCCGGGCGCCAAGTCCTACCGGGTGACGAAGGACCGGGCGGACCGCTGGCATGTCGCCTTCGCCGTGATCCCCGCGCCGGTGCCCGCCCCCGGTAACGGTCAGGTGGTGGGCATCGACCGGGGCGTGGCGGTCGCCGCGGCCCTGTCCACCGGCGAGCTGCTGCACGCCCCCAGCCTGACTGCGCGGGAGCGGATCAGGCTGCGGCGGCTGCAACGCAAACTCGCCCGCGCTAGACGGGGATCGAACCGCCGCGCCCGGGTCAAGCACGCGATAGCCCGGCTGAAGGCCCAGGAGACGGACCGGCGCAAAGACTGGGCGGAAAAGACCAGCACCGGCATCGCGCGCCGGTTCGACCTGATCCGGGTCGAGAACCTGAAGATCACGAACATGACCCGGTCCGCGAAGGGCACCCGGGAGAACCCGGGCCGGAACGTCCGGGCCAAGGCCGGGCTGAACCGGGAGATACTGCGGTCGGGGTGGGGCCTGCTGGTGCGCCGGCTGGGGGACAAGGCCCCGGGCCGGGTGGAGAAGATCAAACCCGCGTTGACGAGCCAGCGGTGCTCGGCGTGCGGGCGGGTGGACCGGGACTCTCGTGAGAGCCAAGCCGTGTTCCGGTGCACTGCCTGCGGTTTCGCCGGTAACGCTGATGTGAACGCGGCCATCAACATCGCGGCGGGGCACGCCGTGACTGCGCGGGGAGGCGACGGGATTACCCGGCCTGTGAACCGTGAACCTCATCTGCTGCTCCGATCGGCGTAGTAGCTGGAATCCCTTGCCTTCAGCTTCAGGCGAGGGAGGATGTCAACCAGTCCCTGCCTTCGCTTGGCCTACTTGGTCGATGGCGATCCAGCTTCGGCTCTCCGCGGATCGGGCCGCGGCGTCGAGTACCGCTTGGGTAACGAGCCCGTCTGAGAAGGAGGGCTGCGGCTGGCGGCGCTCGGCGATGGCGTCCAGAAAATCCTCGAACTCGTGCACGAAGGTGTGCTCCCATCCGAGGATGTGCCCGGGCGGCCACCACTGCGCCAGATAAGGAGAGTCGGGGTTTGTCACCAGCACCCGGGTGAAGCCCTCTTGCGGTGCGCGGAGTTCATAGACCTCAAGCTCGTTCAGGCGCTCGAGATCGAAACGCAGGCTGCCCTCGGAGCCGTTGATCTCGATGGTCAGGCCGTTCTTGTGGCCCGGTGCCATCCGCGTCGCCTCGAGCGTCACCAGTGCGCCGCCGCCCAGGCGGGCGAGCAGGACACAGGCGTCGTCGACCGTAACGCGCCCGGGCGCCTGCACCGCGTTCTGCCCGGTGGCAGAGCTCGCCTGCGGCCGCTCGGCCACGAAGGTCTCGAGCAGCCCGGTGACTTCCGTGATGGGCTCACCGCTCAGGAAGCGGACCAGGTCGATCGCATGGGAAGCGAGATCACCGAGCGCTCCGGATCCCGCCTGGCTGGCATCCATGCGCCAAGTCATAGGGAACGACGCGTCGACCAGCCAGTCCTGAAGGTACCTGGCCTGTATGTGCCGTAGCCTCCCGAGGCGCCCCTGCTCGATGAGCCGGCCCGCCGCGGCGATGGCCGGAACCCGCCGGTAGTTGAAGCCGACCATGGCAAAGACCCCGCGGGCCGCCGCGGCCTCGGCGACCTCGGCTAGGCGGGTGGCCTCCTTGAGCGAGTTGGCCAGCGGCTTCTCGCAGAGAACGTGCTTGCCGGCGTCAAGGGCGGCCGAGGCGATCTCGGCGTGGCTTACCCCGGGCGTGCAGATGTCGACGAGATCCACGTCGCTCCGGCGCACCACCTCTTCCCAGCGGTCGCTCCACCCGGCAAAGCCATAGCTGGCCGCGTTCTGGGCGAGCGCCGTGCGATCACGCCCGCAGAGCACCGTGAGCTCCGGCTGCAGCCTGCTGGGCCGTAGGGACCGGGCCCGCGCCCAGCCGAAGCTGTGTGCCCGTCCCATGAATCCTTGTCCGATGACGGCAATGCGAATCGGGTCCTTCGTCATCCCCCCAGCGTAAAGTCAGGTCCTTGACCCAAGCCGGTGGCCCGCCATCGAACTGGCCGCGCGGGACGTCCGCATAACTTGAAGAGCAATGACCACGAACGGGAAGATCCAGAAGTCCGAGCTGCGCTATGTCGAGTCGCTCAGCCCGGGACAGGGCTATGCCCCGGCGCGGGCTTCGGGTGCCAGCGGAAGCATCCAGCTCAGCCTGGACGGGATCTGGAGGTTCCGCTACTGCCAGGGCCTGGCGGATCTGACGGCGGGATTTGAGGCCACGGACTTCGACGACGGCCATTTCGACAACATCACCGTGCCGTCCTCGTGGCAGCTGGCCGGCGTTCCGGGTCCGCCCCGGTACGGCTCGCCCGCGTACACCAATGTGGCCTATCCCTTCCCGGTCGACCCGCCCCACGTTCCCGACCGCAACCCCACCGGCGAGTACCGGCGGCACTTCACCCTGCCGCCGGAGTGGGGCTTCAGCGGGTCGAGCATCGTCCGCTTCGACGGAGTGGACTCGTGCTTCGCCGTGTTCGTCAACGGTGCCGCCGTCGGGCACAGCAAGGGCAGCCGTCTGGTCCGGGAGTTCGACATCACGCCCCTCGTGCGAGCCGGCGACAACGTCATCGCGGTACGCGTACACCAGTGGTCAGCCGGGTCCTATCTCGAGGATCAGGACATGTGGTGGCTGTCCGGCATCTTCCGCAGCGTGACGGTTACCAACGAGCCGCCCGGCGGGATCAGGGATTTCTTCGTCCGCGCCGACTACGACGCCGGGCGGGAGGCCGGCCTCCTCAGGGTCGACACGCAAGGCCCGGCCGTGATGTCGGTCCCGGAACTCGGCATCGTCGCCGCCGAGACCGGGGTCGCGCACCGCGTCGACGCGGAGCCCTGGTCGGACGAACATCCCCGCCTGTACTCCGCGGTCCTGTCCAGCCCGGCCGGGGACATCAGCTTCCGGATAGGCTTCCGCCGCATCGAGGTCCGGGACGGGCAGATCCGGCTCAACGGCCGCACGGTGCAGTTCCGTGGCGTGAACCGGCACGAGTGGCATCCCGAGACGGGCCGCAGCCTCGACGAGACCACGATGCGGGCCGATGTCCTGTTGATGAAGCAGCACAACATCAACGCGGTGCGGACCAGTCACTATCCGCCGGACCCGCGATTCCTCGATCTGTGCGACGAGTTCGGACTGCTGGTGATCGACGAGTGTGATCTTGAGACCCATGGTTTCGCCCTGGTGAACTGGCGTGACAACCCTAGCGACGATCCCCGGTGGCGGCCGGCCTACCTGGACCGTATCCAGCGCACGGTCGAGCGGGACAAGAATCATCCCAGCGTGATCATGTGGTCGCTGGGCAACGAGTCGGGTACCGGCCGCAATCTGGAGAAGATGGCCGAGTGGGTCCGCGGCCGCGACCGGAGCCGCCTGATCCACTACGAGGGCGAACCGGACACCTGCTACGCCGACGTCTACAGCCGGATGTACACCGGATACGAGGAGCTGGACGCGATCGGGCGGCATCAGGAAGCGATCACCGCGGACAGCGAGTACGACGAGCACCGTCGCCGTCTGCCCATGATCTTGTGCGAGTACGGGCATGCCATG
>Ga0302324_100027968_pt1 | contig 10732 bp, 13 predicted proteins | sample Palsa_T0_1_FD_201949 | JGI IMG/M metagenome (GOLD analysis project Ga0302324, IMG submission 201949) | Peat permafrost microbial communities from Stordalen Mire near Abisko, Sweden - Palsa_T0_1 | ecosystem: Environmental > Terrestrial > Soil > Palsa > Peat permafrost | place: Sweden: Abisko...
GTTTCTATTTCGTTACGATTCCCAAGAGCCTCCGTACCCTCGATAGCAATGGCAGTCCAGCCCGGCTCGGACCCGCCTGAATCACCCCCTGGCACCGGGCTCCGCCGAGCCCGTCGTCCTGCGGCGGTCGTCAGGGCTGGCGGGCACGGCTTTCGACCATTTGAGCGCCTCGTGGCGGCGCCAGGACCACGCCGCGCACCGACGGTCGGCCGATCCCGCGAGCCGCCATTTCCCCGACATAAGAGCATCAAGCATGGCCGGGTGTCATGCTTGGAGCCTGTGCTTGCGATGGCGAGCTTCTTGTGACAGTCCGGAGGCATTCCCGACTGGCGAGGCTGCTAGCCGTTGGCGCGATGACGGGGTTGTGGATGGCGGTGTTGCCGAACGCCGGAATTTCCGTATCGAGCACGGACGCGGGCGGAACGACGGCTCGCCCGGTATCAATGGTGCGACCACTCCGCTCACCGACCGGGGTGATCGCGACGGCCACGGACGCGCAAGCCGTGGTTCGGTGGTCGATGCCCGCGGCCGAAAGCGGGCCGGTGATCAGCACCTATGTGGTGACCTCGGTTCCACCCGGACTCACTGCGGCGGTGTCTTCGACACAGCAGAGCGCCGTCGTCAACGGACTGACGAATGGCACCGCGTATTCCTTTGAGGTAGCAGCATCCAACTCGGCCGGTGCCGGACCAGAGTCAATGCCGTCGAACGTCGTGCGTCCCTCCAGACTCGTCAGCGTCGCATCCAGCGTCTCGCTCAAGTCGGTGAATGCCATGTTCAACGGCGGCATGTGCCTGTACGGAGGCGTGGAGTGCTTCGGGATTCAGCAGAACCTCTTCATCCAGGGTGCAACTGCGCAGTACTGGCTACAGAACATTGTCTTTGTCGAGGAGTCAGCGCGGCATGGTTGGCGGGCGCAGGGTGCATATGAGATCTGGAACGGAACACAGCAGAGTCTGTTGGCCTGTAGCGGACAGGTGGCGTCGGGGCCTTTTGGTCCAGATTGCGTCTGGACCGGTGCATGGCGCTCGCTGAAGTTTCCCGCCCATATCGAACTCGCATCGTCGGTGGAGAGAGGCCGCGTGGTGCTCCACAACTCATTGGGAGGATCGTTTGCTCCGTGGGCGCCGAGTATGGATGGAGTCGACGATATTGTGAACCCGCTGAGCGATGCCGTCGCGTCGGCATCGTCGCTGTTGGCACCTGAGCTGGTTGTCGTGGGTGAAGATGGACGCCACAACGTCTCATTCAATGGCGGCAGCGGCGACATGTCGACATTGATGACCCTGGCTAACGGGCGGGTGCTGCGGCCGGGGACGACATGCGTCACCGAGAGTGGTGGCACCTCGACCGGCGAGCAGAGCGTGGGCCTCTACTGGAGCGTCGGCACTTCACAGTTGGTGGACTTCGCTGCGCACGGGGGAACTCAGGGTGACGGCGATGGGGTCAGCATGTTGCCCACCCTGCAGTCCTGTCGCTAAGGATCGAAATGCGACACGTGGCTTAGATGCAACTGGACTCGACGGGAGCTATTACTTCTTCCCGGGCTTGGCTTTCAATTTGGCTTTCTTGGCGCTCGATTTGAGCTTCTTTTCCAGATCAATCACCTTTTCCTCGAGCTGCTTGATCCGACCATGGAAATCCTTCTCGACGTCGCTCATGGGTCAATCCTTGCTTATTTCGCGGCCCGTTGCCATCGCTTGCTGCGATGTCACGAGTGTTTCACGTCGTCCCCATAGAGGATGGACCAGCAGGTGCGGCCGAACCATCGACGGGCAGATGGCCCAGCACGGGGGCCAGGAAGTGCCCTGCGAGCGACCCCATACCACCGGCCGGTTCGTTTCGGCTCCTCGGCCAATCGTCGGGGGTTGTGTTGGGGGTTGGATTCAGCCGTCGTGGAGGTTCCGGTAACCGCTTAGAAATATTCACCTGGGACACTCTCGCTGGAGGAGGATCCAGGTGGCGATTCGACGCCCTTCGGGGCGTCGTTTCGCGTGCACTCAGGGCCAACCAGTCGCAATCGGCGCCAGCGCCGCCCCTAGGCAGGTTTATTGGCGCGATGGTTTGGACGAGGGCCGTATGGGTAGTACGAAGGGGCGTCTCGCTTCCGATGAGCAGCGCGTTGCGGCCCCGCTTCGGCGGGGTCGTTGCGCGTCTGCCGTTTGACGGGCCCTCACTGACCACGTGGATCGCTCCGCTTCGGCTTCATGGGCTCAGGAAAGCCAGGCATTGGATACGGCGGCGTGCTGGATCGCCGACCAAGAGCCGACAACGCGACGTCGGGGTGGTCGGTGATGACGGCATCCACCCCGTCAGAGGCCATCATGACGACGTCGTCGAACAGGTCTACGGCCCATGGGATTATCCACATTCGGGCCGCGTGAACGAGGTCGACGAGGCCCGGGGTCACCCCTGCCTTATGCGGATGGAGTGCCTTGTGCCCGCGCTGACTGGCGCCACGAAGTGCGGAGGACTGGTCCCAGGCCGGGAGCGTGAGGTAACCAGTCGGGATCAACGGGTTCGTAGCCTTCACCGCGTCAAGCGTCTCGATGGTAAAGGACGAAACGATTGCGTTCTCCACCAGCGCATGCCGGGTGAGCAACCGGGCGACCTCGATTGCCGCGCGCTCGGCCGGGTCGTGATCGGGATCAGTTGGCAGGTTCTTTATTTCGATGTTGACGACCAGTCCACCGCAGGCCTCGAGCGCGTCGTCGAGGCGGGGCACACTCACCGGGAGTTGAGCGCGGGAGAGACGGGAAATAGGTCCGCCGTCCTCGGTGTACGCGTCGTGGTGGAGTACGAGTGTTCCATCGGCACCGCGACGGACGTCGAACTCGACACCGTCCGCTCCAGAAGCACGAACGAGATCGAGTGCTGCGAGCGTGTTTCCCAAGTGGCCGATGACGAAAGGACGAGCGACGGGTATCACGGGTCCCCCTTAGGGCGATCAACGTGCACCAGTTGGAGACGTCTCGGGCTTCCTGATCGCCCGCTTGCGCTTGCGCGCATGCTGCGCTTACGGGGGCGCCTGTGTTTCGTCACGATTGGAGGGACATCTCCTGTGCCCTCAGCCATCCCGCAAGCCTAGAAGCGGGGCTGGCTCCTGGAGTCGGATTCTCAGTAGTGCTTGGGCACAAGCGCGGTCCAGCCTTTACCACCGTCGTTGGTGCTCCAGAGAGTGGGCGCATCGTCATTACCCCCATCGAAGCCAAACACCAGACCATCGGACCGGTCGAAGAAGATCACCTGCTGCGTGCCATCGGACGTGTCCCCCATGGCCGGATTGACCTGTTGCCACGTGGCGCCGCCATCGTGGCTGACGAGAAGCGAACTTCTATCGCCGACAAGATAGACGGTGTCAGCCGACACGGCGTCGATCTCGCCCAGGTACCCGAGGTTGAATGCATCATTGACGCAGCTCGGGGGCGGCTGCGAACTCCCGATGAAGCACGAGTACTCGTCGGTCCATGTGATCCCGCCATTGCTCGATCGCACGGCGGATTTGATTTGCATCCCGGCACCGGGTTCACCTGCGCACACAGCCAGCAACGTGCCATCGGGTGCAGCCGACAGCACGAGGGAAAGACCGCCAACGACGCACGGGATCGACCGCGTCGACCACGATGAGCCGCCGTCTGTGGTGAGCCAGAGCGGCGCCTCGTCAGCCCCTCCCTGTGGATTGCCGATGGGATTCGACACCAGGTACGCGGTCGACTGACTGAGACGCACAAGCCACGTCTGCCCTTGGGCCCCGTCGAAGGAGGCGTTTCCGACGGCATCAGGCGGAGCCGACGAGGAGGATGACCAGGTACGTCCCCCATCGGTCGATGCAAAGAGCAGCAACTGGCAGGCCTGTGGGCTCGAGGCCGGGCACCTGGATTCGACCATCCAAACCGACAACCCGAGTGCTGCCACGCTCAGGACGGAGCCGGGCTGCGTGCTCTGCCGCCATGTCCGGCCACCGTCGTGCGTGACCACGAGCTCCGGGCCATACACGAACCCATCGCCGTGATCGTCGAAGGCCATAGCACCCACCGGAGCCCCGTTGCCGCAGGTCCACGAGGTGACTGGTGTCAAAGGGCCGAAGGTCGCTCCCCCGTCAGTCGTCGGGCCCACGAGATACTGGCAGGTGCCGTTGCCCTGCCGCGTGAAGGCGCCATAACCCATCTGGGGATTGAAGAAGGCGATGTCCGTGAGCTGCTCAGCCGGGGTCGGGATTGACGAGGGTGTCGAGGATGTCGAGGGCGACGTGGTGGGAGTAGGCGACGTGGTGGATGCGGTGATCGAGGTCGTGACCGGAGCACGACTATGCGATGTTGAAGATGTGGACCATCCACCGGAGCAGCCGCTCAGGACCAGCGAGCCGGCGAAGGCACCCGTGATGAGCTTCAACCAACCGGGTCCCATAGTGACTTCACGTCCACCCTGGCCATTACGTTGACGCCGTCTTGCGCGATGGTTGGGTCGCCTCACGTCCGCGTCAGCGATTGATATCTCTCCGCGCGAAGTGCACCTGGCTCCAGGTGGCTCCGCCATCGCTCGATTTCCAGAGCTGACCAGCGTACGGGAACGTGTTTGTTGCAATGAGGAGGTAGGCGCGCCAGGGGTCGCTGTAGCCAGCCCAGAATAGGTCCGATCCCGCTGGTCCTCGGAAAACCGTGCGGAGAGTGCTTCCCCCATCGGTAGTGAGGGCCAAGCCGCCCGAAGGAGGGCTGGGCCACACCAGAGCAGTGGTCGCCGAGGCGGCCGCGAACGATAGCCCGTTCGAGAATAGATATTTCGCGAGGACATGCCATGTCTCGCCGTCGTCGTTCGATCGCCTGGCTTCGGCCATCATTCCGGTCGGGCACGACTCCCACAGAACTCCACCGCCGCTTATCGCCGGTTGGACGCGACCGCCGAGACCTGCAAAGCAACCGGACTGCTCGACGACAAAATGGCGGCCACCGTCGGTCGAAATCAGAAGGCTGGAACCCTGCTCGCCCTGTTGATCACCGACACCATTCGTGATGTACACGTGGCTGCCCTGAACGGCGAGTTCGGAGCCGACAAAGAGCGGCGCCGGGAGATTCACTTTCTTCCAGCTGCCGCCCGGCGCGCCGGATCGGAGCAAGTCCATGGTCGGACATGACGTGGAGCGTGTTGCACAGACCAGGGCGTAGGCCACTCCATCGCCCGCCTCCACATCGACCACGAGCCCGGAGACTCCTTGCTCTTCCCAGGTCGCTCCTCCGTTATCGGTCGACCAGAGGCCGGGGCCGAAAACCCAACCCTGCGAACCGTTCGCGAACCGCACCCCCGAGACCATCGGCCCGGTTCCGACCGATCCGAGGTTCGGCGCAGCGACACGTTCAAAATGGATCCCTCCGTCTGTCGTTCGCAGAATCACGGGACACCGTTGCACCTTGTCACACGGGATAGAGCCAAGAACCCACCATTTCTGCAGGCTCACTGCGCTAAACGAGAGCGGGTCGAAAAGGGCGAGGGATGACGAATGCGGTCGAGTCGAGGTCTGGGCCGAGGCCGCATTTGCACCCGATCCCGCCGCTGTTGACATGCGAATACCAGACATCGTGGAGCACCCCGTCAGGAAGCTCAAGAGAACGGCAACCACGGCAACAATGGAAAGTCGAGGCACCACCACAATTAACTCACGCCTGACAACGGCATACCGTTGTCAGGCGTGTTCATATCAGCTCGGGAAGTATCCTGGTGGCTTGGAACATTCCCGAGGCAGCTCTAGGGGCTCTTGGATCCCACCAACTATTCCAAGTCGGCGCGCCCCCAGATGTCATCGCTCCACGTACTCGGGATCCGAAGTTGAGTTGGAGGAATAGGAGCGCACCAGACCCCGATCGGCAAGGGGACGATCGAGACATCAGTCGGCGCCTCCATTGGGACACGCCCTCTCCCCGCATGAAGGACACTCCTTCGGCCCGCTGTTTCACCCTATGGTGCGGACGGATGGGCGAGTGATCCACAACGTTGTTGATATTCTCGAGCGGTCCTTCGATGCGATCCTCCACCAGCAGCCCCCGATCATGACAGGAGTCGGGTTGCTCGGGGATCGGGCCGGTTCGCCGCCGCCATGACCGACATTCGAACATCGCGCCTTCAGCTGCATGCGATCGATGTCGCAGAGGCCGAACGCATCGTCGCTCGGAGTGCGGGCCCGGCCGATGCGTGGGCGGACGATTTTCCTTTCGACGGTGACGTCGGGGCAGTGGGTGGATTCCTTCGCGCCACCGTCGCTCTCGGAGAGCAGCGGCCGTTCGGGTACTACCGCGTCACCCGGCTGTCCGACGGGCAGGCGGTCGGAGGGGTCGGCTTCAAGGGCCAGCCAGATGGCGGCTGCGTCGAGATCGGCTACGGCTTGGCTCCCTCGGCCCGCGGCCACGGCTACGCCGCTGAGGCGGTGATCGCCCTGCTGACCGTGGCCGCCGACCACGGACTCATGAGGGTGATCGCCGATACGACTCTGGACAACATCGCTTCGCAACGGACCCTCATCCGGGCCGGATTCCGCCTTGTGAGCACCGACACTGAGCTCCACCACTATGAGGTGTTCCTCAAAGGAGGCACCACCGCGTAGCCCGGCGCTGTGGGACAGGCTGCGAGCAGACACGAATCGGGCTCGCATCGAACGCGTCGCCGGGCCCGCCGCGCTCGCTCAATGCGGGGCGGGTCGCACGCCGAGGTCGCGGAACGGACGCCACAGATAGCCATCGGGATCAGCGAGAACGAACTGACGGTTGCCGGCCTCGGCCGGTCCTTTCACCTGCCAGCGGCCGCCGCTCTCGGCGACGTCGACCCGGTACCAGCGCTCCTCGATCGGCAAAACGATGTTGACGCCTGCCTCGAGCGCTCGGGCGTGCATTGCATCGACGTCCTCGACGCGGAGCTGGAAGTTAACGCCGCGACCACACGGAAGCTCCAGTGGAGCGGTGCGGAAGCGCCGCCCCGGTCCGGCCGCTTCCTGAATCATCAGCTCGACGCCGTCGCGCTCGAGATACGCGAAGCGCTCCGTAGATCGCTCGAACAGTATCCGGAAGTCGAGCACCTCAGCGTAGAAACGCAATGATGTGGCGAGCTCGGTGACATCCAGCTCTGGTACGAGCATCAGTTGCGAAACTGCCGAGACGCGCACGCTGACCGTACGTCAACGTACAACTGGTCGATCCGATCCTCCTTCAGCACGAAGAGCGCGCCGCCACCGTCGTCGTCATCCTCTTAAGCACACGCAGGTCTCACTGGCATCCGAGAGATTCTCGCACGGGACTCCAGGCCCCTCCTCCGCCGATCCATAAAGTGCCGTTCAGCCGCATCGAGTCCCGCCGTTCGAGACTCTGGCGTCTTGGGCCGCGCCGGCGCGCCCGTACCGACGGTCGGGATCAGCCGGCGCTCTACCAATGCCGACTGACGCGACTTTCTAACGCCGGGGTGGTTCAGGCACGAGCACCAAACTCATGAGAAACTAGACCTCATGGACATCGGCGTCGCATATCCCCAGAACGAATTTCGAGGAGATCCCACCGCCGTTGGGAGCTTTGGGAGAGCGGTCGAAGACTTGGGCTTCGCCCACCTCCTCACCTACGAGCATGTGCTCGGGGCCGTTCACGCCGATCGAACGCCTGAACTGCTCGGCCCCTATACCGAGCGCGATCCGTTCCACGACCCATTCGTGATGTTCGCGTATCTGGCTGCCATCACCGAGCGGATCCGTTTCGCCACCGGGATCTTGGTGCTTCCCCAACGCCAGACGGCGCTCGTGGCACGGCAAGCCGCCGATGTGGAACTTCTGTCCGGCGGTCGGCTGCGGCTTGGTGTCGGGGTCGGCTGGAACCATGTCGAGTACGAGGCCCTGGGGCAGGATTTTCATACTCGTGGCGTTAGGCAGGAGGAGCAGATCCAACTGCTCCGTCGGCTGTTTCGCGAGCCAATTGTCGACTTCTCGGGTCGCTTTGACCGGATTGACAGGGCCGCGCTGATGCCAAAGCCGGCAAGCCCGATCCCGATCTGGCTCGGTGGATCCGGCGAGAAGTCATTCGACAGAGCGGCGCGGCTGGCGGACGGCTTCATCTTCTTCGGAGGAGGCGTCGACCACACCATCGATGCGTGGACGGGGCTGCGCCAGCGCGTTGCCAGCCTTGGCCGGTCGGTCGAAGGCTTCGGGGCGGACTATGTGGCACTGAGCGGGGGCGACGTAAGCGAGCTCATGAGAGAGATCGAAGCCTGGCGTACAGCAGGGGGCACTCACCTCTCGGTGGTCACGATGGGCCTGGGCCTGGACTCCATTGATGCGCACATCGACTACATCGCCTCGCTTGCGGATCGGCTCGGCCTGTCGTCGTAGTCGGCGCGAGGGATCATTTCAATGCCATTGCGAATCCGATGGGGTCACCTTCACCTTGCATCGGCCGCACCCGAGCCCGCCGGTCACTTGACGGGCCAACCCATAGAAAAGTCCCCGACTCGGTCTACGCCTCCGGAACACGCCACACGCTGACATGCGAGAGGCTTTCACCGGTGAATGGCGAGCGGTCCCACCACGCCCATCGATGTTCCAGCGTCATGCCCGCGATCCGCGCCATCAGGTCCAACTCAGCCGGCCACACATATCGGAACGGTGCCGTGAATTCGCGGAAGCTGCCATCGGGATTTCGGTGGAAGTGCCGAGACCAGGAGATCTGCTTGTGCGTGCGGTCAATGAAGTCGTCGATGCCGACGTAGTCCTCCGTCACTGTGAACGGGACACCGGCGTTGCCGGGAGGTAAGCGACGAAGACCGGGCACGCCGTTCTCAATTACAAAGCGGCCACCTGGGCGAAGGTGACGGGCAGCGTTTTGGAAGCACGCGACTTGTTCCTCCTGCGACGTCAGGTTCGTGATCGTGTTGAAGACCAGGTACACGAGGGAGAACTCGCCCTCCACGTATGTCACAGCCATATCGCCTTCGACGGCAGTGATATCGCTCGCTTCGGGCTTCGACCGCAGCACCGCCAGCATGTCCGCGGACAGTTCGATCCCGGCGACCCGAACACCCCGGGCACTCAAAGGGACAGCGACCCGGCCGGTACCGATGGCGAACTCCATCGCTGCGCCACCGCCAGCCAACTCGACCAGGCAATCAACGGTCGCTTCGAGAACGACGTCGGCGAACATCCCCGTCCCAGGTTGGTCGTACGTTCTGGCGATCTCGCCGACGAATCGGTTTTCAGGCACGTTCCAGCTTGGCCCGACCCGAGCCGGCCCGCAACCACTTGCGGACCAGGCCCCGCTCCCAGCGGACGCACGCAATGCACTGGGCTACCGGTAGCCCGTTGGGATACTGATTGAATTCTGAGACGACTTTTACTGGCCCGGCTCCTCACCCGTGCTGCCGTCTGCCTGCTCCCGCAGCACGTCGATGTGCCCGAGGTGACGGGCGGTCTCTTCGATCAGGTGCAGCAGGATCCATCGCAGCGACATGTTGCGCTGAACCGAGACGTCGTCGAGGGACCGGGCTGCTGTGACGACTGCATCGCACTGACGAGACTCGGCGGCGTAGCCGGACAGGAGGTCGGCTATCCTCGTGCCCGCCGGCACGCGCCACTCGGCCTCGGGATCCTGCTCTGTCCAGTCGTATGCGAGGCCCTGCTGGCCGGCGAAGACCTCACGCAGCCACGAGCGCTCGACATTCGTTAGGTGGCGTACGAGACCGGGCAGGCTCATGCCGGTCGGGGTCGTCACGACGCCGAGCACCTCGTCCGGGGCGTCCCGCAGCTTCCAGCCAATCAGGTCTCGTTGCCGCTGCAGCACTCCCAGAAGGGCTGTGCGCTCGTCCCCGTGATGAGCGGCTTCGGTGATCCCGAAGCGCATGCCGTTCGCGGTCCCGCTGCCGTCATCCATACCGCGCATCATCCTGCCAGACACTCGGCCATAGCCGAAGTCCGGATCTGCCTAGAAAGCCGACACCGCTTGCGATTGGCCGCATCAGAGTCATTCGTTTGGGGCCAGGTCACTCACTTCCCGAGCCAGTCAGAACTGCGGTGATTCGGTCACTGATGATGTCGTAGCTGACGCCAAGTCTGGCCAGGACGACGGCGCCGACTGCGTTCGCATCCTTCACAATGCCGAGGAGGAGATGCTCCGTTCCCACATAGTTGTGGCCAAGTTGTAGGGCCTCTGCCACTGCGCTCCGGAGCGTTGCCTTTGCTCTCGGGGTGAAGGGAAGTTTGCCCTCGTTCGAATCCGTCCCTCCCTTGATCAGAGCCAACACCTGCGTCTTTGTCGCAGATTTCGTGATGCCCACTTCAGCGAGCACCTTCGCCGCAACGCCGTCGAATGATTCGAACAGGGCAAGAAGCAGGTGCTCGGTACCAACGAACCCGTGCCCTAATCCATGGGCCTCTACCTCAGACTGCTCGAGAACAGCGCGTGCACGATCTGTGAATCGCTCGAAGACTGGTACATCGAATGTGAACCGCTTGTGGGCCGCTTGCTTGCTGACACCGAGGGCACCGCTGATCTCGGACCAAGAGCGTCCGCTTCGACGGCATTGGTCAACGAAATGACCGAGAAGTGCGTCTCCGGTCTGCTCGAGTTCGGTGACTGTCTTCGATGCCCAGGACAGTTGGCGGAGGGGGTCCTCACCCGGCGCATCAGCCCGAACGACATCAATCAGTTCCTGCAGTGTCGGTGTTGGAGTCATTCGTCAACCGTACATTGACGATAGGCACTCCGTCAACTCAAGG
>Ga0302324_100027969_pt1 | contig 10732 bp, 9 predicted proteins | sample Palsa_T0_1_FD_201949 | JGI IMG/M metagenome (GOLD analysis project Ga0302324, IMG submission 201949) | Peat permafrost microbial communities from Stordalen Mire near Abisko, Sweden - Palsa_T0_1 | ecosystem: Environmental > Terrestrial > Soil > Palsa > Peat permafrost | place: Sweden: Abisko...
TGTCAACGCTTCGACGCCGCCCTCGCGAGCGGCTCCGCATGACTCAGGGCCGATGTGGGTCGCTACTTCACATTCGTATGACTCTTTCATTCACTACACCTCGCCGGTTTAACCGGCGCACAGGAGATACACCCATGAGGCTCCGCATCAGTTGTATGATCGTTGGAATCTTGTCGCTGGCACTGTCACTGGTGCAGCTGACTTTTGCACAAACGCTAGCCAAAACTACATCCGCCTTGCCTCAACCGGCGAGGGGCATGGCCGAGGGCCAGGCGGGAAGCGCTCTGCCAGCCGCGGCTACGGATGTGACCACAACCGGAGGCACCGCCGACCATCTGCCGATCTTCAACGGCACGTCAACTGTGATAGATTCGATTGTGTCCCAGTCGGGGACAACCCTCGACGTAACCGGCGCCGTAACCATGCCCGCCACCAACAGCACCGGGACTGAGGGCGTGCTCACGATTGGAGACATGTTACTGCACAACTACGGGCCTAGCGGCAGTGACAACGTTTTCCTCGGATACAAGGCCGGGAACTTTAAGACCACCGGCTCCTATGACACCGGTATCGGCTACGGTGCACTCAGCCCCAACACTTCCGGCAGCGACAATACCGCCGTGGGCGCCTACGCGATGGGTGGCAACACGACGGGCAAATTGAACTCTGCCTTCGGCTTCGGCGCGCTCAACGCTGACACCACGGGCTACTACAACTCTGCCTTTGGCTACGAAGCGCTGCTGTCGAACACGACGGGAAACGCCAACGCCGCCTTCGGCTTCGGCGCCCTTGCCCACAATACCACGGCCGGAGCCAGCGGTACCTCGGCGAGCAACTCCGCTTTCGGCTATTACGCGCTCTTCACCAGCAAGACCGCTGTCGGCAACTCCGCTTTCGGGGATGCCGCTCTCTATTTCGACACGACCGGCAGCGATAACGTCGCCGTCGGCGCCAACGCCCTGGCCGCCACCACGACGGGCGCAGAAAACACCGCGGTCGGCTACGCCGCGTGTTCGGGCAACACCACGGGCAGCGGTCACTCTTGTTTTGGCTTCGACAGCGACGTGGTAGGCGAGAATCTTCACAACGCTACCGCCATCGGCGCCCATGCGGCCGTCATGGTGAGCGATGCCATCGTGCTGGGCAGCGTTGCCGGCGTAAATGGCGCGACCACCACGGCCAGGATCGGCATCGGAACCACCAGCCCCACCAACCTGCTGACTCTGGGTCAGGGCTTTGGCCCCTCCATTGCCGACGGTTGGGCTACCTACAGCTCGCGCCGCTGGAAGACCAACATTCAAACCCTGCACGGCGCCTTGGAGAAGGTGGAGCGGCTCCGTGGCGTCTCCTACGACCTGAAGGCGAATGGCCAACATGAGGTGGGCGTCATTGCCGAGGAAGTGGGGGCAGTGGTGCCGGAATTAGTCACCTACGAGGCGAACGGAAAGGACGCTCGCAGCGTGGACTACAGCCGGCTGACGGCGCTGTTGATCGAGGCTACCAAAGAGCAGCAGGCGCTGATTCGCGAGCAGCAAAAGCTGATTCGCGCTCAACAGACTCAGCTCAGAAGCCAGCAAGCGCAAATCCGGGCGGCACAGACGCAGAGCACTGCGCAGCAGACCCAGATCTCGCAGCTGGCTTCGCAGATCCAGACCATTCAGGTGTCGCTGTCTTCGAGCCGCCCAGACGGCTTTGAGATCCGCACAGCGAGCCTCCGAACTGCCCCGCGTCAGTGAATGCTGAGGGGCGGGTCCTGTTACCCGCCCCCTTTTATTGTTACTGCCGGGTGCCCCTCGATAAGAGAGAAGGCTCTGTCAAGGGCAAAAATATCCTTGGCAGTGCCGGAGCACCGCTTTTTGCCAGAGAGGTTGAGGCAATAAGCCCGACGCACTTGGTGTCCATCGCAACTCGGAGCGGACTCCGTCCAAGCTTACCGCTTGGGCGGGGCCTTGCCTTTTCCGTCCAACCAGCAGTGACCACCACCCCAGACTCCCACCCCACCCTCGGCAAAAAAAAGGAGTCCGACCTTAGAGTAACTGCCGACCAATACAGGATTTAGTTAAGACCTTTGTGCCAGCGGCGCCCACAAACCCCATCTTCCACCTATGTGCAAATCCTTGCCACCAGCCGGCATTTGCGTCCGCTAACTCGAATCCCACCCGCTCCCGTTTGGTATGCGGATTGCCCCTTGCTACCGCGGAAGCCGCGTCATTCCGGCATTCCGCAGCTCTTTGACCCATTTTAGGGAAGTTCTCCCGACAGGAAAAATCTTATGAAAATCACAATCTTCGCTCTCTGTTTTCTGTGCGCCACTGCGGCCGCCTTCGGACAAGCCGCTTCCGTCCTGAGCAACAACCCCCAGCCCATGCAGATGGCTGATCATCCCCAGCAGGCCTCCCAGCACGCCATGGCGCCGGAATCCAGCCTGCTCGGCGCCTCGGCTTACAGTTATGGGCAGGGCGAGCAACCGGTGGTAGATTTTGGAACCCTCCCGCGGGAAACCCCTCTCGGCGACATCGCCCGCGCCTACAGAAAAGAACACTCCACCGTCCCCAAAGCCGTCAAAGTTTTCGAACAGTAACCGCCAGGAGAATCTGATCTTGGCTGGAGTGCCGGTGGGAGAGCGGTGTTTTTACACCGCGTAAGCCCCTACTCGCCCGCGCCCATCATCACGAGCGGCATGGTCGGCGTAGCCGACCCCGCTTCGTTCTCCACGGTAATCGCAAAGGCCTTGGCCTCGGCTCCCGCTGGCAGCGGAGGATTCACCACGCTCGCGCTCCCATGCGCATCGGGCTTGAACACTCCTGCCGGAATCGGAGCCCCGTTCGTCGGGATCAGCCACAACTCGTAAGCTTTCTGCGCCGGCAGCGCCGGCAGGTTGTTCGCCAGCAAAACCAGGCTGCTGCGGTTCCGCAGATAAAACACCTTGCCCTGCGGCTGCGGGGGCGTCTTCGCCGCGACCAGCGTCACGCGCTGCGCTTCCGGCTCCAGGATCGGCGCCGCGATCCTCCGAATCTCTTCCACATCACGAGCACTCTTCGCCGCCTGCGAACTCGCCGACGCCAAACTACCTTTCAGCTCAGAGTTCTCCCGCCACAACGACAGCGCAAAAATCACCACCGCCGCCGTAGCCGCCCATCCCAGCCATCCCCACCACGAACGGCGCGTCGACGTCTGCATCACCTTTGGCGTGCGCGCCTCTCGCGCCACCGCATCGAGCAGCCTCTGCCGCGCCCGCTGGGGAGGTCTCGGCCCCGTGGTTGACAAGGCCAGCAGCGCGGTATCGCCGCGCAGTTGCTCCAGTTCTCGCCGGCACGCCGCACACGTCGCCAGATGCTCGTCCACTTGCGCCCGATCTTCTCCCCAAAGCGCATCCAGCGCGTACAAAGCTAGATCCTCCGCGTATCGTTCGTGCTCGCTCATTTACCGATCACACCACTTCCTCACTCAAGTCTGAAACGCCTTCCGCAATACGATCAGTCCCGCGCGAATCCGCGTCTTCACTGTCCCCAGCGGTTCCCCCGTCTTGTCGGCGATCTCGGAATGGCTCATGCCTTGCCAGTAAGCCATTTCGAGCGCGCTGCGCTGCGCTGGCGCCATGCTTCCCATCACGCCCCGCACTTTCTCCGCCGCCCGCGCCCGCTCCGCCTCTCCTGCCAGGTCTGGCGCCACCGACAAGACTACGTCCTCAATATCCGTTTCCGGTCGCCGTTTTCTGAGGGAGTCAATCGCGCGGTTCCGCGTGATTACCGCCAGCCAGCTTCCCAGACTGCCGCGCGCCGCATCGAAAGCACTGGGCTTGCGCCACAATTGCAGGAGCACTTCCTGCAGCACGTCTTCCGCCGCTCCAGTATCGCCCAGCACGCGCAACGCGACCGCATACACCACCGAAGAATAGCGGTCATATAACTCCGCCATTGCCCCCTGATCGCCGGACTTTAGCCCCGTCACCAGGGCCAGATCCGAAATGCCTTGTGGTTGCGGCCTCGACAACGCTAGATCTCTTCCTTATATAGATATACGCAAAATCAGCCTTCGTCGGATTGCCAGTCTGCCCCGAAAGCTTTGGGGAAAATCGTGGCCAGTGGTCATCGGTCAGTGGCCAGCCAACTGTTGTTTCTGACCACTGGCCACTGATTTCACTGGCCACTGCACTCCACGGCCTTAGGCGATGGACGGCATCCTTACGCCGCTTTCGCCGGTGAAGTTCGTCGGTAATTCTTGACGGCCCGTTCGATGCCAGGTCCGGCGTTCTTCAGGTCTTCCAGGTTCATAGCCGGATGGAACTCGACATGAGCATCGAAAGCCAGAAACCACGGCTCCGCCACGGCGGGTATTTGCGACGCGTCTTTCAGATCGAAGAAGATGAAACCGGCTCGCTTGCCATTATCTCCGGCAAAGTAGGCGGCTTCAGGCTTCAGGTCGGCGAGAATGGATTCGATCGTCTTGCCCAAGCTGCCATCGTTGATGGCGGCATTGCCGGTCCCTACTGGAATTGTAACTTTCAGTAAACAGCGCATGGAATACCTCCGGAACGAAAGTCTAGTCCTGCGGCATGAGCCCGTCAATTTGTCGCGGGCGATGGGTCGCGGGCGATGGGTGATGGACGATGGGCGATGGCAGGCGACCCCTCCGGGAGGGGATTCTGCAACCTACGGAATTCGCCGTATTGCCGAAGTCAATTGCGTCGCCTACCATCAAAATGAAATTCCGCTACAGGCGGTCATGGGTTAGCGTCAGGCTTCCGACTGACATTCCGACCCTCACGACCGCCTCCCCACCTCGCCCACGGCTGCTGTCTATGTACGACGTCGAGTTGGTCCGGCACTGTGCCGCCAGATACGCGCCGAGAGCAATCCTGAAAAGGTCCAGGACCTTGTTTCCCAGCTACATGCGATCCTAAGAAGTACCCAGGAAGAATCACAATTAGGATTGCCTTCCTCGCCACAGCGTGTGCGTTTGCCTTAACCGACTCGATGACTGCAGAACCTGAGATAGAGGAACAAACTACTCACTGCCTGGCAAAAACTCCCATGAACGGGCTTGACCGCAAAGCCCCACATCTATTTGAAAACCCACGCATTATCCTATGGCAAACCAACCGCACGACCTAGGGGCATCACGAAAACACGAAAGGACGCCGATGTCCCTCGTTGCCTCGGTACAAATGACCAAGAAAGCACGGGTTGGCAAAGACCGCGATCCCCAAGGTTTTGTCTCCCCAAACTGTTCGGCAGGTGCAGGTGAAAGACCTGTGCAGGTTGAGACCGGCACGGCGGATGAATTCGGGAAGGCCGCTCACGAAGGAAGAATGCTATGTGACCAAGGTCAAGGAGCGGATTGCGCATCTTCTGCCACTCTGTCTGCGGAGGGGAGTCACAGGAGGATGCTGGACTCCACCAAAGAACTTCCCCCCAGGAGACTTCGCGGCAGATTAGAACTCCAGCATTACGAGCAGAGGTTGCAAGAGATCCGCAAGGAACGGAAAGCCGAATCAAAACAGGTAGAACGGTTGTCCGCAATCCTCATGAAAAGGGAGTTCCGCCGAAGTCAAGAACGAAGTCAAGAACTCCCCAGCAGGGTCGCCTAGTTTGTGAAAGCAAAGCAGAGCGGACAGCGCAGTCCCTGGAGCGGTCCTTTCGCTCGGTGATGCGCATGCAACATCCCGAGGTATGACTTTCCCTGAAGAACTGCGTGATCTAAGCTAACCGGCCAACCGCTGCCTACAGGCGGTGATTGCGGTTCTGGCCTCACTTACCCCAACCGCCGTACTGAAATCACATTCGACGCATTGGATGCAACGGGCTGGCAGATGTTAAAACCCAGTTGCGGTCGAGCAGTTGCAGCCATCGTTACATTCATCAGGCATGAGGGTATCCATACCAAAGGCGTTCTCGAAACTGGCACGTACCGCTGCCGTTTTGTGCCTTGTGACTCTCGCCGTGGGTGCACCGAGCAGTGCCCCTCCCAGGCGGTCACTCTACTCCTAACTCTTTACCTAGGGCTTTCCACTTGCTATCCACCAGGGCTTTTGTCTTCGCGTCCATAATAATTTCATCGGGCCAGGGGCGGGTGAAGCCTTCGCTGGGCCATTTGCGGGTGGCGTCGATGCCCATCTTGGAGCCGTAGTTCGCGAGACGCGAGGCGTGGTCTAGCGAATCAACCGGACCTAGCATGAATTGGATGTCGCGTTCGGGATCGATGTGGTTGAGGACTTTCAGGGTTACGTCCGGGAGGTCCTGGACGTCGACGTCTTCATCGACCACGATGATGCACTTGGTAAACATGGCTTGGCCGAGCGACCAGATGGCGTTCATCACCTTGCGGGCCTGGCCGGGATAGGACTTGCGGATGGAGACGATCATCAGGTTGTGGAAGACGCCTTCGATGGGGAGGTTGATGTCGATGAGTTCGGGGATGGAGAGGCGCATGAGGGGGAGAAAAACGCGCTCGACGGCTTTGCCCATGTATGCGTCTTCCATGGGAGGCTTGCCGACGATGGTGGTCGAGTAGATGGGATCTTTGCGGTGAGTTATACAGGTGACGTGGAGGACGGGATAGAGATCTTCGAGCGAATAGAACCCGGTGTGGTCTCCGAAGGGGCCTTCGGTGCGAAGTTCGTCGAGATTGACGTAGCCTTCTAGAACGATTTCGCTGGTGGCAGGAACTTCGAGATCGACGGTTTCGCATTTGACCAGTTCGACTGGCGCAGCGCGCAAAAATCCGGCAATAAGATATTCCTCGATGTCGGGGGGAGCGGGGACTATGGCCGAAAAGGTGACGGCGGGGTCGGTGCCGATGGCGACTGCAACTTCCATTTTGCCGGATGGATGATCACTGGCAGCGAGCTGAGAGCCGCCAGAGGTGCGGGCCATGATATCCACGGCTGCGGATTTGCTTTCAACCGCAGCTCGCATGCGTTGCCGCGCATGTTCGGCAGCAATCTTTTGTCTCTGCCAATGCGCGGCCGTGGTGTGGCCGTCGTAGACCTGGAGGCGGTACATGCCTAGGTTTCGCTTCCCGGATTTCGGGTCGCGAGTTGTTACGCAGGGCAGGGTGATGAAGCGCCCGGCGTCCTTGGGCCAGCACTGGAGAATGGGAAAGTCGAGGAGGGAAAAACCGTCGCGTTGGATCACTTCTTTGCAGGGACCGGCGGAGACGGTCTTGGGGAAGAACTTGCCAGCTTCCGTTAGGAGGGGAAGCATTTTTAGTTTGTCGAGGAAGCCTTGCGGGGATTTGAGGTCCATGAACACCCGGATGCGGTCGGCAAATTCGTCGAAGGAGTTGACGCCGAGCGCAAGCTTCATGCGGGACTCGGAGCCGAACTGGTTGATGAGGAGTTGAGAGCCAGGGTGACCTTTGACGTTTTGGAACAGGAGTGCAGAGCCGCCGGGTTTGCCGGTCTTCGATTTGCTGACGCGATCTGTGATTTCTGCGATTTCCAGAATGGGATCGGCTTCAGTTTGGATGCGCTTTAATTCGCCGGCGCGGTCGAGGGTGGCGATCCATTGGCGGAGGTCGTCAAAGGGCAAGGGGGCTTCTCCTGAGAACGAATGATTATACCGAGTTGCCGGTCGCCGGCAGGAAACGTCTTCGCCACGGATGTGCACGGATTCACAGGGATCGGACAAAAGGCTGAACTACGGAGGGCACGGGGGAGCACCGGGTAAGTCCTTACAGTTTCGCGCGGAGCATGGTGATTACGTCGTCGGAGGTGACTACGCCGACTAGCTTGTTGTGTTCGTCGATGACGGGGAGGGTCACGAGATTATATTTGTCGAAGAGTTCGGCGACCTCGTTGTCGCTAGTCTCTTTGTGGGTGGAGACCAGAGGCTCCTGCATGAGCGACAGGAGAGGCGTGTCGGTCCGGGCGAGGACAAGTTTCACGAGCGGGACGGCGCCAGCGAGAGTGCCGTGAGAGTCGACCAGATAGATGGTGCTGACGGTTTCGATGCCGCCTTCGAACTCACGCATTACGCCGATGGCATTCTCCACCGTCGCGGTCACTGGGAGGGCTAGAAACTCGGTGGTCATCCGTCCGGCGGCGGTTTCTTCGCGGTGTTCGAGGAGTTCGACGACTTCCTGGCTGGCCTCGGGCTCCATCTCGACGAGGATTTGTTCGGTGCGATCCTGCGGGAGGTCGCCGAGGAGGTCGGCCGCGGCGTCGGGATCCATTTCCTCGACGATGTCGGCGGCGCGCTCGGAGTCGAGGGATTCGACGATGGACTTCTGAACTTTGGGCTCGACTTCTTCGAGAGTTTCGGCGGCGACATCTTCATCAAGGGTGCGGAAGACGGCCTCGCGCTCATCGGGCGCGAGGTCTTCTACGATGTCGGCGATGTCGGCGGGATGGAGCGTCGCCAGGCCTTCGTGAGAAATCTTAAGTTTGATGCGGCGGGCAGGATCGGTTTCGATGAGATCGACAAAACTCCAGGGGATAGTGCGAGGAGGAATTCTCTGGAGCAGGACGTGAAGCGCGGTGCGAGGCGCGAGGCCGCGCAGGAGGCGACGGACGGCGCCGCGGACGCCGATATCGACCGATTGAATGCGCAGGATGGTGTGAGGGCGGCCAGCCTCTGTACTAGAGTCGATTTGGAGGTCGACGTCGTTGACGCGAACGACTTTGCGTCCGTGAACGTCGATGACCTGTTGATCGAGAAGATCGCGTTCGAGCAGGAACAAGCCTTCGGCGCCGTTGGCGGCGGGCCATTCCGCGGGATTGGTGGAGGTATGGATATTGGCGTCAATGGTGGAGACGGCGGAGAAGGGAAGGACGCGGTTGCCGGATTTGGTCTTAACGATGAACGAGGCGATGCGGTTGCGGTCTTCCTGAGGCGCGAGCGTGACTTCGCGCACCCGTCCGGTTGCCGCGCCGGACGGGTCGTAGACCGTGGCGCCGAGAAGCTCGGAGAGAGGCAGCGTAGTCATCCGCGTAGAGAATAGCTGAGTTCTACGGGGGAAAGGAATAAATTGTGGACGTTTGAAAGAAAAAATGAATACGGGGGTGGTCCACCTTCAAATGTCGGGTGCTAACGATCTGGGACGTGGTTCCCGCCCCCGACTGGGTCGGCCCAGGAGGTTCAGCATCCTCGTAGGGCCGACGCCTTGACCCTTAGACGGAAGGACGCAATCGCGAGGCTCCGGTCCCGTAGTTTCTTCAGTATGGAAACTTTCTCGGAAAAACTCAGCGAGGCGAGCCGTGCCCCATTTGCCGTTTTTTTCCTTGCAGATACGTTCGCTCGAACTGCGCCCACACGTGGGCGGGGTTGCTCCGACCACGTGAATCCATTAACGCCCTCACTTTCGCACCAGAAATTCGGAGAGCTGGAAAACCCGGTCGAGGGCGACTGCGGCGATTCCCGTCCCGATCACGGCGGCCATCTTGATGGTCAGTGCCTTCATAATGGTTTTATCTTTGGTGGTTCGCCAGACAATGGGCAGGTTCACGGCGGCGCTGGCCAAAGACGTAAGCACGGTGGCGCTGCCGGCCAGCGCCGCCGTGATTTTGCCGTGCATGGCCATGGTGGCGGCCGCAGCCGTGGTGCTGGCGCTGCTTACCAGGCCACCGAAGACGCCGGTGGCAAGCATGCCCCCGCTGCCAAAATATCTGGTGAGCAGGGTTCCTACGACTTGTATGAAAATGAACACCGTGCCGAACCAGAGAACCTTGGTGAGCGCGATTGGAGAGGTGAGCGTCAGAGTTCCAGGGACGCTTTCTTCAATCCTGCGATCCCGCCACACCCAGAAACCGGCGACCAGAGTCATGGCCAGAAGCGGCATCAGGGTGGCGCTCAGGGAGCGGGGCGAGAAAATGGTAGCGAGGATCAGATTTCGGGCGAACATGGCGATGGTGGTCAACAGGACCAGTGTTGTCGTCCTATTGACCATTCCAGTCTCTTGCAGGCGGGCGCCCAACTCCGCGACGGTGGCGCTGCTGTTCACCAAGCCGCCGAAGAGCGCGCCGAGATAGAGGCCGCGTGTGCTGTAAATGCGGAGGAACACGTAATTCACGAACCCAATTCCGGCGATGGCAATAACACTGATCCAAGCGTCACTGGGGTTGAACAGTTGCCAGGGATCCACGTAGCGGTTTGGGAGAACCGGATAGATGACAAAGCCGATCAGTCCTAGCAAGACGGCGCTACGAATCTCCGCCGGCTGCAAGCCACCGGCAAAGCGGCTCAGTTCGGTCTTCCAGGCGAGAAGCATGGTCATGACGATGGCTCCGGCCACCGGAGTGAAGATATGACCAAGGCCGACCAGGACGCCCAGCAGGTAATTCAAGATCAAGGCTGCGGAGGTAGTGATCTCCAAGGAGCGATGGTCGAGGATACTCCGCGCGTTCATGGCGGCAATCAGCAAGAACACACCGATCAGCGCCGCGATGGCGACGCTTTGTCCGATCAAGGAAGCGAGCATGCCAAGCAGGGCAACGATGGCGAACGTTCGAATGCCTACGTCTTTGTTGGACCATTCGCGCTCCATGCCGGCCAGCATGCCGATGCCGATCGCGACCGCCATTTTCAAGGCAATGGGAGTGGCTGGGAAGTGTGCGGAGTCCGATTGCATTCTGTAACCCATTGCATGCTAATACAGAAGGGCTCCCATCGCATTAAGGTTTGATTTGCGGCCCGTATAATCCTTGCGTGAGGAAGCGGTTGCGGCATGACATCGGGGAATGACATTTTGAGTGTGGCGCCGCCAAAGGCGGATGCACGGATGGCGTACGGCG
>Ga0302324_100027970_pt1 | contig 10732 bp, 6 predicted proteins | sample Palsa_T0_1_FD_201949 | JGI IMG/M metagenome (GOLD analysis project Ga0302324, IMG submission 201949) | Peat permafrost microbial communities from Stordalen Mire near Abisko, Sweden - Palsa_T0_1 | ecosystem: Environmental > Terrestrial > Soil > Palsa > Peat permafrost | place: Sweden: Abisko...
GCCACCACCAGCGTCGAGCGCAAACGCGCATGGCGACCCCCCGTCGTCCCGCTGCGGCCGCCTTCCTTCAGCGTGCTGTTCACATTGGTGCTGATCGCCGCGAACGCCGGCGCCAGTCCGCATAGCAGTCCGGTGATCACCCCCAGAAGCAGCGCAAACCCTACAACCGGCCAGTTCAGCGCAATGTCGTCGAGGCGCGGCAGGCTTTCCGGCAGCATGCTTCGTCCTGCCCGCAGCGCCAGCACCGCAAGCCCCAGCCCCAGCACGCCGCCGCTCAAGCTCAGCACCAGGCTTTCCAGAATCGCCTGCCGCAGCAGCGCCCATGCCCGCGCTCCCAGCGCCAGCCGCACCGCCATTTCCCGCTGCCGACGAATCGCCCGCACCAGCATCAGACCCGCCAGGTTCACGCAGGCAATCAGCAGCACCACGGCGACGGCAAGAAAAAGCGTTCGCAGCAGCGGCCGCGTTTGCGCCACCGTCTGTTCCTGTAATGGCCGTACCAGCGCCGTAATGCGCAGGCTGGCCATCATGGCCGGATAGTTGCGCATGATCTCCCGCGCCACAACCCCGGCATCACTCTGTGCCTGCGAATCGGAGAATCCCGGCTTGAGCCGCCCCACCATCTGGTAGCTCCAGTTCGATCCCGCCTGCGGCGTCAATTCCTGCGCCGTAAAGCTGATCGGCACCCACAACTCGCTGCGGTTCAGTTGTCCCGGCACCAGCGGAAATTCAAAGCTCCTCGGCATCACGCCAATCACGATGTAAGGCTTGCGGTCCAGCAGAATTTTCGTTCCCAGAATCTGCGCATTTCCATTGAAGCGGTTCTTCCAGGTTGCATAACTCAGCACCGCCACCTGCTCATGATGCTCGTCTTCATCGGCCGTGAACACGCGGCCCAACTCCGGCGCAACGCCCAGCGCGGAAAAAACTCCAGCCGTCATGCGCGCCGCATTGAGCTGCGCGGCCTCACCGGCCCCGGAAAGCTCATACGAACTGAAGATATAACCGCCCAGGGCTGTGAACGACTTCGTATCCCGCGAATATGCAATGATATCCGGCACCGTCACGGCCTGGGGGCCGTCGCCGCCAAGGTCCGTGCCTTCGATCTTGTCCCCAAGCACCACCAGCCGGTCCGGGGCGGGGAACGGCAATGGCCGCAGCAAAACCCCGTCCACAATTGAGAAGATCGCCGTCGTGGCGCCAATGCCGAAAGCCAACATCAGCATCGCCGTGGCCGCAAATCCGGGGGATTTGCGTAACTGCCGCAGAACGAATCGAAGATCGAAAAAGAAATTCTCCATGAGGCTCCTCGCCTAAGCGATATACGATTCCCCGTTGCACTTCGTTCACCAATCGCCAGCCCCGCTAACTGCCCTGTATTCAATCAAGCGGGGCGGGACGGCCCGCTCCAACCTCCTGCGGCCGTTCGAACCTGGAAATCCGTGTCCGCAAATGAACATGTACATCCGCTTGACGAATATGCCGGACTGTCATCTTTGTCACAATCCAGCTACTTGCCGTGCAGAATATTCTGCGTCACTTTGTATCCGCCGGGCTTGCCTGTCACTGCGATGGGAACCACGGCGCCTGCCTGCTTCTTCTTGAAGAACGGTATCAGGGGCTTCAAGAGCACTGACTTGAAGCCCGTGGCCGCATGCGAGATATTGGCTTGCATGCGGAGATTGCCGGCCATTTGGACCGTGCCGTCGCGCAGGTTGAAAGTCCCGCTCAAATCGACTCCTGCCCCGGGAATCAAAAAGGTGATTCGCCGCGTTGAGACTACGCCATTGCGAATCTTCGCCTGGCCGTTGAGGGACGAGAGAGCGTCCTCCGCTACATTCGATGCCGGAACCTCCGATTGTGCATCTGCCTTGGAGTCATGAACCCCTGCTACCTGCTGGCTGAACTCTGACAGCTTCTGCTCAGTGGCTCGATTCGTAAGCCGCTCGGCCGGCGCGTCGAACCTCCCGTCCACCTTCAGGCGCTCAAGAAAGCTCATGTCATTCCCCGCCGCGTCGACATGCGCATGACTACGCAGCCACACCGTGCCTTCGACCGGAACGTCGTTGCGCAGAAAGGGCCGCAGCACGTCCTGCACGCGGCCCCCGGCCACGGCCAGGTGCACATCGATGACTTTGGGCGAGCCCGCAATGCCGCCTTCCACATGGATGGTCGACGCCCCCGTCTTCGCATCCACCCCGCGGATCGTTACGTCCCCGTTGACTCCGTTGATGGCGCAGCGGATGGCCGCTGTAAAGGGCGTAGCCCTGCCGCCGCCAACGGCAAAGTCCGGCGTGTACGACGTGGCGTCCGCCTCAATGTCCGCCAGTTCCCCTTGAAAATGACCCTTGGAAATAAGCGTTCCGCCGATATCGCCAAGGTCGTGCAGGTTGACGGAAGCGAAAGTGAAATCGCCCGATAACGGAGTCGCGCCCATGTTCTGCGCATTCAGCGGCCCAAAGCTTCCCGTCGAAAAAATGTGCCCAGTGGGCTTGGCATTTTGCATGTCCACGGAGTAACCAAGCGCCTGCCCCTTTTCGAGGTTGCGAACCGTAAGCAGCTGGATGGGAAACGAATACCGGCTGCCGTCTTTCCGCAGGATGTCGAGCAGCGAATCGTGCACCTGCAGCACCTCCACCACCGCGCTCGGTCCTCCAAAGCTCGCGCTGCTTCCCGGCGGAAAATCCTCATGGTTCTCCCTGCTTCCCAGCGCCGGCACAACAATGTGCATTCCGGTAATGTCCACCTGGCTCACGCGCTTGCGCATCGCGAGCAAATCTCGCCATGTTCCCTCGACCAGCACGCTGTCGATTGACCCGAGCGGCGGCAGATTCGGCCCTGTCTTGCGTTGCAGGGTAATCTGCGTAGCCATGAATCCGGGGTTGGGAAAATAAACGCGATGGTAGCGCCCAATCTTCACCTGGCTTGCGAGCACCTCCTCGAGCATCGGTTGAATTTCGCGATACCGGTAAGGCCAATGCGCGTTCATGAAAATCACCGCCGCCACAATCAACGCGGTCGCGCACATCCCCCCACAGGAAAGGCAGATTCTCCTCCTGCGCGACCGGGCGCCGGTGTGGCTCCGAAGCCAGGAAGCGGGAGCCTTCCAGTCAGCTTTTGGGAAACTCGGCAAAGGGTTATCTCGGCGCAAAGAACGGTCTCTATTGAAATACGATGCGCTTCGCCAATCCGCAGCCGCGACGCATCCACGATTCATTGGTATGTTCTCATCGGACATCTCAGAAATCCCGAGTCGGGACTCCCGCGAATGCGCTTCCAGAACATACCGTTATGTGGCACATCAACCCGCAGTGTGACCTAAAGCACAGTTCTCCATCCCCGTCGGGTTGAAAATGAATCCGTAAGGCCAGCCCGCCAACCCCGCGCTGGCCATGGAGAAAACCACCCATGAGCGATCTAGCCCCGCTGGCTGAAGCCGTTGCCGTTGATCCACTCGTCGGCCACCCCGCCGACTACCACGTCTTCCACAAGTTCATCGAGCGCTGCAAGAATCTTCCGGCTCTGTCCACAGCCGTCGTCTGGCCGCTGTCAGACGTGGCCCTCCGCGGCACCGTCGAAGCCGCCGTCGAAGGCCTCATTGAGCCCACCCTCATCGGCGACGAAGCCGAGATGAAAGCCCTCGCCGCCAGAATCGGCCTCGACATCGGCCCCTACCCCATCCTCCAAGCTGACGACGAAGAGAAAGCCGCGATGCTCGGGGTAGCCATGTGCCGTTCCGGCAATGCCCTGGCCATGATGAAGGGCAGCCTGCACACCGACGAGCTGATGAAAGCCGCCATGCAGCGCGACACCGGCCTGCGCACCGCCCGCCGCATCTCTCACGTTTTCATCATGGATACGCCCGCCTACGCCCGCACCCTGCTCATCACGGACGCGGCCATCAACATCACGCCCGAGCTTGAAGACAAGGTCCACATCGTGCAGAACGCCATCGACCTGGCCCACGCCCTGGGCATTCCCGAGCCCAAGGTCGCCCTGCTCTCGGCCGTCGAGACGGTGAACCCCAAGATCAAGTCCACCCTCGACGCCGCCGCCCTCTGCAAAATGGCCGACCGCGGCCAGATCACCGGCGGCATCCTCGACGGCCCTCTTGCCTTCGACACCGCCGTCAGCGTCAAGGCCGCCCGCATCAAGAAGCTCGTCTCCCCCGTCACCGGCCAGGCCGACATTCTGGTTGTCCCTGATCTGGAAAGCGGCAACATGCTCGCCAAGCAGCTTGAGTACCTCGGCGGCGCGCAACTTGCCGGCATCGTCCTCGGCGCCCGCGTGCCCACCATCCTCACCAGCCGGGCAGATTCCGCCGAGACGCGCCTCACCAGTTGCGCCGTAGCCGTCCTGCTCCACTACGCCACGCATCCGCAAGTAAAAGTGTAGCGACTCAGCTTCTGCGACTTTTCTTGAGATAAAGCCCCGTGCCCCATCCTTTCGCCTTCGTTCCGGCGAAAGGGTGGGACACCGCGAACCACAATCCCGGGTCGTCCCGCTGTGCTCCCCGATTACCGTGAACACCCCCAGCAGATGAACTCTGAAAGTCATCAAAAAGCTGGAGGATCGAGAGTGAAATAGACAACCGCCGCCGCCGCCCCTCCTTCCCCAACCAACATCCCCAACTTCTCCCGCCAACAGCACCTAGAGATGTCGAAGCAAGCCCTTGCACCCTGCAACAGGCTTGAATTCCGGATAGACCTGCAGAAGTACCAAAAAAACCTTGGCAAACGGTCAAAACTGAACATCTTTGCGCATTGAAGCCGAGTAGAGTCAGTTCTCTGCTCACACCCCTGCACTTGGGTCCCTCCCCCATTTTTTCCGCAAATTGAGAGCCTCTCGCTTGCGAGAGGCTTCCCTCCTCTTACGCTCTGTGGGTGAGTCCGGTGACCAGAATTTCGATTTTGAGACCTGGGAAACCTCAATGCCCCGCGGGCCCCTCGCCCCAATTCTGCGAAACTAAATCCGTGCCTCTCGCCAAGCCCGCCCTCATCTTCGACCTCGACGGTACCCTCACCGATTCCATGCCCGGCATCGTCGGCTGCCTGCGCAAGGTGCTCGACGCCCGCAATCTGGGCGACCAGGGGCCTTTGGAGCGCTTCGTCGGTCCGCCCGTCGAAGAGTGGACCGCCGAACTGCTGCCCGACTCATCCCAAGAAGCCCGCGTTGAGCTCGCCCGCGACTACCGCGCCTGCTATGACCGCGAAGGCTGGCTGAACAACTCCGTCTTCCCCGGCGTCCGCGAAATGCTCTTCGAGCTTCACGCCGAGGGCTTTCCCCTCTACGTCTGCACCTCCAAGCAGCAGCACTTCGCCCTCCGCATTCTCGACATGTTCGAGCTCTCCAGCCTTTTCACCGCCCTCTACGGCGACAAAGCCGAATACGCCAGCCACAGCAAAGTCGACCTGCTCGCCAGCCTGCTCCGCCAGCACGGCCTCGACCCCGCCAACACCTGGATGATCGGCGACCGCATCTTCGACATCCAGGCCGCCCACGCCAACCACATCCCCTGCCTGGCCGCCGCCTGGGGCTACGGCCCACCCGAGGAGTGCGCCCAGGCCGACGCCGTCGCCCCCCCCCCCGCCCACGTCCCCGCCCTCGTTCGACCAGGCAAGCAGCCCCACGCGGCGCTTTGAAAAGTCTACGGAACCTACTTCTGCGCTCCTGGCATCCAAGCACGTGAGGGGGGCTGCGGACGCACCGTTCCGGCGTGTCCTGACGGCCCCCCGGCAAAAAGGAGCTCTCCCCATGTCCAGCCATACCCACGAAGACACCAAAGCCGCTAAAATCAACGTTCCAGACGGTTTCCCATCGGAACAAGTCAAGAACCTTTCCAGCGTGCTCAACGCCCTGCTCGCCGATGTCTACGCCCTCTATTTCAAATCCAAAAACTTCCACTGGCACATGAGCGGACCCCATTTCCGCGATTACCACCTGCTTATCGACGAGCAGGCCGACCAGGTTTTCTCCATCGGCGACGACATCGCTGAGCGCGTCCGCAAAATCGGCGGCACCACCATCCGCTCCATCGGCCACATCGCCAAGCTGCAGCGCATCACCGACAACGACCAGGAATTCGTGCCCGCCCGGGACATGCTCCTCGAACTCCACGGCGATAACAAGGCGTTTGTGGAGAGTCTGCGCGCAGCCCACGAGGTCGCCTCCAAAGCCAATGATTACGCCACCACCAGCCTCATCGAAGTCTGGATCGACCAAGCCGAACGCCGCGCCTGGTTCCTCTTCGAAGCCACCCGCTAAGCCATTCTGAAGGAACTTCAAACCCATACAGAAGGCGCCACGGCCCCAGCCTGCCGTGGCGCCCATTCTTCTTACTCGATTTTCCCACCCAACGAAAATCGTGCACCGCCCCCGCAGCCGTCGTACACTCATAGGCAATCTTCCCTGATTCGTTGAAGTTAATTGCCGCTTGTTCCGATAGAAGACAGTCGACGCCTTGTTTCATTGAACCTCGCGCTATGCAGAGGGTTACGTTCATTGGTGCAAACTGGATAGAAGAGAATTTGCCATGCGGAAAGATGCATCGATGGAGCCGGCACCCGCCGAACCCGACAATCAGGCCGCTGCCAACCTTACCGCCCTGATCGAGAGCACGGAAGACCTCATCTGGTCCATCGACCTCAATTTCGGCCTGCTCACCTTCAACCGCGCATTGCAGCGCCACGTCGAGCGCCACTGGGGCACGCAGGCCGCCATCGGCAAACGGCCCAAGGACCTGCTCCCGGCGGAAAGGGCGGCAATCTGGCCCCCGCTTTTTCAGAGAGCGCTGACCCAGGGTCCGTTTCGCACCGAGATTCCTTTCCCAAATAACCGCATTGTGGAGATGTCGTTCAATCCCATCGTTGTCGATGGCAAGGCGACCGGGCTTTCCATCTTCGGAAAGGATGTTACAGAACGCAACCGCAACGAAAAGGAGCTTCGCGAGACCGCGGAGTTCCTGAAAGAATCGCAGAGAATCGGCGCGCTTGGCTCCTATGTCTTCGACTTCACAACCGGCGTGTTTACCTCCTCCGATACGTTGAACGAACTGTTTGGCATCCACAAGGAGACCGACATTGCCGCCTCCTGGAACGATCTTGTCCATCCGCAAGACAGGGCCATGGTTCTGCAGTACTTCGTCACGGAAGTGATGGAAAAACGGCAGCCCTTTAACAAGGAGTACCGCATCGTCCGCGCCAGCGACGACGCCGTTCGCTGGTTGCACGGGATGGGCAGGATGGAATTCGATGTCCACGGGAAGCCCACCAGGATGTGCGGCATCATCAAAGACATTACCGAGCGCATGCAGGTGGAGTTGCAGTTGCGCGCCAGCGAGCAGCGCTACCGCGCAACCTTCGAGCAGCCCGCGATCGGCATTGCACACATCTCTTTCGATGGAGCGTTTCTGCACTGCAATGCACGTTTTGCAGAGATCGTCGGCTACTCCCCGGAAGAAGTGCTCGGCTTGAATACAATTGACATCACCGACCCGATTTACGTTCCGGAATGTGTGCCGCTCCTCGAGCAGTGCGCTCACGGGACCGTGGAGCGTGCCAGCCTCGAGAAACGATATATTCGCAAGGACGGAACCCCGACATGGGTCAAAATTAGCTTGTCTGCCGAACGCGACAGCCAGGGAAAACCGATCCACCTGATTTCCTTTGTCGAGGACATCAACCCCCGGAAAGCCGCCGAACAGAGCCTGACCGCAGCGCAGGAGGCTCTCCGCCACAGTGAAGAACGCTATCGCACCGCGTTCCAGACCAGCATCGATGCCATCAATATCAACCGCATGAGTGACGGAGTCTACATCGACGTCAACAATGCGTTCCTTGACATCGTCGCTTTTTCACGCGACGAGGTCATCGGCAGGAGTTCGATCGACCTGGCAATCTGGGCTGACTGCGCAGACAGGCAGCGCATGGTGGACCAGGTTTCCAGAACCTCCATTTGCCGGGACCTGGAAGCGCGATTCAGAAAAAAGAACGGCGAAGTCTTCTGGGGATTGATGTCCGCGTCGCTCATTGAAATCGAGGGCGTCCCATGCGTCCTTACCATCACCCGCGACATCTCCGCTGCCAAGGCTGCCGAGCAGCTTCTGACGCAGGCCGCCGAAGCCCTGCGCGTGAGCGAAGAACGCTACCGCACCGTATTCCAGACCAGCCTCGATCCCATCCTGATCAACAGGACCAGCGACCGCCGCTTCATCGATGTGAACCAGGCCTTTCTCGATGTGATGGGTTTCAAGCGCGACGAAGTCATCGGACGGACCTCCCTGGAACTCAACCTCTGGGCCGATCCGCGCGATCTCGAAAACGTGGACGAAATCCTCAAGCAGACTCTGCAATGCCGCAATGTGGAGATCCAATTCCGCAAGAAGGATGGGGAGACGCTCTGGGGGCTCATGTCGTCGTCGGTCATGGAGATCGACGGGGTGCAGTGCGTGCTGACGGTCACCCGCGATATCTCCAGCGCCAAGGCGGCCGAGGACGAAATTCGCAGCCTCGCTTTCTATGACCCGCTTACCGGACTGCCCAATCGGCGCCTGCTGATGGAGCGCCTGCACGTAACCCTTGCTTCCAGCTCCCGCACCGGCCGCCTGCGAGCATTGTTGTTTGTGGACCTGGACAACTTCAAAACCCTGAACGACACGCTCGGTCATCAAACCGGCGATCTGCTCTTGCAGGAAGCCGCCAAGCGCCTGACCGCCTGCGTTCGTGAAGCCGACACGGTGGGCCGGCTGGGCGGCGACGAGTTTGTCTTGATGCTCGAAGACCTGAGCGATCTTCCCGAGGATGCAGCCGCGCAGGCCAAGGCGGTGGGTGAAAAAATTCTCTCCGTCGTTACCCAGCCCTACCAGCTCAATGGCCGCGAGTGCCGCAGCAGTGCAAGCATCGGCATCTCCGTCTTCGGCGGCCGCCGCGAGAATTCAAACGAGATCCTGCAGCAGGCCGATATCGCCATGTACCAGGCCAAGGCGGCCGGGCGCAATACCATGCGCTTTTTCGCTCCCGCCTTGCAGGCAGCCGTCAATGCCCGCGCCGCGCTCGAGGAAGACCTGCGCGAGAGCATCAAGACCTGCCAGTTCGTCCTCTACTATCAGCCTCAAATCGACCGCAACCGCCTCATCGGGGCCGAAGCTCTCATTCGCTGGAGGCATCCGTCGCGCGGCATTTTGCCGCCCGGCGAATTCATTCCGCTGGCCGAAGAGACCGGACTGATTCTTCCCCTGGGAAAATGGGTGCTCGATGCAGCCTGCGCCCAGATTGCCGCGTGGGCCGACAACAAGCAGACCGCCCGGCTGGCGGTTTCAATCAACATCAGCGCCCGGCAATTCCATCAGCCTGAATTTGTCGAGCAGGTTCTGGCGGCTCTCGATGGCACCAGGGCAGACCCCGCCAAATTGCGCCTCGAACTCACCGAAAGCATTCTGGTTGAAAACGTGCAAGACGTCAGCGACAAGATGAAGGAACTCAAGTCCCATGGACTGAGGTTCTCGCTCGACGACTTTGGCACCGGCTACTCGTCGCTGGCTTACCTGAAGAAACTGCCCCTCGACCAGGTCAAGATCGATCGCTCTTTCGTCCGCGATATTCTCACCGAAGAAAGCAGCGCCGCCATCGCTCAGACCATCATCTCGCTCAGCCGCGCCATGGGTTTGCCGGTCATTGCCGAAGGCGTGGAGACGGAAGAGCAGCGCGACTGCCTCGCCCGCATGGGTTGCCACGCATTTCAAGGCTTTCTCTTCGGCCGCCCTCTGCCGCTGGAAGAATTCGAGGGCCAGTGGCTCGCGTCCGCCGGAAGGTCAGTCCCGATCTCCGGTTGAGTGACCACCCTTTAGAACCTGTCCAAGAACTGGGATTTGCCCGCTCCCACCCAGGTACAAACGCTCCGTGCCCCATCCATTCGCGTTTTTTGCGAATGGGTGGGAGGCCACAAAACCTCAAGCGGCCTTCCTTGAACTCGGTTGTTGGACCGATTCTTGAAAGTAACAGGGGCTGAGCCGTGGCCTCAGTCCATCGACATGCTCAACTGGTGCCGCACATCCGCGCCGCGAATCCAGAAGATCACATCCGTAGCGATATTCGAAGCATGGTCCGCGATCCGTTCCAGGTTGCGCGACACCAGGATGCCGTTCATCGCCTGCTGTGTATAGTGCGGCTTCTCCTGGATCAGTTGCAGCAGATCCCCATGCGCGCGGCGATTCATGCGGTCGATCTCGTCGTCCATCTCGCGCACCGATTCGGCCAGGCGCGCGTCGCCCTCCAGCAGCGACTGCACCGCCGAGCGGATCATGCGTCCGGCAAACTCCCCCATGGCCGCGAAATCCACTGGCAAGTCCACTTCGCCCTGTTTCAAAATCTCCTTGGTGCGCCGCGCAATCCCCATCGATTGATCGCCAATCCGCTCCAGGTCGCCGTTGATCTTGATCACCGCGAGAATGAAGCGCAGATCGATGGCCATGGGCTGTTCTTTGGCGAGCAGCTCGTAGGCCATCTCGTCCAGCTCCCGCTGCGCGGTGTTGATGGCCGTCTCATTCTGTTTCACATACTGGCACAGACCCTTGTCCCGCTGCAGATAAGCGTCCACCGCGGACTCGACGGCCTGCTGCGCCAGGGCAGCCATGGCAAGGAGCTTGTCCTTGAGCTCGGCGAGTTGCTGTTGAAAATGAATACGCGGCACGCCTGTTTCTCCCTCACATTCGATTGTGCATCATTCAATGTTACGG
>Ga0302324_100027971_pt1 | contig 10732 bp, 9 predicted proteins | sample Palsa_T0_1_FD_201949 | JGI IMG/M metagenome (GOLD analysis project Ga0302324, IMG submission 201949) | Peat permafrost microbial communities from Stordalen Mire near Abisko, Sweden - Palsa_T0_1 | ecosystem: Environmental > Terrestrial > Soil > Palsa > Peat permafrost | place: Sweden: Abisko...
TTTCTGTGGGGGGTGGCCCTGTTCGCGTTGGCCTCCGCGGCATGCGCCGCGTCTTTTTCCCTGGGGCAACTGATCGCCGCTCGCGCGGTCCAGGGTGTGGGCGCCGCGCTCCTGGTTCCGCAGGGTCTCTCCATTCTTTCCGCGTCCTTCCCTGAGCAGGAACGGGGTCGTGCGATTGGCACTTGGTCGGCATGGACGACCGTCTTTGCCGCGCTTGGTCCCGTAGCCGGTGGCTGGCTGATGCAAGCCTGGTCGTGGCGGCTGATTTTTCTGCTCAATCTGCCCTTGGTGCTGGTGATTATGCTCCTGGCGCCCCGGATCCCGGAAAGCCGAGCCCTGGCGGCCCCACCCCAGCCGCTCGATCGCCTGGGGGCCACGCTGGCCACACTGAGCTTTGCCGCCCTTATCTACGCGCTTTCCTTTGCCCCCCAATTCGGCTGGCGGAATCCGCTGGTCAGTTGCCCTTTGCTCGGCGGACTGGTCCTGTTCGCCTTATTCCTGCGCTCCCAGTCAGGCCGGCCGAATGCGATGATGCCACTCTCGCTGTTCCGCGTCCGCCGCTTCCTGGCGGCCAACCTGCTTACCTTTTTGCTTTATGGCGCGCTGGGCGGCTGCCTCTATATCATCCCTTTCTATCTGATCCAGGTGCGGCACTACCCGGCGGCCGCGGCGGGCGCGGTCTTTCTGCCCCTGATCCTGCTCATGTTTTTGTTCTCCGCCCGGGTCGGAGGACTGGTTCCGCGGCTAGGCGAGCGGTTCCTGCTGTGCGTGGGGGCGCTGCTGGCCGGTGCCGGCTTCGCCGCGTTTGCCTGGCTTGACGGCTTTCCCAGATACACCCTGTCCGTCCTGCCGCCGGTTCTCATCCTCGGCTGCGGCATGACGCTTTGCGTGGCACCCCTTACCAACGCTGTCATGTCCTCGGTATCCGAAACGCAAACCGGCATCGCTTCGGCCGTCAACAATGCGCTTTCCCGCCTGGCCGGGCTCCTGGCGGTTTCGATTCTTGCCCTGGTGCTGGCCCACGGATTTGCGGCGAACCTCTCCGCCGAGCTGGCTCACTCCGGCTTCCCGGCTCAGGCGTGTGCGCGGATGTTGGCCAACCAGGTTCGCCTGCTCGATATGCCGATCCCTGCGAGTCTTACACCCGCCCAGCACGTTCAGGCTGCCAAGCTGCTCGATGGGGCTTTTCTTACCGGCTTCCGGTCGGTTATGCTGGCTTGCGCCATCAGCGCCTGCAGCGGAGGACTGGCTGTCCTGCTGCTGTTACCTGGGAGGAGACGGTCGAAAAGACTGCGGTAAACGCCGCGGCTTGGGCCTCCGTCTATAGGGGCGAGATGGCAATTGACCATGCCTCTCAAGGCTTAAGGAGGAAATATGAAGTTCTCGCTGGCGCTGTTCGCAGCCCTGGGTCTCTTGCCGATGGCCCAGGCGCAAACCCCTCACACCCCCCCATCCCCGGCCGCCATGGCCCAGCACGAGGTCCAGCACTACACCACTCTGCTGTCCCTTACCCCGGCCCAGGTAGAGCAAGCGACCGCCTACTTCACGGCGGAAGCGACCGCCCGTCAGAACTCATGGGCCAGTGAACGTACGGCTCACCAGGCTCTTGCGGCTGCCGAGAAAGCCAACGATACCGCCACCATTCAGTCGACGGCCAACACCTTAGGTCAAATGGAAGCGGAGAAGATGGCCGCCCACTCTGTTGCCCGGGCCCAGTTCTACGCCATACTCACCGCCGACCAGAAGGCCAAGTTCGCCGAGTTGGAAAAATCGCACATGATGGGACCGGGCCACGGACCGATGAGGTAAACGTAAACTGTTGCCTGGAAAGGCACGTCTATGGAAGCATTGGAGCGGCTCAACTACGCTGGCGAGTTTTCACCCCTACGAGACCGGATGATTGCAGAGCTTGAGGATATAAACACCCTCTGCGCCACCTACCGGTCTCGCATTTATCGTTACGCCCTGCTCTCGCTGCGCGATCCTGACTTGGCGGAGACGGTGACCCAGGATTGTTTCCTTAGGGCATACAAAGCACGCGAAGAGTTTCGCGGAGACTGCAGTCTGGCCACCTGGCTCACCCGGATCGCCACGAACCTCATCCGCGATTCAACCAGGTCGCGCAAGTTTCAGTTTTGGAAAATGGCGAACTCTACCGCAGTGGACGCAGGCGCCATGGCGGACCGCCTGAGATCGCCCGGCATTTCCCCTGAAATCTCCCTCGTGGTCAGGGAGCAGTTGGTTAAGGTATGGGACAGCGTGGAAGCCCTACCCGACAAACAGCGAAGCGTCTTTCTGCTGCGGTTTGTAGAGGAAATGGAGCTGCCCGAGATTGCAACGGCAATGGGGCTGCGTGTGGGGACGGTTAAGAGCCATTTGCACCGCGGCCTGGCCGCAGTGCGTAAGGCGATGGAGAGAACGAAATGAATACAAACCATCTTTCAGCTTGGCAGCAGGAGGAGTACATCCTGCAACAAGGAGCCGATCAGCAGACGCTTCACCACTTGGAGGAGTGTGCCCAGTGCCGGGACGCAGTGGCTCGGCTGGAGCACGGGTTGGCCCTCTTCCGCGGCGCCGCCGTCAAGTGGAGTTCGGAGTGCCTGGCGGCCCGTCCGGCACAGCTGCGATTTGTCCCCAGCGGAAGGCCGAGTGTTCTCCGATGGGCGGTCGCGGCCATGGTTCCTCTCGTGCTCCTGCTGCTTGCGCTGGTTCCTTTTCATCTGTCCGGTCCCCGTCCGGCCCAGCCCGTGGCGCAAATCAGCGATGATGCGCTGCTGGAGCAGGTGGACGAACAGGTTTCGGTCGCCGTTCCTTCCTCGATGGAGTCGCTGACCCACTTGGTTTCGACCGGGAGCAACTCGAGCGCCGCCAGCCCTGAAAGCGGGAGCAGACATTTTGTCCAGACGAACTAACCGTCTTTCGCTTGCTTGCCTGCTGTGCATTGGCCTAGGGGCGGGCGTAGCCCTTGGCCAGCAGGGCGGCTCGCCGGCGAACGGGCCGGGAGACACCAAAGGGCCGCCCCCCATGGAGGGCCGCCGTCCCCCCATGGAGCGTGCCTTTCACTTGGGGCCCCACGGGCGGTGGTGGAACAATCCGGAATTCGCGCAGAAACTTGGGCTGAACGCAGATCAGCAAAAGAAGATGGAAGCGGTATTTGAGCAGAGCCGCCCGGCGCTCATGGACCTAAGCGGCACAGTGCACAAAGAAGAAACCGCTATGGAGCCCTTGCTGGCGGCTGATCAACCGGACGAAGGCAAAATCCTCGCTCAGATCGACCGCTTGGCCCAAGCGCGCGCAGAATTGGAAAAAGCCAACGGGCGTATGCTTCTGGGCCTTCGCCGGCTGCTCACTCCGGAGCAGTGGAAGACTCTTCAAGCAAGCGAGCCTCACGGACGCTTTCCCCACTTCGGGCAGGGTCCCGGAACTGGTCCGCGAAGCGACGGCGGGCCGACCCCTTAGCAGCCCGCGGAAAAGCTCATGTTTATGAGGGGTACGAGCAAAACAAGCAGGTGCTCAGATCGATCCCCGGTCTCCTGCTTGACAATGGACATTCCACCCACATCTCGCAAAAAGCGCGAGATATGGGGCACCCATCATCACTTACCCTTGAGCGAAACTATCGTGGGTAAAAACAGGGGGTGCCCCATATCTCGCACTTTTTTGCGAAATGTGGGTGGAACGTCTATCGTCAGCCATGCCCCTCGGTTTGAGATCTGCGGTTTTAGTTCTCATGCAGACTCTTTGGCCCGGCGCTTTCCCTTGGCGGTGGCTTGAATGGGCCACCCCTCTGTCCCTTGGTTGCGGAAGCACCAACCCTCTCACCCCCGGCTGGAGGTAACAATAAGAAACCGTCACGGATGCGTATCCTGCTTGCCCCTTACGGCCTGCGCGTGTTGTTCCGCGGTCAGGTTTACATAGCGGGCCAGCTCCACGCGGTTTGAGATGCCCAGCTTGTCGAAAACATGGAACAGCGAGTTCTTCACCGTGCTCTCGCTGATTCGCAGCGCCCGCGAAACCTCACGATTACTCATGCCCTCGGCCACCAGCCTCGATATCTCTTCTTCCCGAGGGCTTAGCAGCGTTTTACCCGCTGCATTGGTTACTCGTCCCCCCGACCTTGAGAGCTGCTCGGAAATGATGCCAAGGTCGACGTGCCGCACCCACACTTCACCCTGAGAAACACGGTCAATGCACCTAGCCAGCTGCGCCAGGTTCTCATTGCTGTAGACGATCCCTCGGGCGCCCACCCGGAATGCCTCGATTACCCTGTCGCTCTGCCCTTCCTGCAACAGAAATACGAGCGGCAACTGCGGGAATTCAGTGCGCAACCGCCTGGCGACCGGTGCGGCGGAGGCCGCCCAGTTATTGTCAGAGATGATCGCCACCCATGTCGCATCCGTCGCGAGCAGGGGAATCATCGACTCATAGTCCCTGGCACATTCAATTTCCAAATCTTGCCGTAAGCTCTGTAATCCGGTCGACAGTAGTTCGCATTGCAAATTACTTCTGTCATAAACCAGTACTCTGGTGGTCGCAGGCGACATGTAAACCCTCGGAAAATTCCCTAAGCCCTCAAATTCTCACGGGGGGAGGGTGACGAAAAGTACAGTAAAACAGGGGCATTGATTAGCAATAAGCCTGGGCCTCTCTTCGCTTGCTCTCATCCGAGCCACGAGCCTTCAGGCAACAGTTCAGGCATTCGTCGTCTCGCCTGACTTAAGTTTGTAATTGCATTATCTACGATGCAGTCAGATTTCCCGAGAAATCTATGGTTTTCCCCTGCGTGCCGGTATCGGTAACCATGGTAATCGCAGAAAATTTACTCCTCGATCTCGCGTACGGGCCTAGTTTTTGTCCCACGTTGGCGGAACTCTTGCGTTTTACAGGATGCAGCCCACGCCACCACGGAAACGATAGTTATTTTAAATGACTTGAAGTCACTGCCGGGGTGAGTGTCATCCTCCATTTGACGCTGGTTTCCTCAGCCTGATAACTTCCTAAGGTAATTCAGGAAATCAATCAAGGACGTCCGGGCGTCAACTTAGCCGATTCGCTCGGTAGGAAAGTTTGCCCGTCCGGCGGGACATTCGTTCTATTGCCACTATGTCTTAACCCGGCTAACTTCTAGGTCTGTCTTACTTGATTTTCCCGATTTCTACTACGGCGATAAAACCCCGAACTTCCCCCACAGACACGAGCGGATTACCGCCTGAACGAATTCAATCCCCCAGAGCCACTCCATGTGACTCACAGGGCGAAGCTATGCAGCCAGCACACTCAAGTCGAGCGGCTGTCGTAGACCCGCAGGAAGGATAACCTTATGGAACATTTCCTTTCAGCGAGCAAAACCATTGATGCCGAACAGCCGGTGCGTCTAGGGAGGCGGTATGAGCAAATCCGCCATGCCGCCAGGGATTTGCTCTTCGGCCGCGCACTGATTGCGGGTTCCAATAGCCAGGAAGTGGCGCTCACTTTCGACGATGGCCCCAACGAGCCATATACTTTGCGCTTGCTCGACCTTCTTGATCGCTATGGCGTGCAGGCAACTTTCTTCCTTATTGGCAGTTTCGTACGCCGGCGGCCCGATATTGTCCGCGCCATACGGCAAGGCGGACATCATTTGGGCAACCATACGATGACCCATCCATCCTTGCAGTGGCAATGGCCATATCGTGTGCGTCAGGAACTCGTGGACTGCAATAAGGCCATTGAGGATGCAACCGGCGAACCCGTTGAATGGTTTCGACCTCCTTTTGGCGGCCGGCGGCCAGACGTGCTGCACACTGCCGCAGAACTTGGCTTGACTCCCGTGATGTGGAACGTGTGGGGTCACGATTGGGATGCGGTCCAATCCCAATCTGTTGCCGCATCAATACAGGAAGGAATTCAGCACAACCAGCGTCGTCATCGAGGCAGCAACGTTCTGCTGCACGACGGCGGCCACTTACAAATGGGGACCGACCGCTCCATCACGCTCGCGGCGACCCAAAGCCTGGTTCAGGCCTGGACGGGAAGCGGCCTGCGCCTGGTCACCCTGGATGTCTGGCGCCGGCAGGACCTAGCGGTATCTTGACTTCGCCCCCAAGACGTTAACGGCAGCTTTCACGACGGACTTACTCGATCCACCGACTTAGAAGGATGGACCCCCCAATGATTCAATTTCCAGTGGCGCGCTTTACATCGTTGGTTGTGGAGTCGGTGCTGGCGTTTCTTTGCTTTGCCATCACCTTGCACTACGCCAGCCAACACCATCCATTGCCCATGTTCTCGCTTCCCCGGCACCTGGCGATCAAAACCCTGTTTGCCAGTCTGCTGTTCGTGGCTGTATGGATGATGCTGTTCTTTGACTTGCGGCAACAACAGCTGCGCAGGGCATCGCTGCGCACGACTCTACGAGCGACTCTCTTTGGCTTGGCGATGTTAACTCCGATTGCGGTGGTGATTTTCAAGGCAGTCCACACCAATTGGAACATCACCGCGATCATCTTTCGCTTCTGGCTGTGGAGTCTGTTGCTGACTGTCGCAGTGACGATATTCAATTTCGCTCTGCGCCGCTTGTTCATGGATAGCGACCACAGCGTGCTCATCATCGGCACCGGCCCTATCGCGCGTCGCGCCTGGCGGGAGATAAGGACTAAACATTCCCGGTCGTTTAATGTAATGGGTTTCAGCGACACCTCCTGTCTGCCCAGTGCCCCGTCGGACATAAAGGCCAACTACCTCGGCGACGTGACCGAGCTGGAAAGCCTTCTTCTGAAGTACTCGATCGATTTGATTGTGATGGCGCTTCCGATGAGGTCCTGTTACGACGTGGTTCAGGATGCCGCCGCTACTGCGAGGATTGGGGGCATCGATCTCATCAGCTTTAGTGACGCGTTGGGATTCGACACCGAGACGCCGCAAGGCTCGGGTCCTCTCTTCGAACACACGCACAGCTTGCATGTAGGCCTGTGCAAAGTAGCCAAGAGAACCTTCGATGTGGTGTTCTCCCTTCTGGCCATGCTCGCATTGCTGCCGCTGCTGCTGGCGGTCGCGATGGCGGTCAAGCTTTCCAGCCCCGGCCCCGTGTTCTTTATCCAGGAGCGGTTTGGCTACCGGAGAAAAAAGCTGCGTTTGCTTAAATTTCGCACCATGGTTCAGGATGCCGAAACCCTAATGAGGAGTCTGGAGCACTTGAACGAAGCTTCCGGACCTATTTTCAAGATAAGGAACGATCCCAGAGTTACTACCCTGGGCAGATTTATGAGAAAGACATCGATCGATGAGCTCCCTCAACTCTGGAATGTCTTTGTCGGTGAAATGTCCCTGGTAGGTCCTCGGCCTATGAGCCTTCGGGATGTATCACTTTTCAACGAAGCTTATCTACTGCGGCGTTTCAGCGCCAAGCCGGGAATTACCGGCTTGTGGCAAGTCTCGGGACGCAGCAATCTCACCTTCGACCAATGGATTGCTCTCGATTTCTCCTACATTGACCGGTGGTCGTTGGCTCTCGACATGCAGATCCTTTTGGCGACCATACCTGCGATCGTCCGCGGCTCAGGGGCGATGTAAAAAACGCATTAGTTTGGAGGCGAAGTATGGCACGTGTGGCTGTAGTGCATGACTACTTTACGCAATATGGCGGTGCTGAAAAGGTAGCCGGGGAGATGTATAACCTCGTGCCGCAGGCGGATATGTTCGCCACCGTTGCCCTGGATAAATATGTGCCGGCGGGTGTTCCCAAACACAAGCTGCAGACTTCATGGATGCAGAACCTACCTCTGATGAAGGATCTCTATCGGCTTTATTTTCCGCTCTATCCTTTCGGCGTGCATTCCTTGGACCTCTCGGGGTACGACCTGGTGCTGAGCAGTTCGTCGGGCTATGGGAAGGGCGTGCGCACGCGCCGCGATGCCCTGCATGTGTGCTATTGCCATACTCCGATGCGTTGGATCTGGCGATTTAATGACTACGTCCGCCGGGAGAAGCTTGCATTGTCGAAGAGAGTGATCCTGCCCATGGCATTGAAAGGCCTCAAGGCCTGGGATATCGATGCGGCAAGGCAGCCTGATCAATACGTGGCCAATTCGAAGTTTGTGGCCCAGAGAATTCGCGAGTGTTACGGGCGCGAAGCGGTCGTCATCCCGCCTCCCATCGACGCCGGCCGTTTCGTGATTCGCCCCGCGCAAGACGACTATTACCTGGTCCTTGCACGGCTGGTTTCTTACAAGCGCATCGACCTGGCGATCAGCGCCTGCAATCGTCTGAAGAAGAGGTTGATCATCATCGGCAGCGGGCCGGAGGCGGAAAAGCTGCGGGCACTGGCGGGTCCCACCGTCACCATGCTGGGCCATGTTTCCGATGCCCAAGCGACCCGGTATGCAGCCGAATGCCGCGCCCTGCTGTTTTGCGGCGAAGAGGACTTTGGCATGGCTCCGCTGGAGTTGGCCGCCGCCGGCCGTCCGACCATCGCCTTCGGGGCAGGCGGCGCCCTGGAAACGATTGTCGAGGGAAGCACAGGTATCTTCTTTGACCAGCAGGATGTTGCTTCCGTGGTCGAGGCGATTCGCACCTTCGAGGCTATGAGTTGGAGTCCGCACACTCTACGCGCCCACGCGCTGCGCTTCGATGTCAGCCAGTTCCGCAGAAAGTTCTATGACCTGCTCGCGGCACTAGGCTATCCCTTAGGCGCTGACGGAATCGAGAGCCCCCGCCGCATTGAACCGTTCCACACTGTGCGCCCCGAAAATGCGCTGGCGATCAATGCTTAGCATGAAAATCTGCTACTACAACCACACTGGGAAGGTGAGCGGGGCGGAAAAGGTGCTCTTTACCCTACTGGCCAATCTCGGCCCAGGGTTTGAGCCTTCGCTGATCGCTCCGGAAACGACCCAAATTCGGGCATTCTGCGAGGAGCACGGGATCCGCCATCTTCCAGTCGACGAGCTGAAGGCGCGGTTCACCATGAATCCCTTCTTGCTCGCCAGGTATTTGAGTTCGGCGTTGCAAGGCATCTTGCAGGTACGCCGCCTGGTGAGACAGGTTGCTCCTGATGTTTTGCATGCCAACAGCACCCGCGCGGGCATGGTTGCGTGCATTGCCACCGTGGGGAGACCCACCCCTGTGGTTTGGCATATCCATGATCAATTCAGGAAGCATCCGATCACCACGGGCGTGCGCCTTCTTCTTGGAGCCTCGCGCAGAAATTCGGTCATCGCGGTCTCGCAGGCGACTGCGCAAGGTGTTCGCGGAACCACCGGTCCTCGCCGCCAAGCTCCGGTCACGGTGATTCATAACGGCGTCGACGGCTCACTCTATGATCCTCGGCCCGACAAGGTAGAAGAATTTCTGCAGGCAGAAAAGCTCCAAGACGCGAGCTTCCGGGTGGTGATGGTTGGACAGATCACCCCGCGCAAAGGCCAGTTGGAGGCCATTGAGACATTTGCCAGGTTCGTCCACGCAGACGCCCCCGAGGCGCTGCTGCTGGTTGTGGGCAGCCCCGTGTTCAACCGCGACGAACGGTACCTGCAACGGTTACAATCCGAGGTGAGCCGGCTCGGAGTGGAAAAGAACGTGCGCTTTCTGGGCAAGCGCACGGATATTCCCGTGATCCTGCAGAGCGCTCACCTGCTGATTGCGAACTCCTCCTCGGAGCCCTTCAGCCTGGTTCTGTTGGAGGCTTGCGCCAGTGCAACCCCGGTTTTGGCATCGGCTGTGGACGGCGTACCCGAGCTGATCATCGACGGGGAAACAGGCAAGCTCTTCCCCTATGGAGATTCTGCTGCCATGCTGCAGGCGTTGAGGCAGTTGCATGGTGACCGGCACTACACCAGGAGTCTTGGCGTGGCGTCGCGGGAGAGGACTCTGCGTCACTTTACCCAGGAACAGTTCCTGCAAAGGGTGCGTCAATTCTACGCAACTGTGGTGCACGTCCCCAATGCCGATGTTCCCCGCGCCGCAGGGGTGCGCAAAGAATTGGGGCCCGCCTGATGTCAGAAACCTACGTACTTCCAAGACCGACGCAAAGCCGTGTCACGGCAGTGTTTGCGGCCGTCAAGACGGTGTTTGCCGGCCGCAATAACTCCGCGGCTGCGCTGCAATCGCTGGCGACGAAAATTCTCGTCCTCGTGCTGAATGCCGCCACCGGCATTGTGACCGCCCGCGCGCTCAACCCTGCGGGCCGCGGAACCATGTCTGCCATCATCACCTGGCCCGGATTTTGCGCCTTACTGCTGACGTTAGGTCTACCCAGTTCGCTGACATTTAATTTGCGGCGGCATCCTGAGCGTACTCCGGAGATCGTTGGCGCGGCCTCGTTGTTAACGCTCCTGGTTGGTGTGGTCACGGGACTTCTGGGCTTTGTGCTTGTGCCCCTGTGGCTGACCGAGTATTCAGCGGCCGACATCGCTCACGCGCAATGGATGCTCCTTGCCTCGCCGCTGCCGACGATGCTTTTGTTCGGACGTGCCGTCCTGGAGGCGAAGGGAAACTTCTTTGCTTCCAATCTGAGCCTCTGGCTTGCGCCCCTGCTGACGCTGATCTGGCTTGTGGTGGTGGTCGCCAGTGGTCATGCCACGCCGCTCTCCTGCGGATTGGCATATGTTCTGGCTACATTGCCTTGCGCAATCTTACTGCTGGCGCAGGTTTACTCAACTTATCGGCCCCGCTTACGCAATCTGGGACGGTCGCTGCGGCATCTGCTGCATTTCGGTCTCCGTGCCTGGGGAATCGATCTACTCAACGCTCTGGCTGT
>Ga0302324_100027972_pt1 | contig 10731 bp, 11 predicted proteins | sample Palsa_T0_1_FD_201949 | JGI IMG/M metagenome (GOLD analysis project Ga0302324, IMG submission 201949) | Peat permafrost microbial communities from Stordalen Mire near Abisko, Sweden - Palsa_T0_1 | ecosystem: Environmental > Terrestrial > Soil > Palsa > Peat permafrost | place: Sweden: Abisko...
TGGCGAAGATTACGAGCTGCTGTACACGGCCCCGCCGCGGGTCAGGGCACCGGGCATTCCGATCGGCAGGATCGTGAAGGGCAAGCCGGGCGCGGTCCGTTTTGGAGGCAAGGTACTCGCTCCCATAGGCTATGACCACTTCAGATGACCACCTCAGATCACATCCGCGAAGCTTTTGCGCAGTCGGTAGAACCATACGTGGCCGAGGAAAAACAGGGCCAGCGCGATGGCCCACAGCTTTAGCAGCGGAAACAATTCCGGGGCATGACCTTCCAAAAAAACGGCGCGATATCCGCGCACCAGCACGTACAGCGGATTCTGGCGCATAACCGCCGAGATCACGGGCGAGAGCCTGGCCGACTCGGGATAACAAATGGGCGTGATGAAAAACCACAGCGTCAGGACCAGCGCCATGATCTGGCCGAGATCGCGCATGTACACGCCCAGCGCGGCCAGAAACCAGCAGAGTCCCAGCGTAAACAGCAGTTGCGGAATTATCAGCACGGGCAACCACAATACGGTTGCCGGGACCGCGTGGCGGACGATCAGCAACCCCGCGACAAAGACCGCCGCGCCGAACAGCTCGGTGACCAATCCCGACACGACTTGATTCACTGGAAGCGTGTCGAGCGGAAAAACCAGCTTCTTTACGAAGTTGCGATGCTCCAGGATGACGGAGGCCGCGCGGCCCACGGGCTCGGAGAACGCCAGCCACGGAAGCATTCCCGCGAGGAAGTAAAGCGCGAAGCCGGTGCGGCTTTGATCGGGCCCGAAGCGCGTCTGCAAGATAATGCCGAAGACGAAAAAATAAGTCGACATGAGCAGCAGCGGATTCAGGACCGTCCAAAAGACGTCGCCGAACGAGCCGCGATAGCGCGCCAGGATGTCGCGGCGCGCCATGGAACGGATCAGGCGATGGTTTTGGACGACGGTGCGCACGGGGCTCGCAATCAGCTTCGGCAGCGCCGCCCATATTCGCCGCCGGCGCAACGAGCTCAGGGTGGTGATCTCGTGTTTCAAAATGCGCAACTGGCCGTCAACTTTTGGACCGTCATGGGCTTCCACCGCGATGCGCAAGAATCGTTCGCCGCGCGCATAGCCCCAGCCGTCGGGCAGCTGGATGTGGGAGACATAAACTTCGTACGCGCCCGAATCGGGTGGAAACGGAATCGCGATGTCGAACTGGGCGCTCGAGCCCGGAGGAACATCGGCGGGCACGGGCGTCCAGGAGCCTTCCTCGATGAACACGCTCGTTTGCGGATCGTAGAGTTGCCAGCCGAGCGAAAAGTTCTCGGGCGTCCAAGTTTGGCGCGATTTGTTCTCGACGACGGCCGCGATGTGGAGCACGGTCCCTTGCACGCGGAGCTGGACCCTCATTGATATAACCAGGCCGGATAGCGATCGCGCACCGGGCCGGCCTTGCGGCCGACGGCGTAGATTCCATCGCCGCGCAGGTCCGCCGACAGTTCATAACGAGCGATCAGATGCTTCACCCACTCGTGTTCGGGCTTCGGCTCATCGCGGAAGGGTCCGGTTTCGAGCAGCGTCATCTCGAACCCGGCGTAATGGAACAAAAGCATGATCTCGCGAGCCGTGTACTCGCGATTATGGCGCGCTTCCGGCTCCTCGCCGGCGACGCGCGGCCGGATGTAGGCGGGGAAAAACCCCGGATGATAACCCGACAAAATGGCGGCGATCGCGCGCAGCGAACCGATGTTCGGCGTGGTGAGCACCAGGTGGCCATCCGGCTGCAAGATCCGGTTGATCTCGGACATCATGTGCATGGGATCTTCGGTGAGATGCTCCACCAGCTCGCAGCACAGGACCGTGGAAAAATAGCCGTCGTCATAAGGGAAGGGGTCCTTTTCGGCGTCGAAAAGTTCCAGCGTGCACTCGAACGGCTCGCCTTCGCTAGAAGTTATTCGATGCCGGTCAACTTTGCCCGCTGGTCCGAAATAGCAGCCGCGCACTTCGCCGTAGCCCAGACGCGTCTTCAACGCGGGCGTGATCTGAAGGTAGGCGCCCATTTCCAAAATGCGGTCTTCCGGCGCTCCGGGCGGCGTAATGGCGAGGGTCTTCTCGAAGCGGCTCAGGTGCCTTTCCACATAGCCTCGGGCGGCTTCATCGGGCGCCCAAGAGAGCAGGTATTCCGGCTCAACGCGGACCACGGGCGCGTTTGCGGGCGGCGGACCAGCGGACTCGGCGCTTTTGATTTCCTCGGTGGGGGCCGCGCCATTGCTCGCGATTCGTTCCAGAAAGTCCGCGTAACGCCGGGCGACTTGGGGCCACGTGCACTCGGTCTCCACCCACTTGCGCGCCCGCGCTCCCAGCGCCCGCCGAAGATCTGTACGGCTGACGAGCAGATCGAGGTACTCGAACAGATAATCTTCTTCGGTGGCATCCACGGGCGCCTTCAGGCAGATGGAGGCGGGCAATTCGTTGAACGATCCGACTTCAGACACGATCACGGCCTTGCCCAATCCAAGCGCGCGCATCAACGTTCCGGAGTTCTCTCCAACCGTGGGATAGCGGAGATTGAGGATGATATCCGATGCCGCCAGGAAGCCGACGAACTCGTCGATCGGGCGAAAGCCGAGCATTCGCACGTGCGAACCGAGATCCAGCGATTGGATCAGCGACCGCAATTGCAAATCGGGATGCGGCTCGCCCACCAGAATCATCTTGGCCGCCGGATGGACACGCACCAGACGCCGGAACGCGCGCAGGGATTCGGCGATGCGCTTGTACGGTTTCAGAAACCCGAAGATGCCGATGAGCGGAGTGGATTCGTCGATTCCCAAGCGATCGCGAAATTCGGAACGGCTCGCGTCGGGAATCCAAGCGCCATGCGGGATGCGGGCCACGGGGCCGGAAAATCCCGCGCGGCGCAATTCGGTCTCGACGCAGCCGCTATGCACAATGGCAGCCTTGGAGCTAGCTAGCAATTGCCGCAGCATCGGGAGACCCTCGTAATCCGGGCCAACTTCGAGCCCGCGCACGCGGCCGGCGTAGGCCAGCGCCTCGGGACCGCCCTCCTGCTCCACGGCCCGCATGTAGGCGTCCCAATCGTTGCGTTTGATTGTGATGTCAGCGATCAAATGATGCAAGTTCGCTTCGTGCACAACCACGACGCCCGGATGGCGCAGGGCCATTTCATAGCAGAAATCGTGATCGCCGTTGTTGCCCACCTGGTACAGCGCGACATCGAAGCCGACCGGATTAAACGCCGGCGGCTTGGACGTGAACACTTGCACGTCCACCAATTTTTGCAACTGGTCGAGCAATGCGGCGGAATAGTCGGCGATGCCACTACGCGCCGGTGGAAGCGGGGAAAAAAAGGCGACCTTGAGTGGCACGGATCGGTTGGAGGGAACTATTTCTCCAGTTCCATCGAGAATTTGCCCAGCGCCAGGGGCACGCGCACCACAGCCAGCGTGCGAGCCCGGTCCTTCAGAAATAACATCTCAAAACTGATGCTGGAGGATGGCCCGGTGGCCGTCGCGGTGATGCGGTCCGCGTCCATGGAAGCATTTCCGATTTTGATGCTTTCGGTTCCGGCCAAACTCAACCGCACTTCGTAGGGCGCGCCAAAGAACACGGTCGCCCGAGGAGGAACGCGTCCCTGGCTTAACTCCTGGCGCAGGAAATACAGAAACGTCAGGGCGTCCTTGCTGCAGGGGTTGGCGCTCATTTCCGCCTGCCCGGAGCCGGATCCGCGAGTGACCGTACCGGTGTTGGAATCGAACGTTTCCTTGTCGGCGGCCTTCTTCGATCCATGCGACGTCGATTTCTCGAACTCAGAGGAGCAGAAGCTGCCTGACGCATCAGAGCGGAAACGATCGCTCACGGCGTAAGCGGGCGCGCTCGCGTCCAAATCGAATGTGAAGTGCATGTGCGCGGCCGAACTCGAGGCGCTTAACGCAGCTTCGCCCAAACTCACGCCCGTGGGCCAATTGATGCTGTACCGCAAGGTCTCATTTGGAAGGGTTGGCTCCGCGGCCGGCGCGGCGATAAGGGCGAAAGCAGCCAACAGGAAAGAGCCGGCGAGATTTGAAAATGGATACTTCGGCGACATTGGATACTTCACCGGGAAACAGCGGAAATGGACTTGCGTAGCACTCCGGGCGCGCTCTTCATACGCCCACCAACAGCATAATACACGTCGAGTGTCCTATTGGCGGTCCTTTCCCAACTAAACGAAGCCGCGCGCTGCGCTCCCAAGCGCTCCATACGCAAGCGCAATTCCGGATTGAGCAACAGGTCACGCATGGAAGTGACCAGATCGCGTTGGGAGCAGGGGTCGAAAAGAATCGCCGCGGAATCGGCTACCTCCAGCATGGCCGAGGTGTTGGAGCAGGCTACCGCGCGTCCGCACGCCATGGCTTCCAGGATCGGCAATCCGAAACCTTCGTAGAAGGAGGGATAAACCATCAGGTCGCAAGCGCCATACAGGCGGAGCAATTGATCGTCTTCCACGAAGCCGGCAAAGTGAATGCGATCGTGCGCCGACGACTTCCTAGCCGCCGCCCGAACCGTGGGAGCATACCACGTTTCCTTGCCTACGATGACTAAATGATGCGGCAATTGCGGATAACTCCGCACCAGCTCCTCAAATGCGCGAATGAGCCCTAAGTGATTCTTGCGCGGCTGCAGATCGCCAACCGTCAGGATAAATGGAAATGCCACGTTGAACGACGGCGGCATGCTGCGCTGCGCTGCCTCCCGCGCTACCGGACGAAAGGCCGAGCTGACGCCGTTGGGCAACACGACTACCTTTTGTTCTTCGAGCCGGTACGCCTCCAGAATTCGCCGCTTGGAAAATTCGCTGGGCGTCAGTACGCAGGCAGCCGATCTAACGGTGCGCCGCACGGTCAAGCGCAATTGCAAGGCGCGGAACGGCGTGAAGTATTCCGGATGTTCCAGGAAGCTGACGTCATGCACGCTCACTACAATCGGCGCCGCGCACCGAATCGGAGCGGTATATTGCACATGCAGCAGGCTCGGCCGGTCTTCGGCGACCCGTCTCGGCAGATCATAACCGAGCCGCACATACGGATTGATCGCAACGCGACTCTTCTGGAATCGATCGGGCACCTGATCAAACGCATCCGGGCGCGAAATGTAAGCTATAAAGTCCGCTTTGCCATCCAAGACGGCGAAACAATTCAAAAGATTCCTAATGTATGTTTCGTTCCCCGTTAAGTGTTGGCCGATCGCATGAGCGTCTACCGAAAAGCGCATGACCTTCTCCAGTATAGAGGGTTTCCCGCCTCAAAACGGGGTTTCGCGAAACGTTTATAGGCCGTGAACGCGTTGTTCCAAGAATTAGACCGTTCTCACGCTTACACGTTTCCTGCGAGAACGGGATCTAACGCTTTCCAAGCAGCTTGCCAAGTATACCGCTCTTCATAGAGGCGGCGTCCGGCGGCTCCGATGCGATCGCGATCGTCGGGCAGTGCGAGAAGCTCGGATACCGCGGTGGCGAAGCGTTCGGGGTCGTCAGCAAGAAGCAGGTGCTCGCGATCGCGGCACTCCAGCCCCTCGGCCCCGAGCATGGTGGAAACGACGGGCGTCCGCGCGGCCCAGGCCTCCAAAATCTTGATTCGCGTGCCGCTTCCAGCCAGTAGCGGAACGATGGCCACTTGAGCTTGCGCGATGACGGCCACGGCGTCTTCGACGAAGCCGGTTAGCTCGATGCTCGAATCAGTTGCCGGCAAATCGCGAAAGGGTCCCGGGTGCTGGCCCAAAATCTTCCACTTCAGCCCGGGCCAGCGCGACTGCAGCGCGGGCCACACGTGGCGATGAAAGAATCGGACCGCGGCGATGTTGGGCGCATATTCGAGATTGCCACTGAAAATGATCTCCAGGCGATCCGAGCGGGGCGGCGGAACAATCAAGGGGAGCGCGTTGGGATAAACCGTAACTTTGGTATCCGCGGCAATTGCTTGCACGAGTTTTGCGTCGCTGCACGAAGCGGTCAAAATGCGATCGAACTTGGCGAACCAATTGCGCTCCAATTCCAGCGCGGCTTGCGCGAAGCGTCCGTAGCTCCAGGCGAGCACGCCGCTGCTGGAATCCGCCATGCTGCGGTTCCACGCCGACTCGATATTGTGCAGATCCAAAATCACGCTCTTCGCGTGAGGACGCACCTGCTCCAGGTAGGGAGCGCACCAGAAATGGTCGATGAACGCGGCCTGGTAGCGCCGGCCGCATATAAAGCTTGCGATTGGAGCTTCGAATCCCTGGAAGCGATCAACCAGAGGCGGGCGATTGCGTGCCATGCGCGCGGCGTTGCGCAGGACGCGCGCGAGCGGGCGCTTGAAGTGAAACGGCAGGTCGACAACATCCACGCGATCCACGCGGCCGGGAGGAATGGCGGCTGCGGGATGGGGCGCTCCGGGTTCGCGGAAGAAAATGGCATGCACGGAAAATCGGTGTGCCAGGTATTCGAGCAGGGACGCGGCACGAATGGGACCTCCACCGATCATCGGATAGGGTGTTTCGGCGGCCAGGAACAGGACCGGCGGCTTATTTGCGGAAGGCCTATCTGCGAAATCTGTGGATGGCCTGCTCATACACGGCTTTCGTCAGCTTGGCGGTTTTTGTCCAGGAAAATTGTCCGGCTCGATCGATGGCGCGTTCGCGCCAGGCGCGCATCTGTTCGGGCTGCCTGATGGCCGTCCGCAGCGCCTCCAGCCAGGCGCCGCGATCTTGAACGTCGAACAGCATTGCACCATTACCGGCAACCTCGCGGATGGCGGGATCGTTTGAGGCGATCACAACCGCTCCACACTGCATTGCTTCAAGCACCGGCAGACCAAATCCTTCGTAGTAAGACGGGTAAAGACAGGCGACGGCGCTCGAGTACAAGCGCGGCAACTCTTCCTCGGGCGTGAGACCTCTCAGGCGCAAACCCGGCTCCGGCGGGATCTCCGGAAAATCCGCGCGCCTGCGCCCGGCCAAAATCAACTCGATGGGATGCTCGCGCCGCAGCTCGCGCCACAGGTCGAGGGCCAGGCCGATGTTTTTTCTGGGCTCGAGCGTGCCGACGTACAAGAGGTAGGGCGGGTTGTGATCCGGCGCTTGACTGGGACGAAACGAAGCGGCAGCGGCGTGCGGCACGGCGATCACGCGATCGTACTGCAGGTGAAAACGCTCGATGGCGGCGCGGCGTACAGCGTCCGATGGCGTGATTACCATGGTGGCCAGACCCAGCCGCAGTAACATCGGGGTTCGTGTGCGCACGCGATCGGATTCGGCGTGCCAGCCGGGCTCCATCCAGGGCGAAAGATCGTGCAGGGTCATGACGCTGGGGCGAAGCGGCAGGTACGGTACCGCGAAGTCGGTCCCATGAAAAACGTCGATGCCCAAGCGCGAGAACTCGCCTTGCAGGCCCCACGACCACCAGCGGCGCTCGAGCATGTTCCGTGGGCCTTGGCCGATTTTAACATTGGACCGCGAGAATGGCGCGGTGAAATTTTGATCGGACAACAGCCAGAACTGGTCTTCGGGGAACGCCTGCGCCAGGGCCCGGGTCAACTCCTCGGTGTAGCGGCGCACTCCGCCGCTGGGAACCGTCAACGGAGTCGCGTCGAGCGCGATCTTCATCATTCGATGATACGGGAAGAAGTCAGAAGTCAGAATCCAGAATCCAGAACGCTCAGAAACGAATTAGAATCAGACATGACCAAAGAAGAGATCATCCTCGCGCAGCGTGAGCACCTGTTCCCTTGCGTCTTTCATTACTATCAGCAGCCGCTGGTGATCTCCCACGCCAAGAACCAATACGTGTGGGACGCCGATGGCAATCAATATCTGGATTTTTTCGGCGGTATCGTGACGGTTAGCGTGGGCCACTGCAACGATTCCGTGAATCGCGCGCTGCATGCGCAGATCGATCGTTTGCAGCACGTGTCCACGGTCTTCGCCAATGAGCCCCAAGCGGCGCTGGCGAAAAAGCTGGCGCAAATCACGCCGGGCGGCAAGCTCACCAAATCGTTCTTTACCAGCAGCGGCACGGAAGCCAACGAAACCGCGATCCTGGCGGCGCGCTGCTATACGGGGTCAACTGAAATCGTGGGGCTGCGATATGCCTACCATGGCCGGTCGTCGCTGGCCATGAGCTTGACCGCGCAATCCGCCTGGCGGTTGGGACCGGTGACGCAAGCCGGAATCGTTCACGCGGTGAACGCCTATTGCTATCGCTGCCCCTACGGGCTCTCGTATCCCTCCTGCGAGGTGCGCTGCGCGCAGGACGTGGGCGAAGTGATCCGCACCACCACTTCCGGGCACATCGCGGGATTTATCGCCGAGCCGATTCAGGGCGTGGGCGGATTTATCACGCCTCCGAAAGAGTACTTCCCGATCGTGGCGGAGACCGTCAAGAAGCACGGCGGCGTGTTCATCAGCGACGAGGTGCAGACCGGCTGGGGACGCACGGGCGGGAAATGGTTTGGCATCGAGCAGTGGGGAGTGCAGCCGGACATCATCACCAGCGCCAAGGGATTGGCAAACGGCACTCCGATTGGTGTAACGATCGCGCGGCCGGAAATCGCGGATGCGGTGAAGGGCGCCACCATTTCGACATTCGGCGGCAATCCGGTTGCGACGACGGCCGCTAAAGCCGTGATCGATTTCATCGAGGAGCAGAATCTGTCGATCAACGCGGCCGAGGTAGGCGCCTATTTCCGCGAAAAGCTGCTGGAGCTGCAGGCCAAGCATTCCATCATCGGCGACGTGCGCGGCATGGGATTGTTGCAGGCCATCGAGCTGGTGGAAGATCCGGTAAGCAAGACTCCGGCGGCGGCGCAAACGGTAGCCGTGATGGAAGCGGCGCGCGAAAACAGAATTTTGCTCGGCAAGGGCGGACTCCACGGCAACGTGCTGCGCTTCTCGCCGCCGATGAACATCGCTAAGTCCGATGTGGACGAATTTGCGCGGCTTCTGGATGCGAGTTTCGTGAGAGCATCCTCGATGGCCGCCGTCAGGTAAGGAAAGAATTCATGGACGAAAAAGCATTCTACAAAGAATCCCGAACTACCAAGCCGATCACTTTGAACTGCCCCTTTTGCCGATCCGCGGAGGCTTACGACCTGCCCTGGCTGGTGAGGACCAAAGTGGACCGGCTGCCCGGCCACGCCGACGAGCGCGATCGCGCAAAATTCAAGAAGGCCGCCAGCTACATGGTGCTGCTGGAAGACAAGGTGATGTGCAAGAACATGCGATGCCGGAAGCGTTTTGACGTTTCTGGGATTAAGACGACGGCGTTTATTTGAGAGCCGGACGAAGCGTGCGGCGCAGACGAGGGCCTCTGCCCTACCTCAACGCGTTCGGAACCGGCGCGCCCCTTCGACCATAGCAAGCGGACCCAGCGTCATCGCCGCAATCACCCCCCAACCGAGCCCTTGGCCGCGCATCACCACAATGGACGCCGCGGCCGACATCACTCCGTAGCCGGCAAGCAGAATCTGTCCGGATCGATTGGGACGCTCGGACCTTCGGCGCACCTGGCACCACAAGACCTGGTTGAAATCCGGGGGCAGGCGCGGGACCGGCGCGGCCATGGAACGCCGTAGCAGGCTATCGACCTCGGCTTCGCTCGGGTCCATCCCCGAGCTGGGCCCTGACATGGCCTCAGACATACGAATATCCTCTCTCTTTTAGCATGCCACCGAGAAGCTGGCGCGCCCGATGGAGATACGACTTGGCTGTGTTCTCCGGGACGTCAAGCAGCGCCGCTATATCGGCCACGCTTGCGCCCAGCCAATAGTACAGGCGCAGCGCGGACTGGTAGACTTCGGGGAGCGTTTGAATGCATTCCCATAGGGCGTGATCGCGCTGGGCTGTTTCCAACTGCGCGTGCGGCCCGGGCTCAGCGGCCGCTGCATGCGCAAGCGCCGCTTCAGCCAAATGCGGCCTCCGGTAGCGAGCCCGTGCCTTTAAGTTCACCGCTTGGTTGAACGTGATGCGGTAAATCCACGACCCGACTTCCGCTTCGCCCCGAAACGACGCGAGCGCATGATGGACCTTCAGAAATACCTCCTGCACCACGTCTTGTGCCTCAGCTGCAAACCCCTGCCCCAGAATCGAAAGAGCAAGACGAAATACCGGGTCGCCATGTCGGCGAAATAGCTCCGCAAAAGCTCGTTCGTCGCCGCCCTGGACACGGGCCACGAGTTGGGAATCATTATCCACCGGAATCAGCGGCTGACGTCGCGCTTCAAAAAGTGGAAAGCGAGCAGTCCCACGCCTAAAAAGGCGAGCGGCAGTGGGGCTACCCAGGTTCCATCCGCCGGAGCCGGAAGAATCCGATAGAGCACGATCATGGCGCCCACGGAAAGGCTCAACAGGACGGTACCTAGGATCGGGAGCACGTTCGGATCGGGAACACGCGGATTCCGCGCTGGCTCCAGCGGAAATTCCGGCAACGGTATACCTTTTTCCATCGCGACGAGCCTCTCCTGATGAATGATTTCGAGCCGCTTCCTGCGGCTTTGGTGCGTCACGTAGACATAACCAACAACGCCCGCCGCCAACGCCAGCGCGACCATGCCATCGCCAACCGAGTAGCTCATCTATTTTGTCACCTCAACCCTTAAGACAAGGTGATCTCGCGTGCGGTTGCAAAGTGTGCGAACAATAGACGGATGCGCCTACGCGACTATGCGCCCCGCCCCGCGCACCTCAAATGGCTCCTCGATTCTGACCCGGCCATCCGTTGGCAGGTCATGA
>Ga0302324_100027973_pt1 | contig 10731 bp, 8 predicted proteins | sample Palsa_T0_1_FD_201949 | JGI IMG/M metagenome (GOLD analysis project Ga0302324, IMG submission 201949) | Peat permafrost microbial communities from Stordalen Mire near Abisko, Sweden - Palsa_T0_1 | ecosystem: Environmental > Terrestrial > Soil > Palsa > Peat permafrost | place: Sweden: Abisko...
TCTACCCACGGCGCAGCAATCCCAATGGACATCGGGGCGTGGCTCAGCCTGGTAGAGCACCTGCTTCGGGAGCAGGGGGTCGGAGGTTCGAATCCTCTCGCCCCGACCAATCATTTCAAGGGTAAACGTAGGCAAGATTGTCGAAGCGCACGCCCTGCCCATTCGCAATATCCACCGAAACCTCGGCCGTCACCTCACGCCACCCAGTGCGGAATCGCCGCAACTGCTTCGGCGGCACCGCAACGTAAGCCTCGGTGACGCCGGGCATCCGGAACCGCAGAATCGCGGTGTGCTCGCCATCGTTATATATGTCGACGCCTTGGAAGACTCGCGGCGCATAGAAATGAAACCCAGCCGAGAGAGCATTCGCATCCGCCAACTTCAAGTTGAACGTCCCAAATTTGCCAAACGGCGTCCCAATCTCCCACGCCCCATTACCCCAATCCACCACGCCCGAGGGATATTGCCCAACTAACTTCGTCCCCGCCGTCACATGCGGATCGTCGAACGTCACATACCGCGGCGGCACCGTGTTGCTCGCGCCTTGAACATCGACATCGCGCGAACTTATATGGCGGACCCGCATCGTATGCGTCGCGTCGTCAAATGTGTATCCCTCCGCCAGCAAATCATTCCGTCGCCGAATCAGCCGTCCACCCACCATGACCGACGTCGGAGCAAAGTTCAATCGCAGAACATCTGTGGACTCGACATCAAACGTCGAGTAAGTCACACGCCCCGCTCCATAAGAGATCTGAGTAACAACCGAGAGCGAGCCCAGAAAATGCGACTCGTCATCGGGCGCCCATTCGGGCATCGCCCAGAAGGCATCCATCATGCGTCTCGGCCCGTCCGCAAATTCATCGGTAAACCACCATTGATTGGCGAAGGGAGCGTGCGCCCCTCCCGGGAGACCCTGAAAATAAGTTACCCAGTTATAAGTCCGATAAGCCGCCTCCTTATAAGTAGCGTCGCCAGTCTTCGCATAATAAAGCGCCTCGACCGCGGCTAACCGTGAGCTATGGCTGTCGCAACATTGGTTCGGTGGATTACAGCAGAAGTTCCTGCCGTCTCCCTGCTCCGTCGTCACCGTCGCGCCGTGGACAATATATTTGGGCCACTTCGGCGTCGTCTTCACCCACTCGAGCAGCTTCCGTGAGTGCTCCCGCCACTGCGGGTCTTTTTCAGGATGCAGCAGCACATATCGAGCAAATTCCAGCGGAATCACCTGGTTCATCGCGCCCATATTCGCGGTGACGTCTTCAAAATATCCGACCCACACATTGTTCTGCATCGGATATTTCATCAGCCACGCCCAGCAGCCGGCGCGAATCCGTTGATAGGCCGCGGTATCGCCCTGCCGCAGGCGCATCAGCTCGTCGAAGAGCATGATCGGCTCAACCACATTTGCCGAGTAAGGAAAGAATCCCTTGCCGCCGGTCACGCTGCCGTCTTTCGCCTTACATCGAAACGGCCACGGCGAGATGCTCGCATTGCCAAGCTTATAATTCTTCACTAAGGCATCCGCGCATCGAATCGCCTCGGTGAGATACTTGGTGTTCCCCGTCATCTCGTAAAGCCGAAGATAAGCATAGCCATCTTCCCCGACAACGTGAGGTTCGACGAAATCCTCCCCATGCTCGCTCCAGCCGGAATATCTACGACTCCCCGGATTCGCGGAAGGATAAGGTACCCGTGACCACGCGTAACCTTCCGGGGTTAGTCCGTGCTCCATTTCATAATCGACAAAGTTCTGCAGAAATTCGACAGTATGTGGATCGCCCGTATAAGGATAGAACCGCTCGACAAAGCCTTCCATCATGGCCCGCAGATAACCGGTCGAGTTCGCCCAGCCATGATCGGGAGTAAGTTCGTAAGTTGTCCGGTCAAAGTCAAAGCAGCAATAGTAATAAGGCAGGCGGTCGCGGGTATATTGGTCCCACACAATTGTCCATTGCGATAAGAAGTAAGCCGAATAGGAATATCCTGTGCTCTCCGGCATCGGCCAGGGCTGCAGCTTCCCCTGCGCGTCCAGCTCCACCGGACGGCCAGCAATCGTCGGCGCATCCACCACCGACGTCACCTGGAACGGCTCCTGCGCGACCCCAGCCGCCGCCCTCAGCCCAAAAATGAGCGACGCCACACTCACACGAATCGCTGTCGTCATCGCTGTTTCGCTCCAGTCGCGCTCCATTCTATAGACCGTGCCGCCGCCGCGCCCGTTGCGATACCATGACTGGTCACAGCAGCTATGAACATTGACCTGACAGGCAAACGCGTGATCGTCTGCGGCGCCAGCAAAGGCATCGGCCTGGCGGCCGCGCGGCAACTTGCGACTCTCGGCGCCGAAGTTACACTCGTCGCCCGCAATCAGGTCGCTCTTGAATCGGCGCTTGCCACGCTCGATCAGCCAACGCGCCACCACATTCTCGTCGCCGATTTTCAAGCCCCGCTCGACCTGCAGAAATTGGTCGCAGTCCACGTCGCGCAACACGGCCCCATCCACGTTCTCGTCAACAATACCGGCGGCCCAACGCCCGGTCCCATTCTCGCCGCGACGCTCGAGCAATTCCAAAGCGCCTTCACCCAGCACCTGCTCTGCAATCACGTCCTCGCACTCGCCGTCATCCCCGGCATGAAGTCGGAAAACTACGGCCGCATCGTCAACGTCATCTCCACTTCGGTGAAGGCGCCGATTCCCGGCCTTGGCGTTTCGAACACCATTCGCGCCGCCGTCGCCGCCTGGGCGAAAACTCTCTCCGCGGAAGTCGCGCCCTTCGGCATCACCGTGAACAACGTCCTGCCCGGCGCCACGGACACAGATCGCCTCGCCGAAATTATCGCGAATAAGGCGGCGAAATCCGGCAAGTCCGTCGCTGACATCGAAGCTCAAGAGGCCGCCGCCATCCCTGCCGGCCGCTTCGCCAAGCCTGAAGAGCTCGCCGCCGCCATCGCGTTTCTCTCTAGCCCGGCGGCCGCCTATATCAACGGCGTCAATCTTCCGGTGGACGGCGGCAGAACGGGCTGCCTCTAACTATGCTGCGACTGCACAACTTCATCGACGGCGAAGAGGTCTCGCCCATTTCCGGCTGCTACTTTCCAACCGAAGATCCGGCACTCGGTGCGCCCTACGCCGAAGTTCCCGACTCCGACGAACAGGATCTCGAAGCCGCCATGCAAGCGGCCCGGCGCGCTTTTCCCGCATGGCGAGACACTTTGCCGCAAGACCGCGCAGTGCTTCTTGATCGCATCGCCGACCTCATCGAGCAGCAACTCGAAGACTTCGCCCGCGCGGAATCGGTCGACACCGGCAAGCCGATCTGGCTCTGCCGCACCATGGACATTCCCCGCAGTATCGCCAATCTGCGCGCCTTCGCCGACGCTGCCCGCAACTTTTCCGGCGACATATTCGCTAAATCGTCCACTTACAGTTACACATTGCGGCAGCCCATCGGGGTCGTCACCACGATCTCGCCGTGGAACCTGCCTTTGCTGCTTTTCACCTGGAAGCTTGCGCCCGCGTTGGCGGCCGGCAATTGCGTCATTGCCAAACCCAGCGAAGTCACGCCCATGACAGCTTCCATATTCGCGCGCGTCACAGCCGCCGCGGGACTTCCCCCCGGCGTCTTCAACCTCTTGCATGGTCGCGGCGCAAACATCGGCGCGGCCCTCACGCGGCATCCTCAGATTTCCGCAATCTCATTCACTGGCGGCACCACCACGGGAATAGAAATTTATTCCGCCGCTGCTCGCCAGCTCAAAAAAGTCTCGCTCGAACTCGGCGGCAAAAATCCCACCCTCATCTTAGACGACGCAGATTTCGAGTCCGCACTCGACGGCACTGTTCGCGCCGCCTTCACCAACCAGGGCCAGATTTGTCTCTGCGGCTCGCGCATCCTTATTCACAAGCCCCTCTACGAGAAATTTAAGGCCGCGCTCATCGCCCGCACAAATGAAATTCGCATCGGCGATCCGCTCACTGACGACACGCGCTTCGCCGCCATCGTCTCTCGGCCGCACATGGAAAAAATTCTGAGCTACATTCAGCTCGCCCGGCAGGAAGGCGGCACGATTCTCACCGGCGGCCATCGGGTATCTCCCGAAGGTCGCTGCCACGGCGGCTATTTCATCCAGCCAACCCTCATCGAAGGCCTGCCCGCGGGCTGCCGTACCAACCAGGAAGAGATTTTCGGCCCCGTCGCAACCCTGCTTCCGTTTACCGACGAAGCCGAAGCGCTTATCATCGCCAACAGCACGCCGTATGGATTGGCAGCTTCAGTCTGGACACGGGATCAAGCTCGTGCGCAACGCATCGCGGCGCAACTCGACAGCGGCACCGTCTGGATCAACTGCTGGAATCTGCGCGATCTCGACATGCCATTCGGCGGCATGAAAAAATCCGGCATAGGCCGGGAAGGCAAGCGCCGCGCCATGGAATTTTTCACCGAAGAGAAAAGTATCACCGCACCCTATTCAACCTGAGAAGCCATGCATACCACGAAATTCACCTCCGCCGCACGTAACTCCCCAACCGCTCCTGAGCCAGTTGGCAATTACCCCCACTCGCGCAAGGCAGGCACCCTGTTATATCTCTCCGGTATAGGGCCCCGACAAAAAGGCGTCAAGGAGATACCAGGAGTAACTCTGGATCCCCGCGGCAGAGTTATCGCCCACGACATAGTGGCTCAATGCCGCAGCGTTTTTCAGAATGTCCGTGACGTTCTCTTGTCTTCGGGCTCCTGCTGGGAAAACCTCCTCGACGTCACGGTGTTTCTTACCCACATGGAAGAGGATTTCGCTCAATATAATGCTCTCTGGGCCGAATACTTCCCGCATGATCCGCCATGCCGGACCACGATTGGCATCGTCTCGCTGCCCACACCCATCGCCATTGAACTGAAGTGCATCGCCATTCTCAAGGACTAACTCCATGCTCCCGCCAATCAATTTAATGCAGTGGATTTCCGAAAATAAAGCCAGCCTTACACCGCCAGTTTGTAATAAGCAGGTTTATGAGGACAGCGATTTCATCATCATGGTGGTTGGCGGTCCGAACAGCCGTAAGGACTATCACTTCGATCCGGGCGCCGAGTTCTTTTATCAACTCGAAGGCGATATGGTCCTGCGCGTCATCGAAAATGGTCAGCCGAAAGATTTCTCCATTAAGGAAGGCGAGATTTTTCTTCTCCCGCCAAACACGCATCACTCGCCACAGCGATTCGCGAATACAGCGGGCCTGGTCATCGAACGCAAGCGCCGTCCTGGAGAACGCGACGGTTTCGCCTGGTATTGCGACCAATGCCATAACCTTCTCTATGAAATCGCTGTTCCCGTCGAAAATATCGTGGACGACTTACCGCCCCTGTTAACTGCCTTCTGGGCCAGTGAAAAGGCGCGCACCTGCAGCCGCTGTGGCCACGTCCTCGCGCCGCCACAACCGAAAGCTTGAAGAAGACTGTGACCGACGACCCGAACCGCCATGCGTCCGCCGGAGATATAAGTTATCCGGTCTGGGATGTGCACACCCACACCACGCTCGCGCCCGGCACCTATGAATCACTCGCGCGTTTCACCCATTACGCGGATTTTGTCCGCGTCCGCGCGCACCAATCCAAATCTTGCTGTGCCGAAATCATCAATGCTCATGGGGAAATCCTGCGAGTCATCAGCGACAACGCCTTCGACGCTCGCACTCGCCAGGCTGAGTGCGCTGCTCACGGCGTCTCCATGCAGGTCATTTCGCCGACCCCGATGATGATTCCCGACTACGTGGACTCCGCAGTTGACGCAGCGGAAATCTGCAGGATTCTCAATGATGGCAATGCCGCGATCGTCGCCGAATTTCCGGAGCGATTTACTGCGCTCGGCGCGCTTCCCATGATGTTCGCTGATCTCGCCATCGCAGAACTGCAGCGCATTCGCGATCTCGGCATGCGCGGTGTCGAGATCAACTCCAACATCGACGGCCTTGATCTCGACGATCCGCGCTTCTATCCCATCTTCCAGGCTGCCGCTGAGTCAGACTTGGCCACCTTCATTCATCCGTGGGGCGGCTTTATGTCTCCTGCAGAGGAACGTCTCAATCGGCGAATGCACGCTGGCCGTAACTGGCGTCCATGGCTGCTCGGCATGGGACTTGAAACTGCGCTCGCCTTCGATGCGATGCGATGCGGCGGCGTGCATGAGCGCTTACCGAATCTCCGCGTGATGTATGCCCACGGCGGCGGCGCATTTCCTGCTCTCCTCGGAAGGCTGGAGCATGGAGCGTATTGTCGGCCAGACTTATTCCGTAATTCCTCCCGTACCACTCCTTATGAGACCGTCCAGAGTTACGGGGTCTATGCCGATGCACTTACACACGACCCATGGGTGCTCGATATGTTGATCCATCTCCTGGGTGCAAGCCGCGTCGCTATGGGGTCCGACTATCCCTATCCCTTGGGAGAAATCGATCCGCTCTCACTCGATATAAGCGACCCCGATTATCAGTCTCGGCCCGCGCGCGGCATCTATCCAGGTCACATGATCAAGCACTTACCAGAATCACCCGACGACATGGAGACTGCTTGGCAACACTTCCACTGGTTAGCTCGCGACACCGCCGATGGCCCTCGACATCTTCCATTGCTTACTGCATCGCAGAAGAAACAGTTACTCTCCGAAACCGCGAAAGAGTGGCTGCGTTGGAAATAACTCTGACCATTGCTGGCACGACTTATCGAGTGGATATATCCGAGCCACTCGACATATCTATCCCCGTGCGCTTTCACGGTCCGCAGCCGTCGGTATTTCATGCGCCGCCTGCAACGAGTGAGCCCTTTCAGGAGGACGGATTTATCGGCAGCGTCTCCAGGGGCGGCAGCTGCAACTGCGAAACCCACACCTTTGTCCCGCACACCAGCGGGTCGCACACTGAGTGTGTCGGTCACATATCTGAAAAACCCATATCAGTTCCGGATGTGTTGAAAAACGGATTGTTTCCCGCGACCCTCATCACGCTCCAGTCAGAAGAGGCCCGTAACACCGCGGAGTCCTACACGTCCGCCCTGTTACCGGGCGATCGGCTTTTGACAAGCGCGATGCTGGAAGCCTGCCTCCACGACACGCAACCAGATTTTCTTCAAGCGCTGGTCATCCGCACTCTGCCGAACTCGGCCGATAAACTGACCGAGAATTATGATTTGACGGGTTCCGCCTTTTTCTCGACCGAAGCCATGAATTCCCTTGTTCAACGTGGTGTTCAGCATCTTCTGGTGGATATACCCTCCGTCGATCGGCTGCATGACGAGGGCCGATTGGGCAACCATCATATTTTTTGGGATCTGCCGCAAGGCTCGCGCCAGGTGGAGAAGCGAAACGCTTCGCCTAGAACCATCACGGAACTAATTTATGTCCCGACAGCAATTGCTGACGGACAATATCTTTTGAACCTGCAGCTTGCCCCGCTGCTCGCAGACGCAGCTCCCAGCCGACCTACCCTCTATAAGGTCCACGCTCTATGACTTTCGAACCCGGTCGCGAATTCGCTGAGCGGATGGATGCTCAGGACGACTTGGCCCATGCACGCGACCTTTTCTACATTCCGCGCACAAAGTCGGGAGAGGAAGCCATCTACTTGAGCGGAAACTCTCTGGGGCTCCAGCCTAAGTCGACCGCTGCAGACATAACTCAGGAGTTGGAAGATTGGCAGACTATGGGTGTAGCTGCTCACACTCACGGCCGAACCCCGTGGCTTCCCTATCATGAATTCGTAACTAACCCACTCGCATCTTTAGTCGGCGCGCGCCCTATAGAAGTAGTCGCGATGAATAGTCTCACGGTAAACTTACACCTTATGATGGTGTCGTTTTACCGACCAAGCGCCGCCCGCCATAAGTTAGTTATCGAATCGCAGGCATTTCCATCCGATCATTATGCAGTTGAATCACAAATTCGCTTCCACGGCTTCGATCCTGAGAAATCCCTGATCATTGTCGAGCCGCGTCCCGGCGAACGTACCCTTCGTACCGACGATATTGAGCAGCTTCTCGAAGATCACGGCCAGGAAATAGCACTCGTCCTGCTAGGCGGTGTCAACTATTACACGGGTCAACTTTTTGAGATGGAGCGCATCACCCGCGCCGGACACAAACACGGCTGCTATGTGGCCTTCGATCTTGCCCATGCGGCCGGCAATGTCCCGCTGCGTCTGCACGATTGGGGCGTCGATTTTGCCTGCTGGTGCAGTTATAAATATCTGAATTCGGGCCCCGGGAGCGTCGCCGGATGTTTCGTTCACGAGCGTCACGCCAACAACTCTCAACTTCCGCGACTCCAAGGTTGGTGGGGTCATCAAAAAGAGACGCGCTTCAATATGACACCCGAGTTTCACGCCATCCCAGGCGCAGAAGGTTGGCAGCTCTCCAATCCTCCAATTCTTTCGCTCGCTCCTGTCAAAGCTTCTTTAGAAATATTTGATAAGTACGGCATGAAAGCACTTCGCGAGAAGAGTGTCCGGCTTACTGGCTATCTTACGTTCCTGTTGGATCAGATCGACGCGGCATCCTTTTCGATAATCACTCCTAGAGATCCGTTGCAGCGGGGCTGCCAGCTCTCCATAACCTTGCGCGAAAACGGTCGGCAGGTTTTCGAGAGATTGCATGCGGCTGGCATCGTCTGCGACTGGCGCGAACCGGATTGTATTCGCGTCGCTCCTACCCCGCTCTATAACAGCTTCATGGACACATATCTCTTCGCAGAAGTTCTGAAGACGCAGCTAAATGCCATGAAGACTTTCACAAGAGGGAAATAGATGGGAAGCCGTGAAGTTCATATCCTCGGCGGTGGCTTAGTCGGAGCACTCGCGGCAATCTATCTCGCACAAAATAACTTGGCTGTAACTGTATATGAGCAGCGTCCGGATATGCGGCGCACCGAGCTACCCGCCGGACGCTCCATTAATCTCGCGGTAACAACCCGAGGATGGAAGGCGCTGGAAGAGGTCGGGCTCAAGGAGAAAGCTCTCGAGCTCGCAATCCCAATGCGCGGCCGCATGATTCATAATCTGGATGACAGCACTACATTCCTTCCGTATGGCCACCGCTCCGAGGAGGTTATCCACTCAGTTTCCCGCCGGGCGCTTAACCAGCTGCTGCTTGAAGCGGCCGACAGCCACAACAATGTCACTTTATTTTTCGATCAGGTTTGCACGCGCTATGATGTCGCTTCTTCAACGCTAACTTTCCTTGACTCCCGGATCACTTCCGAGCGGCACGTCAACGCGACGACACTCATTGCAACCGACGGCGCATGGTCGGTCGTGCGGGAGTCCATGGTCTCGCAGACCAGGAATTTCAATTACTCCCAGGCATTTCTTGGACATGGTTACAAGGAGCTGACAATCCCCGCTTCACCCGATGGGGGCTTTTCCATGGAAACGAATGCCCTTCATATCTGGCCGCGGCAGAGTTATATGTTGATTGCATTGCCGAATCTGGATGGCAGCTTCACCTGCACGCTCTTTCTTCCGTACGAAGGGCCTGAAAGTTTTGCAGGGCTAACTACCACTGAAGAAGTATTGGCCTTTTTTGGACGAGCTTTTCCCGATGCTTTGGCTCTTATGCCGAACTTAGTCGACGATTTTTTCGCGAACCCGACCGGCTCCATGGTTACCATCAAGTGTCATCCATGGCACATGGATGGAACGGTAGCGCTGCTGGGTGATGCAGCTCATGCTATCGTGCCCTTCTTTGGCCAGGGCATGAATTGCGGCTTCGAGGACTGCACCGCGCTAGGTGACTGGTTAAAAAATATTCCACAGGACTCCCCTCCGGACTGGGCCGACCTGTTCGCCACCCTCGAGTCCGCGCGCAAGCCCAACTCCGACGCGATCGCAGACATGGCGGTGGAGAACTTCTTCGAAATGCGAGACACAGTTGCTGATCCCAAATTTCAATTGAAGAAGCAGATTGGCTTTGAGTTAGAACGCCGCTTTCCCGCTAAATTTGTTCCGCGTTACTCGATGGTCGTCTTCCGCCCGGATATCTCCTATGCCGAAGCCCAACGCCGCAGCGTTCTTCAGGATAAGCTCCTCGAGGAGCTGAGCGCAGACATCACATCACTTGGGCAGGTCAATTGGGATCATGCAGCCCAGTTAGTCGCTGCCTTATAAAAGATACTGAAATGCCTCTTGATTCCATCAATCCCGCCACGGGAGAAGTAATGGCCAGCTTCCCGGCCCACACCACTGCGCAGGTGGACGAGAAACTTACTCGCGCGCGAGCTGCATTTGTCCACTACCGAAACACTTCTTCCGGGTCGCGAGCTGCATGGCTGAATCAAGCGGCCGATTTGCTAGACACACGCAGTGAAAAATACGGCCGCGTCCTTGCCCACGAGATGGGCAAGACTCTCGCCTCCGCCATCGCCGAGGTACAGAAATGCGCCGCCGGATGCCGTTACTTCGCAGAACACGCCGCCGCCATGCTTGCTGAAACTCCCGTCGCCATGCCGACAGGACGCGCCGTTGTGCAGTATCAACCGCTCGGCGTCGTCCTCGCCATCATGCCGTGGAATTTCCCTTTCTGGCAGGTCTTCCGTTTCGCAGCCCCCACGCTCATGGCCGGCAATGTCGCTGTGCTCAAGCACGCGCCGAATGTTCCGCAGTGCGCGATCGCATTGGACGAAATATTTTTGGAAGCTGGCTTTCCGGCAGGCGTCTTTCAATCGCTTTTGCTTGAAAACGATCAGGCC
>Ga0302324_100027974_pt1 | contig 10731 bp, 9 predicted proteins | sample Palsa_T0_1_FD_201949 | JGI IMG/M metagenome (GOLD analysis project Ga0302324, IMG submission 201949) | Peat permafrost microbial communities from Stordalen Mire near Abisko, Sweden - Palsa_T0_1 | ecosystem: Environmental > Terrestrial > Soil > Palsa > Peat permafrost | place: Sweden: Abisko...
CGAGCGGCACCACCATGATCTCCTGGAACTGCAGCGCGCCGGCGGCGTGCTTGCCGCCGTTGATCACGTTCATCATCGGCACCGGCAGCGTCGCCGCCGACGGTCCGCCCAGATACCGGAACAGCGGCACGCCGAGCGACACCGCAGCGGCGCGCGCGACGGCCAGCGAGACGCCGAGCAGCGCGTTCGCACCGAGGTTCGCCTTGTTGGGCGTGCCGTCGAGCTCGATGATCGCGCGGTCGATCTCACGCTGCGCGGTGACGTCCATCCCTTCGATCGCCGGCCCGATGATCTCGTTGACCGCGCCAACGGCCTTGAGCACGCCCTTGCCGCCGTAGCGTTTGGGATCGCCGTCGCGCAGCTCGACCGCTTCGTGCGCGCCGGTCGACGCGCCCGACGGCACCATCGCTTCTTCCACCGCGCCGAACGACGTCGCGACCGCGACCGCGACGGTCGGGTTTCCGCGCGAGTCGAGGATCTCGCGCGCGCGGACGCTCTCGATGAGCGGCCGGCCGCCGCCGCGCAACGACTCGATCGACATCGCGGCGCCTACTCGGCCAGCCAGGCGCGCAGCTCGGGCTCGCGCGTGAAGAGCTCGTCCTCGTCGAAGAAGATCCCGACCTCTCGCTGCGCCGACTCGGCCGAATCGGAACCGTGCACGAGATTGCGGCCGACCGTTTGACCGTAGTCGCCGCGAATCGTTCCGGGATTCGCCTCGATCGGCTTGGTCGCGCCGATCGTCGCGCGGCAGCCTTGGATCGCATCCTCGCCGACGACGACCATCGCAACGGTCGGCGCGGACGTGATGTACTGCACGAGCCCGGCGAAGAAGCCCTTCCCTTCGTGCTCGGCGTAGTGCCGCTTGGCCTGCGCTTCGCTCATGCGCATCATCTTCAGGCCGGCGATCACATATCCGCGCCGCTCGAAACGCGCGACGATCTCGCCGGTGAGCCCGCGAGCGACCGCGTCGGGTTTCGCCAAGATCAAGGTTCGTTCGACTGCCATAGCGGAACGTGCTATACGTGCCGGACGGTGACGCACCTCTCAGCCGCAACGGTTTCAACGCCGCGCGCGTGCGCGCCGCGCTGGAGGGCACGCGCTTTCACGACGTGCGCGCGGTGCGCGAGACCGGCAGCACCAACGACGACGCGGCCGCGCTGCTCGGTGACCGGCAGTCGTTCGGTGCGACGTTGGTCGCCGAGTTCCAATCGGCCGGGCGCGGCCGTAAGGCCGGCCGCAGCTGGATCGCGCCCGCCGGCAGCGCGCTGACCTTCACTACGATCCTGCCGCTGATCGTCGCGTCGGACGCTCTGTGGGCGGTGCCGTTCTGGACCGCGCTCGCGGTCGCCGACGGGGTCGAAGAAGGCTGCGGCGTGCGCCTCGACCTGCGCTGGCCCAACGACCTCGACCTGGGCGGCCGCAAAGCCGGCGGCATCCTGTGCACGTCGCGCGTCACCGGAACCGAAGCGGCGGTCGGCTGCGGGATAGGCCTCAACGTCCGACGGCCGGACCCGGCCGCGCTCCCCGCGATCGACCCGCCGCCGGCGTATCTCTCCGACGAGCAGCCGCGCGCAGCCCGCGAGGAGATCCTGGCCGGGATTCTCGGCGCGATGGACGGACTGCTCGACGTGCTCGACCGCCCGGCCGCCACCGCGCGCGCGTGGGAGGACCGGGCTCAGCTGCGGGGCCGTCCCTACCGCTTGCGTCTCGACGCCGACGGCAGGATCGTCGAAGGCACGGCGGTCGGGCTGGATCGCGAAGGTGGGCTGATCCTACGCTCGGGAAACCGCGAGCGCGTGGTGCACCTCGCCGACGCGCGCGTGATCGGCGAAGCGTCCGCCGCTACTTGACGACGCCGCCGAGCGCGACGTTGGCTTTGCCCAGTACCGCGATCGCCGTCGCCTCCGCGGCGCGTTCGACCGACAGCGCGAGGTTCGCCGTCGCGTTGACGTGGGCCGGTTTGGGGATCATCTTCGCGACGACGCCGCCGTCCTTGAGCGCCTTGGTGGCGATCATCGTATCGGCGTTCGACCCGAAGAACAGGATGACGTCAGGCATAGGCAGGTTGCGAGGAAACCCGCGGTGTCCGGATCGGACCCGAGTGTTTCGTCGAAGCGAGGAGCGATGAGGGAGCAACGGCGTTCCGTTGTGACCGAAGAGCGACGAAGCCTTCGGCGGAACAGGCGGGTTCGAGACGGCGCCGGGGGTTTTCTCGCATCCTGCCTACCCGTTAACGAGAGCCGGTGACGAGCTCTTCGAGACCGCCCGCGACGTCGTCGAGCTCGTGAACGCGCTCGACGGCTTGCAGCGTGCGCGCCGCCATCTCCGATGCCAGCGTGTCGATCACGACCACGTCGCTGAGGATCTCGGCGTTGAGGGCCGACGCCGCAAGGATCTTCTCCGACACGCCCTGCACGACCGCGACGGCCGGCCCGGAGCTGACCGCCGGCCGCAGCGCGCCGTTGGCATCCATCGCGACTTGCATGAGCAAGTCGCCCTGGCGTTCGACCGCCTCGCGCGTCTGCGCGACGTGGTCGCCGGAGACCTCGCTGCCGACGATGACCACGGACAGCTGCTGCGCCGCTTTGCGCACCTGACGGCTGCGTTCGATGAGCCGGCGCGCGATGCGTTCGATCATCGGCAGCGCGAGCGCCAGGCCGATCGCGATGCCCACCAGGCCCCACACCAGCAGCGAGACCAGCGTGTGGTTCTGCACGACGGTGAAGTTGGCCAGCGGCACGCCGAACCAGCGCAGCGCGATCACGTGCATCTGGTCGTCGTACAGCGGCTCGACGCGCGCGAGATACTCGTTCCCGCCCTCGCGATCGACACCGGAGTACGCCTGCTTGAGCGACGCGATCGACGGCGTCGCGCCGTCGTCGACCAAACGCGTCCCGTCGGGCCGCGTGAGCGAGCTCGAGATCAGCTCGCCCTCGAAGATCACCGCGGCCTTGCCGCCCAGCGCGTTGGCCGCCTCGTCCACCACGTCATAGTAGTGGTCGATCACGATGCCGCCGTAGACGGCACCGATGGTGCGCTCGTTGTCGTCCGCGATCGGTGCCGCGGCGATCAGCCCCAACCCTTCGACCAAGCCTTCGCGGCCCGGCGTCGTCGACTCGATCTGCGGCTCGAGCTGCTCGGGGACGAGCTCGTCGTGCGGCAGCGGCGCCGCGGTGCTCACGGTCTCGCCGTCGAGCGCGCGTTTCACGAACGGTGAATCCAGCAGCGCACCGGCCGGCCCGCCGTTGGCCCGGGCGATCACGCGGCCTTTGGTGTCGACGATGGTGAGGAATGAGAGGTCACCTTGACGCGCGATCCCGCTCAGCGTCGCTTCGAGCTTCGGGCTGCGGGTCGCGGTGCGGTGCTGCACCGCCTCGTTGATCGCCGCTTGCGTGACGAGCAGCTTGACGGTGTCCCGCTTTCCATCGAGGTAGCCGGCAAAGCCCGTCGAGCCGCTGGCGATTTGTTGGTTGGCGAGCCGGTTGAGGTCGGTCGCCATCGTGTTGCGCGCCGCGATCGCGCTGATCGCCGACGAGATGACGATGGCGCCGACCAGCGTTCCGACGAGCTTTGTGCGCAGACCGAGCTTCATACCGGGGTTCCCTCCACCATGAGTTCGTTGTCGTCGACCGCGTAGCGGCCGACCTGATCGTCGATCGCCGCCGCGCGCCGCGTCATCTCCTCGACCGAGCCGAGGATGCGCTGTGCCGCCGAGGTGACCTCGGCGTTGACGTAGGTGAGCACCTCGACCGAGGCCGCGTTCTGCGCCGAGATCGCGGTGATCGATTCGAACGCGCTCGACACAGCGCCCGAATGGGACGCCATCTGCCGGGTCGCGGCGAGGTTGGCGGCGACCGAACGCGTGATCTCCTCGATCGAGCGGATGACGCGGAACGTGTTCTCCGACATCGATCGCGTGACCGAGCTGATCTGGCCGACCTGGCGGTTCGCGTCCATCACCGTGGTGACGATCTCGCGCAGCGCCTCGGACGCGTTGCCGGTCGACTGCACGCTCTCCTCGACGCGCTCGTTGAGCCGCGTCATCGCGTCGGTGACCTGACCGATGACCGACTGGGTCGAGCCGATGTGGCCGGCGATCTCCTTGGTCGCCTGCACGCTGCCGTCGGCGAGCTTGCGGATCTCCGACGCGACCACCGCGAAGCCGCGCCCGTGCTCGCCGGCGCGCGCCGCTTCGATCGCTGCGTTGAGCGCGAGCAGGTTCGTCTGTTCGGCGATGCGGTCGATCACTTTGACGATGTCGCCGATCTGATCGGAGTTCGCGCCCAGCCGCCGGATGTCGTCGCCGAGATCCTCGATCGTCGTGCGAATCGTCGCCATCGCGTCGACGATCGTGTGGATCGCGGTTCCGCCGCGGTCGGCGGTCTTGGCCGTCGCGGCCGAGATCGTCAGCAGCGAGTCGACCTGCGCCGACACTTCCTCGATCGAGGCGGACATCGACGAGACGTCGATCGCGGTTTCGTCGAGCGAGCGAGTCTGCTGCTCGGCCGAGCCGGCCAAGTCGACGATCGCGTCGCTCATCGCCCGGACGGTGACCTGTGCGCCCAGCACGACCTGCGACTGCTCGACGATCCCGTCTTCGAGCTGCTTTTGCGCGATCGCACCGCCCTCGATCACCGCCAGCGACGAGGTGGCGGTGTCGTGGAGCCCGGCGCCGGCGCTGCCGAGTGACTCGACCTCGCCGCGCATGGTGCCGAGGAACTCGCGCAGCTCAGCCCGTTTGGAACGCTCGGCGTCGACCATCACGCGCGGCAGCGCGAAGCCTTGGTCGCGGTCCGACGGGCCGACGGCGAACGGCGGCGGCTCGGCGACCGGCCGCAGCAGCCGCGCGGCGGCGGCGCCGGCGGCGAACAGGACGGCGCAGGCGGCCAGCGTCGTGAAGGTCGGGCCGGCCCGGGCGGCCAGGAGCGCGGCGGCGCCCACGGCCCAGGCGAGCGCGAACGCCGCCGCGGCCGCGCGGACGAGATTCACCGGTGCCTCGGCAACGGCGAATAGGGGCCGGCGTAGTCCGCGCGCTCCATTACTACCAAGCATCGGACGTTCGGCGGCCTCGCTTGAGGCCGAGCAGGGTCAGGCCGGTTTGTTGGCGCGGCTCCGGCGTTCGCAGCTCTCGCAGAAGTGCGAGTGCTTGTTGTCGGTGTCGAACACGGAGTTGGAATAGTACATCGCGCAGCGCGCGTTGTAGCAGTGTTTGAGGCCCAGCGCGTGCCCGATCTCGTGGACGCTCTCTTTGAGCAGCCGCTGGAAGAGCGCGTTCTCGTCGGGCTGATCGCCGTAGTATTCCGAGCGCATTCGCTGCAGCGAGACGACCGCGCAGCGCTGCGTCTCACTCGACGACCCGAACACGAACTGGTGCGAGGTCTTGTAGAGATCGAAATCGGTGATTCCGAGGACCAGATCCTCGCGCGTGTCGTATGCGGCTGCCAAGCGCGCGACGAGCGAGCCGAAGAACAGCTGTCCGCGGGTGCTGTTGAGCGCGCTCTTGGGCACCGCGAGCGGCGCGCGGACGACGGCAGTCGCCAGGAACCGCTCTTCCAGGCACAGCGCAAGCCGGGTGAGCAATCCGGCGTCGATCGCGTTGATCGGAACGATGCTGATCTCGCGCACGGCCGGAGCAACGATTTCGTCGGCGTCGCGTCGAAGGCCTGCGGATGATCGTCGGGATCGGCATCGACCTGGCCGAGGTCGAGCGGTATCGCTTCGACCCCGAGCGGCGCGCGTGGTTCGCGCGTAAGGTATATACGGAAGAAGAGATGGCCTATGCGATGCGCAAGCGGTTATGGGCTGAGCGGCTGGCGGGCTTCTTCGCCGCGAAGGAGGCGACGCGCAAGGCGTTCGGCCACGCCATTCCGTGGAATGCCGTCGGCGTCTCGCACGAGCGCAGCGGGAAGCCGGTGATCCGGCTCTACCGCGGCTACGAACGACTGCTCGCCGAGCGCGCCGTGCGCGCCGTCCACCTCACCATCACGCACACCGCCACGACCGCCGCCGCCGTCGTGGTGCTCGAAGGATAGCGCGCCGCATGCGAGCGGTCACGGCCGCGCAGATGCGCGCGATCGACGCGGCGGCGGTCGCGCGCGACGGCGAGGTCGCGCTCATGCGCGCCGCGGGCGATGCCATCGCGCGCCTGATCGATCGGTACGCGCAGGGCCTCGGCCCGGTCGTCGCGTTCGCCGGCACGGGAAACAACGGCGGCGACGCATACGCGGCGCTCGCGTCGTACGCCGGAGCGCGCCGCTGCATCGTGTTCGCCGATCCCAGCGCGGCCGGTAGCGCGGCACGCCGCGACGCGCGCGAGCGGGCACGCGTGGCGGGCGTCGACGAACGTCCGTTTCCCGCCGACACGCCGACGCTGCGCGACGCGGCGCTGCTGCTCGACGGCGTGCTCGGCGTCAACGCACGGTTGCCGCTCGACCCGCGCAGCGCGGAGCTGGTCGACGCCATGAACGACGCCGGCGTTCCGGTGCTCGCGCTCGACGTCCCGACCGGTCTCGATCCGACCACCGGCGCCGGCGGCGAGCGCGTGGTGCGCGCAACCGCGACGATCGCGCTGGGGCGGCCGAAGCTCGGGTGCTTGGTCGAAGCAGGGCGCGACGCGGCCGGCGAGCTGTGGTGCGCGCCGATCGGGATGCGCGACGACGACGCGCGCGGCATCGACGATCCGCCGACCGAGGTGATGAGCGCTCCCGATTTCGCCGCGCTGCTGCCGCGCCGCGCGCCGGAATCGGACAAGCGCAGCTCGGGTGCGCCGCTGATCGTCGCCGGCTCGACGCAGTTCCCGGGCGCCGCGGTGCTGTGCGCCTGGGGCGCGGCTCGTGCAGGTGCGGGTTACGTCACCGTCGCCGCGCCCGAAGGTGCGGCGGCGGCGCTGCGCGCGCACCTCGTCGAGCAGGTCGTCGTCACCTACGATGAGCGCGATCCCGACGCGGCCGTGCAGACGATCCTCGACCTCACCAACCGCTGCACCAGCATTGGGATCGGACCGGGACTCGGCCTCTCGGACGCGTTCTCGACGATCGTCAACGGCGTCATCGGCGCGACCGAGCTGCCGGTGGTGGCCGACGCCGGCGCGCTGTACCACCTGTCGAAGCGGTTGGGAGCCTACCGCGACAAGCGGCTCGTGCTCACCCCGCACGCGGGCGAGTTCGCGCGCGTTAGCGGCAAAGGGACGGTCGCGCCGGGCGAGCGTCTGTCGCGCTTGCGGGCCTTCGTTGAAGAACACGGCATCGTGACGCTGTTGAAGGGTCGCACGACGCTGATCGGCGGGCGGGACGCGATCCATCTCAATCCGACCGGGACCAACGCGTTGGCCACGGCCGGCACCGGCGACGTCCTCACCGGCGCGATCGCGACGCTGCTCGGCCAAGGGCTCGATCCGGTCGATGCAGCCCGAGCGGGCGCATACTGGCATGGCTTGGCCGGACAGCTTGCGCTGGCGGAACGGGTGCGCGGCGTGGTCGCTCGGGACGTCGCCGAGGCGCTCGGACCGGCCTCGGCGGTCGCAGCCGGTGATCCCGAGCTGGTGCGCATCACGCCCTGATGCGCCCCCCGGCGAAACCTGGGACGAACATGTGAGCCGATCTAGCTGGATTTTGGTACCCTATGACGGTATGGCCAGGGCTCTCGCTCTCCCCGCGCGCCGGTTGCTCGTTGTCTGCGTCGCCTCGGCGCTCGTCACCGGCTGCGGTCACTCGCAACGTCCGCCTCGTCAGACGGGCAACGCCGTCGTGCCGGTCGTGACCGCCGCGTACGGCACCGTTTCGCCCAAGACCACCATGTCGGGCACCATCGCGCCGTTGCAGAACGTCGGCATCACGTCGACGCTTTTGGAGCCGGCCGACGAGGTGAACGTCCAGGAAGGCGACACCGTCCGCGAAGGTGAGCTCCTCGCGCAGCTCGACACGGCCGACCTTCGCGCGCAGCTGGCGGCCGACATCGCCAGCGCGCAGAGCAGCCGCGCCAAGGAAACGCAGACCTACGACCAAGCCGGCCTGACCATCGTTCAGAACAGCAATACCGTCAACGCGGCGCGCGCCGCGGTCCGCCAGGCGCAGGTGACGCTGACGAACGATCAGCTCACCCTCCGGCGCGACGCGGCGCTGCTCAAGAGCGGCTACATCGCCCAGTCGCAATACGATCTGCAGGCGACCACCGTCAAGAACGACCAGCAAGCCGTGCAGAGCGCGCAGGTGACGCTGCAGAACGACATCTCGCAGGTGCGCACGAACGGTACGACCTCGACCGGGCTGCAAGGCGCGAACGTCGCTTCGGCGCAGGCCGACGTGCAGACCGCGCTGGCCCAGGCCGACCAGGTCCGCGTCTCGATCAGCAAGGCCGCGATCATCTCGCCGATCAATGGCGTAGTGGTCAACCGCAACATGAACCCGGGCGAGTTCCCCGGCACGCGCACGATCTTCACGCTGCAGGAGACCGACCGCGTGTACGCGGTGCTCAACGGCGCCGGCTCGCAGGTGGTCGGCGTCCGCAACGGCAGCCCCGTCGACGTGACGTCGGATCTGTTGCCCAACAAGCACGCGCGCGGGACAGTCGTCGGCGTGCTCAACGCGGTGCAGCCCGGCTCGACCAACTTCGTGCTCAAGGTGCTGCTCGACAACAGGCGCGGTCTGCTGCGGCCGGGGATGGTCGTCTCCGGCACGGCTTCGATGCCCAGCGCGAGCGGGATCCGGATCCCGTCCACCGCGTTCTTGGACACAACGAATTCGAGCGTGCAAGTCGTCCGCGATCAAGAGGCGGAGACCGTGCACGTGACGATGCTCGCGCAAGACGCCAAGAACGCGATCGTGATCGGTTTGCCGGCAGGCTCCGTCGTGATCGCGAACGGCCAGCTGGGTCTGGCCGACGGGCAGCACGTCCTACCGCAGCGCCAGGTCGCGGAGCAGTAGCGCAGCCTCATGTCGCTGACCGCGCTCTTCGTTCGCCGGCCGACGCTGGTCTTCGTCCTGCTGGCGCTGATGCTGCTCGCCGGAGCGCTTGCCGCGACGACGCTGGTGCAGCAGCAGTTCCCCAACGTCTCGCAGCCGACGATCAGCATCAACACCTCCTATCCCGGCGCCTCGACGACGGTGATGCGCGACAGCATCGTCAAACCGATCGAGGACGCGATCGCGGGCACGGAAGACCTGCAGACGCTCAGCTCCAACATTCAACAGGGCCAGGCGAGCATCGTCGCCACCTACACGATCACGTCGGACCAGAACACCGACCTGGTGAACACGCAAAAGGCCCTCACCCAGGCCGAGCACAATCTGCCGACGGCGTTGGTGCCGCCGACCTTGGCGATTCGCGACCCCTCCGAAGCGGTCGTCGTCACCATCGGCTTGACCTCGTCGAAGCTGACCGCCGGCCAGTTGTCGCTCATTGCGAACGGCCGTATCGTCCCCTACGTCGAGCAGGTGCCGGACATCTCCGGCGTCACCGTCGGCGGCTTCGTGACCCCGGCGTACGAGGTGATCGCCGATCCGGCCAAGCTCATGGCCTACAACCTCACCCTGAACGACCTGGTCAACACGGTCGGTGCGAGCAACAACCGCGCGCCCGGAGGCATCGCCTACGAGCCAGACCGTGAAACGCAGATCGACATCCGCGGCGACATCATGTCACCGGAATCAATCCTCGGTCTGCCGATCGCAACGCCGGCGTCGAACAGCACTACCCCGCTGACCGGGCTCAACCCGTGGACGTCGGCCACCCAGGTGTTGCGGATCCAAGACGTCGCCAGTGTCGTCGACGGGTACGAGCCGCGGCGCCAGTACGCCTCGATCAACGGCGTCGGCGGCGTGTTCATGCAGGTCCAGAAGGCCTCTACGGCGTCCGAGGTCACCGCTTCGAACAACGTGATCGCGGCGTTGCCCCGCATCCGCTCGCAGTTCCCCGACATCAACTTCAACGTCATCAACGTCCAGTCCAAGTACACGGCGCAGCAGATCGACAGCGTCATCCGCACGCTGAGCGAAGGCATCATCCTGACCGGTATCGTGATGCTGTTCTTCCTGGGCTCGTGGCGCAATGCGATCGTCGTGCTGGTGGCGATCCCGTCCTCGTTGTGCGTCGCGCTGTTCGTCATGAAGATGATGGGCCTGACGATCGATACGATCTCGCTGCTCGGCATGACGCTGGTCGTCGGGATCTTGGTCGACGACTCCACCGTCGTGCTCGAGAACATCGAGCGCCATTTCGAGATGGGCCAGCCGCCGGCCGAAGCCGCGGTGACCGGTCGATCCGAGATCGGGATGGCCGCGATCGTCATCACGCTCGTCGACGTCGTGGTCTTCCTGCCGATCGCGTTCCTTCAGGGCCAGGTCGGGCGCAACTTGGCCGAGTTCGGGATCGTCGTCGTCATTTCGACCCTGACCTCGCTATTCGTCTCGTTCACCATCACCCCGTCGTTGGCCGGGAACTGGGCGCTCAAAGGACACTGGACGCCGCCCTGGTTCATTCGCAAGTTCGAGCAAGGGTTCAGCGGGGTGCGCAGCTGGTACGCGCACCGCGCGCTGCCGTGGGCCTTGCGGATGCGCTTCCTGGTGATCGCGTTCTGCCTGCTGTCGTTCGTCGGCGCCATGCTGCTGGTGCCGTTCGGCGTCGTCGGGTCGGAGTTCGTTCCCGCGGTCGACCGCGGCGAGATCTTCGCGCAGATCACCTATCCGGTCGGTACGCCGCTCAGCACCGCCACGAGGGCCGTGCTCAAGCTCGAGA
>Ga0302324_100027976_pt1 | contig 10731 bp, 8 predicted proteins | sample Palsa_T0_1_FD_201949 | JGI IMG/M metagenome (GOLD analysis project Ga0302324, IMG submission 201949) | Peat permafrost microbial communities from Stordalen Mire near Abisko, Sweden - Palsa_T0_1 | ecosystem: Environmental > Terrestrial > Soil > Palsa > Peat permafrost | place: Sweden: Abisko...
CTGAAAAGTTTCCTCTTTGGCCGGATCATAAATGCCGTTGAAGACGCCGGCGGTCATCGCAGGTTCAAATGGGCCGCCGGTACAACTGTATTGGGGATACGCCGCCAGCGCCGCCGTCGAGTGGCCGGGCATTTCGATTTCAGGAACAATCGTGATGTGCCGCGCTGCGGCATATTTCACCACGTCTCGGATGTCTTCCTGTGTGTAAAATCCGCCATAACGTCCGTCCGACCCATAAGCGGCGGTGGAATTTGAATCAAAACCAAAACCGACGCCCGCGCGCCACGCGCCAACTTCAGTCAGCTTCGGATATTTTTTGATCTCAATGCGCCAGCCATGATCATCGGTCAGATGCCAGTGAAACACGTTCATTTTTTGCATCGCCATCGCGTCGAGCAGGGTCTCGACTTCCGGTTTGGTAAAAAAATGGCGGCTCACGTCGAGCATGAACCCGCGCCATTTGAAACGCGGCCAGTCTTTGATTTGAACGCACGGAATCTGCCAGGCGACATCGTTCACGAGATTCGTGGAGAAAATTTCCGGCGGCAGCAATTGAAACAATGTCTGCACACCATAAAACAACCCCGCCTGCGACGGCGCGCGGATCACGACTGAATCGGTGGCAACGGCCAGCTCGTAACCTTCGGGGCCAAGATTCGTGTCCGCATTTTTGGTCGTCAGCAAAATGCCGCCGGGAATGGCCGCGCTGCCAAAATATTTCGTGGTGGCCTTGAGCGGATAACCGGTGGCCGGGCGGAGTCCATCCGTCAAACATTTCCCGGTCGCACGCGAACCGAAGTCCACATAAACGCGCGTTGCGGCGGTGAGTTTGAACGCGCCATCTTGCATTTCAATTTTTTGCGGCAGTGGAATGACGGCCAAAGTATTCGCCCCGGCGGCAAAAACTGTGACCGTGAACGACAAAAACATTAAAGCGGCGATTATAGATTTCATCGGTTGGTTTTGATTTTTAAGCAGACAGCGTCCGTGCGGATTATTTCCGCCCCTCAAAATATTCTTCGATTTCTTCCAAAGTCTTGCCCTTGGTTTCCGGCAGGAAAAAAGCGGCGGTGATGAAATAAACCACCGTGCAGCCGGCGAAAATAAAAAACATGGTCGAGTAGCCGTATTGGCCGACGGTCGGCAGGAACACGCCGGCGATGGTCGTGGAGACGGCAATGTTGATTAGCAGCGCGACGCTCATGCCGTTGGAGCGGATGCGCGTGGGCATGAGTTCGGAGAGCGCGAGCCAGACGCAGACGCCGGGACCGACGGCGAACGAAGCCATGAAACAATAAATCAAAATCGCTGTGAGCCAGCCGTTCGACTCGCTCGGGACAGGGGTGATGATGGCATGCTCAATCCTCAGTGGCGCGGTGCGGGACTTTTCCAAATCGGCCAAAGGGTGCTGAATGAACGTGGAAATTTTTGTGAGAAAATTGGTGCCAATCGGCACACAGCTGGCTCGGTCAATCGTCAGCTTCGCATCGAGGTCGTCAGACCGGATGGCTTTAGTCGCCGCCTGAAAATCACCGTAGGAATAAATCATGACTAGGGTTTTGGGCTGTACAAAGATTTTCCCGGCTGATAACAGAAGTTTTGCCGACACCTCGTCGTTGAATTCCACGAGCACCGTTTGATTAGAGGACACCACCAGTGCTTGGACCGCATCTTTAACATCCACACGCTGCACTTCATTTTTGTGAAAAACAAATCCCGTGGCCAGCATCGAAATAATGACGCCCGCGCTGCCAAGCGAGAGGAGAAATTTTCTGCCTTTGCGATCCACCAGCGCAATCGCGCCAATTGTCATCAGGAAATTCACGATTGTCAGGATGACATAGCCAAAGTGCGCCTGTTTGTCGCTCAAGCCTGCCTGAATTAGAATCATCGGGTTGTAGCCAATGATGGAGTTAACGCCGGTGGCTTGGTTGCACGCGAGAATGACGCAAGCCAAGAAAAATGGCAGAATATATTTCCGTTGCAACAGCGACTCGGAATGTTTGCCGGCGGCGTTCGTCGCAGACTTTTCCGTCGCTTCGATGTCGGCCATTTCCTGCAATTCAATTTTCGCCTGTTCAGCGGAACGCGAACGCAGCAGCGCGCGCAAGGCCGCGTCTCTTTTGCCTTTTCGAAAAAGCCAGCGCGGTGATTCCGAAACCATGAAGCCGCCGAGCACGAATAATATTCCCGGCGGCAGCGACACCCAGAATATGCCCCGCCACGCGGTGTCCTTGAACGCAAACAGTTTTGTCGCGTCGCCGAGCCTGGCGACTTCCTCGACGCGTCTGCTGAAATAAAAACTGATGATCGCCGCTACAACGATGCCGAGGGTCAGCAGCCATTGAAAAACTGCCGTGCCCTTGCCGCGATCCGCCGCAGACAGACATTCGGCGAGATACAGCGGCACGACGACGCCGATGAACCCGCCACTGATGCCTTGCAGCAGCCGGCCAAAAATTAGTGCGTTGTAACTTTGCGACCATGCGATAATCGGCACACTGATGACGAATAAAATGCCACTGAAAATCAGCATTTTTTTTCGGCCAAAAAAATCGGCCAGTGCCCCTGCAAACAACGTCGAAAACACTCCGCCCAGAAAAACGGCGGCGACAATCAACGAAGTTTGGCCGGCTGTGAGTATATGCCCGGCGTCCTTGAACGTGTCTTGGAGATACGGCAACGCGCCGGAAATGATCCCAACATCCACGCCAAAAAGCAGTCCGCCCAAGCCGGCCACGAGCAGCAGAAAGCGGTTGTAGCCGGACTTGGAATCTTCGTGGTTCATGTCAGTCATAGATTTGCCATCCTCAACCGTTTGCGCGAAATAATATCGCCGCAACTAGCGCCAAGCATCCCCCTGAATAGGGGGTAACCGGGCGCAGTCCGGTTTTTTACGCCTAAAATCCGAGACGATATGCGAAGCGATGCCCGGAATCATCTCTTTTTCCCCAAACTGCGTCATGAAAATCGCAAGCGCCAATTTTTCGAGCATTGCCGCCACGACATCGGCCAGGCGTTTTTGCAGGCCAGACACGCCCGCAGGATGTAGCCAATTCAAGGTGGTCACCATAAATTCAATCCGGTTGCAAACGCCGGGAAACCTGTTTGAATTTAGCGGTGAAATTGACCGCCCGTCCCTGCGAGCTGCGGCTTGCCAAGCCCTGGAAAATCTCCAGCAGCAAAGGCTCCGGCCGCTACCGCACCGTTATCGTGGAACTCGCGGATGCTAACGGCGTGAACGCTGTCGGCGAAGCCGCGCCGTCTTCGTTGTATGGCGAATCCGCCGGGAGCCTTCTGAAATTTCTCCAGCCACTCGACCTGGAAAAAATTTCGTTCACAGATGTTCCGGGCAGCATGGCGTATCTCGACGCGTTGCCCGGCATCCCCGTCTCCGCCAAATGCGTGCTGAACCTCGCCTTGCTCGACGGGGCGGCAAAGCGTGCCGGCCAGCCGCTCCACGATTTTCTCGGCCTCGGCTTTCGTGAAAACCATCACGTCACCTCGTTCAGCCTGGGCATTGACGCGTCGGACATCATACGCAAAAAAGTTTTGGACGCCGCGATTTATCCTGTGTTGAAGCTGAAGGTCGGTGACCCGCGCGATCATGAAAATCTTGCCGCCCTGCGCTCGGTCGCGCCGGACAAGCCCGTGCGCGTAGATGCGAACGAAGCATGGAAAACCAAGGAAGAAGCGCTCGGGAACCTTGAACGGCTTGCGCAAGATGGCCGCATTCAATTCGTCGAGCAGCCGATGCCGCGCGATGCGTGCACGGCGGATTTGATCTGGCTCAAGGCTCGTTCGCCCCTGGCGCTGTTCGCTGATGAAGCCTGCCACAACTTAAAAGACATCCCGCGCTGTGCCGAATGTTTTCACGGCGTCAACGTGAAGCTCGTCAAGACCGGCGGTGTGAGCGTGGCACACGCGACGTTGCAGGCTGCGCGCAAAGCGGGATTGCGGACAATGATTGGCTGTATGATCGAAACAAGTGTGTCCATCAGCGCCGCCGCGCATCTGGCGGAACTCGCGGACCATCTGGACTTGGATGGAAATTTATTGATCACGAATGATCCATTTGAAGGCGTGACGGCGGAAAACGGAATCCTCTCGTTCACGCAAACCAAGGTTAAAGCCGGTTTATGTGCCAGTCCGCGCGACCGGAACCAACAAAGCGTTTCGCAATAACCCCGGTTCGGAAACACTGCCGACGCCAATAATTTTAATGCCGCGCAAAATTTCAGTTGAGAGAAAAACGCCCGCCGCCGTGCTAATCCTTGGCGTTGGCTCATTCGCGCACAGTATCGGCAAGACGCTGGCGGACGCGGGCGCGAACGTCTCCACCTATTTCACGCGTAATTATGGACACTTCCCGCCGACGCTCGTCGGACCGACCTATTCCAATGACACGCATCCCAGTCCGCTCCCGCTGATCCGCGAAAAGAAAATCGAGCTCATCATCCCGCAATCCATTGACTGGGCAATGCAGCCGTGGGCGGAAGACTTGGTGAAGTCCGGCGTCGGAATTTTTTCGCCGACCGGCGGGGCCATGCGGATTGAACGCGAACGCGATTTTGCGCGCGAGTTGTGCGGGAAGTTCAAGATTCCCTTTCCAAAATCATTCGTCGCGTCGAACCGCATCGAGGCGGAAAAAATTCTCGCAAAAAATCCACAGCCATTCGTCATCAAGAACCCGCTCTGCTCGCCGACGAGCCCGATCCACACTATTTTGTGCGAGACGGTCGCCGACACGCGCGCTTGGCTGCGGCATGTCAATTATGCCGAGGGCGTTTTCTTGCAGGAATACCTCGGACGCGCCGAGGCCGGCCATATCGCGCTTGTGAGCGGCGGTGAAGTCTATTCACTCGTCACGAATCAGGAATACAAATACGCCTTCAACGGCAACATGGGCATCGTTGCCGGTGCGCCGCTCGGCGGAATTGTCGAACGCGACGAGAACGACAGATACGGTCTCGCGCGCGAATTGATTCATCCGCTGAAGCCGTGGTTGCACGAATCAAAATTCAACGGGCCGCTGCAAGTTACCGCCATCAAACGCGGCGGCAAATGGCACGTCATCGAATACAATATCCGCATCGGCGTCACCTCCGGCCCGATGATTTTGCGGATGCTGAAAAATCCGGCGGAAATTGTTTTGCGGACGGCGCGAAACGAAAAATTGAAATTACAGTTCAACGACAAACAAAACTTCGGCTGCTCGCTCACATTGGCGGGTTACGGCTATCCGTTCACGCAAGCGCGCGGCCCCCAATTGCCGCTGGAAGTGGATGGTAAATTCGACTGCGACGTGTGGTGGAACGAAGTCGCGCGCGGCGCGGACGACAAATTGATTGCTACCGGCCATCGCATCGCTGACGTGATTGCAGTTGCGCCGAAACTGGATAAGGCGATTGCGAAGGCTTACGCAAACATCCGCAAAATCCGGGTCGTGGGCAGCTATTTTCGCACGGATGTCGGCCAGAGCCTGTGGCCGCCAGGAACGGTTTGATTTTTCGTGTGTTTCGCGCGTTTCGCGGTAAAACTTTTTGTTGTCCGATGAATTTGCATTCTGAAAATTTTCCACAGCGTCCCGCGTGGACCGAGATTGACCTCGGCAGACTGCGCCACAACCTACAACTGATTCGGGGTGATTTGCCGAAGCATGTGCGTTTGATGGCCGTCGTGAAGGACGAGGCTTACGGCCACGGCGCGCTCGACGTGGCGCGCATCGCACTTGAAGAAGGCGCGTGGGGCTTTGGCTTGAGCACGCTCGAAGAGGCGATGACGTTGCGCGACGCCGGCATCATCGCCCCTTTGCTGCTGCTCGGTGAACGGCAGGAGGCGGAACTCGAATGGAGCGTGGCGCATGACCTGACCGTTTGTGTGAACGAAATCCACAATGTCCGCACGCTCGCCAAAATCGCGGCGGACTTCGGCAAGCAAGTTCCAGTTCACGTCAAAATCCACACGGGCATGAGCCGTTACGGCGTGCGCTGGGACGAGGCGCTGCCGCTCATCGAACAGATTGTCGCGGAAAAATCCCTGTCGCTCGAAGGCGTGATGACTCATTTCTCGCAGTCAGACGAAACAGAAAAAACTTTTGCGAATCTTCAGTTCTCCCGTTTCAACGAAGTGTTGCGCGCAATGGAGCAGCGGAAAATTTCCGTGAAGCTGCGGCACACCTGCAACAGCGGCGGCTTTCTGGATCTACCGCACGCGCATCTGGACATGGTGCGTGTGGGCATTTTGCTTTTCGGCGTTTTCCCGTCGCAAGTTTGTCGGAAAATTCCCGGCGTCGAGCCAGTGATGTCGGTGAAGGCAAAAATTGCGGCGATCCAGAAATTAAAACCCGACGAAGTCGTCGGTTACGGGATGCGCTACACGGCGACGAGCGAACGGCGCATCGCGATTTTGCCAATCGGCTATGGCGACGGTTTTCCGCGCGTGCGCAACGAAGGCTGCGCGCTCATCCACGGCCGGCGCGCGCCGCTGCTCGGCGGCATCGCGATGGATGCGTTGATGGTGGACATCACAGACATTCCGCAGGCGCAGATGTGGGACGAAGCGGTGTTGATGGGCAAGCAAGGCGACGAAGAAATCACCGTGCGCGACATCGCGAAGCTGAAAAGTTCCGTGACCTACGACGTGCTGACAAGCTGGCGGCTGCGATTGCGGAGAAAATCGGTGAATGGAAAATCCAATCCGGCGAAAAGCGAAGTTGAACCTATGATGAAGCATGGGATACATTGAAGAACACAACGAACGAAGAAGTGTCTGGGACCTGCGGTGTCTTTGATAAAAACGACCCAGAACTTAAAAAAGTTCAGCTATTGCTCATTTCCAGATTTGAAGCATTGCGTAAAATAATTCAAGAAACTTAACTTCGCTTTTCAAAGTCGCGCATTTTTTCTTCCTGCCTTTGTGTTTTGGTGGTTAATCTGTGGCGAAAGATGCGGCCATGAAACTTCTTTTCTCCGAACAAAATTCCGACTACGAAAATTACCAGTTTCCGTATGCGGTTTGGGCGTTTCCTGAAACGGGCGAGACGCCGGCGGACATTTTCAACGCCGGCTTCCTGCCATCGTCGCGCAATCTGGACCGGTTTTACTTGTGCCGGCAGGTGCGCGTAAACCTCGCGAAGTTCAAGCCGTCGTCCGAGAACCGCCGCATCCTGCGCAAGGGCGCGGGCATTGACGTGAAGCTCGTGCCGCGTGACAAATTCGATTACACACCGGAACGCCGCCAGTTTTTCAAGACCTACGCGGACATCAAATTCGGCAAGGACGTGATGACCTTCGAGCGGCTCGACGCGCTGTTCGCCTCGCCCATCATCTCGCACCTGCTCGTGTTCACCGACGCGGAGAAGGGCGGCGAGATCGGCGTGGCCACCATGTATCTGGAAGGCAAGTCGCTCGCGTTTTACTACTACGCGTTTTACGACCTGAATTATTACGCGCGCAACCTCGGCATGTTCATGATGACCTCGGCGGTGGCACTCTTCACGGAGCGCAGTTGCAAAAATCTTTACCTCGGCACCTGCTATTCGGACAACGCGCTCTACAAGACGCAGTTCACGGGCGCGGAATTTTTCACCGGCTTCCGCTGGTCGGATGATCTGGACGAACTGAAATTCATCATCAAGCGCGACAAAAAGGATTTGTCGCAGCACCTGCTCGAAACGGAAGAATTTCGTGAAAAATTTTATGGCGGCGATTTGGAGAAAATGACGGAGGCGAGCGAGTTTCGGGTGAAGGTAAAATAAAATCCGTTGTGCCCGGGCACGATTGACTTGGTCGGCGGGTTTGTTAGCTTGAATCCACAAGGAAAATCATGACCATCGGCGTCCCCAAAGAAATCAAGGAGCAGGAATATCGCGTGGCATTACTGCCCAGTGGTGCCTATCAACTTATCAAACGCGGACACACGGTCATCGTCGAGCGCGGCGCGGGCATCGGCGCGGGCTATCCCGACACGGAATATGAAGCAGCGGGTGCGAAGCTCGTGGACTCGCACGCGGCGGTTTTTGCGCGCGCGGATTTGATCATCAAAGTCAAAGAGCCGCTGCCGGGTGAATTCCCCTTGCTGCGGCCCGGACAAATTCTTTTCACCTACCTGCATCTTGCGGCGAGCAAACCGTTGACGGAAGCGTTGATGAAGTCGGGCGCGACGTGCCTCGCGTATGAAACCATCGAAGTAAACCGCCGCCTGCCGTTGCTCGAACCGATGAGCGAAATCGCCGGGCGCATGAGCGTGCTCGTCGGCGGTTATTTTCTGGCGAAGCATTTTGGCGGCAGCGGCACGCTGCTCGGCGGCGTGCCGGGCGTGCTGCCGGGAAAAGTTGTCGTGCTCGGCGGCGGCGCGTCGGGCGTGAATGCGGCGCGCATGGCACAAGGTCTCGGCGCGGACGTGACGATTCTCGAGGTGGATTTGGAGCGAATGCGTTTCCTCGACATCACGCTGCACACGGCACACACGCTGTTTTCGAGCGAGTCGCATTTGTCGGATTTGCTGCCGACGGTGGATCTGCTCATCGGCGCGGTTTTGGTTCCGGGGGCGAAAGCACCAAAACTGATTTCCCGCGAAATGTTGAGACGTATGCGCCCCGGCAGCGTGCTGGTGGACATCGCGATCGACCAGGGTGGTTGTGCGGAAACCTCGCGCGCCACGACGCATCATAATCCGGTCTATGTCGAGGAAGGTGTGACACATTATTGCGTGGCGAACATGCCCGGCGCGTATGCGCGCACCGCGACACAGGCGCTCACAAATGTGACGTATCGCTATCTCGAAATGCTGGCGGATTATGGCGTCGAGGAAGCGTGCCAGAAAAATCCCGCGCTCATCGGCGGCATCAACATCAAAAACGGCAAAGTGACTTACAAAGCCGTGGCCGAGGCGCATGGTCTGCCGTTCTGCTAAATCAAAAGAGACGAACCGCCGGCACGCAACCAGATGTGGCCTGCCCGTTTCGTGACTGCCACAGTACTCTTCAGCTGGTTTGCACGCTTTCTTTACAAACGAAAAATTTTCCTGCGGCTTTGACCGCACTCCGATTTGAAAGCCGCCAGCACGGCGGTCAACCTGTCCAGTTCTGTCTGCGTATGTTCGCTGGAAATGACGAATCGGAAATATCCCCGCACCGCTGCGCCGCCGTATTGCAAAAAAGACGGATAAATGCCCGCCGCCAGCAAGAGTTTTTTTAACTCGCGGACTTCCGCTCCATTCATCGCCGGCAGGCGGACAATCGGCCCCGGCGTTTCCAGAGTTTCCCAGCCTGCAGCGCGCAATTTTGTCCTCACAAAAGATAAATTCCGGAACAGTCGTTTCCGTCGCGCCGGTTCACGACTCAAAATTTTCAACGAGGCCAGCGCCGCACCCGCCAGCGGCGGCGGCAACGGAGTCGTGCCGATGAATGAACGGCTGCGCGATGTGATTTTTCCACGCAAGGCGCGTGAAGTCAGAACCACGCCACCGTAGACGCCAAACGCCTTGCTCAACGTCGCGCATTGGATGATTTTTTTTTGGCTCACTTTTTCGTGCTCGGACGAGCCCTTGCCAGTCGTACCCAAAATGCCCGCGCCATGCGCGTCGTCCACCAAAATCATTCCGCGCCTCGGCAAAATTTTCAGATACTCGCGCAGTGGCGCAACCGAGCCGTCGTGCGAAAACATTCCATCGGTTAAAATAACTGGCCGAGCATTGCGTCCGCATTTGGAAATGAAGTTTGCCAGGCCGGCCACGTCGCGATGCTTGAATTTTTCCACCGGGCAACCGAGCATCTGCGCCGCATCCGCCAGCGCGCCGTGGGCGAATTCGTCAATGAATGTATGAGTGAATTCGCCCGCCAGTGCCTGCGCAACGGCGATGGATGCCAGATACCCATCGGGCAAAACCAGCGCGGCTTCCACGCCGAAAAATCTGGCGAGTTCCGTTTCGAGTTGCGTGTAAATTTTGTGGTTGCCGGTCGTGCGGCGCGAGGCGGCAACGTTCAAACCGTTTGCCTTGAGCGATGAAACTACTGCGGCCGCGACCTGGGCATTGCGGGCGAGCCGGAAATAATCGCAACCGGCAAAATAGACGAGCGTCCGGTGGCGCCAACGCACTTCGTTGTCGCCGACAAACTGCAACGGCTCCGGCTCGGTCATGGCGGGATGATAAATTTGACAAGCCGAAACCGCACGCTGAATATGCGACGATGAGTTGCCCGAACCATAGACTGCCTCCGCTGCGGCACTGGAGAAATTTCTCTCCACGAACGGCCGATTTCTTAATGGTGCGAGCCGGATACACTGAAAGACTACATTTTCCAACTGTTGCAGTATTTTTTTTGACTTTATATCGCGAACAGCCGACTTTTTAGCTAATCCATCGGGTTATTGTAGAAATTGTTATGTCTGAAAGACTATTTTTTAGATTGGTGAAGTTGCTCCCGGTTTGTGGCCGGCTGGCTTCGTGTCTTACGCTGCTGCTTTTGGCTTTAGAGTTCTCCAGTCAAGTTCTGGCGCAACCCCAGATTGTGAACTGTGATGCGCAGGTGCAGAGCCGCAAACGTGGCATTCCAATAAGCAATTCCAACATGTCTGCTGCGGACTTTGAAGCCGTGGCACCGGGTGTATCATGGTATTATAATTGGGGCACAACCCCGGCTGCCGTGCCTGCCGATGTGACGATGGACTTCATCCCGATGGCTTGGAATGGTGATCCCGGTTTTCAAACCGCACTCACGTCCTATCT
>Ga0302324_100027977_pt1 | contig 10730 bp, 9 predicted proteins | sample Palsa_T0_1_FD_201949 | JGI IMG/M metagenome (GOLD analysis project Ga0302324, IMG submission 201949) | Peat permafrost microbial communities from Stordalen Mire near Abisko, Sweden - Palsa_T0_1 | ecosystem: Environmental > Terrestrial > Soil > Palsa > Peat permafrost | place: Sweden: Abisko...
CGCAATGCGCGCCGCGGAGAGAGCGTTTCAAGCGCGTCGATATTGGTCGTCAGGATGCGCACATCGCGATCGGTGAGACCCGGCGAATCGCGCCGGCGCTGCTGCAATTCTTCCTCGCTGGCGGCGGGCCGCGACTCCACCAGCACGTTGCGTACCCCCAGTTGCTCGATGAAGCGCAGGGATTCCTCGCGCGCGCCGGCGCCGATCGCCAGCATGCCGATGACCGAGCCGACTCCGAATACGATGCCCAACGCGGTAAGCAGCGTGCGCGTTTTCTGGGCGCGCAGGTTGTCGAAAGCCTGCGCGGTGTCGGAGAAGATGCGCCCCGGTCCCTTCATCGCGATAAAGCCTTCATGGCGCCGCTGCTGGTTTGCGCGTTCTGATGTTCCAGTTCGGGATTTGCCATCGCCACCACCTGGCCTTCGCGGATGCCGGTGAGCACCACCTGGCTCTCGCTGCGGCGCACGAGTTTTACGTCGCGCGGCGTGAAACCAGTGGGCGTCTCCAAATAGACGAACGTGCGCCCGTCGCTTTCAAACAACGCTTGCGACGGCACCCAAAGCGAGTTCGGCAGCGTGCCGGTGGTGATCACGATATTGGAGCTCATGCCTGGCCGCATGCCCGGCGCGACTTGCTCCAGGCCGATTTTGCAGTCGAAATGCCGATTCCAGAAGGCGCCGATGGTGCCGCCTATCTCTTTAATGGTGCCGTGGAACGATTTCCCGGGCAACGCCACGATGGCGACTTCGACCTTCTGGCCTACCGACAGGTGGCCGCGGTCCAGCTCGCCGATGCTGGCGGTCACTTCCCAATTCTTCAGATCCGGAATTTGCGCGACGGTCATGCCTGCGCGCACCGTGTCGCCCATCTGCAAGGCGGGCAATTGCATGCCATACATGAAGAAGTTGCCGCCCGTGTTTTGCATGACGCTCACGTACCCGCCCGCCTTGGCCTTCAGCACCATGTTCTCGATATTCTGCCGCGCAGTCTCGGCCTTCACTTTGGCTTTGTTGCGGGCTGCCTCCTGGATGGCCACGGCCGCCGCCGAAGTGGCCTGCCGGTTGGCGGCGTCGTGTTCAAGCTGGCGCAAGTGGTCCTTGGCGGCTTCCAGGGCCAGGGTGTTCTCGCGCGCCACGATATCGGCCAATATGGGATTGCGGCGCGCCTCCAGTTCGGCGGTGCGCACGTCCGTTTTCGCCTGCAGCAGCGCGTAGCGGGTTTCTTCTTCCTTGGCCTGATTGTCGGCTTGCGTCTGGATGACCTGCTGTTCGGCTTCCGCCAGGTCCGCCTCCGCTTCCTTGAGCTTGTATTCCTGCTCGGTGGTATCGAACTTAACCACCACGTCGCCCGCGCCTACCTGTTCTCCCGGCTCGCGCAGATAGGTAATGGCCATGTCGCCGCCGCCGGTCATGGGAGCAGCCAGCATTTCGGTATGGCCGCCAGATAATGCGCCCTTGGCGGCGACCGTGATGGTCACGTCGCCCCGCTTTACTTGCGTGACGGGCAGATGCGAGGCGGAGACCGAGGCCGGCGACACGGCCTTCAGCAGCCGCGCTCCGCCCCACGCCAGAAGCCCCAGGAGCGGCAGCGCCAACGCCGCCGCGCAGGCGCCCGCGATCTTCTTGCGCGTCATTTTTTTTCGTCCTTGGCCATATCGGGTTTCATTTCCACCAGCGTTACCATGGCGCCCGCGGCGATGCCTTTCACGGCGACCTCGTCCGGATTGCGGGCCAGCAGCTCCACTGCAACAGCGCGGTAGCCGCCTTTCCCGGCAACATAAACGATAGGCTTGCCGTTGCGCGTGAACACCGCCTTGGCCGGAATGCTGATGGCGTTCGGGACACGATTCACGATCACGTCCATGTTCCCGTTCATGGCTGGCCGCAACCGGGGATCGGGTTGCCGGATGTGGCCGTAGGCGCGGAAGCTGCTGGTGGGAGGCCACTCGAAGCTTTGCTCGGTAAGCGGCGAAATGGCGATCAGGTCGGCGGGCATGGTCAATTCCGGCAGCGAGTCGATGTGCACGCGCGTTTCCTGGCCTACGGAGATACGCCCGCGGTCGATCTCCTCGACCTTTCCTTCCATCTCCAGCGTGGCCAGGTCCGGAATCTCGGCCACCACGCCGCCGGGCCACACCTGGTCGCCCACCTGAAACGGTTTGGCGTTCATCCAACCCTGGGAGTTGTTCTGCATGTACATAACTACACCGCTCAGCGGCGTTTTCAGTTCCATTTGAGTCAAACGGTGGTTGGTGAGGTCCACGTCGGCCTGCGCCTGATCGCGCTGGCGGGTGAGCGAAGCGATCTTGGCCTTGCCGGAAGTGTCGTGCAGATCGACGGTAGCCTCTTGCACGCGCAATTTCTGCTCCGAGAGTCCCAGATCGATGCGGCTCTCTTCGCCTTGCAGCTTGCTGACGATCTCGGCTTTGGAGGCCTCCATTTTGGCCTTTTCAACATCATATTTGGACGTACTCAGATCGCGCTGGTCCTGCTCGGCGGTGATGCGCGCGTCGGCAAGGGCTTGGTCGAGCGTGGCCTGCGCCTGTTTCAGCGCGGCTTCCTTTTCCTGCAACTGCTGTTGCGTACTGCTGGGATCGAAGCGGACCACCGGGTCGCCTTCCTTCACCGCGCCGCCGGGAGGCGCCTGCCACACGATACGCAGGGAGGGGACGTTGACCGGCGCAATGATCTGCACCGAGCGCTTAGCTTTCAACTCGCCACGGCAGCGCACGATGACGGAGAAATCCCCCTGTCGCGCGGGTGCAGTCGGGAGGGTTCCGGCGGCTTGCACCTGGCGCAACCGGTAGATGCCCGCAGCCCCGGCCAAGGCCAGGACGGCGATGGACAGACCAATCCAGAAGCGCGCGGTGCGGCGGAGTTTCATGGGGTCACACCAGGCCGATTCGGGATGGCGCAGGACTGCATCCCTGTCGGAATCGGCCCGCGGCCCACGAGTCGCGCCGGCCCGGAGCGGGTCACGTCGGTGATGGAGGACCCGCTCACGGTCGAAAGCCCACCGTAAGTTATTGAAAGACAGGCGGGGCGGCCTGAGAGGCCGCCGCAGGCTGGGAGCCTGCCCCACAAGGCTTTCATCACTCGTGGGCCGCAGGCCCATGTTGACAGACCTGGAGGTCTGCCCCACAGGGCTCTGCGTGGACGTTTCATGGCTCCAGCACCACGGCCGCGGAGAGATCCGGCAACAGGTGCGGATCGCTCTTCTCCAATCGGAAGATCGCCGAGAATGTCTTGATCGGGCTGCCCATCGCCGACGCAGCCACTGGGCTCGCGGAAATCATACGCGCCTCGAAGGTGAGGTCCGGATAGGCGTCCAACCGCACCGTCGCGCGGCAGCCAGGAGTCAGCGCGACGTCGTCCGGCTCGCCCACCTGGGCGCGCACCTCCATTTCCGAGGGATCGAACAGCCGGATCATCGGCTGGCCAGGATAAAGCTGATCGCCCTCCTGCGCCTTGCCCATACTGTTGTTGCGCCACACGTTTTCCAGGGACACCATGCCATCCAGCGTGGCATGCACCTGCAGCTTTTCCGCGTTGCTGAGCGCGCGATCCAGGCCGACCTTCTGCCGGTCGCGCTGCAATTCGAGAATGCGCACCGCCGCCGCATCCGCCTGGTCGTGAAATCCGCTGGATTTCTTCAGGCTGCTCACGTGTTCCCGCGCAGCTTCCGCCTTTACCTCGTTCTTCAGCCGATCGATCTCGCTCAGCAACGGCCCTTTGCGCAATTCCAATTCAGCCTTCGCCAGATCGGCTTCGGCGGCCTGCAGGTCGGAAGCGCGCTTGGCGGCGTCCGCCCGGTTCTGCGCCTGGCGCTGCTCCACCTGGTGCGACAGGTCGTCGAACTTGGCCTTGGCATCGCGCGCGTTGTCCAGTTCCTGCGTGCGGTCGAATTCCGCGAGCACATCGCCGCTCTTCACCCGCACTCCGTTGGCGATGATTGTGGTCAGCGTGACGCGTCCGTTCTGCCCGCCGATTTGCGGCACCTGGAAGGTAAAGAAGTGGACCGCCTGGACGGTTCCCGTCAAACGCACTTCATGACGCGCCGGGGTGCGATTGGCGGGCTGGGGGTCCCCGCCTGCCGCGTGCACTACAATCGGAGCGGGAGCGGGGCTGTGTCCACAAGCCGTAGAAAAGGCGAACAGCGCACACCACAGCGCCGTTCTACCGTATCGTTGCATGCCGCGGCCTTTCGTAAACTGGTTAGACGGCGCGAACAGGGAAAATGTTTATAGCCGGTTTAGCCCTTCGGTCAACTCGATGTTCGTTCCCCAAGGGTCGGTCAGGAAGGCGATGGAGAGCGACAGCGCCGGTATCTTCCGGTAGGGCAAGTCGAACTTCACGCCGGCCGCCTCCAGCTTCTTGCAAAACGCCTCCAGATCCTTGACCTCAAAGCCAATGTGATCGAGCGCGCGCCCTTTGGTGCCTGCTACTGGGCCGGCGGCCTGCGAAAAGGTCAGGTTCACGCCCGGCAAGTCGGCGGCCTCAAACGGTCCCCGCTTGCCCGGCTTGGCGTCGAATGTCTTTACGTACCAGGCCTTGGTGTCGCCGACGGAGCTGGTATAGAAGTGGATGTGGTGGTTGGCGACCGGGACGTCCATGGAGGTGTCCTCGGTGATCTCGACTCGGACGTCATCGGGCGCAATCACGAATGCCTGGTGCGGGCTGGCGCCCGGCAGAATCTTCAGCCCGGCGGCGCGCCACTTTTCGAGTGACGCGTGCAAGTCCTTTACCCGAAAACCGATATGCCCAACTACGCTGCCCTCGGTCCCGCCCGTGGGCTCGGCTTTCTTATAGAGGACCAGCACATCCGGGAACTTGATGACGTCCATATCGCCGAGTTTGACTGGCGTTCCGCCCAAAGTGGTCCAGAAGAATCGGTGGGCCTCCGGATCGCGCACGTTCAGGTGGTAATGGCCCATGGAGACACCGGCAGCGTTGGGGGCAGGCAATTGGCCAAACGCAGTGGAGACCAGGCAAAGCAGGAAGATCGACGAGGTGAGGATGCGCATTTCCATTGAATCTCCAGTGTGCCACTCTTGGGGCAAATGGCGGAAGCACGTCAGCGCTCCTCAAGGTGCTTCAACCGTGCATCGAGCACTTCCTCGACGCGATGCAGCTCAGCCAGCCACAGAGAACGCATGTCGTCAAAGCGCCGGTCGACGCCCTCGAAGCGCTGGTTGACATTCTCAAACTTGGCGTTAATGTAAGCCAATAACAAGCCAATCAGCGCGGCGTTGGCCAAAATGGGTACGCCTATAGCGAGATAAAGCTGCGTGTTGCTCATCGGACGACCTGCCTGGCGCAGTGAGCACCGAGACTACGCATGCGCCCTGCCTCAGCAACCCCAATCATAGCAGTTCGTCCAAACAGCATTAATGGCCAGCCATCTCGCCCGCCACTCGCGCCGCCGTGGCCGGGGCCAGCAGTATCCCATTGCGATAGTGCCCATAAGCGAGCCACAAAGGCGTATCGTCCAACCGCCCGATCGCCGCCTCAAATCCCTCGGTCGCGGGACGAAACCCCAGCCACGCAACAGGCTCCGGAGCGGAGCGCAGCATAGGCGCCAACTCGCCGGCGCGTGTGTTGATATCGGTTACTATCCGCGCATCCAGTTCGCGGTTGAAGCCCACCTGCTCCGACGAAGTCCCCGCAATGGTGAATCCGCTGGACCGCTGCATCACATAAGTGTGACCGTGGCGCAGGATTGGCCCTAGCGATCCGGGTTCCAGCGCATACCCCAGCAAGTGACCGCGCACCGGGAACGAAGCTGGAGTCGCAAGCTGCCCACCCGCGCCAAAGACCGCAATCTGCCCGCTCCAGGCGCCCGCCGCCAGCACCGCAGCCGACGCCGTCAACCCGCCGCTGCTGGTCTCGACATCCACCCGCTCACCCGTCGCACGCACCGCCGTTACGCGTGTATGCTCACGGATTTGGACCCCGCGTTTCTCGCAGGCGCACCGCAACGCGCGCGTCACATCCCGTGGATCGACCAGCGCATCGTCCGGATAGAAGAGCCCGTCGCCGTTAACCTCGGCGCGAATGCCCAGGTCCGATTGCGCGGCGCGGCGCGCCAGGAGATCCTGCCATTCGGCTTCCGTGCCGGCGATCTCGAGCGCGCCGCACTGGCGGTAATCGATTCCCACGCCCGTCTCGCTCACCAGTTCCTCGACGAATGCGGGATACCGCGCCAGGCTTTCAAGGGCAAACCCGGCCCACCGGCTGCGCGTGACGAACTCCCCGCCCGGCGCCAGCATGCCCGCTCCGGCCCAACTAGCCTCGCCGCCGAGCGCGCCCGCATCCACCAGCGTGACGGCCGCACCGGCCTGCGCCAACCGCCAGGCGATCGAACTGCCAATGATACCGGCGCCAATTATGATGACGTCCGGTGAACGAGTCGGCATCTCACTACCATCTTAATGGATGGCTACTGGATGGTTAGTGAATGCGGCCCCGCTCACCGGAGCGCTACTGCACCGTGATCATCGCGCCACTGGGCGAGGCCGTGGACCCCACCAGCGCCACCACCGGCACATCGCCGCTGGCCGCGGAAGCGGGTACGGTCACGTTGATCTGGAACAGACCGGCGGAAATCAGTCCCGCGAACAAAGGCGTGGTGGCCATTCCGCCGATGGTAATGGTCGGCATCGTCGCCAGCGGCAAATCGGTCGTAATCAGTTGGCCTGCCGGGGTTGCCGGATTAGTTGCGCCGAATCCCGTGCCGTAAAGCACTATCTCCTCGCCGGGCGCCGCCGGAGTGGTTACAGGGGTGACCCCGGCTGCGGATGCCGGTCCAATCAGCGAGCCATTCGCGTGCGTCGCCACTATATGTATCATATCGCTTTGCAGGAAGAAAGCCGGCGCCACGTCTTGAATCTGGACGGCTACGGATGCGCTGGCAAGGCCGAAGTTGTACGTTTGCACTTGCGCCTGTCCCGATGCCACACTCACCGGCATCAGAACGTTAAGCTGCGTGGGGCTGACATATTCAACATACGCGTATGTCCCGTTTACCGTCACGCTGACACTGTCGATATCGGTCGGCAGCGCCGTACCCACGAAGTCTTCGGTGTCCCACACCCGGGTAGTGCCCGACAGATTTCCACCCGTGATGGTCACCCATGTGTTCGGAGCGATGGCGGGTTGAAAGCTCGCGCCATTCACTACATCGGCGGCGACTACGATAGGCGCTGCCTGCAGCCTCCCGAACAAACCGTGGTTTCCCATGTCCGGACCTGGAATCCCGGCCGTGAAATAGACGGCATTCGCGTCTCCACCGCTGCCCCCGTTCCCGACCTGCAAGGCCCAAAGACCAGGGATTACTATGGGCGTGCCGTCGACGTTGTTGAGCGTCGCAACGTATGCGCCCGTGGTGGGGTTGTAGACGTTGACGGTGCCGTCCCCAAAGTTACCCACCAGCAGATCGCTGGCATACCCGCCGAAGCCGGTGGAAGCGATCGCCAGTCCCCAGGGCGCATTCAGCTTACTGGAACTTCCCCCCGTGATCAGCCGGTCCATCAGCGATCCCGCAGTGCTGTAAACGTCCACGTATCCGTCGCCCGCGCCAGGCGTTACGAAGGTCTTGGCGGTGTCCTGCAACGCGTATGCGACGTACAGATTTCCCGCCAGATTCTGGATATTGAAGGGCGCGTAGCCCGCCGGCAGGTTGGCGTCTTGGAAGGCATTCGGCAAAGTCACGGCCGCATAGGTAGAGTCGAAGACGTCGATCGTTCCCTTGCTGAAATCCGCCGCGTAGAGGTAGGTGTTCGAACCGTTTGTGCCGATCGCCAGACCGGTATAAACCGCCCCGGCTGCCGAGTTGTCCACCATTACCTGCGCCTCGGTCGCGTTTACGCTTTTATTCCAACCGGATATGGTGCCGTCCAGCGTGGCGAAGATGAATGCCGCTGCCTCCCCGCTGGCGATTGCAAAACCCGTCGTGCTGTTGTATACAGTTCCGGTCGGACTGCCTGTAGCCGTGACGCCACTCGTCTTCGAAGGCGGTATGGTCACCACCACCGGGAGCACGCTCCCGCTGCTGGTATAAAGCGTGGATAGGCCCGTGCCGGCGTCCGAGATCCAGAATGGACTGCTGCTCGATTCCGAGATCCCCCACGCGCCCTTCAGGTTCGGATCGGTATAATCGGCCAAGTCGGGAATATCCGATGTCAGATTGCGCACGATATAAGCGTTCTGCGCCGCTAGTGAGCTTGCAAATCCGGACGCACACAGGACGCATCCTGCCAGAAATAACAACCTTTTAGAATCTTGCGTATGCATTATTGTGCTTCGCCTCCTTAGTAACGATAGCCAGTTTACACCCAATTGGCCCGGGCGGATTCCTCCCGGCGCGATTATTTAACACTCCTGAACGGCCCTGAAGCGCGATGTCCCGCAAGTTCGCGCCGCATAAACCGCCGTATAAGCCGGTGACACTCCGCCATGCTACCCTGTTTCTTACCACGCCCATGCCCCTCACCCGCGTCAAAGGCCAGCTCATGAGCGCCTCGGAAATCGACCGCACGCTGGTGCGGCTGGCGCACGAAATCCTTGAGAAAAACGCCGATCTCGACCGGCTGGCATTCATCGGCATCCGCCGCCGCGGCGTGCCGCTGGCCCAGCGCCTGGCCCGCAAAATCGAATCGCTCGAACGGCACGCCGTGCCGGTCGGCATTCTGGACATCAATCTCTACCGCGACGACCTCACCACCGTGGACATCAAGCCGGTGGTCAGCGCTACCGAGATTCCGTTTTCCGTGCAGGGCAAAGACATCATCCTGATGGACGATGTGCTGTACACCGGCCGCACCATTCGCGCCGCGCTGGACGCCCTGTTCGATCACGGCCGCCCGGCGCGCGTGCACCTGCTGGTCTTGATCGATCGCGGCCATCGCGAGCTGCCCATTGAAGCTCAGTTCGTGGGCCGTAACGTGCAGACCACAGACAACGAAATCATCGAAGTCAAATTCGAGGAGATCGACCAGATGGAGAAGGTGCTGATGGTCGAAAGAACCCCCGAAGGCGAAGCTGTTTAAGCCATGCCGGCAGGATTGCTGGGAATTGAAGAACTGGACCGCGCCGAGATCGAAGCCATCCTGGCGCGCGCCAAGCAGTTTCAACCTGTCCAGGACCAATCGCAGAAGAAACTGGACACGCTCCGCGGGAAGATGATTGTCAATCTCTTCTTCGAAGCATCCACGCGCACCCGCACCAGCTTCGAAATCGCCGCCAAGCGTCTGGGCGCGGACGCCATCTCCATCGCGGCCTCGGGTTCCAGCGTGTCGAAGGGCGAATCGCTGGTGGATACGCTCAACACGCTGGCGGCCATGCGCCCCAACGCCATTGTGATGCGGCATGCGGCGTCCGGCGCACCGCATTTTCTAGCGCGCCATCTGGCCATGCCCATCATCAACGCCGGCGACGGCACGCACGAACACCCCACCCAGGCGCTGCTGGATGCGCGCACCATTCTCGACCGCCGTCCCAGCCTGGAGGGCCTGCGCGTAGCCATCATCGGCGACATCGCCCACAGCCGCGTGGCCCGCTCCAACGTGTACCTGCTTTCGAAATTCGGCGCGGAGATCGTGCTGTGCGGCCCCGCCTCGCTGCTGCCGCGCGAGCTCGCCCACATCGCGCCCGGCGTTACGCTCACCAACGATATTCGCGAGGCAATTCGCGACGCCGACGTGATCATGATGCTGCGCGTGCAGCTTGAGCGCCAGCACGAAGCGGCATTTCCCGCCGCCGAGTACTTCCACTTCTACGGCTTGCAACTGGAGCACCTGGCGCTAGCCCAACCGGAAGTCATCGTCATGCATCCCGGCCCCATCAACCGCGGGCGCGAGTTGTCCTCGGAAGTGGCCGACTCGCAACGTTCCGTGATCCTCAACCAGGTCGAAAACGGCGTCGCCGTGCGCATGGCGGTGCTGGAGCGGGTGATCGGCTAAATGTCTCAACTCCTCATCAAGAACGGGCGCGTCATCGACCCGGCTTCAGACACCGATAGGCTGGCCGACATTCTGATCACGGACGGTGTCATTGCTGCTATCGGCGCCTCCGCCGGCGCGGATCCGGAAGCGCCCGGCGCGCAGATCTTCGATGCCACCGGCCTGATCGTGGCGCCCGGTTTCATCGATATGCACGTACACCTGCGGGAGCCAGGCTTCGAGCACGCCGAGACCATCGAGACCGGCGCGCGGGCCGCGGCCGCCGGCGGATTCACGTCCATCTGCTCGATGCCCAACACGCTGCCGGTGAACGACAACGCCACGGTGACCAGCTACATCATCGAGCGCGCGCGTAAGTTGGCCGTGACGAATGTCTTCCCCATCGGCGCCATCACCAGGAACAGCGCGGGCGAAGAGCTGTCGGCCATCGGCTCCATGAAAGCCGCGGGAGTAGTGGCCATCTCCGACGATGGACGCCCCGTGATGAATGCCCGCGTGATGCGGCGCGCCATGGAATTCGCGCGATCCTTCGACCTCCCCGTCATCGATCATTGCGAAGACCTGAACCTGAGCGCCGGCGGCGATATGCACGAGGGTTATGAGTCGGTACGGCTGGGACTGCGCGGCATTCCGTCCAGTTCCGAGGACGTGATGGTGGCGCGCGACATCCTGCTGGCGCAGGTTACCGGCGCGCGCTTTCACGTGGCCCACATCTCCACGCGTAACGCCATGGCAATGGTGGCATATGCCAAGCAGCGCGGACTGCCGGTCA
>Ga0302324_100027978_pt1 | contig 10729 bp, 9 predicted proteins | sample Palsa_T0_1_FD_201949 | JGI IMG/M metagenome (GOLD analysis project Ga0302324, IMG submission 201949) | Peat permafrost microbial communities from Stordalen Mire near Abisko, Sweden - Palsa_T0_1 | ecosystem: Environmental > Terrestrial > Soil > Palsa > Peat permafrost | place: Sweden: Abisko...
GGTCATTGAACACGCGCTAAAAAAGTTTCGAGAAGCTGCTAAACCTTGATGAGTTGAAGGAGATCAAGATGAAACGACTGGTGATGAGTGTACTGTTATCGCTGCCGACCCTAGCGTTTGCGCAGCAGAAACCGATGACCCTGAAAGCTGTTTTGCTGGAGCAGTTGCGGTCGACACATAACAAAGCAGAGTGGTTTGTGCCTGCGAACACTGCGGTTGCCGGCCTGACGCCGGCGCAAGCGACTTGGACGGACAAGAGCGGGAACCATTCCGTCGGCCAGTTGGCGAACCACCTGGTGTTCTGGGATCGCGAGTCGCTGGCAAAGTTCAAGGGCGAGGAACCGCCGAAGTTTAATGGGAACAATGACGAAACCTTCAATAGCTTCGATGCCAAAACATGGAACGAAACGGTCAAGCAACTCGACCAGGTGATGACCGATTGGGAACAAGCGGTGGACGGAGCGGACGACAAGAAAGTAGCCCTTTGGGCCTCCACCATTGCGCACATCGGCACCCACAATGCCTACCACATCGGGCAGATGGTTTACGTTCGCAAGTTGCAGGGCGTCTGGGATCCGAACAAGGGGGTTAAGTAAGTTCTCCTTTCACCACTCATTGAGCGCGCGGCTCTTATCCGCATAGGGTTTCGCCCAGAGCGCCATCTGCAGCTGCATCGATTTACACCAGGCCTGATGCATCTTTTCCACTTCGGCTTCGGAGTTTCCCTTTGCCGCCAGAAAAGGTTTGATGGTTTCGTTGATGACGGCAATGAACGCGAGGATGTCACGCAGTGGGACGTAGGGTGTCGATCGAACGCCGTCGGTTTGATTCTTCTTGATACTTGTGTGCCGTAGCGCAATCTCCTGCTGATAGTTGAGCCAGTCTTGATCGTAAGGGCGCAAACAGGTGTCCAGGATCCATTGCTGGAAGCGAAGGTTGCTCTGGGCCAGGTAGTCCGGCAGCGGATTTCCTTCAGGCGAGCGCGAGTGCCGCGCAAGGTTGGGGATGCCCGCGATGATCTCGCTGCGCCAACGCTGCACGATCTGTTCGGTCTGCGGGCTAAGCACCTTGCCGGCCAGCCTTAGATACCGTTCGCTCTCAGCGGTAAAACCGACGCTGACTTTCAGCGCTTCCAACTCGTCCAGCGATACGGACGAGGCGGCCACTTCAGCTGTTCCGTAAGTGTAACCGCTAATGTGCTGTGCGGCAGTCTTGTGCACACGATTCCTTTCCATCAAGGACGGCTGCCCGACAGCCGTTCGTAAGGCACGTAGACGGGATCCCACACATAAGAGTGCAGCTCGGCCATCAGCGCGTTTTCATCTGCAACGCCGGCCACCCCTTCGGCAATGGCCTGCTTGCCCACGGCTTCTCCCACCAGCAAGCCAACCTTCCGCGAGTCTCCGATTGGAGGCAGTAGATTGGCATTACGGTCCTGTTTGGTGGGTGATAGCTCCGCCAGCCGCTTCATGGATGCCATGATCATGCCATCGGTCACCCGCCGTGCCCGAGAGGTCAATATCCCGAGAGCAAGACCAGGAAAAATGTAGGAATTGTTGGTTTGGTTGATGTGGATGGTCTTGCCGTTGATGGTGACGTCCGGAAAGGGGCTGCCGGTCGCGACCAGAGCACGTCCGTCGGTCCACTTGAGAAGGTCGGCCGGCACGGCCTCTTCATGCGAAGTGGGGTTGGACAACGGGAAGATGACGGGACGTTCCGTGTGCTTTGCCATTTCACGGATGATCTCTTCGGTGAACACGCCTCCCTGGCCGGAAATACCCACCAACACCGTGGGCTTGGCGTTGCGCACCACATCGAGAAGTTGGATCCCCGTGGAACCGGAGACAGTCCAACCGGCCACATCCGCCTTCTTCCGAACAAACGGCTGTTGCGCCGGCTGGATGCCCTCTCCCCCTTCCACCAGCAGCCCGAATCGATCCACCGCGTAGAAGCGCCGATAAGCCTCATCTTCTTTCATCCCGCTATCGACCATTGCCTTGACCATGAGGTTCGCGATGCCCAGGCCGGCGGTGCCAAAGCCAAGAAAGACGATCGTCTGCTGCTCGAGCGGAATGCCGGTGGCGGTCACCGCGGCAAGCAGGGTGGCCGTGGTAACCGCCGCTGTTCCCTGGATGTCATCGTTGAAGGTGCAGAGACGGTCGCGATAACGCTCCAGCAAGCGGGCTGCATTGATGCCGGCAAAATCCTCCCAATGGAGGAGGATATGTGGCCAACGCCGCTGCACGGCGGATACAAACGCTTCCACGAAGTCGTCATACTCCTGCCCGCGGATACGCCTGTGACGCCAGCCGATATAGATTGGGTCGTTGAGACGCTCCTCATTCTCGGTGCCCACGTCGAGCAGCACCGGCAAACAGTCTTCCGGAGGAATACCACCCAGGGCCGTGTAGAGAGCCATTTTTCCAATGGGAATGCCCATGCCGCCGGCGCCCTGATCGCCCAGCCCGAGAATCCGTTCTCCGTCGCTGACCACAATGCAGCGAATATCGTCATAGCGGGGATCGGCGAGTATCTGCTCGATGCGGTGCATGTTGGGATAGCTGATGAAGAGTCCGCGAGGTTTGCGCCAGATCTCGCTGAAACGTTGGCATCCTTCGCCCACGGTCGGAGTGTAGACAAGGGGAAGCATCTCTTCGACGTGGTTCACGATCAGTGAATAGAAGAGGGTCTCATTCGTATCCTGAAGGTCGCGCAGGAAAGAATATTTCGCAAAGCCCGAGGTCAGATTCTCCAACGCCTTCTTGCGGAGGGTCCGTTGTTCCTCCAGGGTGCGGATATGCGGGGGAAGCAAGCCGTGAAGGGCGAACGCGTCCCGCTCCTCGTCGGTAAACGCGGTTCCTTTGTTGAGTCGGGGTTGGTTCACAAGATCGTACCCGGAAAGCTGGGTCCGGGCTATCTCCGGTGAATCGACGAGCTGCGCGGCAACTTGTGAGCTCATATTCAAAGTCTCCTGTAAGGCACTCACAATAGATGATGCCTCACAAGAAGTGGTCGCTCGCCTAATTAAGGCGAAATCGATCCCTCCCAATGGGGGACGGCAGCTATGCATAGACGGCTTCGGTGAGAGATACTTGCCGGCATGCTCTTAAAAGCCAAGATCGGACTGCTGCTGGCTACGCTGTTGGTTCCTGATCCGATTCCGCAATATACCAGCGATGCCCGGCTTCGGCTCCCAGAGCACTATCGGGACTGGGTTTACCTTACCTCTGGCTTTGACATGAGTTACAACCCGCCGATGCAAATGGGGGGGCGGCACGTGTTCGACAATGTTTTCGTTGATCCTGACGCATACCACGGATTTTTGCAGACTGGCACGTGGCCCGATCACACCATGCTTGTACTGGAACAGCGGGATGCCAAGGGGAAGGGCTCCATCAACCAGAGTGGCAATTATCAGGGCGGTGTCGCAGGGATAGAGGTCCACGTCAAGGACAAAGGTCGATTTTCGGGTGAGTGGGCGTTCTTTAGCTTTGACGAAGGTAAAACCGGCAAGATGCGCCCGCTGTCGGATGACTGCTATAGCTGCCACGCCGCGCACGCGGCCGTAGACACGACATTCGTGCAGTTCTATCCCACGCTGCTGCCAATCGCTGTGGCGAAAGGCACGCTTTCGGCCCCATATCAGAAAGAGTCGCACGCAGAGAAGTAGTCTCCCGCCAACCGGAACCTGTCCGCGGAGCCGTATTCCCGGGTGCCCCATTCAAGCCGTCTTTTGGCTTGAGTGGGTAAAGCTGCTGCTGAGGTTTGTTCAGGACAAGGGACCGGCGGGCTTCTTCTCTCTGGTCCTCACCCACACGCCTTAGGCCGCTTCTGCTAAGGCGGCGTTAAGCGCGGAGCGGCCGCCAGGTCGAACCGCCCCGTGGCCGCAGGCGAAATGCTCAATCGGATAGGTTAGGAGCTTCCGGGCGCTGGCCAGAGCCGTAGATTTGTCCCAAGTAGCGACATTGGGCAGAGGAAAGAACCAGGGAGCATACCCGCTTACCGCCAAACGGCTCACGCCGACCAGAGCATCGCCGGCATACAGTGTTCCGTCGCGCTGGTCAAGGAAGGAGAGATGCCCTGGAATGTGCCCCGGAGTCGCAATGGCAAGGAGAGAACCGACCAGGTCGCCTTCGGCCAACAACCGGGTGGGGCGGGATTTTATTCCAGGTACGCCACCCCTGATTTTGCTCTGCGGCTCACCAGGTAGAAGAGAGGTTTCGGGTGGCTTCTGCAGAAGAGGCAGACTGCGGGCGTTCGTCACCAGCTCAACCTTACTGGGACCAAGCTTTTCGATGAGGGCATCGACTGAGCCTACGTGGTCCACATGGGCATGGGTGAGAACGATGCGTCGAAGCACGCTCCCGAGCTTGGCTACCGCCCCGAGGATTTCATCCTCAGACCCGGCGATCCCGGTGTCAACCAAGGTCAGCCCGTCGGCCTCGCGAACCAGGTAGCAATTGACGAGCCCAAAACGGGTGAGCTGGTGGGCATTGGCGGCCACGGGAGTCGTTTTCATATCATCTGTTAGATGCCCAGGTGTTCAATCCCGTTTTTGTTCATAATAAAGATCTATGTCGAAACGTGAATTTCAAACCGAAGTAAGCCAGCTGTTGCAGCTGATCGTCCACTCCCTCTATTCCCATCCGGAAATCTTCCTGCGGGAGCTGATCTCGAACTCCTCCGATGCGCTCGATAAGCTGCGCCACCTGACCCTGACCGACGAGGCCTACAAGAGCCTTCCCTTCGATCCGCGCATCGATCTGGAGCTCGATGAGGCAAACAAGACCCTCACCATCGCCGACACCGGCATTGGAATGAACGAGGAAGAACTGTCCTCAAACCTGGGTACGATCGCCCGCTCCGGCACCAAGAACTTTCTCTCCCAGCTCTCCGGCGACGCCAAAAAGGATTCAAACCTGATCGGCCAATTCGGCGTGGGCTTCTATAGCGCCTTCATGGTTGCCGATAAGGTGGAGGTAGTCTCGCGCAAGGCCGGGGAAGACAAGGCCTGGCGCTGGATCAGCGACGGCAAGACCGGCTTCGAAATAGAGCCGGCAGAGCGCTCGGCCGCCGGTACCACCGTGCTGCTCCACCTCAACGAGGAAGGCCAGCAATACGCCAACAGCTGGCGCCTGCAGGAGATCGTCAAAAAATACTCCAACCACATCGCCTTCCCCATCTTCCTCACCTACGACAAAAGTGACTGGGATGAGAAGGAAAAGAAGTCCATCAAGACCCGCACCACGGAGCAGGTCAATTCCGCCAGCGCTCTCTGGCGACGCAACAAGAGCGAGCTGAAAGACGAGGACTACAAGGAGCTCTACAAATCCATCAGCGGCGACTGGGAAGATCCGCTTTTCTGGTTCCACACCCGGGCGGAGGGAAGCCTGGAGTACACCACGCTCTTCTACGTGCCGGCGAAAGCTCCCCTCGATCTCTACCACGCGGATTACAAGACCGGCGTGAAGCTCTACGTGAAGCGCGTCTTCATCATGGACGATGCCAAGGAACTGCTGCCCGCCTACCTGCGCTTCGTACGCGGCATCATCGATAGCGAGGATCTCCCGCTGAACGTGAGCCGCGAGATTCTGCAACAGAACCGCATACTCACCACCATTCGGACCGCGAGCGTCAAGAAGATCCTTTCCGAACTGAAGAACATCGCGGCCAACCAGCCCGAGCTGTACCTCAAGTTCATCACTCTGTACAATCGCCCGCTTAAAGAGGGTTTGTACAGTGACTATGCCAACCGCGAGGCGTTGCTCGACCTGATCCGCTTCAAGTCGACCAAAGTGGAGGGCCTCACCAGCCTGGCCGAGGTGAAATCGCGGATGAAGGAAGGGCAGAAGAGCATCTACTATCTGACCGGCGGCACGGATTCCCTGCTGCGTTCCTCGCCGCTGCTTGAGATCTACAAGAAAAAGGACATCGAGGTGCTCCTGCTTGACGACGAGATCGACGAGCTTGTCTTCTCCGGCGTCGAAAAATACGGCGATATCGATCTCAAGGCGGTAAACAAAGCCGCCACCAGCGAAGACCTGAAGGACGAGAAGGAAAACGACAAGGCGGGCACGCTCAAGCCGTTGATCGACAAGCTAAAGGCCACCCTCGGCGACCGGGTGAAAGATGTTCGGGCCTCGGTGCGGCTTGCCGACAGCCCTTCATGCATCGTCTCCGATGAAGATGAACCCTCAATGAAGATGCAGCAGATGCTGCGCGCGATGGGGCAGAAGGACCTTCCCGCGCTGAAGCCGACGCTCGAAATCAATCCTGACCACGAAATCGTAAAGAAGCTGCTCGCGCGGTCGGACGATGCTGTGGCCGACGATGCGGCCTGGCTGCTGTTCGACCAGGCTCTGCTGATGGAGGGAGTGCCCCTGCAGGACCCGGCTCATTTTGTGCAGCGTCTAAACCGTATTTTGACCCTATCGATCTAGCCGGTCCCGGTCTTCACAGCTGGGTGGCCCATTCAAGCCGTCTTTTGGCTTGAGTGGGGTAGAGCTGCAGCTGGGTTTTGTTCATCGGGAGCGTGCACGGTGCGGGCGAATCGTCCGCCCGCGCAATCACATCTTATGGGATGGCACCCCATCCCATTCCCGAAGGTTCCAATGAAATATCACACCCTTGGCCCGACCGGCCTGCTTGTATCCGAGATCTGCCTGGGCACCATGACCTTCGCCACGGGCGAAGCCATGTGGAAGCCCATTGCCGGCGTCGAACAGGACCTCGCCGACCAAATGCTCAAGAGCTCCTTCGACGCGGGCGTAAACTTCGTCGACACCGCTGATGTTTATACCAACGGTGAGTCCGAAAAGACTCTGGGAAAGGCGATCCGCAACGTCGGCCTGGCACGCAAGGATGTCGTAATCGCCACCAAGGCATTTGGCCGCACCGGCAAAGGCCGCAACGATGTGGGCGCCTCGCGCGGCCATATTATGGATGCCGTCGAGCAGTCCCTTAAGCGGCTGCAGACTGACTATATCGACCTCTACCAGATCCACGCGGCCGACTCGGTGACCCCGGTCGAGGAGACGCTGCGGGCTCTCGACACTTTGGTTTCACAGGGCAAGGTACGGTACATCGGCTGCTCCAACTGGTACGCCTGGCAGATCATGAAGGCGCTTGGTATTTCCGCCGCGAAGAACCTGGCGAAGCTCGACACTCTGCAGGCGTATTACTCGATTGCCGGCCGCGATCTGGAGCGGGAGATTGTTCCTTTGCTCAAGGACCAGGGCACCGGCTTGCTGGTATGGAGCCCCTTGGCGGGCGGTCTTCTCTCGGGCAAATACTCGCGCGAGAACCAAAAGCCTGAGGACTCACGCCGCTCTTCTTTTGACTTTCCTCTGGTAGACAAGGAGCGCGCCTGGCGCATCCTGGATGTTCTGCGCCCCGTTGCTGCGGCTCACAACACGGGAGTGGCAACGATTGCCTTGGCCTGGGTGCTGGCCAAGCCATTCGTCACGTCCGTCATTATCGGCGCCAAAAGCAGCGAACAACTTAAACAAAACCTGGCCGCGGTCGAAGTTCAGCTCATGGAAGAGGAGATCAAGCAATTGGACGAGGTCAGCGCTCTTCCTCCTGAGTACCCAGGGTGGATGGTTCCCTTTCAGAATGTGAATCGTCTGGCGGACGTTCCCCGGTTTTAAGCGTCTGAGATCGCAAACCGGCCAGTCGGTGACTTGGCGCGTGCGCCTGGAGCTGTTCGAATCCGGTTAGTTGGCTGCCTACGCCGGGAGGCCGGCAGGTGCAATTCGCCGGGCGCGCCGGGTTTTTGGAGTAACCAGAGCAGTGGGCCTGGTCTGCTTGCTGGGTGTCCCCCTGTGCCGGAGCAGAGCCGCATGAAGGTGCGCGTACACAGCTTCACGCGCCTTCTCGGGATTGCGGCGCTCAATCGCATGAAAAATGGCGGCGTGCTCTTTATAAGTGAGCGGCCTCACGTGGGGAAGCAGAAGTTTCTCCAGCGCCCTGAACAGCTGATTGCGAATCATGGAAATCAGATCGAAAAGAAGCGAATTACCCGAAGCTTGAGCGATGGTTACGTGAAACTCAAGATCGTATGCGGCAAATTGCTTCTTATCATTCATCGAACTCTTCATCTTGGCCAGAAGATCGCCCAATCTGCCAATGTCGGCCTCGGTTCCTTTAAGAGCCATGTTGGCCGCCGCAACGCCCTCAAGGGCAATGCGAACCTCCATCAGGTTCTCAATATCGTGCTTCTCCGTGATCAGCCGCCACTCCATGATCTTACCCAGGAACTTCCCCCCATCTGAGGCCACCGAAGTTCCCTCGCCGACGCGGGCGGTCAGCACGCCGATCATGGACAGTCCGCGCAGAGCCTCCCGCAAGGACGAGCGCGCGGCGCCGAAGTTTTTGCATAATTCGCGCTCCGAGGGGAGCCGCTCGCCGGGCACTAGAATGCCATTCGATATCAAATCCAGGATCTGCTGGGCGATATCCTCACTAATCGAGACCTTTTTAACGCGCCGAATCTTTGATTGAAGGGGATGGACACGGGACACTCGCGGACTTGCCACCAGACAGTATTCTCCTTTGCTCCTGCAAGGAGCATTTTCTATCCACTAACAAAACATCAGGCGATTCTGCCCTCTATGCCTTTGCCATGGAGCGGGGGAGACCATGGGGAATACTGCACAGGACAAGGACGGAGCAGGCCCAGATATAGTTTCGGGAGTTAAAACTTAATTAACTTGGCAAAGGGGGTAGAGGTTAAATTGACTGTGTCAACACTTCTCTGGGCTCCCTGGGGTATCCAGCGACGCTAATGCGTAGATTAACCCGCTGGCAGTAGCGCGGCCGTCAGGCTGACCGCCCGCGGTTCTGAACAATAGAGATTGGGAGGTTCGCTTACGCGAGGCTGGATACCACTACTGATCATTGTTTGTATTGCTTCGCCGCTGCCTGCGCAGGATGCGCAGATAGGCGGCATGGGCGTGGTTCATCTCAAGCGCTCGGCCACCAGCCACGGTAAGAGGCCGGAGTTTCTTTCGCTGACGCTACTGCCCGGGCGCGGCATGAACCTTTTTCAGATCACCGCGAATGTTCCCGGCCGAGGCGAGATTTCGGTGCTCAAATCGCCTCCGGTCGAGGAGGCAGCGCGCCAGTTGACGGGCACCGGCAAAGACCGGTGGGGAAACCTGAACCACTCCTTTGGCGGAGCGTTCCTGATTCCCTTCTCCAGCCGCATCAGCGGCGAGCTCTCCGCGGACGGGGGGCTCGTGACCACAAGCTGGCATGGAACCACGATCACCCTTCCGGCTAATTCAGGTAAGTATGCGGTGCACGGCCTGCTCAATGAGGAGAAGGCGGAAGATCTGCGGACGATTAAAACCGCTGGCGGGCAGATGGAAACAGCGGTAATTCACGCCGGCGACTTCGGCGGCCATTGGCCGTCTTTGACCGATCTGCACTTCCGCATTGCACTGAGCGGCGATGCGGTCGATATCCAGATAACGGCAACCAACGCCGGGAAATCTCCTGAGCCTATGGCCGTCGGGTGGCACCCGTATTTTTCCATCCCCAGCGGGCTGCGCAACCAGGTGCGCCTGCATGTGCCGGCGGAGCGGCGAGCACTGGTCAATGCAGTCGATGCAAGAACGACCGGAGAGTTCGAGCCCGTGGCAGGAACTGCTTTCGACTTTCGCTCGCCACAAGGCGGGCCGCTGGACGACTCCATCAACGTGAATCTTTCACAATTGGACCGAACCCACGGCAGCGCAGACGCATGGCTGCGCGACCCGAAGACAGGCTACGGGCTCAGGGTGCGAGCCATGTCACCGCAGATCCAAACGATGCATATCTACTCGCCCCGGAACGACACCTTTGTGGCCATCGAAGACCAGTTCAATTATCCCGACCCTTGGGGCGCGGAGTGGAAGGGAATGGATACCGGCATGGTGACACTGCAGCCCGGCCAATCGGTGACCTGGCGCGTGCGGCTGGAGTTGTTCTAGTCCGGTGGGCCGGCTGGCGGCTCTGGCCCGGCGGCGACGGGCGAGATGCGCCCCGCTCGCCGGGTCTTTACCGCAACCGGAGCAGCGGGCTTGGTCGTCTTGACCGGTGTACCTCTGTGCCGCAGCAGCGACGAATGAAGGTGCGCGTACATGGCGTCGCGCGCCTTCTCAGGATCCCGGCGCTCAATCGCGTGAACAATGGCTTCGTGCTCTTTGTAGGTAATCGGCCTGACGTGAGGCAGCAGAAGCTTATCCAGCGCCCTTACCAGCTGATTGCGGATCATGGAAATCAGATCGAAAAGAAGCGAATTCCCCGAAGCTTTGGCGATGGTTACGTGAAACTCAAGATCGTAGGCCGCAAATTGTTTCTTATCATTGACCGAGCTCTTCATCTTGGCCAGAAGCTCGCTCAACTTGGCAATGTCGTCCTCCGTCCCGTTGAGAGCCATGTTGGCCGCAGCAACGCCCTCCAGGGCGATGCGAACCTCCAGCAGGTTCTCGATGTCGTGCTTTTCGGTAATCAGCCGCCACTCCATGATCTTGCCCAGGAACTTGCCGCCGTCCGCGGCCACCGAGGTTCCCTCGCCGACCCGGGCGGTCAGCACACCGATCATGCAGAGTCCGCGCAGAGCTTCCCGCAAAGAGGAGCGCGCGGCCCCAAAGGTCTTACATAAATCGCGCTCCGAAGGGATCCGCTGGCCGGGCACCAAGGTGCCATTGGATATCAAGTCCAGGATCTGCTGGGCGATATCCTC
>Ga0302324_100027979_pt1 | contig 10729 bp, 9 predicted proteins | sample Palsa_T0_1_FD_201949 | JGI IMG/M metagenome (GOLD analysis project Ga0302324, IMG submission 201949) | Peat permafrost microbial communities from Stordalen Mire near Abisko, Sweden - Palsa_T0_1 | ecosystem: Environmental > Terrestrial > Soil > Palsa > Peat permafrost | place: Sweden: Abisko...
CAGGCAATCCTTCGAGGATTCGCCGAAGCCCGAAAGCCGAAGCCCGAAGCCGTGTTATATTTCGCATTCCATGGGATCACTTTTCTTTTTCTTGCACGGATGGGGATTTGTGTTGCAGGCAGTGGCCATTGTGCACTTTATCCGCCGCCGCCCGGACACGTACTGGATCTTTATCATCCTGTTCCTGGGATGGGTTGGGGCGCTTATTTACATTGTGGCCGAAGTCATTCCTGACGCCGGGCTGCTCCGCACTTCCTTTCAAGCTTTCCCGCGCCGCCGGCGCATTCACGAACTGGAGCGAGCCGTCCTGGACAATCCTTCGGCAGGCAATTACGAAGAACTGGGACTGCTCTATCTCGACGATGGCGATTTTGCCCGTGCCCGCGCCTGTTACGACAAGGCCATCTCGTCGCGAACCGACTCCGTCGATCCCTTCTACCGCCGCGGCATCGCGGAAATCGAACTCGGAGACTTCGCCGCGGCCGTGCCTGATCTCGAGCACGCCGTTGCCGCCGATCCCAACTACGACTTCCAGCGCGCCAAGGGCCTGCTGGCCCATGCCTACGCGCAAACCGGACAAGCGGAAAAAGCCGAAGCCCTCTTTCAGCAGGCCACGAAGACCTCGACAAACTCCGAGACTTACTACAACTACGCGAGCTTTCTTCACGCGCAGGGCCGTAAGGAAGAAGCTTGGCTGTGGGCCCAGAAAATCCTCGACAAACGGCCTAGCATGCCGGCTTATCAACGCCGCCGCGAGCGTTCCTGGTTCCGCAAAGCGTATGCGCTGCTGGCTCGGCTGCGGTTGCAGACTAAGTAGGGATGCCGGGTGCCCTTTCAAGCCCGACTGAGCGCAGCGAAGGAGTCGAAGGGGGCGATGGTAGCAGCACAAAACTGACGAAATGACTCTGCCCGCTGTGCTGAAAACGCGTGAAACCCCATGGCATGAGGACAATCTAGTTTGTTCGCCGGACTAACTCTGTGACGTGTGAAGAATCCCCACTCAAGTCAAAACCGGGCTTAAGTGCACCGTCCGGACGTTCACCCGTTTTGCGAATTAGAACTTGGGGTACGTCCCGTCTGTCCCCGAAGTTTCCGACCAGCCTCTGCGACTCTTGACGGGATGCGGGCTTTCCAACACTATGAATGCCGCGAGCGACCGCGCCCTCTTTTATTTGTTGTGCTGCATCGTTGCAACGAGTGCCGGAATTGAGTAGGCTTACCGAAAATGGCTAAAGCTAACCCCACACTTAACTTGCACCCTCCCGAGCCGACAGGCGTGTACGAACGTGCCAACGTCGACGATTTGAGCTTTGACGGTCTTAATCCGCGCCTCGCTGAATTTGGAGTCGACGACGAAACGGCTCAGTCCGATCTGATGAAGAAACTCTGGAAGGAGATGGCCGTCCAGGAAGTAGCCGCATCTATCGCGCACAACGGATATTTCGAACATGAACCACTGTTCGTCGAGAGAGGGAAAGACGGCAAGTTGGTGGTTATCGAGGGCAATCGCCGACTCGCAGCGGTTAGGCTGCTACTCGACAGACCGCTGAGGGAGAGGCTTAAGGCAACCGACTTGCCCACGATTTCTACGGAGGACGCACAGAAACTGCGAACTCTGCCCGCAATAGTGACGACAAGGAAGGAAGCTTGGCGCTACCTGGGCTTCAAACATGTGAATGGCCCCGCCCCTTGGGGGTCGTACGCAAAGGCGCAGTACATTGCTCACGTTCACAACGAGTACGGCGTACCGCTCGATCAAATAGCAGCGCAAATAGGGGACTACACCTCGCTCGTTCAGCGAATGTATCGCGGCCTGATGATCGTGGAGCAGGCCGAAAGAAGCAAGGTGTTCGACCGAGCAAGTATCGCGAAATCGAAATTTCATTTTAACTACGTCTACACCGGCATGGATTATCCGGGGATTCAATCGTTCCTCGGTCTTGAGCAAAAGGGCACTACGCTGAGAGATCCCGTACCTACAAAAAAGGTCCAGAACCTCGGTCAGCTGATGAGGTGGTTGTACGGCGAGCGTACGGGCAAACCTTCTTTGATCAAGTCCCAGAACCCAGACTTAAGGGATCTCGACAGAGTTCTCCAGTCTGATGATGGCGTCAGGGCGCTGAGGGATGGCCTGCCCCTCTCTGTCGCACTTGACATTAGCCTCGGCGACGAAAAGATATTTGTTCAATCTCTGCAGCAGGCGAAAGCGGCGCTTCAGAGGGCATACGGTACACTCCCCACGGGGTATTCGGGTGACGACCCTGACGCTCTTAAGCTTGCATTAACCATCGAGCAACTAGGTGGGGAACTCGTTGATGCGATGAGAATGAAGCGCAAACGTAACACCCGAGAGACTGTGACAGCTGGTAAAAATGAGTAGTGTTCTATCTACCCCACACCCAAGCACTGCCGATTTCCGCGTAAACGCTGCCGATTGGGTCGAGATATCCTGCTTGTTCAGGGCCGGCGGCAGCGTTTCTCGAGAGGATCTGAAGCGTCAGCTCACTAGAGCCAGCAAGATCACCGACGAAAATGCAGAGACAAGGGCAGCAGACGCGTTCCTGGAACTGGAGGATCGGATTGCGGTCTGCGGCCTAAGAAAAAAGGCTATCAATTCGTATCCCTTCGTTCTAAATGCCACCAAGACGTCGCTGGAGGTCAAGTATCCGTTCCGCTCAACCTTCTAACATCGCCTGCCTCTACTGGTTCCTACTCCTGATATCACGAATCAGCATGGAGTCGACATCCAGAGTCTTGAAATCGATAGATCCGACCAAAGTTTTCGAGTCGCTCTGCGCGGATGTACTGGCGAGTTTCTGGGCCGTAGACGGCCCGCACTCGGGGACGTTTATTTTTGGTACCGCAGCTAAGAAGCAAGGGTGGAACGCATGTTTTTAAGCAGAACATCCAAAAACTGTGCGATCACGTCGGCGAGGGAGCCGGTTGGAAGAAGAGTGCGACCCCACCGGGCGGGGGCGACGGTAAGTTAGACGTAGTCAGTTGGAGGAAGTTCAACGATGGTAGACCCGGTAATTTAATCGGCTTTGCCCAGTGCAAGACAGGAATAAACTGGAAGGAACACCTCGATAGGCTCCAACCCGCCAAGTTTTCGAGGCAATACATGCGGCAGGAGTTCATCGTCGAACCCGTCAAGCTTTACATGGTCCCCTCTCGCATCGAGATAGGTCAGTGGAATACCCACACCGACCACGCGGGAATCTTGTTTGATCGGTGCAGAATTACTCAGTACGGGGATACGATCCGTCCAGAGATACTGTCGCAATGCAGAGCGTGGTCCCGGGCCGCAATTCAACGACAGCGAAAACGGCTTCCCAAAAAATGAGACACAGGTTTCATGCTCTCTGTCCCTATTTCGCAATGTTTCCAGAGCAGTTCGCCGAGAAATGGATCAATCGACTCACGCTCCCCGGCGAATATGTGCTAGACCCCTTTAGCGGACGGGGAACGACGGCGTTGTCAGCAGTACTGCTGGGGAGACAAGCCGTTTCCTCGGACACAAATGACGTCGCTTATTGCCTCACGTTTGCGAAGACAAATCCTCCACACTACCGCACAATTCGAAATCGACTTCAGCAACTCAGGGATGAGTATTGCGCCAATGGCGCCGATCGATCCGGTGAAAACCTGCCAGTGTTTTTCGAATGGGCGTTTTCGAGGAACACTCTGCCCCAGTTGGTCTTTCTTCGCGAGCGCCTCCGTTGGAAAAGGTCAAAAGTTGATGCGATGATTGCAGCTCTGGTGCTAGGGTCGTTGCACGGTGAGTCGCGAAAAAGCCCTACATATCTCTCCAACCAGATGCCGCGCACTATCAGCACCAAGCCCGACTATTCGGTGCGTTTTTGGAGAAGTCGCGATTGGCACGCACCCGACCGCGATGTTTTTCAATTGATGGAGGACAGGATCGAGTATCGATATGTCAGCTTCGTTCCTAAGGCGCACTCCGTCGTGTTCCATGCAGACATGAGGAAGCTGCCGTACTTGTTGGATACACATAAGCTGCCGGTGAGATGCGCCATTACATCGCCACCCTATCTGGACGTCACAAACTACGAAGAGGATCAATGGCTACGCCTGTGGTTCTTAGGCGGGCCGCCGTACCCGACACGCAACCGTCTCAACAGCGACGACAGGCATACACAAGAAGGCAAATACTGGTCCTTCGTAGCGGACATGTGGCGGTCTTTAGGGGCAGTCCTTCAGAAAAATGCACACATCGTCTTGCGAATCGGAAGTCGCCGTCAGTCCCCTGAGGCAATTCGAAGTTGCTTGCGGCATACTTCCGTCAAGTCTGGTAGGAGGGTCCATATGGTGTCCTCGAGAACTAGCGAAATACGGAATCGCCAAACTCGGGCGTTCAGTCCTGGATCGCTCGGCTGTTTGTTGGAAGTCGATTGTCATTTCGTCATGCGTTAACGGGAAATTCGGGGGAAAACCCGGGGACCGACGGCACGTTCCCAGTAACTAGTCTGCATCGCAACCCAAAGAGAAGCTCAGAGCAGCACACACCTCATCCATTCGTGCGGAACTAAGCATGGCACGCCGCGAATCCACGGTCAGCAGACCGCTCGTTCCCAAATAATTTCCACAGCCTTGGTGTGACATCTGACCTTGCGCCCCAAAATAAATCGCGTAATCATGGTCGAGGCCGTGACGGTCCGATAGAGAGCAAATCGTCGCGCTCTAAGTCTTTTGTTGTCTAGATTTTGACCTCTAAGTTCTTTCCCCGCCGGATTTTGCGAGCCAAAACATGCTTATCTCGATGATTCTAAAGATTAGAGGGGGAGGGGGGAGGCTTTGCACAAAATCCGGTGTCTGCACATAAAGTCATAATCCTGCACAAAAAACCCGCTAACTGCCAACCTCTTGCCCTGGTACTAATCCACGCTCTCTAAGCCTGTCTATACCCGGAAACGGGTCCCCGCTTTTCTTACGGTTCTCGAAGTATTCAACGGAAGCCCGTAACCGGGCTGCCGCCGCCTCGTGCTCTCCCACCATCTGAAGGCACGCCGCTACTGCCGAGTCCCAATCCGGAACAAAATTAGCAGGACGTGATTTTTTCATTGACTTAGCTTTAGACATGATGATAAAACCTCCTTATCGTGACCTCATACGACAGAGAAAAGCAACAACAACACTTTGCCGAATTACTGGAAGCCGCTCAAGATGACCTTGTCGATGCCATCAAGCAGCGCGAAATCTTGGACTTCAAGATTCGCATTCTTCAGGAAGATATCGCGCATTTGGCTCCACTGGCAGGCGTTAAGGTAGAGGACCCAATCGCAACCCTCGGCCTTACGGACGCGATTCGCTACGTGTTCGGCAGGGCAAAACCCAAACCGATGGGACCGACTGAGGTCAAGGATGCTCTCATAGAGAACGGCTATGACCTGACTGAGTACAGCAACGTCATGGCTTCGATCCATACCATCATCAAGCGGCTTCTCAAGAAAGACGAAATTGCGATGTCGTTGCCTACGTGGGGCGACAACAAAGACAAGAAATACGTGTGGGCTGGAGGACTTCCGCCCCCGCCCCCGCTGCCTAGAAGTATTGCGGAAAGGGTAGAGATGGCGCACAAAGAAATGAGCGCGAAGATGGATGCGATTGCAGAACAAGCACGAAGAAAGATAGAGGTTGATCTTAAAAGAGAGCGAGGAGAAAGCTAGACAATTTTTGTTTTCCTCAACTGCACCAAAAATACTGGATTGACCGTAGCTTGGAATACGTGGGAAATAGGAGGTTGGACTAGTTTTGCACTGCAAGTGGGGAGTCAAACGTTTGGACACGTCCTCCCCACTCGCAGCCTTCAACGGAGAGATGCCAGAGTGGTAATGGGGTGGTCTACAAAACCACAGCACCGGGCGTGCACCCGGTCGGGGGTTCGATCCCCTCTCTCTCCGCCAAACTTTTGAAAGATCAGGACTGCCGCGTTTTAAGTTTATACTTTCGCGGCTTATTCCAATAGGGACTTTTGCATGAGGGGCACACTCTTGGTTCACCCTCTGTGCTCTTGCGCGGCACCCATTCGTGCTCACATCTTCCGCACCTGTAGCCCTTTTGCTTGACGGTGACCATCGCCATGACGTGAAGGATATACCGGATAATAATATATTGTCAAGGTACATTTGGTGCTTGACAGATATATACCTATCTAGTAATATATTACTCAGGTAAGCGAGGACGTTATGGACCTGAGAGAACAGCGCGGAATGGAACTGGCGGCAACCCGGACGATTAACCAAAAGGCTGGAATCTGGATTGTGCCGTCGCAAGCTGGCAAGGGAACGTATCGAGTTCACCTGATGCCGAAGATTGCTTCGTGCACCTGCCCGGACCATGAAACACGCGGGGTGGATTGCAAGCACATTTTCGCCGCACGCTTCGTGATGAGACGCGAACAAAATGCCGATGGCAGCATGACGGTGACTGAAAGCGTCACCCTGACCGCCACTAAGCAAACGACCTACCCTCAGGCGTGGAGTGCCTACAATCAAGCGCAGACAAACGAGCAAGATAAATTCCAGTCCTTGCTCCATGACCTGTGCTCTGGCCTTGTGTCCGCTCCTGCCAAGAATGGCCGTCCGCGTCTGCCCCTGTCGGATGCTGTATTCAGTGTCGCATTCAAGGTCTACAGCACAGTTTCGCAGCGCCGCTTTATGTCCGACCTGAGAGAGTCGCACAGGCGCGGATATATTTCCAAAGTGCCGCACTTTAACAGCATCTCCAATTACCTTGAGCGCCCCGAACTGACTGCCATTCTCCAAGACTTCATTACGCAAACCAGCTTGCCCCTCAAGGCTGTGGAGTCTGACTTCGCCGTGGATTCTTCCGGCTTCACTACTTGCCGCTTCACGCGCTGGTTTGACCACAAGTACGGGCAGGTGCGGGAGCAGCACGATTGGGTCAAGTGTCACCTGATGGTCGGCACTAAGACAAATATCGTTACCGCTGTCGAGATTCACGGTCGGCACACAAACGATTCGCCTGTGCTTCCCGCTCTGGTTAGCAGCACAGCGCAAAACTTTCAGATTGCCGAAGTCTCGGCGGACAAGGGATACGCAAGCAGGGCGAACATGGAAGCGGTCACAGCCGTGGGAGCCGTGCCGTTCATCTCTTTCGCGTCGCATCACAAGGGCAATGGCGGCGGGACGTGGGAGAAGATGTATCACTATTTCCAATTCAGGCGCGATGAATTCTTGCAGCACTACCACAAGCGCAGCAACGTTGAATCCGCATTTTCCATGATGAAGCGGAAGTTCGGAGATGGCCTTCGCAGCAAGACTGACGTTGCGATGGTCAACGAAACACTCTGCAAAATTCTGTGTCATAACCTTGTCGTACTCATTCAGGAAATGTGCGAACTCGGCATTGATCCGGTGTTTTGGCCCAGCCAAACTGTGTAGACAAACCCCGAATACAAAGGCACTTACGGTGCCTCCATCATCGGTACAAATTGTGCTCGATAAAGCGTCGGAAGAACCGAATCGGCGACAAGTTGAAGGTCAATATCAAATCTCGATGTACTGTCAGGAACGATCAGCCTCATTCGTAAATATAGCTCCGGACTAGAGCGTCCGTGAGACAGGTCTGGCGTGCCGCTTTTCTTCGGCGCTGGAAATATCGTGGGTAGCGGCTCAATTGGCGGATTACACTCGTCTGGCGCAACCCCAATTAAACCTAAATTCGGACAATCTATGCACTTTAGAGTGATAGACGGTGGAATCTGGGGATGGATGACTAGGTTCGCAACCGGAGTCGCACCTACGTCTCTCACAAAGAAATAAATATCAACGGTATGAGCGTTGGGTATTGCGGGACTGACATTCCGTCCATAACCAACAAGGATTGAAGAACCCATTCCTGGCGTCCACTCCAAAGTGTGCATTCCTGTTTTAGTGCTACTTCGTATCCACAGTCGAAGTTTCGGCTGGGCAAGCGGACGTACAGGGGGCGGTGCCGCTACGGATGGTGGAGCGGTTATGCTTCGCATATAGTCACCGATTTGCTTTGGCAGGTCGGCCATCGCTCTTTCCCCACGCAGAGTTGCCCATAACGTGAATGCCAGCAGGATCGAGAAGGATATGCCAAGCGCAATTCTGACCTTCCTTCTGCCTTCGGCACTTTGTGGGGGGAAAAACGTCAACTCCACCCCCATCCATGTAACCACGGCGCCGGATAAGACAATTCCAGCAGCAATAAGCAACGACAGAACCATGACGCACACCTCAGAGCCAAGGATGTATTCTTGGACCCATGAAGGATAGTCTTTTGAGCCTGTGTTTTGGAATATAGAGAAAGTTCAGTAGGATGCTGCGTATGAAACTGGCCTACTTGCTGATAGCAGTCCTCGCAGTATCGGCAGTCGTAATAAACGGGCAAGAAAAAAGCCCCAAGGCCAAGGCCGAGCAGAAGGCATCCCAGAGCGAAAAGCCCGCGCCTGCGCCAACTATCGGGATTAACGTAGTAAATCAGCAGGCATCCGCCCAACAAGAAAATTGGCCCGCAGAGCATCCGCATAGCTACTTCTGTCGCTTGCTGTCTGCGGAGAATCTTCCTAATGTTGGGTTGTTTGTCGTCGGGTTTATAGGCGTTATCATTGCGATTTGTACTTTGAAAGATATTCAAAAACAAACGGTGAATGCCGGAGTAGCCGCCGAAGCCGCCAAGCTGAATGCTCAAGCTGTCATTAATTCGGAGCGGCCCTGGTTCTTGGTAAGTATCCAAGCTGTTAAGGAGAAGCCCGGAACTTTCTCGGTTCAGTGCTTCAATGCTGGACGAACTCCGGGAACCATTGAGTCGGGGGAGTGCTGCGTCAGCAAACATCCTGCCACTTTTGTGCCGCAAGAGAAATCTATTCTCACTGACCCATTCATCTTGCCGCAACGAAATTTGATAGTCACTAGGGACAGCTTTCAAATCCGAGAGATTAAACCGGACTCTTTGATATCCCCCGAAGATCACGAGGGGATTGAACCTAAGTTTCTTTTTGTCTACGGCCAAATTAGATATTGGGGCATTCTTGGCGATAAGCCGGGTGCGCCCTTGCACGGAACTTGGTGGTGCTATATCTACTCGGAAGGTGGTCAATTTCGCCGCGCAGGCGGCGGCTACCCGCGTCACGAGTAGTCCTGCACAAAAAATCACTAGGCTGCATAAAAACAAGCCACAAATCAGGGGTATTTGTGCAAAGCCGAGGGGGGATACCCTCGAAAATGGTCCAAGATCAACGCCAGGGACCGCACCCCTACCGCACATCGGAAAGTTTATTTCGATAAAGGAATTCACGGCCACCAGTGCAGTACATACGAGCCTAGTAGCGGTCGTTGGTGTTGATGTTGAAGCCGAGGATGGCGTTTACTTCGACCGGCTGTCGGCCGCGCAGGGCGGGGCGGAGCTTCCAGGTGCGCAGCGCGGTCACGATCTTGATGGTCATGGCGGCGGGGCCGGGCTCGAGGACCTGGAGATTTTTTAGATTGCCGGACGTGTCGAGTTTGCATTTGATCACGACGCGGTCGTGGGGAAGGTCGGCGGGCAAATCGGTGCGCAGGCCTTGCGGGCCGACGAGCGATCCGGGTCGATGCGAGGCGGTATCGGCTTCGGCGAATTGCATCACTACTGTTCCGATCGCCGTATCGAGATAGACGGTGTAGTTGTCGCCGGGAAGCTTGCCGTAAAAATCAAACGCTCCACCGGAGCGCGACGTGGCGACAATGGTGATCGCCGGTCCCTGCTGCTGTTTTACCGAGGAGCGTCCGGGAAGATTGGGATTGCTGCCGCCTTCCGATCCGAAGCTGGGCAAAGTGACGACGGTAGTGGTGCTGCCGCCGCGAACGTCCACGCCGGGCACGGCGGGAGATCCGGTGGGAGCGTCGCCGGCGCCGCCGGGACCGGGCGTGGGAGAAATTCCGCCACGCACATTGGGCTCGGAGCCGGTGCCGGTCCCAGTCTTGCCAGCGCCTGAGCCTTCGCCAGTCAATCCGCTGCCGGCGCCGGTGCCGTTACCGATGCCTGTGCCTCCGCTGGTGCCACCGAGGCCCGGCTTGTCTCCACCGCCAGGAGACATCGCGAGCGAACCTTTGCTACCGCTGCCAGGCATTCCGATTTTCGAGCCGGGTTGCGAGGAGATCACGATTCCGGAATTGTCTCTGTTTCCGCCTGCGCCTTTGGGAGGAGCGAGAACTGAGCCGGCGTCGCCGGGACCGCCGAGGCCGGAGCCTGTTCTGCCAGAGCCGGAGAGGCCGGGACCTGAGCCGATCGAGGGAGGTGGCGGAACAACATTGCCGGCCAGGAGCGCGCCGTTACCAGATCCGCTGGAATTTCCCGAGCCAGATGGCGAGCCATCGCCGGCGCCTCCGATTTGGGGCGGGGGCGGAATGACGTTGGTACCGCCCGGTGCGCCAGCGGCGCTGCGGCCAGTTCCTGAGGCGCTTCCTGAGGAAACAGTAGGCGGAGGCGGCACAACGTCCTGGGTGCCGAAAAGCTTGCCCACGATGGTGCTCAAGAACGATCCGCTGCCCGCTTGTGTTGGCGGTGGAGGAACCACGGTTGGCGAGGTTGCACGGGAGCCGCCGCTTTCCAGCTGGCGCAGGTCGCTCGCGGAATCGGCGGATGGTGGTGGTGCGATGACGGAGGGCGCGGGAAGGTTGAGCTTCGCATTGCGGCCACTCTCGCGCTCCGGCGCGGAAACTGGCGGAGGCACGACGGCAAC
>Ga0302324_100027980_pt1 | contig 10728 bp, 11 predicted proteins | sample Palsa_T0_1_FD_201949 | JGI IMG/M metagenome (GOLD analysis project Ga0302324, IMG submission 201949) | Peat permafrost microbial communities from Stordalen Mire near Abisko, Sweden - Palsa_T0_1 | ecosystem: Environmental > Terrestrial > Soil > Palsa > Peat permafrost | place: Sweden: Abisko...
GTCGCCGGTTTGCGTATGCGCGCCGGTGCACGTCGCGTAGATGCGACCGAAGCCGCCTGTCGCGAGGATCACCTTCTGCGCGCGGAAGCGATGGATGCTGCCGTCGTCGAGGTTCCACGCCATCACGCCGCGCACGACGCCGTCTTCCATGATCAGGTCGAGCGCGAAATATTCGATGAAGAAGTTCACCTCATGCTTCACGCATTGGCCGTAGAGCGTATGCAGGATCGCATGGCCCGTGCGGTCGGCTGCGGCGGCCGTGCGCTGCGCGATGCCCTTGCCGTAATGCGAGGTCATGCCGCCGAAGGCGCGCTGGTAGATCTTTCCGTCTTCCGAGCGGGAGAACGGCACGCCGAAATGCTCAAGCTCGTAAACCGCTTCCGGCGCGTTTTTGCAGAGATATTCGATGGCATCCTGGTCGCCCAGCCAGTCCGACCCTTTGACGGTGTCGTACATGTGCCAGCGCCAGTCATCCTCGCCCATATTGCCGAGCGCGGCCGCCACACCGCCCTGCGCCGCGACCGTGTGGCTGCGTGTCGGGAACACTTTCGTGATGCAGCCGGTGCGCAATCCGCTGGCCGCGCATTCGAGCGTCGCGCGAAGGCCCGCGCCGCCGGCGCCGACGACGATCACGTCGAAGGTATGATCGGTGATGGGATAGGCGGTCATCGGTTCGGTATCCGGGAGTTACACCGCGATCTTGAGGAGCGCGAACACACAGGCCGCACCCACCAGCCACGCGAAAAACTTGTTCAGCACGAGAAGCACGAGCTTGCCGCCTTCGCCATGCGCATAATCCTCAATCACCATCTGAAGCCCGAGCGCCATGTGCACGACGGCCGCGATGACGAACAGCGCCATCAGGATGGCGTTGATGGGCGCGTGCAGGAAAGCCAGCGCCGCATCGCGATCCGCGCCGATCAACCGGAAGGCCGACACGGCAAACCAGATGGCGAGCGGGATGAGCGCCACGGCCGTCACACGCTGTCGGAAGAAATGCGACGTTCCGGTATGAGCCGAGCCCAGGCCTTCCACGCGGGCAGCAGGCGATCCGTCGGTCATAGATGGACGCCTTTCGCGGCATAGGCATAAACGAACACCGCGATCGCAACAAAGATCGATAGCGTGAACACCAGAACGCCGGTGCGGGTCGCCGTGGGCACGGCAAAGCCATAGCCCACATCCCAGGCGAGATGCCTGATTCCGTTCAGCAGGTGATAGGCAAGCGACCAGACGAAACCGAACAGCACCAGCTGACCCAGCGGAGAGCGCGCGACCATCGAAAAGAGATCGTATTGTGCGTCGCCCATAGCGGCCGCGATCAACCACCAGGCGACGAGCAGCGTTCCAACCGACAGGGCCATGCCGGTCGCGCGATGGATGATCGAAGTCGCCATCGTCACGGGCCAGCGATAGATCTGCATATGCGGCGAGAGCGGGCGTTGTTTGGCGCTCTTGGCCTGTTCCGGCATGGAAATCACCAGATGAAATTCGAACCGGGCCGGAGTGTAGGGGGGGAGCCCCTCATGTCAACCGCGGGATTCGGCCCATTTGTCGCGACAAAGGACGAAAAGAAAGCTCGGAAATCCTTCCTCCACGAATGGGCCCACCATCTCGAATCCCACGGCACGAGAACACGCGATTGCCGCGTGATTTTCGACCTCATGGGCGATGAAGCAACGGTGCTCATCCGGGAAGAGTGGGAACGCGACATCGCGCAGATATGCGCCGAGCATCGCCCGTCCGAAGCGCTGGCCCAGCATCGCAGGGTCCAGGATCGCGAGATCGACGCCGATGCCGTCGTGTGATTCGATCAGTGCCGCCCACTCGGGATAGTCGGGAATGCGATAGCACTGAAGATAACCGAAAGGCCGGCCGTCGAAGAGCGCGAAGTCGCAATGCGTGGGGTCTTCGCCACGAATGCAAGGTCCATATTCGGCCTCGACTTCTATGCGAGAGATCGGTTTGCGCTGATAGAAGCGGCGCAGGTGCGGGCGGTTGAGCCAGACGTGAAAGTCGTCGATATCGGACAGAGCAAGCGGGCGAAAGGAAATCGTCATGTTGAAATCCAGAGGTCAAACTACGATCCAACAGGATCGTATGCCGATGGCGGAGGGCGGACACGCTGGCCCCTTACTTCGCCAACGCTGCCAGCTCGGCTTTTTGTTTGCGGGTAAGGCTTGTGCAGATGAGCTCATAAGACCGGGCCGCAAGACGCGCAATCTCGTCTTTGGGCACGTCGGCGTCGAGGCTCACGCTGATCCAATAACGCCGGTCGAGATGAGAGCGATGGCCGACGCCCGCATATTTTTCGCGCAACATATCCGCCAGATGCGGGTCGCATTTCAGGATCACGTATTCCTCGCCGCGTATCGACAAGATGGCGAACAGTTTGCCCATGACCTTGTACATCAGCGCGATCGGTTGAGCACCCCTGGGTGCGGACACCGGCTCCGCAACGGCGCCCGGCTTGGCCGTCAGGATGGCTTTCAAGCTTTGCGTTCGTGCGCCGAACTCTGTGCCTGACATGATTCCCTTCGAACACGAACCCTGTGGCCGGGAGTTATGTCTCCGTGACTTCCGCTTTGACAAGCCGGGAGGGCCAGCCGACGCGAACCAGGAGACCGTCCGGGCCCGCGATCCCGAACTCGTAAATACCCCACTCACGGTGCCGCAATATTCCTCCCGGGCGAATGATCAGGTCGTCAACCCGCGCGGCGATAGCGTCCACATCCGGCGTGCGGATGAAGACGCCGAATGGGTTTGTCTCGGGCACGCTCCAGGGGCCTGTTCCCGCCTGCGTCAGGCGCACCTCGCAGCCCCAGCCGGTCAAGATGAAATAATTGCCGTCGCCACCCGTGCGAGCGAAGCCCAACCGCTCCCAGAACGGAAGAGCGCCGGGCAGATCGTTGCAGGGGACGATGGCAAAGGCGCCGATGGTGTTCGGTATAGGCATCGTTTTGCTCCGAGAGCTATCGGGAAATCATTGGGCGACCGCGTTCTGCCTTTCAAGGGTCGAAGGCTGGGAACGTTGCCACTGTCATCATGCTTCGGCAGCCTCGACAAATGCGGTAGCAGCGGCAACTTTGCGGCGCCATTTTGCCAGCCTGGTTATAAAGGTTTCTTTGCCGGACTGACCGTGCTGTCGCCGTAGGTTGCGTTCAACCTTCCCAGGGCGAAATCGCGCAGCAGCGCGAAATAGCCGTCGGGATTGCGCGTGTTCGCGCGTGTGCCGTCGGGCTTCGTCTCGTATTCATAGATGCCGTGCTGCGAATGGGGGAACATGACGATGGTGATGGGCTCGCCCCGGCTCTGCAGCATTTTGAGTTTGCGATTTGTTTCGGCGCTGGGCGCGTCGAGATCGTCCGTCGCCTGGACCCAAAGCTGCGGGATGCCGAGCTTCTGTTGCACCGCCATGCCGTCGTAATGCCACGATACGTCGGGGTTGAGCTCCTTTGCCCTGGCCTGCATCTCTGCCTGGCTCAAAGGCAACAGCGTTCCCGTGAAATTGCCGTCGAGGTCCTTGTACCAGGGCGCATTCTTGTATTCGGCGCGCAGCGCATCGAAGCGCGCATATCCTTTCGTGAAATTGTTCGTCACGAGAACGCCGGCCGCATCGGCGATCTCCAGCGCCTTTGCGATTTCGTTGGGCTCGTGGTGCTTCAGGTTCATTTGCAGCACGATTTCCTCGCGATCCTCCTCGAGCGGCGTCACCAGAAGACCGAAGCTCGATATCGAAAAATCGGCATGCGTTTGGCTCGCAGCGAGCGGCGCGATCCAGCCGCCCTGGCTGCCGCCTTCGAAACCCATGCGGCCGGCGCGCGCGCCCGCCAAGCGGCGGGCTTCGGCCATCGCCGCGACGGCGTCGTCGGCGAGCACGTTGAAATTCTGCGTGTACTCCCCGCCGGAACGGCCCGTGCCGCGCTTGTCATAGACGAACACACCGACCCCCTCTGCGGGCATTAACCGCTGCAGGGAATAAAGGTCGCGGCCCGAATAGTTCTCCGAGCCGTGAATGAGGACGACGACCGGAACGGCGGCACTGCCTTTCGGCAAGACAAGACGGCCCGCGAGCGTTGTGCCACGGCTGACGAAGTTGGCGTCAGTGATGTCGAAATCGATGCGATGGGCGGGTGTCTTGTCGAACACGAGGTTACCCGTGGAGCAGGCCGCGAAAGACACTGCATGACCGTCCGGTTGGTCCGTCCAGCCGCGCGTGCTCGGCCACACATCGTCATGCGCGGGACTGAGCGCGCCCGTTTCGCCGCTCCATTGGCGCCAGCGCAAGGCGCTGCCGTTCGAGGGACCGATATCGACTACACCTCCGTCCTGAAGGCGGTAAGCGCCGATCCGGCAATTGCCGACCGTGCTGGTCGCGGCGGCCTGTGCAGGGCCAGTCGCAACAACGGCGGCCAGTATCGCCAATGCGGCAATGGTTCGAAAAGCGATCTTCGACTTTGAGTGGTTCGACAATGGTGTACTCCTGGCTCGCGCGGTGGACAGGTTTGTATCTATGTATGTGAGAGCCGTATGCCCCCATGCAATTTGAGATGGGCCGCGTTGACGATGCGGCATGCCATTTTCATACCGAACAGATTGGGTCCGATCTTGTTGTGTGAGAATTCGGGGACGGCTAACTGGAATGCACCTCTAAAGTGAGACACGGAAATTGAGTTACAGGCAGGCCCACGGAACTGCGCCGATCGTCCCTGACCTTGTCCGAGGCGAGATACCGATATCTGTGGCCGGCGGCATGTCGCATGCCGGGACTTCGCCTTCTGCCTTCGCGCGATGCTAGATAGCGTCGTGGATGGACTCAGCGGCAGGATGTCGGATACCGGAACGTCAGCATTGCGTGGGGCTGCAGCGCGTTTCGCGCATGCGATTTCGGCGCCGCTCCAGAATCCACTGTCCGAGGCCGCCGGTATCGTCCTTCTGTGTCCGATACTCTTGTCGGTGGCGATCTGGAATGGTTTTCCCATCATCTATTACGACACGGGCGCCTATCTTCTTGAAGGCGTGGGGCATGCGTTTGTTGTCGAGCGCTCGCCCGTCTATTCGATTTTTCTTTTCGTCGCGGGCGGCGGCTGGAGCCTGTGGACGATTGCGCTGATCCAGGCGCTGATGACGGCCTTCGTGATGACGGAAGTGGCGCGCGTGTTTGCGCCGCGCCTGCGGCTGTGGGCGCTGCTTCTGATCGGGGCGGCGCTGGTGATCGTGACGGGCTTGCCCTGGTATGTGGGTCAGATCGAGCCGGATTGCCTGACGGCGCTCGTGATCCTTTCCATTTATCTGCTCGGTTTTCATGCCCGGAAATTGGGACCGGTCCGAAGCTGGCTGATGGTTGCCGTTGGCGCGTTTTCAACGGCCGCGCATCCCTCGCATCTCGTGCTGACCGCGGGACTTGCGCTGTCGCTCGGCGTCTATCGCGGCGTGCTGTGGCTGGCGCGAAACCGGTCATGGCCCCAGGCACATGTGCGACCCGCCATCCTGTGTTTTGTCCTCGCTTTGACGACGATCGTTGCGAGCAATTTCGCCTTGACGGGGCAGGTTTTCGTGACCCGCGCGGGGCCGGCGTTTCTCTTCGCGCGCATGCTGCAGGACCGCATCGTGATGCGATTGCTGGACGACACGTGTCCTGCGTCCGGCTACAGGCTTTGCAAGTACAAAGACATGCTGCCGCGAACGGCCGATGGCTGGCTGTGGGGCAGGGACAGTCCGTTCTTCCGGCTCGATCGTTTCGCAGGCACGAATGCGGAATCGGAGCGCATCATCTGGGACAGCATCAAACGCTATCCGCTGCTGCAGGTCGAAGCGGCTCTGAACGACGCCGCCAACCAGTTCGTCACCTACAGGACAGGCGACCAGATCGAGCCGCAGCAATGGGCGCTGCAATCCGTTTTCATGCGCTTCATTCCGGCGCAGGTGCCGGCCTATCTCGAGGCGCGCCAGCAACGGGGGGAATTCCGCTTCCGGACCGTCAATCTCATCGATGTGCCCATTGCAGGTCTCATGCTGGTGGGACTCATCGTGATGCTGTTCCGCGCATTCGTGCAGCGGCGCAGGAAATCGGCGGTGCTGCTCGGCTATGTGCTGGTGGCGCTTCTCGGCAATGCGTTCATCTGCGGCGCGCTTTCCAACCCCCATGCGCGGTACCAGTCCCGCATCATCTGGATCGTCCCGTTTGCGCTGGTGCTCGCTTCTGTGGATTGGCGAATCGCCTCCTTGCGGGGGGTGGTAGAATCCGGCACTTAATGGGCCCTGATGGCAGCCCCCGTCCGCATCGCCCCGTCGATCCTTTCGGCCGATTTCTCCCGCCTCGGCGCTGAAATCGAGGCGGTCGAGCGCGCGGGCGCCGACCTGATCCATGTCGATGTGATGGACGGCCATTTCGTGCCCAACATCACGATCGGGCCTGCTGTCGTGAAAGCACTGAGGCCGCACGCGAAGAAGCCGTTCGACGTCCATCTGATGATCTCGCCGGTCGATCCCTATATCGAGGCGTTCGCGGACGCCGGCGCGGATGGCATCACGGTGCATCCCGAAGCGGGGCCGCATGTCCATCGCACGCTGCAATTGATCCGTTCACTGGGGAAGAAGCCCGGCGTGGTGCTCAATCCCGGCACGCCCATCGATGCCGTCGACAATCTCATGGATCTCGTCGATCTCATTCTGATCATGACGGTCAATCCGGGCTTTGGCGGACAGAGTTTCATCTTCAGCCAGCTCAAAAAAATCGAAGCGGCGCGCGAACGCATTTCGAAATCCGGCCGCAACATTGCGCTGGAAGTCGATGGCGGGGTCACGCCCGAAACGGCGAAGCAGGCCATCGCGGCCGGCGCGGATGTCCTTGTCGCGGGAACGTCCGTGTTCAAAGGCGGCCCATCCGCCTACGCCGCCAACATCCAAGCGTTGCGCGGGTGACGGACGACACCCCAAAGCGGCATAGGCCGCCGGTCGCTCTCTATCCCGAGATTTTGCGCGCGTTGATCCACCGCGCTTTGCGCCCGCTTCGCGTCGCGTGGCGGCGGAGTTGGATCTATCGCGGCTTTCTCAAGGGGAAGATGCCGGATCGCGTCCTCTTTTATCCGCAGGATACGCTTCCGCGCCGCCTGTCGGATGCCGACGCTCTTCTGCGTGGGCGGTTTCGCTTCGGCAATGAGGCTGTCGAGATTCGCGAAGGCTCGGTCTTCGACAAGCGCCCGCCGTCGCGCACCTGGGCCGAGGACCTTCACGGGTTTTCCTGGTTGCCGCCTCTTGCCGCCGCAGGCGGCGAGGCCGCACGTACGCTCGCGACCAACCTGATCACGCAGTGGGTCAAGCGCAATGCGCGCTACTCCGAGCCCGCCTGGCTGCCGCATGTCACGGCGGAACGGCTCGTGCATCTGTTCGCGGACGGCAAGTTCGTGCTCGCCAATTCCGACGTGCTGTGGCGCTCGAAACTATTCGTCTCCATTCGCGAGCAATCGCGACTTCTCGCACGCACGGCCAAAGCCGCACCCGATGGATTGCCCCGCTTCGAGGCGGCTGCCGCGCATGTGTTGTCGGGCGCCTGTCTCGACGACAGCGCAAAGCGGCTGCAATCGGGGCTCAGTCAGCTCGCGCTCGAAATCGGCCGACAGATTCTTCCCGATGGCGGTCACGTCACCCGTTCGCCCGAAGTCCTGCTGCATGCCTATCGCCATGTCGTGATGGTCCTGGAGTCGCTTGCGGCAACCGGCCATCCGGTGCCGGCTGCGATCCGCAATGCGCATGACCGCATGGCGCCGATGCTGCGGTTCTTCCGGCTCGGCGACGGCACGCTTGCCTTGTTCAACGGCGGGCGCGAATGCGATGCGCGCATGATCGAGGATATCCTCAATCGCGACGAGGTTCGCGGACAGCCCTTTGTCTTTGCGCCCCATTCGGGGTTTCAGCGTCTCGCAGCCGGACGCGCGCTGGCCGTCATGGACTGCGGCACGGTTCCGAAGGCCGCGTTTTCGACCGGGGCGCATGCGGGGTGCCTGTCATTCGAGTTCAGCGCAGGCGCGCAACGGCTGGTCGTCAATTGCGGTGCGACGCCCACAAACCAGGCGAAATGGGACGGCGCGCTCCGCGCAACAGCCGCGCACTCGACCGTCACGCTCGCCGACACGACGATGGCCAATGTTCCGTCGCCCGGTATGGCTCGCGACCTGATCGGCGCGCGCATGTCCGGCGGGCCGACAAAGGTCGAGACGTTTCGCCAGGAGACGGCGAACGGCTGGAGCGTCGATGCGAACCATGACGGCTACCTTTCGAACTTCGGCATCATGCATGAGCGGCGCATCACGCTCGGTCCGCGCGGCGAATCGCTGGCGGGGCTGGACCGGCTCGTGCCCAAAACACGCAATCGTCGCGGCGACATTCCGTTCACGGCCCGGTTTCACATTCACCCCGATGTGCGCATGTCGCCCTCGCAGGGCGGCGACATCCTTCTGAAGCTCCCCAATGGCGACGGCTGGCGGTTTCGCGCGGGCGGCGGATCCGTCGCGCTGGAAGAAAGCATCTATCTCGGCGGCGATACGATCCGCCGGACGGAACAACTCGTGATCTCGGGAGCCGTGCGAGACGATCCGGTCGAGATCGCTTGGCTGTTCGAGCACATCGGAGCCTGACGTCTCAATTCAGAGTGCCGGCACGATCAAAGAAACAAGCTGGTTTGCACCCCACACGCTCAGGTGATGGAAGTCCCTGTAAAGCGGCCGGCAGGCGAGTTCCACCTTGCATGGCCCCTGGTTAGGGCTTGGGAATAATGCTTCCAAGAGGCCGCATTTCCGCGCCGATGGGCCCGAATGGTTTGCCCAGGGGCGGCCCGCTTGCTATGCACAATGCGACGCGGAACATGAGGGTCAGATGGTTCAGTTCAGCCTGCCGAAGGGGAGCGAGGTCAAGAAGGGGAAGGTCTGGCCGGGGCCGACGACCGCCAACGGCAAGAAGCCCAAACGGACGAAGGATTTCAAAGTCTATCGCTACGATCCGGAGACCGGCGAAAACCCCCGCATCGATATCTATCGCGTCGATCTCGAGAATTGCGGCCCGATGGTCCTGGACGCGCTCATCAAGATAAAAAACGAAATCGACCCGACGCTCACCTTCCGCCGTTCCTGCCGCGAGGGCGTGTGCGGTTCCTGCGCGATGAACATTGCCGGCGGCAACACGCTGGCCTGCACCAAGGCGATCAAAGACATTTCGGGTTCCGTAAGCGTCTATCCGCTGCCGTCGATGGCCGTGGTCAAAGACCTCGTGCCGGACATGACGAATTTCTATGCGCAATACGCCTCGATCAAACCCTATCTGCAGACAAAGTCGGCGACGCCCGAAGCCGAGCGCATACAAACCCCTGAAGAGCGCGCCAAGCTCGATGGACTCTATGAATGCATTCTGTGCGCATGCTGCTCCACGTCGTGCCCCAGCTATTGGTGGAATCAGGATCGCTATCTTGGGCCGGCGACGCTGTTGCAATCCTATCGCTGGCTCGCGGACAGCCGCGACGAAGCGAAGGGCGAACGGCTCGATGCGCTGGAAGATCCGTTCCGGCTTTACCGCTGTCACACGATCATGAATTGCGCCGACACCTGCCCCAAGGGACTCAATCCCGCCAAGGCGATCGGTGAAATCAAGCAGATGATGGTCAAGCGGAGCATGTAGTACGCGCGCCTCGCGCCGGGCATCGTATTCGGGGGACGATCTCAATGAACGGGCTGGTTCACTGGCTTCGCAAAATCCGCAGCGAGCATCCGCTGCGGAACACCTATCAGGAAACGATGTCGAGGCTCAGCGCCCTCGACAGGATCGCCGTGTGGATCACGGGCCATGTCGGCACGATGGGGTTTTTCATCGTCGTTTTCGTATGGACCGTCCTGTGGCTGGGATGGAACTTCCTGGCGCCTGCCGGGCTGCAATTCGATCCGCCGATGGGCTTTGTCTTCTGGCTGTTCATTTCCAATCTGATCCAGCTGCTGCTGATGCCGCTGATCATGGTCGGGCAAAACATCCAGGGCCAGCATGCCGAAGCCCGCGCCGAGCACGACCTGGAGATCAACGTCAAAGCCGAGCAGGAGATCGAACTCGTCCTCCATCACCTCGAGCAGCAGAACGACATGCTCATCGCGATGCTCGAAAAGCAGGGCATCAAGCTGGAAGAGGCGCTGGGGCGGACGGCCCGGGCAGCCCAGGCAAAGGCCGCGGACACATCCGGCTGACCCGCGATACAAATTTCTCATGTTGACGTACGATGTCGTGAATTGCGTTTCGGCTCCTGAAACGTTCACAGTCTCGGACCCGCAGGATTTCAGACATGCCCCCCCATAATCGATCGTTTTGGCGCCGGCCCGGCGCTGTGGCCGCTGCTGTGCTCGTTCTGGTCGCCGGAACCGCGACGATCGCCGCGCGCCATCTCGCCCCGCACGACGATGTGCTGCGTGCAACGCTCTCCAACGGGCTCAGGGTCATCATCGTGCGGAACACGCTGGCGCCTGTGGTCGCGACGTCGGTCAATTATCTTGTGGGGTCTGACGAAGCCCCGGCCGGGTTCCCCGGCATGGCGCATGCCCAGGAGCACATGATGTTCCGCGGCAGCCCGGGCCTGACGGCAGACCAGTTGGCAAATATCGGCAGCGTTATGGGCGGGAACTTCAACGCGAACACGCGCGAAAGCCTGACGCAGTATCTGTTCACGGTTCCGGCCGAGGATGTCGATGTGGCGCT
>Ga0302324_100027981_pt1 | contig 10728 bp, 10 predicted proteins | sample Palsa_T0_1_FD_201949 | JGI IMG/M metagenome (GOLD analysis project Ga0302324, IMG submission 201949) | Peat permafrost microbial communities from Stordalen Mire near Abisko, Sweden - Palsa_T0_1 | ecosystem: Environmental > Terrestrial > Soil > Palsa > Peat permafrost | place: Sweden: Abisko...
CGTCGAACATATGCGCCGCTGGTGGGCCGGCTGCTTCATGACCGCACCGCCGACAAGATGGCCACGACCATCAGCCGGGTCGCGGGTGCCACCGCGCAGATCGTGGCCTACGACGTGGGCTCGCGGATCGCACAGGCGACGGCCGTGGCTCGTTCAGAGAAGAGCGTTGCTTCCGGAAGCGTTGAGGGAGAACACGTCTGACATGCTCACGAGCCGCTGAGCCGTGCCTCCTCGAGGTCGAAGTCGCGCTCGATGGCGCGCAACAGCGTCGCGTTGATGCGGCCGTCGCGCCTCAATGCCAGCAGGACTGACCGCTCGACGTCGAGCAGTTTGAGCCGCAACGCCCGATACCGCTCCATCTCCTGGGCATCGTCCGACTCCTCACCGCTCGGCGGGCTGAGCTGTAAACGCCGCACCTTGGCCGCATAGAGGGAACGCGCCGACTTGGTGGCCTCGTCGTCGTCGACGTGGCTGTCATCGTCCAGCCACTCCAAAGCTGCACGGGCCGCCTTCAGCCGGGCTTTGTTTTCCTCGGTTCCGAAATCCTCGGCGCGCAAGCCGAGTCGGCGCAACAGCCACGGCAGGCTGGTGCCCTGCAGGAGCAGGCTTGCCACGATCACCGCGGCGGCCACCACGATCACCAAGTCGCGATCAGGAAACGGCCTCCCATCGGCGAGCCGCAGCGGGATGGCCAGCGCCGCCGCCAGCGACAGACCGCCCCGCATCCCGGCCCACGCCACGACCACGCGCTCACGCCACACCGGCTCACCGGTCGCGCGTCTGAACAGCCGCGCGGTGGCCGGGCCGGACAGCATCCACACCAGCCGCGATGCGAACACCACGGCTACGACGATCAATATGACCGCGACGACCCGCCCCGCGGACATGCCCTGAACCCAGTGCAACGAGCGAAAGAGTTCCATGCCAACCAAGGTGAACAGCACGGCGTTGAGTAGGAAGACCAAAACGTCTAGAAAGGCGAAGGCCTGCAATCGCGCACCCGGGGCGAAGATTGCGCTCAAGTGAGAACCGACGTATACGCCCGCGGTCACGGTGGCCAAGACTCCCGAGAGGTGGGCGCCCTCGGCGAGCACATAGGTGAGATACGGCGTCGCCAGCGAGAGCGTGATCTCCAGCAACGGGTTGTCGATTCGCCGTCGCACGTGCACGGCCAGCCAGGCGACGACCAGGCCCAGAGCGGCACCGCCCGCAGGAGCGGCAAGCAGCGTCACCGCAAGGGGCCCGGGCCGCACCGACCCAACCACCACCGCGCTCACGGCACCGGTGTAGAGCACCAAGGCGGTGCCGTCGTTGGTGAGTCCCTCACCCTCGACGATCGTTACCAGCCGTTCGGGTACGTCCAGTCGTGCGAAGACGGACGTGGCCGCTACCGCGTCGGTCGGTGCCACCACTGCGCCGGCCACCAAGGCCACAGCCAACGGCATGCCCGCAACGCCCACCAAAACGCCGGCGACCGCCGCCATGGTGACTATCACCAGCCCCACCGACAGGAGGCCTATCGGCCGGGCATTGGCCCGAAGCTCGTCTGGGGCAATGAAATACGCCGCGTAGTACAACAACGGCGGCAAGAACACGTAGAAGACGACATCGGGTGACAGCTGCGGCACGTTGACGCCCGGCAGCCAGGCTAGCAGCGCACCGACACCTACCAGTAGGACGGGATACGGTACGCCGACCCGGTCGGCCAGCCAGACCGCAGCGATGGCGACCAGCGGTCCGCACAACAGCAGGACTCCGTAGCCCGCTGGATTCACACCGCACCTCCCAGGGTCAGCCTAAGGGCCCGCCGCCCTAGCCCAGGAACCGTCGCTTCTGTTCGATCACCTCGTCGGCGGTCACGAGGCCGGAGTCGGCCAGCTTCGCGAGCAGTGATTGCGCCCTGCTGGCGAGCTCCTGCAATTCGGTCGCGATCGCGGTCACCACCTCGTTCGGCGGATGTTGGGTCGGCTTGGGGTTTTGCCGCAGGGCGGGCCTGGTTCGCTGATCGCCGCGGCCCACCGAAGCGGTGCTACCGACGGCGCCGCCGGCCGCACCGGCGAGGCCCATGTTGCTGAACAGGTTTCCTGAACCACCCATCTCAGGGGCGGCAGCGGCCGCGGTGATCGGCAGCGTGTAAGCGGCCGGACGGATCTCGGGCGCCGCCACCGTCCAGTTCGCGGGTACCGACAGTCGGCCGACGGTGTTTGCCTGGCCCAAGCCGGCGGACACCGATGCCGTCGCGGCGTCCGACGGTGCGGCGACGCTGCCCTGGCCGTTCAAGAACCAGTTCGGCAGGTTGGCGCCGCCCGGCCCATAGCCCGTGAACGGGCCCTTCCCTGCATAGAAGTCGCGGTCGGCATTGATCGAAAAGCCGCGGAAGTTGGTAAAGACCCCGGTAAACGCCGCCGAGATGCTCGTCGCCGAGGAGCCGATAGAAGTCGTGCCGATGGGGATTTCCAGGAGCGTCAGGACGGGCGCGATCGCGCTCAGCAGATCAGACACCGGGCCAGCTGGAGTCGCCGCCGACGACGTCGCGAGGCCTTGCAACGCCTGGGGGACCGCGTTGATCACCCGCGAACCGGTCGACACGAGCGACTGCGCCGCCGCGGCGCCCTGGCCCGCCGGGTTGGTGGTCGGCGGAGGCGAGGAGAACGGCGTCAGCGTTGACGCCGCCGCCGACGAGCCGGCATAACCGAACATCGCGGCGGCGTCCTGGGCCCACATTCCGGCGTACTCGGTTTCGGTGGCCGCTATCGCCGCGGTGTTCTGGCCCAGCACGTTGGTCGCAATCAACGCCATCAACAGACTGCGGTTCGCCGCGATCACCGCTGGGGGCACCGTCATCGCGAACGCGGTCTCATAGGCCGCTGCCGCGGCTTTGGCCTGTGTGGCGGTGCGCTCCGCCTGCCCGGCGGCCGTCGTCATCCAGGCCAAGTACGGTGCGGTTGCCGCGGCCATCGACGCCGACGACGGACCCAGCCACGGCCCACTGGTCAGCTCAGTGATCGCCGAGCGATAGGACGACGCCGTGGATTGCAGTTCGGCGGCCAGCCCGTCCCAGGCCGCCGCCGCGGCTAACATCGGCCCCGTTCCGGGGCCCGCATACATTCTGCCGGAGTTGACCTCGGGCGGTAGCATCGCGAAATCCATTGCCGTATACCGCCTTAACAGGCTGCGGTGGCGTTGGCGGCTTCGGTCACCGCATATGACGTGGCGCTCGTTGCCAGCGTGCTGACAAGTTGCTGATGAATCGCCTCAGCCTGGGCGCTGACCGCCTGGTACATCTGCGCGTGAACAGCGAACTGGGTGGCGGTCAGCGCCGACACCTCATCCGCGGCGGCCGGCAGCACGCCCGTCGTGGGCGCTGCGGCTGCGGTGTTTTCTGCGCTCATCGTGGTGCCGATACCGGCCAAGGTGGTGGCCGTGGCGCTCAGCGCCTCGGGTTGTGTCGTGACGAATGACATCGGTAATCCTTTCGAGAGGTTGCACATGCGAACGCAGGCGCGTGAATACCACACGCCTGCAAGCGAATTCGTTGATAGGCCGCGAAGCATCGGGATCTGGACTCATTGATCCACCCCGCCTTCAACCCAGTGCTCTTGGGTAGAAGCCATCAGCCGGTACGGCGGTTAAAGGCGAGCTTCATCGCCGTAACGTGATGCTAACGACGGTTGAACGGCAGATCAACGCGGCGCGCGCCCTTTGCTGTGGATCGCGGCGCAACTGGGGATAACCAGTCGCCGTCCGGCGGTGATCGCCGTGCAATGGATATCCGCGTCGGTGACCTGGCCCAGGGTGGCGGCATGACGACGTTGACGCGAGCCGAAATCGGGGCGCTGGGCGAGCGATTGGCCGCCGATCACCTGACCGGGCTCGGACTGCGAATCGTGACCCGCAACTGGCGCTGCCGCTATGGCGAACTGGACCTGATCGCCGTCGACCCGGGTACGGACACCGTGGTGTTCGTCGAGGTTAAGACGCGAACCGGCGATGGCTTCGGCGGACTGGAGCAGGCGGTGACCCCGCAGAAGGCACGCCGGTTGCGTCGGCTGGCGGGCATCTGGCTGGCCGCTCAGGACCAGCGGTGGGCCGCAGTCCGTCTCGACGTCATCGGCGTGCGAATCGGCCGACGCCGGACCCCGGAAATCACGCACCTGCGGGGGGTCGGCTGATGGCGCTCGGACGGGCGTTCTCGGTGGCGGTGCTCGGACTGGACGGGCAGATCGTGGAGATCGAGGCCGATATCACCTCCGGTCTGCCGGGCGTGCATCTGGTCGGCCTGCCCGACGCCGCTTTGCAGGAATCGCGGGACCGGGTCCGCGCCGCGATCACCAACTGCAACAACAAGTGGCCGATGTCGCGCCTCACGCTGGCGTTGTCACCTGCGACGCTGCCGAAAATGGGGTCGGTCTATGACTTGGCCCTCGCCGCCGCGGTCTTGTCGGCTCAGCGGAAAACCCCGTGGCGACAGCTGGAAACCGCGGTGGTGCTGGGGGAGTTGGCGTTGGACGGACGAGTTCGACCGGTGCGCGGGGTGCTGCCGGCGGTGCTTGCGGCCAAGGTGGCCGGCTGGGGGGCCGCGGTGGTTCCGGTGGAGAATCTTCCGGAAGCCAGCCTGGTCGACGGGATCGAGGTCTGGGGGGTGCGCACTCTGGCGCAATTGCAGGGCTGGCTCTGTGGTTCGGCGAGGCTCGACGAGCGGATCACCGGGACGGTTCCGGAGGCTGAGACGCGGGCGGATCTGTCCGAGGTGATGGGGCAGGCCCAAGCGCGTTTCGCAGTCGAGGTCGCGGCGGCCGGGGCCCATCATCTGATGCTGACCGGGCCGCCGGGGGTGGGCAAAACCATGCTGGCGCAACGTCTTCCGGGGCTTCTTCCATCGCTCTCGAATGGCGAGTCGTTAGAGGTGACCGCCATCCACTCGGTGGCCGGTCTGTTATCGGATGCCACGCCGCTGATTACCCGGCCGCCGTTTGTGGCACCGCATCACAGCTCCAGCGTTGCGGCACTGGTCGGCGGCGGTTCGGGAATGGCCCGGCCCGGCGCCGTCAGCCGGGCGCACCGTGGGGTGCTGTTTCTCGACGAATGCGCCGAGATCGGTGTCAGCGCATTGGAGGCACTGCGAACACCGTTGGAGGACGGCGAAATTCGCCTCGCCAGGCGAGACGGGGTGGCGTGCTATCCGGCTCGCTTTCAACTCGTTCTGGCCGCCAACCCGTGCCCGTGTGCGCCGGCCGACCCGCGTGACTGCATCTGTGCGGCGGCGGTCAAACGACGCTATCTCGGTCGACTGTCCGGTCCGCTGCTCGATCGCGTGGACTTGCGGGTGCAGATGCATCCGGTACGGATGAGCGCGTTCGCCACGACCGACACGGAGTCGACGACGCAGGTCCGCCACCGGGTGACGCTGGCTCGTCTCGCGGCGGCGCAGCGTTGGGGCGCACACGGATTCCGCACGAACGCCGAGGTCAGCGGAACACTGCTGCGACGCCGATTCAGGCCGGGAAACGACGCGATGCAGCCGCTGCGGACGGCGCTGGACCGCGGGCTGATGAGCATTCGCGGCTTCGATCGCACGCTGAGAGTCGCGTGGACATTGGCAGATCTGGCCGGTCGCACCTCACCCGGACGCGACGAGGTAGCCACCGCACTGAGCTTCCGCCAACCGGGAGCCGCGCGATGATCGATGCGACGCTGCGTGCGTGGGCCTATCTGTCGCGGGTTACCGAGCCGCCCTGCGCTGAGCTTGACGCCCTGGTGCGCCGGGTGGGCCCGGTCGAAGCGGCCGAGCGGGTCCGACGCGGTCAGGTCGACGATGTGGTTGCCCGGCGAACCGAAGCACGGCGTGAAATCGATCGGGCCGCAGCAGATCTCGAGCTGCTGAATAGTAGGGATGGTCGTCTCATCACGCCGGACGACGACGAGTGGCCGACGCTGGCCTTCGCCGCGTTCGGCGGTGCGGCGGGGACGAAGCCGCAGGGCCGCCCACCGTTGGCGTTGTGGGCCCTCGGCCCGGCGCGACTCGACGAGACCGTGCTGCGATCCGCCGCTCTTGTCGGGACCCGGGCGGCGACCAGCTACGGCGAGCAGGTGGCGGCAGATCTGGCGACCGGGTTGGCCGAGCACGATGTCGCGGTCATCTCCGGCGGGGCTTACGGCGTTGACGGCGCGGCCCATCGCGCGGCCCTGGCAGCCGACGGCATCACCGTCGCAGTGCTGGCGGGTGGGCTTGACATTCCCTATCCCGCCGGGCATTCCGCGTTGTTGCATCGCATCGGCAGCGACGGGATGTTGATCACCGAATATCCGCCAGGGGTCCGGCCGGCCCGGCACCGGTTCTTGACCCGCAACCGATTGGTCGCCACGTTCGCCGGGGCGGCGGTGGTGGTGGAGGCCGGTTTGCGCAGCGGCGCGGCCAACACCGCCGCCTGGGCGCGGGCGTTGGGCAGAGTCGTCGGCGCGGTGCCCGGGCCGGTGACTTCGTCGGCGTCGACCGGATGCCACGCGTTGCTGCGGGCGGGCGCCGAAGTGATCACTCGCACTGAGGACATCATCGAGTTGGTGGGCCGCATCGGTGAGTTAGCGCCAGAGGAGGCCCGGCCGGCGACCCCGCTCGACGGGCTGGGTGACGAAGAGCGGCGGGTGTACGAGGCGCTGCCCGGACGCGGCACCGCCAGCGTCGACGAGATCGCCGTCGCGGCTGCGGTTGAGCCCGCCCGGGTCTTGGCGCCATTGGCGATGCTGGAAATCGCCGGGCTGGCCGAGCGTCACGACGGCTGCTGGCGCATCGTCCGGAATCGTAGGCAACCGGTGCGACCGTGACGACTCGTATAGTCGAGGGCGTCAGCGCTCAACGAGAGGAACCAGGTGCCCGGTCGACCAGTGCACACCTTCGAAGTGGTTTGCACCGAACAACTCACGTCACACATGATCCGGGTTGTCTTGGGCGGCAGCGGTTTCGACACCTTCACGCCCAGCGAGTTCACCGACTCCTATGTCAAGCTGGTGTTCGTGGCCGATGACGTCGATGTGGCCGGATTGCCGCAGCCGTTGACACTGGACTCTTTTGCCGACCTACCGGCCGCCAAGCAGCCGGTGGTGCGGACGATCACGGTTCGGCGCGCCGACCCGGCCGCCCGCGAGATCGCCGTCGACATCGCGGTCCACGGTGAGCATGGGACCGCCGGGCCGTGGGCCGCATCGGCAAAGCCCGGACAGGCGATGTATCTGATGGGCCCGAGTGGGGCCTACGCGCCCGACCCCGCGGCCGACTGGCACTTGTTGGTCGGCGATGAGACCGCGCTGCCGGCGATCAGTGTTGCACTGGAAGCGTTGCCGGCCAACGCAATCGGCCAAGTCTTCATCGAAGTCGCTGAGCCCGAGGACGAAGTCCCGCTGACCGCGCCGGAAGGCGTGCAGATCAACTGGATTCTCCGCGGTGGCCGAGCCGATCTGGTTGGCGAGGAGCGAGCCGGCGACCACTCGCCGCTCGTCGAAGCGGTCAAGACCGCACACTGGCTCCCCGGCCAGGTACACGCCTTCGTGCACGGTGAAGCCCAGGCAGTCATGCACAACCTGCGGCCCTACATCCGCAAAGAGCGTGGAGTCGACGCGAAATGGGCGTCCATATCGGGTTACTGGCGGCGCGGCCGCACCGAAGAGACCTTCCGTCAGTGGAAGAAGGAACTCGCCGCCGCGGAAGCGGGTAGCCAATAGGGCCTCGTCAGCCAAAGCGCCGGCTGGCATGCTCATCGCATGGCATTCGGCGACTATCAGAACGAGATCTATTTCCAGGGCTTGGCCGGAGTCGTGCCGAAGCTGCCGATGATCTTCGCGGAGCTGGAAGCCAAGGCCGAAAAGGCGCTACCGCCGTCGGTGTGGTCGTACGTCGCCGGCGGGGCGGGTGACGAGCGCACTCAGCGGGCCAACTGTGAGGTCTTCCAGCAGTGGGGTCTGATCCCACGCATGTTCGTCGGTGCCGCACAACGGGATCTGTCGATCGACTTGTTCGGGCTGACCTTGCCGAGCCCGCTGTTCATGGCGCCGATCGGAGTAATCGGGTTGTGCGCCCAGGATGGCCACGGCGACTTGGCAACCGCGCGTGCCGCCGCCCGCACCGGAGTCCCCATGGTGATGTCGACGTTGACCGAAGACCCGCTCGAAGACGTCGCGGCTGAATTCGGTGACACCCCCGGGTTCTTCCAGCTGTACACCCCGACCGACCGTGAGCTGGCCGCCAGCCTGGTGCATCGCGCCGAGGCCGCCGGCTTCAAGGGCGTCGTCGTCACCCTGGACACCTGGGTCACCGGCTGGCGCCCGCGCGATCTGAGCACGTCGAATTTTCCCCAGCTGCGCGGAAAATGCCTGTCCAACTACACCAGTGACCCGGTTTTCCGCGCGAGCCTGGCGCAAAGCCCCGAAGAGAACCCGCAGGGCGCGGTGCTGCGGTGGATTCAGGTCTTCGGCAATCCACTGACGTGGGACGACCTGCCGTGGCTGCGCTCGCTGACCAAGCTGCCGCTGATCGTCAAAGGCATCTGCCACCCTGACGATGCGCGTCGCGCCAAAGACGGTGGTGTCGACGGCATCTACTGCTCCACCCACGGCGGGCGGCAGGCCAACGGCGGGCTTCCTGCGCTGGACTGCCTGCCCGGCGTGGTGGAGGCCGCCGACGGTTTGCCTGTGCTGTTCGACTCTGGCGTGCGCAGCGGTGCCGACATCGTCAAAGCCTTGGCGCTCGGTGCGACCGCCGTCGGGGTCGGGCGGCCCTACGCCTACGGCCTGGCGCTCGGCGGCGCCGACGGGATCGTGCACGTCCTGCGGTCGCTGCTGGCCGAAGCCGACCTGACGATGGCCGTCGACGGCTACCCGACGCTGAAAGATCTCACTCCGGACACCCTGCGGCGCGTCACCTGAGCCAGGCGGTCTGTCTCTGCGACCGTGGGGTAGTGGAGGCGATCCTCGACGAATTCGATAGCTACCTCGAGCTGCAATGCCTGCGCTCGGCGCATACCCGCCGCGCGTACCTGGGCGATCTGCGGTTGTTGTTCGCGTTCCTCAGTGAGCGGACGCCGGGCACCGGCTTGCAAGGTTTGACCCTGCCGATCCTGAGGTCGTGGCTTGCCGCCGGGGCAGGCGCCGGTGCGGCGCGGACTACGCTCGCCCGCCGTACGTCGGCGGTGAAGTCGTTCACCGCGTGGGCGGTGCGGCGAGGGCTGCTGGCCGGCGACCCGGCGACCCGCCTGCAGGTGCCCAAGGCGCGACGGGCACTGCCCGCGGTATTGCGGCAAGATCAGGCGCTCGCCGCCATGTCGGCCGCGAAATCCGGCTCGCAGCAAGGTGACCCGCTGGCCTTACGCGACCGCTTGATCGTGGAGTTGCTCTATGCAACCGGCATCCGGGTCAGCGAGCTGTGCGGCCTGGACATCGACGACATCGACACCGCATACCGGCTGCTGCGCGTGCTGGGTAAGGGCAACAAGCAGCGCAGCGTCCCGTTCGGAGAACCGGCCGCCGATGCGTTGCGCGCCTGGTTGGCCGACGGGCGCCCGTCCCTGGTTGCCGCGGAATCCGGGCCTGCCCTGTTGCTGGGGGCGCGGGGCCGGCGGCTCGACGTGCGACAGGCTCGCACCGTGGTGCACCAGACCGTCGCCGCGGTCGATGGCGCGCCCGACATGGGACCGCACGGTTTGCGGCACAGCGCGGCCACCCACCTGCTCGAGGGCGGGGCCGACCTGCGCGTCGTGCAGGAACTGCTGGGCCATTCCAGCCTGGCCACCACCCAGCTCTACACCCATGTGTCGGTCGCGCGGCTGCGCGCAGTGCACGACCAAGCGCACCCGCGGGCCTGACCGATACCCGAGGTGCCCACCTCGGAGCGAAAACTCGGGTCGGTTAGGCCGTCGGGCCCGACAAATTCGCTCAGAGGCAGGCAAAAGGTGTGCCCCGACCTGACTGGGACCCCTGCGACTATCGGTGCAGCGGCTTCAGCCGAATCGGCGTGGACGTCAGCAGTCCCAGCGGATCGACGTAGTCGGCGCGGGCGGCCGGACCCCACATCGCGCCCCAGTGCAGGCACGCCGCGACGGGACAGCCCGGATGTCCGGCCAACAATTCACCGATCGCGGTCCCGGCGGTCACCGATTGCCCGGCCCGTAACGCGGTCCGCACCGGCTCGTAACTGGTGTGCAGACCGCCCGGGTGGGCCAGTGACACCAGCTCGCGGCCAGCCAGCGTCCCGGCGTACACCACCGTCGCGGCGCCCGCGGCATAGACCGGCTGGCCCGGACTGCCCGCCAGGTCGACCCCGCGATGGCCGCGGTTCCAGTTCGGCGACGGGGCGTCGAAGGCTCGCATCACCGCAGGTGGTGGTCGAAGCGGCCACTGCAGGCGGCTGGCCGGGAATACCCAGACCAGCATCGCGGCCAGGATCGTCGCGGCCCATCGCACCTCGTCAGTTCACCGCGACGCCGCCAAACCGGCCAGCCAGTGCTGTGGACAAAGCACCTGGCCGAAGCGTGTAAACTCCTCTGCGCAGCCCGTAATTACGAGCTGACTTCGCGCGTCTGCATCGCGTCTCCCGTTCCACTAGGAGTTCGCAGCGCATGCCGGCCGGTCCCGTCCAACGACGGGTTCGGCATCGCAGCAGCCGCCAGGGCCCGGCTTCACCCGTCGCTGGGCGACAACCGACACACAAAGGCATACGCATGGCCGTAGTAACCATGAAGC
>Ga0302324_100027983_pt1 | contig 10728 bp, 8 predicted proteins | sample Palsa_T0_1_FD_201949 | JGI IMG/M metagenome (GOLD analysis project Ga0302324, IMG submission 201949) | Peat permafrost microbial communities from Stordalen Mire near Abisko, Sweden - Palsa_T0_1 | ecosystem: Environmental > Terrestrial > Soil > Palsa > Peat permafrost | place: Sweden: Abisko...
TCGCCGGCAGGCGAGACGCAGGTGCCGTCCCCGGCATCGGCGAGATCGCAGCGGGCGTTGAATGCCGCCTGCCCCGATCCTCCGCAGAGCGCGATGGTGCACTCGCCTTGCTGGCAAACGGTGTATGGGAGTGGGCAATCGGCCGTCGTGAGACAGGGAGGCTCACAGGTGCCGGCCCCTCGGGCGAAGACGCACGTCAGGCCGCAGCAAGTGGAGTCATCGACGCAGTTGGCTCCCGTGTACGGGGACGGGCCGCCGTCAGGAGTGGGGAGGCAGCCGGTTGTGCCGCCAGTCGAGCCGGACGTGTTGCCGCCGCTCGTGCTGCCGCTGGTGGTCTTGCCGCCGCTCGAGGTGGAGTTTCCGCCGGTCCCGGTCGAGGCAGCGGCCGTCGAGCTGCCCGAGGTCCCTCCGGTCGAGCCGCCGGCGCTCGTCGTGGCCAGCGCAGACGTGGAGCCGCCGGAGGTGGCAGTGACGCTCGCTCCCTGAGAATTGCAGCCTGCGGTCAGAGCGCTCACCGCGATCAGCGTCCAGAAACTCGTGCGCAGCATGCCCACCCCTCCGGTCAAGACGAGAGGCTTCAGGTTTCATGACCGGTTGGTCCCGTCAATCGAGCGACCCGCGGACTTTGACGGGCCCCACAAAAAAAGCGGCGGGACAAGCTTCGTCCCGCCGCCCCGCCATCACTACGCAGACGGCCGCGTCCCACGCCCTACTTGCCAGCGATCGGACTGGCCGTGACCGCCTCGGGCGGCGCCGTGCTGGCCGCCGCCGACGTCGCCAGAGCGGACTGCTGCTCCACCGGGACCGCCGGCCCGGCAGAGAACTCCATCGGACCGGACTTGATCCCCGCCTTCTGCACGGAACCCATCGTTCCGCGCAGCTTGCGGGTGGCCATCACCTTCGCCGCTCGAATCGCGAGCTGCTTGGAGGTGAGGGGCGTGCGGGCCTTCTGCGCATTGAGCCCGAACTTCACCAGCTGGGGGCTCCCGGCGCCGAAGTAGCTGATCATGGCGGCCTTCAGCGCGGCCTGGTAAGCCCGCACGTCAAGCAGCTGTGACGCCACCCGCGCGCGCGCTTGGCTGGCACCCGTCACGTGGGTGTCCAGGTCCATGTAGGCCCCCAGATACCCCTGCAACTTCGCCAGCACGGCAGCCAAGGTGAGGCTGCCGGCGCTCGACGGAAACGTCGTGTCGCCCGGGATGAGCTCCTGCCAGCCCTGCAGCATCTGCTGCAGCTCCAGCCGGTATCCCTTCGGCGCGACCACCGGGGTGGAGCTGGCGATCGGCCCAGCTCCGCTCGTGGTGGTGTTGTTGCCAGCGGATCCGCCGCTGGTCCCGGTGTTCGCCTGCTCTCTGCTGTTCGTTCCGTCTTGTGCTGCCATTGTGTGCTCCTTTCGTTTTGGTCCCTCACTATGTACCGGTCGTCTTCGAGGGATTTCCGGCCGCGAAACTGTGTGACGTTTGTGTGACATCTCGTAAGGGCTGAGATTCATTGGGTGGGTGCTCTGCTGCAGGGAGGCGGTGGTTTAGGTCAGCGAGTAGGGGTTGAGGGTCAGAGAGAGCTTGCTCAGCCGGAGCGGCGTGCTCCTGAAGCTCAGCCGGGTGCTGCTCAAGGTCAGGAGGGTGCTGCTGAGCTTCAGCAAGTGGGTCCTTCGCTTGAGCGAGATGCTGCTCAATCAGAGCGAGCTGATGCTTCCGTTGAGGAAGGTGCTGCTCAAGCTCAGCAGGTTGATGCTGCGCTTGACCGAGTGCTTGATGAGCTTGAGCGAGGGCTTGATGAGCCTCAGCGAGAGCCTGCTGAGCTTGAGCAAGTGTGCGCTGAGGTTCATCGAGGGCGGGGTCTGTACGACCGGGCGCCTGGGTAACAGATCAAACCGGGTGCTCTGGTAACACTCTCCGGGGTTGAGGGTGACAGAGACCGAGGTGAGAGTCACCGCGATCCGGGCGACGGCGACGTGGAGGCCGAGGGCTAGGGTTCCACGTACCGGCGCGAGAGTTCATGCTCCGGGCACCTCCTTTCCACTCGCCGATGAAGGAGCGCAGGCGCCAGGCGGCTCGGTCGCACTGACCGAGCCGCCGTGGTCAGGCTCTACGGTGATCGGTACGAGCTCCGGACGATCGGGACGAAGCTTGGATTGTCGATCGGCCTCGACGAAGAAGCCGATGCAGTGGGGACCGTAGCGGACGTCATGGACGCCGTCGGCCACTTGGCGGAAAGCGACCGGCTGCTTCGCCAGCAGACGGCCGGCAGAGAAGACCTTGCCCTGGTAGCTGACCATTCCGTTCGCTCCGACCCAGCGCACGTCCGCATCCTGATACTCGGGGGTCTGGAGTTTTCCGGTAAACACCCTCTGTGACGGCTCGTACCGCTGCTTGGGTGGGACCTGGCCGAGCGCTTCGTGCGGCCGCTCGTCGTTGTACTCGCGGCCAAAGTGATCGAAGGCCTGCTGCTGCCTGGGCATGTCCTCTTTCGGCGGACTGGCAGTCGCGTCCTTCAGGGTTCGGTGAAAGCGCTCGAGCCGCCCGTTCTGTTCGGGATGACTTGGCGTGATGAAGTCCGGCGTGATGCCCAGCTGGATCAGCCAGATCGCGTTGCGGGACAGGCCTCCTGGCGCCTGCGCCCCGAACGGCGGGCCATTGTCGCTGCGCAGCCGGTCGGGCATTCCAAACTCCACGAACGCCTGCGTGAGCTCCTGGCGGACCCCTTCGCCCTTCTCACTCGTGAGCCCCTGGCACCGCAGCAAGTACCGGCTGTCGCCGTCGGTCAGCGTGAAGGGATGGCACCTGCATCCGTTGCCCAATTGAAAGTGACCTTTGAAGTCGGTGCACCACACCTCGTTCGGCGCGGAGCAGTTCAACATCCCGCCGTCGCCCCGCTTCACCGCCACCCGGCGTCGCTTCGGCCGGATCAGTCCTCGACGCTTGAGCACCTCGCCCACCGTGCTCTCGGCAGGCAGGATCGCCGTCCAGCGGCTCGAAAGCAGCACGCGTAGCTTCTTCGGCCCCCAGTCCGGATGAGCCTCTCGCAACTTCACGATCAGGTCCTCCAACTCCAACGGCAACTGCTGCGTCTGCACCAGCGCTCGGGTCGGCCGGTCTCGGAGCCCCTCCAAGCCTTCGGCAGCGTATCGACGCAGCCACTTGTAACCCGTTCGCCGACTCACGCCGTAGCGCCGGCACACCGACGCCAGGCTCGGCTCCACTTCTCCGCCGAACTCCTCGATGAATCGAAATCGCTCTTCCATTCGACACGTCTCTTTCCAGGCCATGGCTCTCCCATGACACTTTCAAAAGAGAAGTGTTACCCAAGCGCCCGGTTTGTTCTGTGTACCAAGCGCCCGGTTCGTACCGTCAAGCAGAGCAAGACCGCGCTGAGCTTCAGGAGCTGCTTGCTGAAGCTCAAAAGGCTCGGGATGAGCGAAAGGACCGAGTTTTTGGGCTGGAGGAGGTTCGATCCGGCGTTCGCCACGGCCGGCTTGGCCGCCGGCCGACTCCGGCGAGGACGCCGGAGCTACTGGCGGGGACGCCGGAGCTACTACAGCCGATGAACCGTCATCAGATTGGTGCTGTCGGTGCGGTTGGGTACGCCCGAAGTGATCACCACGGCCTCACCGCGCCGGCAGAGCCCGCGCCCGAGCAGCACGCGGCTGACGGAGAGCAGCATCTCGTCGGTGGTGGCGTACGAGGGAATCACGAAGGGCGTCACGCCCCAGTAGAGCGCCAGGCGCCGGTAGGTCTCCTGCCGGGGCGTGAAGGCCACGACGCGCGCCGAGGGCCGGTGCTCGCTCAAGAGCCGCGCGCTGCGTCCGGTCTCGGTGCAGGAGACGATGGTCGAGATGCCGAGCTGCTGCGCGGCCGCCACGCTGGCGCGGGCCACGGCGGTGGCGAAGCTGTCGTTGCGGTCGAGGGCGGGCGTGGGGCGCGCCCGGAAGCGCGGGCTGTGCTCCACCTCCTCGATGATGGCCCCCATGGTGCGCACGGCGTCGAAGGGATACTTGCCGGTGGCGGTCTCGCCCGAGAGCATCACGGCGTCGGTGCCGTCGAGGATGGCGTTGGCGACGTCCGACACCTCGGCGCGCGTGGGCCGGGGCGACTCGATCATCGACTCGAGCATCTCGGTGGCCACGATGGCCAGCTTGCCCTCGTGCGTGGTGCGCTCGATGCAGGTCTTCTGCACCAGCGGCACACGCTCGAGCGGCAGCTCCACCCCCAGGTCCCCGCGCGCCACCATCACGCCGTCGGCCGCCATGGCGATCTCGCTGATGCGGTCGACGGCCTGCGGCTTCTCGATCTTGGCGATGAGCGGCATGGTCGGCCCGACCACCTTGCGCAGCGCCGCCACGTCCTCGGCGCTTCGCACGAACGACAGGGCCATGTAGTCGACGCCCAGGTCGCGGCCAAAGAGCGCGTCCTGGACGTCCTTCTCGGTCAGCGACGAGGTGCTGACGTCCGATTCCGGAAGGTTGATGCCCTTGTGATCGCTGAGCGGCCCTCCCACCTCCACCTTGCACTTCACGTCGACGCGCCCCACCGACAGCACCGTGAGCCGCAGGCGCCCGTCGTTGAGCAGCACCACCTCGCCCTTGCGCACGTCGCCCGGCAGCCCCTCGTAGGTGGTGGGGATGACCCCCTTGGCGCCGAGAATGTCGCGGGTGGTGATGGTGACGGTCTGGCCGGGCGTGAGGATGGCCTTGCCGCCCTTGAGGCGCCCGACCCGGATCTTCGGCCCCTGCAAATCCTGGAGGATGGCGACCGGCCGGCCGGCCCGATCGGCCGCGGCGCGTACGAGGTTCAGACGCTTGCGGTGATCCTCGTGGGAGCCGTGGGAGAAGTTGAGGCGGGCGACGTCCATGCCGGCCTCGACCATCGCCTGGATTGCCGCGGGCGTGCTGGTGGCAGGGCCGAGGGTACAGACGATCCGAGCCTTGCGCACGGGCGGTTCAATAGCATCTTTCCCCAGCGCCGCGGAATCGCTAATGAAGGGGAGTGCCGCGTTGCCTCACATGCAAGAAGCCGATCGCCGGACGTCCCGAGAACCCCTGGAGCCCGTTCTGCAGCGATCGCTGCAAGCTGATCGACCTCGGCAAGTGGCTGGGAGAAGAGTACCGGGTGCCGGCGGCTCCGCCCCAGGAGGGCGACGAGCAGGAGCAGGTCGACCTCGAGGCCGACGATCCGGGCACCGGCCAGCCGCACTGACGGCGCCCGGATGCCGGGCGCTCAGTTCTTGGCGAGCCGGAGGTCGAACTGGATGCCCTCGTTGGCCAGCTCACAGCCGCGAAATGGGCTGTCGGCCGCGAGTTTCTCGATGGCCTGCTTCTCATACGCGTTCTTGAGCAAGAAGAAGCGGAAGGTGAGCCGGGTCCAGAGCGCACTCACCGCCGACAGGTGCATCTCGTCGATCATCTGGCGGATCTCCTCGCGGCTGGCGTCCTTGCGCAGGTCGACGATGGAGGCGTGGCCCCCGGGCTTGAGGACCCGGTAGATTTCGGCCAGCGCTCCCTGCGGATCCGAGAAGTTCTTGAAGGCGGCGGTGCAGGCGACGAAATCGAACGAGCGCTCGGGGTAGGGCAGGTGGGCGGCGTCGCCCTGCTTGAACTCCACCTTCACCCCCGCGGCCCGCGCGTTCTCGCTCGCGATGCGGACAAAGGCTTTGCTCACGTCGAGGCCGGAGACCCGGTAGTTGCCGAGCTTGGCGAGCTCGATGGCGAAGTACCCCGGGCCCGGGGCGACCTCGAGGATGCTGCCGCCCGCCGGGACTCGGCTGGCCACCTCGACGGCGCGCTCGTGGTGGCGGTCGCTCTTGGTGATCTTCGCGTACCAACTGGCCATGAAGCCCTCCATCGGGGGTCCCCTGTAGGGCTTCTTGGGTTGAATCTTGGAAGTCGTGGTTGTCATGGTCGCGCTCCGTGTAAGTGGTCACTACATGACTAGATATAGTATATCTAATATCTTGAGTCAAGCGCTTCATAGAATCTGGACGATCCCTCGATACGGTCATACCTGGCGAGTATGATATGACTAACCTTGGGAACTGAATCCGCCGAGCCACGCCCCCGCTCCCCCCTCTGGATCATCGTTCTGGCTCTCGCCTGCGAGGAGCCGATGCACCCCTACCGGATGCAGGCGCTGATCAAACAGCGGGGAAAGGACCACGTCGCGAACGTCGCCCAGCGCAACAGCGTGTATCAGACCATCGACGCGTTGCTGCGTGCGGGGCTCATAGCGGTGCACGGGACGTCCCGGGACGAGCGGCGCCCCGAGCGCACGACCTACGAGGCCACCGACGCCGGGCGAAGCGCCCTGCTCGGGTGGATCCGCGCCGGTTTGGCGGCGCCTGCCCGCGAGTTCCCCGAATTTCCAGCGGTGCTGGCCACGGCGGCGGTGCTGGGTGACGCCGATGAGCTGCGGGCGCTGCTCGAGGCACGCATCGCGGCCCAGGAGAAGCGGCTCGCCGAGCTCGACGTGCCGATGCCCGCGCTGCCGCGGATCTTCCTGCTCGAGGACGAGTACATGGCGGCGGTGCTGCGGGCGGAGGTCAACTGGCTGCGTGGGGTGGTCGCCGACCTGCGGGCCCGGCGGTTCACATTCCCGACGCTCGAGGAGATGCTCGGCCTGTCGAGCCATGAGGGGGCGCCGAGCGAGGAGACCGTCCGGAGATTCGCCGAGTCGCGTCGGCCCAAGCCTGACTGACGCGGCGTGACGGATTTGCCCGCCTGGCGCATACTGGAGAGGCGAGCTGATTCGAAGCGCCCGTCGGAGGGAGGGCCACATGAGATCGATCAAGGCGGGGAAGGCTCCACAGCTGGCGATCTCGCTGGGCCTCGTTCTCAGCGCCGGCTGCCACTACGGCAACCTGACCGCGCTGTCCGGCACACTGGCCTTCTCGAGCCCGGACGAGCCCGCCGAGCTGATGCAACCCGATGCCGGGGTGGTCCAGATCGCCTTCGGCGAGGTGCTGGTCGGATCGACCAAGACCCTGACGCTGGCGTTCGCGAGCATCGGCGACCCGGTGACGTTGGGGGTGGTGACCGCGGTGCAGCCGGATGCCGAATTCAGCCTGCCCTTCGTGCCCGGCACGGTGGTCCAGGCCGTGCCGAGCGAGATCACGGTGAGCTTCACCCCGACGTCGGTCGGCAACAAATCCGCCGTTCTACAACTGGCCGCCTACTCATCCGGAACCGCGATCGTGGTGTTCGAGCTCAGCGGCGTCGGGGTCGCCAACGGCCTGAGCGTGGTGCCGAATCCGGTCGACTTTGGCGAGGTCGAGATCAATCACTCGCAGTCGGTCGCGCTGACCATCACCAACAACGGCTTGCTGGCCGCAACCCTCGCGCTCTCGCCGCTGCAGGGGCAGTACCCCGAGCGCTTCAGCCTGGGGACTCCTTCCTCGACCGCGTTGGCCCCGGGCGGCTCCGCGACGCTGAACGTGGCGTTCGTGCCGCTCCTGGATGGCCCCGCTGGCGCGTCGTTTACAGTCAGCCCTGGCCCCGTCAGCTCGGAGTCGACCGGCGGATCCATCACCGTCAATCTCGGAGGCACCGGCGTCGACAGCTGGATCCAGGTGACCTCGCCCCTGGAGTTCGGTTTCGTGCAGCTCGGAGACACCCGCGTGAAGTTGGCCGTGATCACGAACGTCAGCAGCTATGAGACATTGCATCTGGTTGCGCCCGCCCCGGCGGTGGTTCAACCGTCGGGGCAAAGCGCCTTCAGTCTGGCGGACGCGGGGCTGGACGTTCCAGTGGCCATCCCTCCCGGACAATCGGTTTCCCTGCCCATCAGCTTCGCGCCTCAGAGCCTGGACCAATTCTCCGGCACGCTCCTTCTCACCACCGACGACACCCTCGACGAATATCCGCTCGTGGAGCTCGACGGTTACGGCGGAGGGCCGCAGATCTCCTGTTTGCCAACCTTGAGCTTCGGTCCCGTGCCGGTGGGAAGCACGGCTTCCGAGGACTCGTTTTGCATGAACGCCGGCACCGACATCCCGAGCCTGCCCAAGCTCGCTCTCCAGATCGCGCAGAGCGGCCTGAGCGCCGACAGCTCGGCCTTCGTCCCTTCTCTCGTCTTGCCGGATGGTGGCCTGGCTGGCCCGGGTTACGACGTTGCGCTGTTTGCCGGGCAGCAAGCGACGCTCCGGGTGGCCTTTCGGCCCGAGGATGCGGGGGCTTTTGAAAACCGGCTCACCGTCCTCAGCAATGACCTCAACGACCTGGACGCCGGAACCCTCTTGCTGGCGCAGGGAGGCGTTTCAGGAACCTGCAATCTGGAGGTCACCCCAACGCAGCTGAGCTTTGGTGAGGTGCCCCCCGGCGGGCGCGGCATTCTGCAGTTCGAGCTGAGCAACACCAGCCAGGCTTTCTGCCAGATCACTCGCGTGGGCCTCGATCCCGACAGCGATCCCGCCTTCTCACTGCCTGATGGCGGGCTTGGCGCCCAGATCTTGAGCTTTCCGGGAAACACCAACAACCCCGGCGGGCTGCCTTCGTCGGTGGTCCTGGAGGCCGAGTTTGCCCCCGCCGCCACGGAGGCCGCGGCCGCGGGACAGATCGACGTCGCGAGTCTCAACGCCGTACCGTCGGATCAATCGATCTCGCTGACGGGAATCAGCGAGCCGGCCTGCCTCAGCATCCAGCCCTCGAACCTCGACTTCGGCCTGGTGGGGTTTAGCCCGACGAATCAGCAACTCTGCGCCCCCGGCAGCGCCAGCTTTGTTGCGTTCAACGAGTGCACCCTGCCCGTGAACGTGAGCCAGATCGCCGTGAGCTCCGGCCTGAGCGCCCTGCCGCAGTTCTCACTCCAGAGCAGCCTGCAGCTCCCGCTGACCATTGCGCCCGGGGGACAGGCCAGCTTCGAGGCCGGCTTCGTGCCGACCAGCGTCGGGCCCAAACTCGGGGCGATTGCGATCGCGAGCAGCGAGTTTCCGAACGACCCGTTCCTGATCACGCTGCAGGGCGACGCCGAGCCGACCGGAACGCGCACCGACACCTTCATCGTCCCGATCCTCGCGAAGAAAGTCGATCTGCTGTGGATCCTGGACGAGGACGACGACGCCCTCCAGATGGCGCTGGTGGGCAACGTATTGCCGCAGCTGATCGACACCATGAACCAGGACCAGCTCGACTACCAGATCGCGTTGACCTCGACCGACACCTGCGATGGCGGCAGCTCGGACCAGGGCTCCTTCGAGCCCTGCGATCACTGCCTGTCCCAGGCATCCTCCACCCCGACCTTCATCACCCCGACGACCCTCCCCGACCCGACGACGGCGCTGGTGGATCTCTTCGGTCTCTTCGACGTCGCGCCGCAGCTCGGCTTTTGCGAGCCCCTCAACGGCGACGAGCACTTCTTCGACTCGATCGCGGCTGCCTTCTCGCCCGCTCTGCTCAGCGGACACAATTCGGGATTCATCCGGGATGGCGCCTACCTGGCGGTGATTCTCGTCAACGGCGACGCCGAGGACGACGCTTATGGCGGTGGGGCGGGAGGCCCCTACCTCACCAGCCTGGCCCAGGTGACGACGCTGGTGCAGGGCCTCAAGCCCGATCCGACGATGGTGTCGGTCTCTTACATCAACTCCGGGGCCGGGACCCTGAAAGCCGGGCAGAGCATCGGCCAACTCGTGCAGGCCACCGGGGGAATCGAGGTCGACACCACCGAGGCTCCGGCGCTCTGGCAAGTCTCGTTGCTCGACCTCTTCGCCTTCACCGAAGGGACCGGTGCCTTCCACCTGTCGTCGACGCCGGCATCGGCCAGTCAGATCCAGGTCGACGTGAATGGGGTTCCGGAATTCGCCTGGATGTTCGACCCCTTCACGCCGGGCGCCTGGACCTACGATCCGGACACGAACGACGTCATCTTCCTGGCGGACCAGCTGCCGGCCCAGGGGGCAACCGTGACGGTGACCTACGAAGTGGGATGCCCGTGAGGCGTCGCCTCGCAATTCAATCCGGACAAGGAAACGGCAGACAGTAATCAAAGTCGGCGCAACAGACCTGACCCGAAGGGCAAGGATCGCCGCTGGCGCAAAGCGGCGGCGGCGTGCAGTCGGCCAGCGAGAGCTCGTTGCCGGTGGTCGTGATCGTGCCGGTCGACATATCGACCGCGTCCATGCCGTCGACGCCGCCCGGATTGGTGCAGCTCGGGAGCTCGCAGGTGCAGATCGTCCCGGTGGGATCGCACATGAACTGGTCTGGCCCGGCCGTGTCCCAGCTCACGTTGCTGGCGTTGAGCGTGGCGGAGGTCGTGTTCAGGACCGCCATCGCCGGGAAAGCCCGCTCCTGGTAGGGACTGGCCTCGGAGCTGCTCGTGCACACCACGCTGTTGCCGCCGCCGCTGAGGTCGACGGTCCCAGAGGGGTTGCTGCCGTTGGTGGCCTCCCAGACGCCGACATAGTTGTAGCGGAGGATCGAGCTCGAGATCGTCGCGTTGCCGGCCGAGACGAGGAGGCCGGTGTCCGTATTCTGGATCGTCGTGTGGCTCAGCATGAGAGACGGCAAGAAGCTGGGGCCGAGGGCGTTGTCGAGCTCCACACCGAACCCGTCGAGGCACTGCACGGTCCCATTCTCCAGGGTCATGCTCACGTTGCCGTCGAGCTCGATCCCGTTGCCCGACTTGGCCGGGCATTTCCCGAAGCCGGTCGACGAAGGAGCCTCGCCGAAGATCGGCGCTGACGCCAGCGAGATCGACGCCAGGCTCGAGGACGCGCTCCAGGCGTAAAAGAGGGATCCGG